>Ga0209370_1000324_pt1 | contig 77951 bp, 66 predicted proteins | sample AgamicAtPrz_FD_187164 | JGI IMG/M metagenome (GOLD analysis project Ga0209370, IMG submission 187164) | Agave microbial communities from Guanajuato, Mexico - At.P.rz (SPAdes) (version 2) | ecosystem: Host-associated > Plants > Phyllosphere > Phylloplane/Leaf | place: Guanajuato, Mexico...
CGCGAAGTGACCAAGAGCGATCGTCCCGAGCTGACGGCAGCCAAGATCATCGTCTCCGGTGGCCGTGCTCTGGGCTCGGCCGAGAAGTTCACCGAAGTGATCACCCCCCTGGCCGACAAGCTGGGTGCGGCCATCGGTGCCAGCCGTGCGGCCGTTGATGCGGGCTACGCTCCCAACGACCTGCAAGTGGGCCAGACGGGCAAGATCGTGGCGCCCCAGCTGTACATTGCCTGTGGCATCTCGGGAGCGATCCAGCATCTGGCGGGGATGAAGGACTCCAAGGTGATCGTGGCGATCAACAAGGACCCCGAAGCACCGATCTTCTCGGTGGCCGACTATGGGCTGGAGGCCGATCTGTTTGCGGCAGTGCCAGAACTGGTCAAGATGAACTGAATTTAATTGGTTAAATATTAAGTTCAGAAAATTACGCTAATTTCTCATCGTGACCATAGATGCAAGCGCTGTAAATACGGTCCACCTTAATGGCTTGAATCTGAGGTAGGGGGATTTATTTTGCGTAGGTGCTGCGTACTTTTCACTAGCTTGGAATAATTTTTTCTGATTGGCGTGGTTTCTAAATCGATGTCATATGCGGAAAGCCAAGTGGAGCTTAGTTTCTTCATCAATCTGGGCGGAGCACTCTCTCTACCTTGTCTAGAAAACTTTCCCATAGGGCTGTAGTTTCAATGGGGATTTGATAGATATTGAGATGAGGTGAGCTCTGCTCGATATCAATCTAATTTTTTACCTCACTTGATATAAGGCATAGAATATGCGTCGTCCTGCATGGCAATTACAAGGCAAAGAGCCTGACTATAGGTTCTCGCTTGCAAATGAACGAACCTTCCTTGCTTGGATAAGAACCGCGCTAGCGCTTTTGGCCGGAGCAGTTCTGCTTGACCAAGTAGCAGTAAGATTTTCGGGACATTTCTATGTCTCGTACCTTGCAATATTTGCGAGTGTAGCGGCTGCTGTGATGTTCTTGCTGGCTTTTCTGCGATGGAAATCTAACGAAATTGCGATGCGACAAGACCGACCGCTACCAGCACACTGGTTCATCTCATTTATTGCGGCTGGGTTTATGATTGCAGCTGCCACGGTTGCGATGGTTTTGGCCAAAAATATATGAAAGATACTGGGTTGCAACCTGAGCGTACATCATTATCTTGGACTAGAACGGCATTAAGTACGTTGGTGGCCGCTGCAGTATGGTTGAAATGTGGAGTGGAACCTTATAGAGAATATATTTTGATTGCTGGATTTTTCCTGATTATAGGATCTGCTTTGATATGGGTTGCAGGCATGAAACGGCGCGATGAGCTATTACGCATGACTGAGGTGATTGCTCCGTCTGGCTATTTGATTGCAGCACTTGCTTTAGCCGGAGCGGCAAGTGCGGTATTTTCTATGGTCATGTTATGCATTTGATCCATCGCAGTGAATAAAAATAGCTACGTAATGAGATTAAATACAGATATTGAAGCGCATACTAGCTTAGTGTGTTAGAGGTCCATTGAACTATTCTTGATCGTCAAGGCCTCTCGTGTACCCGACGAGGCAGCCATGGGTGGATGACCCAAAGCGACGCTGGTTTTGATTCACGCTGAGCGTGACGAAATTGCGGCTCTGGCGCTCAGACGCAAGACAACGCTGGCTCTGGCGTTGAGAGCGCGCATCGTGCTTGCCTGAGCCGATGGGTACATGGCTTCGTCCCTGATGTCCATGGTGTTGAGAGTGGACGAGAAGAACCAATCCAGATGCTGAATCGCACAACCCCTGCTGCCGCTAGCCCGGTATTTCTGAGCGTTGCACCCACAAGCGAACGGTCATCATCCTGGATGCCACGTTGATCACTGCGTTGATTTCTGACCTGATGTACAGCGGACCTTGAAATATCTAGCAGATAAATGACTGGTTTCGACATTAGCGGTCATTCGCTTGCTAAGGCGAGATGACCGCATACAGCCTTGACCTGCCGTTCACGGCTACCTACCGGACGACAGCTTCTGGCCGAGAGTGCCAGTTTGGCCCAGCGCCGCATTGCAGCCGTTGAAGGCAGCCACCCGGCCGCAGGTTCCGGGGTGGCCGTCAGCGGCAACTTCAAATCTCCGTCTGTTCAGAGATCTCGAGGGCATCGTCGACCTCGATGCCCAGGTACCTCACGGTCGACTCCAGCTTCGAGTGGCCGAGCAGCAACTGCACAGCGCGCAGGTTCTTGGTGCGGCGGTAAATCAGTGTCGCCTTCGTCCTGCGCATCGAGTGTGTGCCGTACTCCATGCGATCAAGGCCTAGCTCGTCAACCCAGTGACCGAGGATTCTGGCGTACTGCCGTGTCCCCAGATGTGGCGATTCGTGTAGCCTGCTTGGAAACAGGAAGTCCTCTGATTTCAGCCCAGACAGCTTGATCCAGGCTTGCAAGGCGTCACGGGCAGCCTGCGTGATCTCGAACTGCACTGGACGCTGAGTCTTGTGCTGCATGACGACAGCGCGCGATGCCACCTGGTCGCCGTGGCATACATCCCGAACCTTGAGGGCGACGAGGTCGCATCCTCGCAGCTTGCTATCGATGCCCAAGTTGAAGAGAGCAAGTTCGCGTATACGGCCTTCCCTCTGAAGCCTTACGCGAAGCGCCCAGATGTCCTTGAGCTTGAACGGCGCCTTCTGCCCGACGATCTTGCCCTTGTTCCACGGCTCGCGATGAGCGGTATTACCTGTGGATCCCATGATGGTCTCCCATCGAGTTGAGGGTCACACAGAATGCGCTCTTGAGCGGGCGGACTTCGACTCACCTGAGCGACTAACGATGCTCGGGTGCCACAGCCTTATGGCTGTCAGCTTCCTGGCGTAGCCGTGAATTCATCATTTCGGCCAGAAGCAGACAGCTGCAGTGCGCCTCCGATCAACAGCTTCGGGTAGAACAGCGACTGCAAGAATCTGCCAGAAGCCATCGCCCAGATTTAACCCAAAGCCTAAGTGCTGCTTAAATGCGGCGAGACGTGGATGATTTTCTAACTGGCCGGCTCGCTTTGTACGATCAATGCCCGCATAGATTCACCTGAAAGCGTCACTCGGCAGAAGAAAGGCATGAAATGTTGCGCGTGTTGGGCAAGGCATCGTCAATCAATCTACGCAAGGTACTTTGGGCCTGCGCCGAAATGGACATACCTTTTGAGCGAGAGGATTGAGGGTCAGGCTTCAAGTCGACCCATACGGTTGAATTCATGGCGCTCAATCCCAATGCCATGGTGCCGGTCATCCAGGATGGCGATTTTGTTTTATGGGAGTCGAACACCATCATTCGCTATCTGGCCAACCGCTATAGCGGCGCTGAGATTTACCCGCTCGATGCGCTGGCGAGGGCGCGAGTTGACCAATGGATGGACTGGCAGGCAACGGATCTCAACAAGTCCTGGAGCTATGCCTTCATGTCATTGGCTAGGCACTCTCCCGAGCACCAGGACAGCCATGCGCTGACAACCGGCTGCCGGGAATGGTCGAAGCATATGGGGATCCTGGATCGGCAACTGGATTCGACCGGTGCCTACGTTTGCGGCGAGGCGTTCTCTCTTGCGGACATACCTGTTGGACTGTCAGTAAACCGGTGGTTTGAAACACCGCTGGCGTACCCGGACTATCCGGCGGTACGGGACTATTACGAGCGCTTAAGCCGTAGGCCGAGTTATCGTCTGTATGGCAGAAATGGAATGCCCTGAGAGGCTGGCTAACGGCCAGAAGTGGTCACTCAGTGCACAGTTGGCGCTTCGTCCTGCAAGACTAATGACGACCTTAGCTGCAGAGGTCACACGCGGTCTTACCTAGCGACGATTCTTTCAACGACGACTTTGAGGTTTTCAAGCACTTCCTCAAGTGGCTGGCCCATCTGTACGTGCACGATAGCGCCATCCACGGGCAGCGAAAGCGACTGGCCTGCAGAGACAGTGTGGTCGCCGAACAGCTCATCCAAAACGCATGCCATCTCTTTTTTGTGCTGACGCACAACTTCAAGAATCCCGGGATCGGTAGATCCCAGCTCTGCAGCAGCATTCAGGAAAGCGCAGCCTCGAAAGTGGGTCTGACTAAACCATCCACTGAGAGTACGAAGTAGCGCCTCAGTCGCGCTCGCTCCATCAAGGGACTCGTGCGCCAAGCTGCTCTTGAACCAAGAAATCCACCCTTGGTGTCGGTAATCGAGGTAAGCCCGAATCAACTCGTCTTTGCTCGCATATTGCCTGTAGAACGTGACCTTACTGACCGACGACCGATCAATGATCCGATCAACCCCTGTAGCTCTGATTCCTTCGCTGTAAAAAAGATCATGGGCAGCTAGCAAGATTCGCTCACGTGGAGGCAGTGCTGCAAAAGATTGTTTGTCAGAGTTCATGCAGACATTGTAGACAGATCGTTCTACATGCCTACATAGAGGTCAATCATGGAAACACGCCCACCCCTGCCCCCATTCACACACGAAACTGCCGTACAGAAAGTTCGCTTGGCGGAAGACGGCTGGAACACACGCGACGCAGCCAAAGTTGCCTTGGCCTACACGCCGGATACGAAGTGGCGCAACCGCGCTGAGTTCGCCACTAGTCGAGCCGAAGCGCAGGCTTTTCTTGAGAGAAAGTGGAAGAAGGAACTTGACTACCGACTCATCAAGGAACTCTGGCTACATGAGGGAAATCGAATAGCAGTTCGCTACGCCTATGAGTGGCATGACGATGCGGGCAACTGGTTCCGGTCGTACGGAAACGAAAACTGGGAGTTTGAGGCCGATGGCCTGATGCGCCGTCGCTACGCTTCTATTAACGACATGCCCATCAAGGAATCGGATCGTAAATTCCACTGGCCACTTGGGCGTCGTCCCGACGACCACCCAGGACTCACCGAACTGGGGCTATAACTAGCACAGACGACCTAAAGCTGCTTTGTCCGCTTTGGGTCTACAGGGACTTTCTGGCAAGTCAACCGTTGACCTTTCATATTTCGGCCTCCGTCGTTGTTTCACCAGCGATGGGTGGGCGCGAACCTTGAAGCATTCACCAGGCAAGGACAGACTGCACATCTACAGGCGGGCTTGTTTCGGTGGTGTACACCGAGGCCCCAGATACGAACCGCTCAGCAGGGCTCCATTCGAACTCAGTGGTCAAGCAATTCTTGCCACGGACCCAAAGTCGAGTTCACCTGCTGCCGGTCTGACCTGTGGTGAGCATCTTCAAACGCACGTCCATCAACCATCACAAACTGCTTCAATAGGCTGCGGATAGCTGCGCCAAGTCAGGTGCAACCTGCAACTCGCCATTCGGTCTTTGGTGCTGCACAGGCATCGGCGGCACATGGCCCGCGTCAAACGACGTATCCCGCGTCATCACGCACCACAGGATTCTGGCGTTCTTGTTGGCCAGCGCCACAGCCGCTTTCTGCCAACCCACGCGGGCCTTGAGTTGCACCAGCCATTGGCTGAGCCGGTCACTGCGTTTGGCTGCCGTGTTCACCGCAGACTTGGCGCCCTGAATCAGCAAGGTGCGCAGGTAGTCATCGCCGCGTTTGGTGATATTGCCGAGGCTGGTTTTACCGCCGCTGGAGTTCTGGCTGGGCACCAGACCCAGCCAGGCACCGAATTGCTTTGCGCTGCGGAACTGCTGGAACTCTCCCACGGTGGCCACCAGCGCCGAGGCCGTGATGGGGCCTACGCCCTGCAACTGGGCGACACGTTGTACGCGTTCATCGGTGCGAAGATGGGCTGCGATGCGCTCATCGCACCAAGCGATCTGGATATCCAGATCAATCCAGTGCAGCAGCGCCCGCTCCAAAGCCAGGCGCACCACGCCAGGCAGTTCATTGCTGGCATCCTCGAGCACTTCAGCCAACACCTTGCGCAACTTCTCCGGGCGCTGTGGGAAGACCAGACCGAACTCGGTCAGCAGGCCTCGAATGCGATTGGTACACGCATTGCGCTCTTGCTTGTAGCCTTCACGCAAACGATGCACCACCAACTGCCCTTGCTGCGCAGCGCTCTTGATCGGAACAAAGTGCATGTGGGGCCGACTGGCGGCCTCGCAGATCGCGGCCGCATCATTGGCATCGTTCTTGCCGCTTTTACCTGTCATACGGTAAGGCGTGACGAAGTGCGCAGCGATCAGCCGAGCATCCAGACCGATGGCCCGCAACTGCCTTGCCACATGATGTGCGCCGCCGCAGGCTTCGGTGACCACCAGACAGCCTTGAGGCAAGGTGGCAGACCACGCATAAAAGCGCTCCGGAGACAGGGATTTGGCCAGTACCCGATGGCCCCACTGATCCGCGGCGTGGACTTGGTAAAGACGCTTGGAAAGATCAACGCCCACTCGCACGATGGGCCCATGTGTCAGCTCAGTCATGGCATTCTCCTGTCGAATTCCGATAGGACTTCCGGACATCCATGCTGAACTTCGAGCATCCGCGCTGGACTAGGAAAGTCCCTTCGTATTCGATCGCAGGCCCTGGCCGATAACCGCTAATCGGCATGCAAACTTGCCGTGCACGAAATGCTACTCCGCTTGGGGTTGTGTGACACCTGAACTATGTCTTGAGCGCCAGCGGCTTCCTAAGCGATGGCTACTGCGACCATAGAGCTGTCGACTTCCACATTGCCAATGCCAGGTTGAGCACCGCCACCGAAGGCGATTAGCCAACTAAAAAAAATGCAGGTTGGGTGCAGATTCCAGCTTCCACAGCTGCGCTGATACGGCGCGCAGCCTGTTCTCACCCAGTGTGGCCGCCGCCAGCTCTTCCAGCTTGCTTTGTAGATCCAGGTCGGTTAGCGGCATGTCCGGGTCTCCCTTGCGCGTCGGCTGAAGAAAACGCAATTCCTGCCCATCGTTCAAGCGGATGGTAACTTCGGCGGCACGCTGGCCCGGGAACTGGCTGTCCAGGTCCGGGTGAACCGATAGCGACACTTTTTTCATCAACGCGCGTGTTGCTGGGTGGTGCAGGTGCTGCTCATCGAAAGCGGCCAGGCGCACGCTGCCAAACAGCAAGGCTGTGCAAACCACGTAAGGAATGCTGAAGCGAGCCTCTGCAGCACTGACGGGCGCCGGGTTACCTGCCACGGCCAATGCGGGACTGTAGGTGGCGATGTCGATATGCGCAATCGCTTCGGTGGGGAAGCCATATGTGCGCTGCAACTCCAAAGCACCATCAATAGGCGCAAAGGTGTGACCGCAGCATGCATGGTTCTTGAAGGTCATCTCGGTGATGTTGAAGACTTCGCCCAGATCGGCGAGAGCGGGGGTCCAATCGGGTGTGTTGCTCATGGCGACACCCAAGCCCATTTGTCCTTCGAACACATCGATTGAACCTGTGATGCCTTGCTGGGCCATGAGTGCAGCAGCCACTCCGGCTTCAGCTGCCCTGCCTGAGTGCAGAGGCTTGGACATGGAATCCATCTGAAAAGCCTGCTGGAGACCAGCCGCAAAAGTCGCTGAAGTACACAGTGCATGGGTGAATCGGGTGCCATCCAATCCCAGTAAATAGGCTGCCGCCGCTGCCGCACCGAAGCAACCAACGGTACCAGTGTTGTGCCAGTACCTGTAGTGGGAACGGCCTAGGACCTGGCCAATACGGGTGGAAATTTCATAACCGACGATAACTGCCTTCAGAAATTCGCTTCCTGTTGCATTCACCTTCTGAGCCACGGCCAGAGCTGCGGAAATAGTGGGGGCGCCGGGGTGGTAAATAGCGTGTTTGAAGATGTCATCGACCTCCGCTGCGTGTGATGCTGTGCCGTTGATCAAGGCGGCCGCTTTCACGGTGGCAGCTCGGCCCAAAGCCAAGCGCGCCGGTCCCCGGTCCAGATCGTCTGACATGGCAGCTTCGAGCAAAGAGGTCGGATGCATGTGATAGCCAGCAATCAGGGCTGCGTACCAGTCCACCACAGCGCGCTGGGCATGGCGAAAAACGGTGGGGCTAACGGGTTGTGTATGGAAGAGGGCACCAAATTGGCCCAGTGTTTCGCTGACGTACATAGGAAACGGGCGCCGGGAGCGGCAAGCAGTGAAAGTGATTGCTAAGGATAAAAGCGAGTGCTGATATTAGATATATCTTTTACTCATATCTCGTGGCGGAAATGGAAGAACTCCATGGCTATATCGGCAGAGATCATTCAGGTCATTCGTCAACAGAGCCTGAGATCACCATGGACTTCAATCTTTCCGTAGAACACCAAGCATTCGCCGACAGCGTGGCCCGCTTTGCTAAAGACAAGCTTGCAGTTGGCGCACTTGAGCGGGCCCATTCTCCTCACTACCCTTGGGAAACTGCGAAGCTGCTGTCCGAGCAAGGTTTGCTTGGCATTGCTTTCCCAGAGGAGGATGGTGGCCAGGGAGGTACCTTGATGCATGCTGTGCTTGCGATTCAGCAGGTGGCACTGGTATGCCCCAAGAGCGCCGACATTGTGCAGGCTGGCAACTTTGGCCCCATCCGGACCTTTGTGGAATATGCCACGCCCGAGCAAAAAACACGCTTCTTGCCTGACTTGCTGGCGGGAAAAAAGCTCATCTCTCTCGGCATGACAGAACCCGATGCTGGATCAGCAGTGACCGAGCTTAAGACCTCGGCGGTGCTGGATGGTGACCACTACGTCATCAACGGCAGCAAGGTATTTTCCACGCACAGCCCTGAAGCCGAACTGTTCCTGATTTACGTGCGTTTTAGGCCCGGTGTGGACGGCATTGGCTCTGTGCTTGTGGAACGCGGAACGCCCGGATTCGAAGTCGGGAAACCTTCCAACTTTATGAATGGCGAGCAGTGGTCTCAGCTGTATTTTGAAAATTGCCGCATTCCCAAGGCTAATTTGCTGTTGGGTGAGGGCGGCTTCAAAAAGCAGATATCTGGCTTCAACGTCGAGCGCTTGGGGAATGCATCGCGTGCGCTAGCACTGGGCCGATACGCTTTCAACATGGCCCGCGAGCATGCCATGGTGCGTAAGCAGTTCGGCCGCGATTTGTGCGATTTCCAAGGCTTGCAGTGGAAGTTTGCCGAGATGTGGATGAAGCTGGAGCAGGCTCAGTTGCAGCTCTACAAGGCCGCTTTGGAGGGCGAACACGGGTTGCCTAGTGCGCAAAGCACAGCCATGGCCAAGCTGGCCTGCAATTTGGCGGGCTGGGAAGCGTCCAATGAGGCGATGCAGGTCATGGGAGGCATGGGATTTAGCCAGGAGGCGTTGGTCGAGTACTGCGTGCGTCGTACCCGAGGCTGGATGATCGCCGGCGGTTCGATCGAAGTGTTGAAGAACCGCATTGCCGAAGGCGTGTTCGGCCGTACGTTCTCTCAGCGTGCACCCATGAAATAAGTCCGACACCTATTACATAAAAGGAGACACAAAATGCTACGACGTACATGGATGGCAGCGATAGCAGCCATGAGCGGATTTACCCTGGCAACAGGCGTAATGGCTACAGAGGTTTATCCGTCCAAGCCTGTAAAGATTATTGTTGGCTTTCAGGCAGGAGGCCCAACCGACGTGGTTGCACGATTGGTAGCCAAGGCGCTACAAGACGAACTTAAAGGCGCCTTTATTGTCGAGAACAAGCCTGGAGCCACAAGTAATATCGCCTCGGAAATGGTGGCTGCGTCCCCGGCAGACGGCTATACGCTGCTCCTGGCAGCAGCACCGTTGACGATGAATAAGTTTGTGTTTCCTAAGCAGAGGTTCGACCCGGTCAAAAGCTTTGAGCCTATTTCCAAAGTGTCCTCGGCCCCAGGGATACTGGCGGTCAGCAACAAGCTGAACATCAAGACTTACAAAGAGTTTGAGGAGCTGGCGAGGAAAAAGCCCGGCGCGCTGAGCTATGGAACTACCGGGGCGGGTGGCACTCAACATATGGCAACGCTGCGGCTGGAGCAGCTTGCGGGCCTCGAAATGCTGCATGTCCCGTACTCGGGCGGCTCTGGGGCACTCAACGACCTTATCGCAGGGGTGGTAGATGTTGCGTTCATGACCTCGACAGGTGCAATGCCCAATCTGGAAGCAGGCAAAGTACGCGCTCTTGCAGTGGCTGGCCCCAGCCGTTTGCCTGGCTTGCCAAACGTTCCCACGTTTAAAGAAGTGGGGCTTCCAGGTATGGTTTCCGATTCATGGAATGGATTGCTTGCTCCTGTCGGCACACCCAAGCCCATTGTCGACAAGCTGGCTGCGGCCATTGCCAAGGCCGTCAAGACAAAGGAGATCAAGGACATCTTGATTCCCCAAGGGGCTGTATTGATTGGCAATTCGCCCAGCGAGTTCAAGACTGAGCTGCAGGCAGAAGTAGCCCATTGGTCTGAGCAGTTCAAGAACTTGAAAATTGAAAAGTAAGCAATGTCCAAGACACCTGCACAAGAGCGAATCCTTTCCCAGGCTCTGCTATATCCCACCAGTATTGCTCTGGTCGGTGCATCCGATGACGTAAAAAAAACCGGTGGTCGTCCCTTGCAGTTTTTACGCAGGGCAGGGTTCAGCGGCAAGATATATCCGATTAACCCCAGCCGCTCGGTAGTACAGGGCGAGAAAGCTTGGCCTAGTCTGGCCGCCTTGCCCGAGGTGCCAGAACATGTGTTTGTGCTCTCGCCTACAGAAACTGTCGTGGCCACAGTTCAGGAATGCGCAGACTTAGGGGTCAAGTTGGTAACTGTGCTTGCCAGTGGATTCTCGGAATCCGGTCCCGAAGGTGTTGAGCGCGAAGACGATTTGCGTGCCATTGCTAGCAAAACTGGAATCCGCATTCTCGGTCCCAGCAGCTTGGGGGTAGTCAACCCTGGCAATGGCTTGATGCTCACTGCGAACGCGGCATTTGCTGAACCGGACATGCCTAAAGGCAATGTATTTGTGGCCTCGCACAGCGGCAGCATGATTGGTGCTCTGGTATCGCGCGGCAAGGCACGCGGTGTGGGCTTTGCAGGTCTGGTGTCCGTGGGCAGCGAAGTCGATCTGAGCGTGGGCGAAATTTGCGCATCCACGTTGGACGATCCCAATATTCAGGGCTACGTGCTATTTCTGGAGAGCCTGCGTCACGGAGACGCTCTACAGGATTTCGCCCGTGCAGCAGCCGCACGTGGTAAGCCCGTAGTGGCGTACAAGCTGGGGCGTTCCAGCGCTGCGGCTGAGATGGCTGCCACACACACTGGTGCGCTTGCCGGCGAGGATGATATTGCCGATGCTTTTCTGAAAGATCTGGGCGTAGTTCGGGTAGAAATGCTGGAAACGCTGTTTGAAGTGTTCCCACTGGCCAAAAAGCTCCCACTCGGCCGCCTGTGCGGTAAGCGTGTGGGGGTTGTTACCACAACCGGTGGAGGTTCAGCCATGGTCGTGGACCAACTGGGCGTGCGCGATGTCACCGTACAACCAGCCTCGGCCGAGACTGTGGCCAAGTTACAGGCTGCGGGAATCCCGGGCAGTGCTGGTCGAGTACTCGACTTGACACTGGCTGGCACCAAATACGAGGTGATGAAAAAGGCGCTGGACATTTTGCTAGAGGCACCGGAATTCGATTTGGTGGTCGCTGTCGTAGGTTCCTCGGCTCGGTTCCAGCCCGATCTAGCTGTCAAGCCCATCATCGACAGTGCTCGGCACACCAAGCCTTTGTTGGCTGTGTTGGTGCCAGATGCGCCAAATGCTTTGGCGCATCTGACAGCGGCTGACATTCCCTGCTTTCGCACACCAGAAGCCTGTGCTGATGCGATTGCAGCTGTGTTTTCGCGCCGCACACCCGGCATTCGCGCTTTCACACTCGGCCACGACGCGAACACAAAGCTTCGAAGCCTAAGCGAAGCTCAGGCTTATGAGCTGATGGATCAATTAAATGTTCCGCATGCACCTGCGGCCACCTTTGATCTGAACCAGTCCCCAACGCGGCTGCCCTTTGCCTTTCCCGTGGTGGCCAAGGTCTGTTCTGCGCATATTCCCCATAAAACCGAGGTCGGAGGCGTAGTCCTGGGCATTCAGAATGCTCAGGAGCTGGGGAAGGCATTTGGCACCCTGGCCACCAATCTTGCAAAGCATGCGCCTGGCGTGCTTTGCAACGAGGTACTGGTACAGCCCATGCGGCAGGGATTGACTGGGGTGCTGGTCGGTTACCGGGTGGATTCGGACGCTGGCCCCATCATCATGCTAGCAGCGGGAGGCATCTGGGCTGAAGTCATGTGTGATCGCAGTATCCGCCTAGCGCCAGTCAGCGTGGATACCGCACGCGAGATGATTGCGGAAGTCAAGATGCTCAGAACCGTCTCTGGCTTGCGTGGCAAGGCGAAGGGTGACCTAGATGCTTTGGCACAGGTCATTGCAAACCTTTCACTGTTGGCTGTTCGTCCAGAGTTCAATGTTCTGGAAGCAGAAGTTAATCCCCTCATGGTCATGCCTGAAGGCCAAGGCGTGATGGCCGTGGATGCTCTAATCATCAAAGCCTGAAGCTGCATCCGTGAACTTGCTCCGCTCTGGCAGTGCTTCCTGCTCGGATGTGTTGGCGACTCAAATCGATGGTTGGGTATCTGGCTTTAGTGAAACTGGATACCCGCCTTGTGCAGCCAAGGCTGACTTATCGATGCCTTACTGACTCCGCCTTCACATAAAGGACTGCTGCTAAGCGTTTTTCGCTATGCTTTGTCGTGTGAAGGTCGGAGCTGAACTGGGGCTGGATAACCAGGATGCCTCTTTCAAGAAGCCACTGAATTTGCTTGCTTACCGGACTCAGATGCAAGCTGCTCAAGCATCCAGTCTCTAAAGGCAGTTACCTTGCGAGATTGGCGCTGCAACAGAGGTCTGACCAAGTAATAAGATGCCCCTGTCTTAATCGGTAAGTGAAACGGGGCAACCAACTTATTCTTTTGAATATCATCGGCAAGCAGTGCTGTCTGCCCGATCGCAATGCCTAAGCCATCAATGGCTGCCTGCCAAGTAAGCACAGAGCTACTGAATCGCATGGACTCCGTGCCATCGACTTCACTCTCATAGCGGCACAGCCGCGCCCACGTCTGCCAATCCCTTGGACGATAGTGCGAAATCAATAGACGTGTGCGCAGCAGTGCCTGCGGGTAAGCCGTCTCGGGGGCATGCTTTCGGAGGTAGTCAGGACTGCAAACGGGCTCGATCACATCTTCAAAAAGAAAATCAACTTCTTGTCCTGGCCAAGCACCATTGCCCATCTGAATAGCCAGATCGACTACATCACGATCAAAGTCGACATCCTGAACCGAATTCGTGATTACCACTGCAATGTCTGGATAGCGCTTATTGAAACTGAATAAGCGCGGAATTAGCCATTTGGCAGCAAATGTCGTGTACGTTTGTATGCGCAATTTATTGTCAGCACCACTGCGCATAATTTCCTTCGTGGAGGCTGCGATCAAGTCGAGGGCAGGAGAGATTTCATCGCCAAACCGTATCCCAGCCTGCGTCAGCACAATTCCATGCCGCTCACGCCGAAACAACTCAATGCCCAGATAGCTCTCGAGCACACTCAGTTGTTTACTCACCGCTGACTGACTGATGTGCAGTTCCTGAGCCGCTCGGGTCAAGTTCTTTGTGCGAGCCACCACGTAAAAGACTTTGAGTGGATTGAGGGGGGGCAGCTTCATGGAAGACCAATGCAAGAATAGAACGAGTCACTTGATGTGCAACGATTCTTGCTTGGCTGCTATCTTGGGCTAGAAAGCAAGAAGCAGAAACGGATGGCACAGCATTGTCGTAGATTCCGCATGCCAGCCGAACAACGAGAGTCTAGCGAGTTGAGAATTTGGGCTGGACATTTCTTGCAAGATTTTGGCAGCGATAGCTGGCTAGCTCGTTGGAGAGTAGGTCACCATAGTCAGAAGAACCCAATACAGGTGTTCTAGGTAAACAGCGAGGCCACTGCGCGCTGAAGCCTCGATATCAGTCGTCGCGCTCCAGGACCCGGTAGATAGATGCGGAGTGATGGTGTTGCCATACCCACATCAGTAGGTTGACCTTAGCGAATGTGATGGTTCGCTCCGACCCCAAAACGCCGAGCTTAGAGGTGAGAGCGGGAAATGCAACCTCCTAAAAAGCGCGCCAAGACACTCTGGAAAGGTTAAAAGCTAACTCACGTCCAGGAACCACAAGAAGGAGGTGCTCAATGCGCCTGAAATCGATAAAGTGCCTGCGGATTCTTGACAAGTAGGTGTTCAAGAAGATTGGAGCTGTTAGCTATTTCAGACAGTGCATCAACTAGTACTCCATCGTCGGGAATGTGCGTGTGATTGGGGTGGGGCCAGTCTGTCCCCCACACACAGCGCTCTGGAAAGCGCTCTACAAGTATGCGTGCCAGTGCTATTCCGTTGCGGTAGCTTTGCTGGGGAGGTGCATTGGCATCAATACGGTCAATTCCACTTACTTTCACATAGAACTGGCTATTGTCTAGCAGTTTGAGAAGTGCTTGAAAATCAGCATGGCTAGCCCCACGCGTAGCGTCTACGCGTCCCATATGATCAATCACTACCGGTACATGGCTGCGCTGCAGGGGCTCGGAAAGTTCATGAATCAGTTCGCTTTCAAAATGCACCTGCAAATGCATCCCTGCAGCAGCAAGGCGTGGCGTAAGCGCTAAGACTTTGTCGACGGTAACCCCGCCATCGATATGTCTCATGAAGTTAAAACGCACGCCGCGAAAGCCTACCTGTGCGAGGCGTTGAAGCTCGGTGTCGGGGATGTCTGGATCCACCAGTGCAACGCCGAGGTAGCGTCCCTCTCCAGCAGCAATTGCATCCTCGACAACCCGATTGTCCGTGCCGTGCGTTATCGACTGTACGATGACACAACGTTCGATGCCCATTTGACGATGCAAGGCAAACAACGTCTCCTTAGGCGCCTCAACTGGAGTGGCCCGACGCTGGGGGTTATAGGGGAAGCGGGCAACCGGTCCTAAAACATGGACATGGCTATCGCATGCCTGTGGTGGCAGGCGCAACTTTGGTGCCGTCGGGTGTTCCAGGTAGGTACGAACAGGGATAGCAGAGTCGGAGGTCAGGGCAGACATACAGGGCAATGGTGAGTTGAGCAGGGGGAGCGCTTAGGCGTCAATTGGCACACCATCAAGCTTTGAACCTCGGTAGTGTTAGGCCATTAGCGAGCTCATAGGGCAGGCATGTAGGCGGCGCCAAGCACTACCCCATTGGAGGAGACGCGATCGAGCTTGCGACGGCTTGCTCGCTTTGGTTGAAGGTGCTTACGTGCTTCAATGCGAGATGTTGAGTGCCACCAGGAAGCGAGACACCATGTTGTAGGCCGCTACTGTCGCCACGAGTTCGACCACCGTCTGAGGATCGTGGAGTGCGTTGATGCGCCCCATCAATTCTTCTGGCACTTTGACATCGCGTGTCATGCGGTCGGTGAGTTCCAGCAGCAACAATTCTTGCTCAGTGAAGATTCCTTCTGGAATCGTACTTTTGAGTGCGTCAATCTTGTGCTGCGGAAAGCCAGCTTTGAGCGCGTGGGGGATATGTGCGTCGAACTCGAAGGCTGCTTCGTTCAAAACGGCAACTCGAAGAATGATCATCTCGCGCAGGTCTGCCGCAACCCCTGTTCGATTGCGCACGGCGGTCAACATAGCCTCCCATCCCGCAGCAATCGGTGCGCTGTTGAGCAATGCCTGATACAGCAGTGATATGCGGCCGCGTTCGGACTGTATGCGTGCCTCTACCTCAGCTAGTTCAGGTCTCGAGCCTGGTACCACCAGGGGCACGCGAATATGAGAGGTTGTCATTGATCTGCCTTGATGTTGCGGGACTTGATGATGGCGCCCCATTTTTCCGTATCCGCCTTCAGCAGAGCGGCTAGTTCCTGGGAGGTAGAAGATTTCGGCTCTGCGCCCCCTTGCAACAACCTAGCACTGACATCTGGATTCGCGATCGCTGCACGCACCGCTTTGTTCAGTTGCTCGATAACGGCGGGAGAGGTCTTTGCGGACACGAACAGGGCATACCAGTTATTGGTGTCGACAGCCTTGATGCCTTGTTCTTCGAACGTTTTCACGTTTGGAAGCGAAGGATGTCGCTTCTGTGCTGCTAGCCCGATGGCTTTCAGACGTCCCCCTTGGACGTGGGGCATGATGGCCGCGACGTCCGCAAAAACGCCCTTCACTTGTCCACCCATGATGTCGGTCATCGCTGGCGCCATTCCTTTGTAGGGGACATGCAGGAACTTCGCCCCGGTGGACTCTTCCAACTGGATAAGAGCCAGGTGAGGGATGCTGCCGGATCCGGAGGAGGCCATGGGTGTTGACTCCTTAATGCTCTTCGCATTTTTTACGAACTCGGCTGCATCCTTTGCGGGGTCCTTAGAGCTGACCACCAACACTTCTACGTTGTTTGCCACTAGAGAAACCGGTGCAAAGTCGCGCTGTGTGTTGTAGGGAGCCTTTTCCTGCAATGACGGGTTGATTGCTGCAGCCCCCACACTGGTGATCCATATGGATGTCCCATCGGCTTCTCCTCGCAGAGTCTCCATTGCGCCTAAGGCACCATTTGCACCAGGCTTGTTTTCCACGATGACCGGGCGCTTGAGTTCGCGTCCTAGCTGATCTGCCAGCGTACGCGCAACAAAATCGACAGGACCTCCTGCGCTGAATGAGGTGATGATGCGCACGGGCTTTCCACTGGACTGCGCATAACTGATAGATGCCAGCGAGAGCGCTGCTGCCGCTATGAGGATGTGTCTTTTGTTCACGAATATGTCTCCTTGCACTGGCGTTGCTCAGTCGCAGCGAGCAGTCATGCCACCATCCACTACCAGTTCCGTTCCTGTAATGAACTGCGCTTCGTCACTAGCGAGATATAGTGCAGCACTGGCCGTATCGCGACCGTCACCCATGAAGCCAAGAGGAATACGCTTGACACGGGATGCCAGCAAAGACTCCACATCGCCTCCCGTGCGCTGCTTGGCTAGGCGCACCTCAACCATAGGGGTGTGCAACTGACCTGGGACTACCGTATTCACGCGGATCCCATCCGGAGCATGCTGAACGGCAACTACGCGAGAAAGATGGATCACGCCGGCTTTGCTTGCGGCGTAAGCAACCTGCGCGCTGCCAGTCCAGCGAAGGCCTGATGTGGACGCCACATTGACAATGGCGCCACGTTTTTGCTCCACCATGTGTGGCAGCACATATTTGCAGGTCAGGAAGACGCTCTTGAGGTTGATGTCAATCTGACTGTCCCAAGCTTCCTCGCTCAACTGCACTGGCCCTCCTGCAGCGGAGCCACCTACGTTGTTGATCAAGATGTCCGGGGCACCATAAGTCGACAGACATGCTTCGACCATGGCTTGTACGCTTGCAGAACTAGTCACATCGCAGATGCAGGTGGTGATGGAAGAGGCTGCATCGCCCGCTAGAGATAGCGTTTCATTTAATCGATCCTGGTCGCGATCGACAGCCAGTACTTTGGCGCCTTCTTCGGCGAGCCGAACGGCCATTGCACGACCGTTGCCCCAGCCGGCTCCGACGCAACCGGCGCCCGTTACGATGGCGATTTTGGATTCGAACCTTCTCATGCTTGCTCCTGTCATTGAATTAGCTGAGCAACCGTTGTTGCGGTTGTTGCATGGAAATCAGTTTGCGCTTTTGAGGGGGTAAGTTAAACTCGATAGCTCCTATATCAGCTATGTCTATTTCCTATGGATCTGCGGCAGCTTGAATACTTCGTCGCTGTTGCTGAGCAAGGTAGTTTCAGCCGTGCCGCAGCGACCCTTAACCTTGCGCAACCCAGTGTCAGTCGGCAGATAGCCTTGCTGGAAGAGGAGCTTGGACAACGTTTGTTGGAACGCACCGGGAGGGGGGTCACTGCGACAGCTGCCGGTCATGCGCTGCTCGCTCATGCGCGCGTCATGCTCAATGCGGCCAGCCAAGCACTGTCGGACCTTAAGGAGATGCATTCAGAACCCGTTGGACGAATCGTCGTTGGTTTGCCTAATCGCGTGGCCATGGGCTTGGGGGTCCCCCTGATTCGGGAATTTCGGCGTCGTTTGCCGAATGCATTGTTGTCCGTAGTCGAGGGGCTTAGTCTTTCGCTGCGCGAAGGCTTAATAGCAGGTCGTATCGATCTGGGTTTGCTATTTGATCCAGCACCCACGCCGCTGCTGTCGTATGAACCGTTGATGCGCGAGCGGATGGTGCTTGTTGCGCCGAAAGGCTACCGATTACCGAAGCAAGTTAGCCTTGAGGTGTTGGCCGACTTCCCGTTGGTGCTGCCAGGGTCGCACAACCCGATCCGGAGTCTGGTGGATTCGGTGCTTCTGCCCCACCGCATCGTGCTGAACGTCGTTGCGGAGGTTGGGGCAGTGCATACCGCATTGGCGGTGGTGGAGGACGGCCTAGCTTGTTCTATTCTTCCAGACAGTGCCCTGTGCTTGAGCAGTAGAAGGTCAGAGATCCAAGCAGCTCCGATTGGACCGCCAGCCATTCACAATCTCTTAGTCCTCGCAATGCCGCGTGCTCGGCCCGCAACACGTCTGGTCGCAGAGACTGCCAAACTGCTGCGAGAGTTGGATTTCCGTAATGGGGCACGCTCACTTTGAGCCATACGCGCTTGCTCACATTCACGACTGAATGGTGAACATGGTCCGAATGGTGTTGGTGAAATGAGGGCGCACGCGATCACTCCAGGAAGTTTGGCGGACCGCTAGCCATTCGGGTGAAGCCAGAGCTTGTTCGTCGACTAGGTCGTAGCATGCGAAAGACCGGGGTCCTTCGTCATGGTTCCAGAATCTCTGTGCCTGCACGCATCCAGGAGTCTGAGAAAGACCCGGGAGATGTTCCATTGCATACCATCTCTGAAGCTCCAACTCCCAGCCCGTTTCAGGCGTCGTTTCCACAACGTAGTGAAACGACGCCTGTCTTACCAAGCTAGCTCCGGTCAAGCTATCCATCAAAGTCATGCGACTGGCAGATAGGCTTATGCCGGGCATGGATGGGCATGTCAGAGCATCCAATGTTTGCTTCGCGAGAGACAAACGGTGGGGCAGAGCAAGATAAACATAAGCAGTTTGGGAATGCTCTGCCCAGACCCTGCGCACGATTGAGCCTCGCAACTCTGCATTGACGGGATTGGCCATCACGTGCAGTTCGAGGCCGGAAATCATGGATTGCTGCGCGCCCTGCATGCGCAGCAAAATCATGTCTGTGGGGAGGAATTCACTCGACATATGTTCGCGGAGGGGATTTACGGTGCGACAAGGGATTGAGGCTTCAGTCGATAGTGACTTTGCCAGCGATCACCACATTACGCCAACGTGCCTCCTCGGCGCGCATGAACTGGGTCATCTGCTCCGGCGTGTTTACCGCTACCGTCAACCCTTCGCGAGCAAGGCGCTCGCGATAAGCGCTCGTTTCTGCAACTTTGCGCAGAGCTGCATTAATCTTTGAAATGACTGGTGCTGGCGTGCCCGCAGGTGCAAACGCTGCGTACCAGACATCGGCCTCATAGCCTGGCAGGATCTCTGCAATTGCCGGAACTCCTTTGTAGGCTTCGCTGCGCTTTGGAGAGGTTATGCCGAGCGGTCGCATTGTGCCGCTGGCAACCATTTTTGCCACTCCACCCGCCGTACCGAACAAAAGGTCGACTTGACCGCCAATCAGATCGGTGTAAGCAGGGCCAGCTCCTCGGTAGGGCACATGCGTGATATCCACGTTAGCCATGGTCTTGAACAGTTCGCCAGCCAAGTGGACGGCAGATCCGTTGCCCGACGATGCATACGTCAGCCTTCCGGGGGCTGCTTTCGCGGCGGCAATCACGTCAGCGACGCTTTTGAAGCGGCTGTTCGGGGGAGTGACCAGGACGTTTGGCCCGCTGCAGACCCGAGCCACTTCAGTGAAGTCCTTTTGCGTCTTATAGGGGAGCTTCTTGACCAGAGAGTCGTTGATCGCAATAGCTGAGGTCGTAAGAAGCAACGTGTAGCCGTCGGCAGGCGATTTGGCCACGATGTCTGTGCCTATGATGGTGCCGCCACCGGGCTTGTTGTCAATGATCAAGGCTTTTCCAAGTTCCCGCTGCATTCCTTCCAGCAAAGCCCGCCCAATTACATCGGTGCCGCCGCCCGGGGCGAACGGTACGACCACACGTATGGTGCGTGTCGGGAAGTTGTCAGCAGACCAGGCTTCCAAGCTTATAAGTGACGAAGCCGAGCCAAGTGCCGTACCGGACCGCAGAACCTGGCGACGTGTGAAAACAGAGTGCGACATTTATGAGTTCCTGGCTGCTAGTTAGAAGTCAATTCGAATCTCAGCTTCCTTGACCGCTTTGCCGATTTTCAGCAAGTCTTCAGCGATCAGCTGCCGAAATTGCGAGGGGCTGGACTTTGTAGGCACAAATGACAGCTCGGCGAATTTGGTCTTTAAGGACGGTGCTTCGACGGCCTTGGCGATCTCTGCATTCAGTCTGTTGGTAACTTCGACCGGCATGTTGGCTGGGCCCCATACGCCATACCAAGACAACAACTCGAATCCCGGGACGGTGCTTTCAGCTAGCGCAGGAACGTCTGGCAGTGATGGAGCTCGCGTCTTGCTAGTCACCGCCAGCGGCCGCAGGCGGCCGGCCTGAACAAAGGGTGTGACCCCGGGCATAGGCGAAATCGCCGCGGAGACATGTCCACCAACCACATCAGTCAATTGAGGCACAGCTCCCTTGTAAGGAACGATCTCCATTTTCAGACCAAGTGCTCGGTTGAGCATTTCTTCACTCAAGTGACTAGTCGTACCCAAGCCAGAAGTTGCCCAAGTAAACTTCCCAGGGTTGGCTTTGGCCAATTTGATGAATTCTTCGATCGTTTTGGCTTGAACCCCGTTGTTGACGGCAACGATGAGCGGCACGTACCCTATCTGCGCTACAGGAGTGAAGTCTCGCTGTGGGTCGTAGGTCTTCTTGGCAACTACGAGCGGCAGGTACGCTTGGCTGGATGCGTTGAACAGCAAAGTGTAGCCATCGGCCTTCGCGTTCTTCACATGGATGGAACCAAGGAGGCCAGAAGCGCCTGGCGTGTTTTCAATGACAATCGGCTGACCGAGTTGGCGCTGCAACTGATCAGCTACCAGTCTGCCAACGGTATCGATGGATCCTCCAGGAGTGTAGGGAATCACCATACGGATGGTCTTGCTCGGATAGTCTTGTGCACTAGCTATCGCGCTCATTCCAAACAAGGCACTCGTGAGAGCAAGTCTCAGGACGAGTGAAGTGTTTTTTTTGTTCATGCTTGTCTCCCGTCGCGGCTTGTTATTTTGTGATCACGTCTGCCTTGACAAGCTTGGACCAACGAGCGATCTCAGCGCGAACAAATGCTTCGTATTCCGATGGAGTTCCCGTTTGGGCCACCATACCTTCATGAACCAGCTTTGATTTAAAGAAGTCGCTCTGAGCCGCTTTACGGGTTGCGGCGTTGAGTTTTTCAATGATGGCGGTAGGCGTGCCGGCGGGAGCATGCAGACCGTACCACCCCTCCGATACATATCCTGCGACACCGGCTTCAGCCATGGTGGGTACGTTCGGATAGGCACTTGAGCGAGTCGCCGAGGTCACCGCCAGCGCTCTTAGTTTTCCGCTGTCAATGAATGGACCAACAGAACCCGATGTGCCGAACAGGATGTCGGTCTGCCCGCCCAGCAAATCCGTGAGAGCAGGGGAGGAGCCTTTGTAGGTGATGTGCTGAACCTGTAGCTTAGCCAGATCCGCAAAAAGAGCTGCAGCGAGGTGAGACGAAGTTCCGTTACCAGGCGATGCGTATGTCAACTGGTTGGGCTTTGCTTTCGCTGCAGCAATGATGTCCTTGACTGTCTTGTACGGACTGCTTGCGCGCACAACCAGTACATTTGGGGAGCGCACCACCATGGACACCGGCGTGAAAGCTTTTTCTGTGGCGTAAGGAAGCTTTTCCATAAGACTCGGGTTGACCGAGTGCGCTATAGAGGACACGAGTAGCGTGTAGCCGTCCGGAGCACTCTTGGCCACCATTTCCGAGCCGATGATGGTGCCTGCTCCAGGTTTGTTTTCAACGATGACTGATTGCCCGAGTTCTTGTGACATTCCGACTGCGAGCGTTCGCGCGATCAGATCTGCCCCACCTCCGGGTGCGAATGGAACCACTAACTTAACTGGTTTGTCAGGGAACGCGGCCTGGGCCGCGTTGAGACCAATGGCCAGGGTGGCCGCAAACATGGTGGCCGCCTTGAGGGACGTTCTAATCGTGCGTTGGAAGGAATGTTTCATTGATGTCTCCGGTAATTTTTATGTCTATCAAAACCCTGCAGCTGACTCTTGCGTGGTCTTGTCTTGCTGCAGGGAGGTCGAACTGTGCTGATTCCTGCAAGGCGTGGCAGGCCATGCGCACACGCCATGCTCGGTTTCATTGGGCACGCGGTGTTTACGCTCCCTTTTGGTAGGCGCGCTATTGAAATAGAAGCAACGCAAAGAAGCGGATTGCTGTCCGTCTGGGCGAGTGCCGTGGCAGGGATAGCTTATTTCTGATAGACGCGATGAGCAAAAGCAGCGATGGCATCGGCCATGGCGCGTGGCTGCTCTGGTGCCATTGCGTGACCAGCGTCACCAATCACTTGCTCAGTGACACGCTCGCCAAGGTAGAGTTTCATTACCTTCGGAATCACCACCGCATCGTGCTCGGCCTGTAGATCCAGGATGGGCACTTGGGTGCCAGCAGAAAAATAGTCATCGACAGGCGTGCTGCGTCGAGCGTGGCTTTGAGCCTCGTGAGCTTCTGTGTTCCAGCCGTCTAGCCAGACGCGTGGATCGTGACCAGGGGCAAAGAAGGCACGACGCAGGCAGTCCAGCCGCTCCTCCTCTGACAGGCTAAAGTCACTTGCTCCATCTATGGCGTCGCGCAGACGGCTGTATGGCATTTCGCTCGACTCGGGCGGCAGCTTGCCCGCAGATGCAGCAGCCATGATGACGCCGCATACCAAGTCGGGTCGATCAGCAGCCAGCATGCGAGCGGGTTGGCTGCCCCAGGCATGACCCACTATCAGGATGGGGCCGGTGCGTTCCTGATCCAGGACAGCGGCCACATCGGCAGCAAAGTCATGCAAACTTAGGCCCTGCATGGGACCATGGCTATGCCCGATGCCGCGCGGCTCTGGGCGAATTACGCGGAAGCCATCTTGCTGCAGGTAGTCGGCCACGACGTCGTAGTCTCGACCTGATCGAGCCAAGGAGGGAAGAATGCAAATAATTCGACCAGTCCCTTGATCGGCATATTCGATATGAACTTCCGCATTGGTATTTGGTGGGAGGTACCGAACCAGTCGGCGTGATGTCTCTGTAGTTGTGTTAGTCATGCAACCAGTCTCTTATGCCACCGGCACTGCAATAAGCCTCTAGCGGCTATATCAGCTATGCCTTTTGGCTATTTGACTGAGCATCGGCGGCACTTTGAGAGTTAGTACGGCGCAGGCTTTCATTGCTTGGAAATAGCGGCTATTCTTCGCTGGGTTTTTTGGATAACTCTAGCGTTGGCACTGTCGTGATAGCAATGGCTTCGATGCACCGCATAAGCGTGATGAGAAATCCCATTTACATCGATTGCAGAGCATTCAGTCTTTTCTGAATTTCGTCTCGTAGTGCTATCAATGGGTTCCACAGGTCCTCCACGACTTTTGCCAGAGCTTCCTCTGTAGAGATGCTGAGGTTTAGAACATAGATTGCATCCGGCGTGACCAATGGCGTTGCCAGTGCAACCACCTCGGGTTGCCATGCTGCGGCACAGAAGCCTCGCGCTCTCACGCTTTGACGCGCGTCTTCGATCGCCTGCTCAAGGACTTCCCACTGTCCGGCTCTGCGGTGTTGGAATGTGGCTAGCAGTGCCTCACGTTTGGGTTCGGACACGACCGCCAGATAGGCACGCCCCAGGGACGTGAGCTCCATGGGGACTCGCTGGCCGGAAACCACATGGCGAAGCACCACGCGCCGGCTGTAGCGGATGGATTCCAGGTAGACCATTTCATCTCTGTCGGGGGCGGCCAGGCCAACGTTGATGCGTTGGGTCTCTGCAAGCGTCCGCATCAGCGGTGCGGCAATGGCTAAGACCTGCGAGCCTGTACGCATTGCATGTGCCAGGCTTAGAACAGCCGGCGCCAGGCGGTAGGCGCGCACAAATGTGTCCACCTGCAGCATCCCAGTTCCGACCAGCGTCTGAGTTAGTCGACTGACGGTAGACCTCGATAGCCCTGTTCGCTCTGCAATATCGCCATTTCCAAGCAGCTCCGATCCAGGTCGGAAAGCGCGAAGTATTTCTATTCCTCGCTCAAGCGATCGATTGGCGGGCGACTGACCCGGCTTGTCATTAAGGATAGCAGAGCGGCTTTTGATCATTGGCTTTTTGATGGTTCGGAGTTCACACCGGGAAGCGTCGGTTCCCAAGGATGGCGCTGAACTAGTGCAATTTTGATCGGTCTTGCATCCACACAGCTGGCAAGGATTTTCCATCCATTGGAATTTGCGACATGCCAAATCTGGCAGCAAATTCCATCTGTTGGAAATAGGGGGGTGCCAGGATTGTTAACTCTGCCTAAGCTTTAAAAGACCGGCATCAAGAACCTAGATGTTCCGGCTTTGAGAGACAGGCGGCAGATGCCGCATAACAAGGAGACAACTCAATGACTGCTTCCCTAATTCGCAGAGGTGCGAGGTCCATTGCACTTTTCGTGGCCGTCGTCGCTTCAGCAGGATCTGCTATGGCAGCGTTTCCAGATAAACCCATTCGCTTGGTTGTTCCGTTTGCACCGGGAGGTGGCACGGACTTGATCGCTCGCACATTGGGGGCAGAAATGTCCAAGGACCTGGGACAGCCCGTCATTGTGGAGAACAAGCCTGGCGGAGGAACCATGATCGGAACCGACAACGTTGCCAAAAGCGCTCCTGACGGATATAGCATCGTCGTTGCATCTTTCGCACATGCGGTGAATCCAGCACTGCAACCCAGGCTTCCATATGGAAGCAACAAAGCATTTGCGCCGGTGATGCTCATTGGTAAAGGGCCCAACGTACTGGTTGTGCGGCCCAACAGTCAATTCAAGTCAGTAGCCGACGTCGTAGCAGCTGCCAAAGCTAGCCCGGGAAAACTGACTTTTGCTTCGCAAGGGGCTGGCACCTCAGCCCATCTGGCCGGAGAGCTGTTTGCCAATCTGGCCCAGATAAAGATCAACCATATCCCTTATCGAGGCGCAGGGCCCGCACTGACCGATCTGATGGGAGGTCAGGTGGACATGATGTTTGCAACAGCTGCTGCAGTTTCGCCATTTGTGGACGGTGGAAAGCTTAGAGCACTGGGTGTCACAACTTCTGAGCCTTCGCCGGCGTTCAAGGGCATTGCGCCTATCGCTACCACGGTGCCTGGCTATGTCGTCGATAGCTGGTACGGACTGTATGTCCCCGTAGCCACTCCTCCTGCTGTGATAGAGCGCCTGAATGCAGCAGCTCGCAAGGCGGCTCGCTCACCTGATTTTGTCCGCAAGGTCGAACACGAAGGTCTGATTGTCAGCGCGGGTGCGCCAGCCGAACTGGATGCATATGTACAAGCCGAGGAGCAACGTTGGGCCCGCGTAATCAAGGCAAGCGGTATCAAGCCTGACTGATCGGCATTGTGTCGAGTAAATTTTTGGAGAAATCAATGAGCTATTCCCTAATAGAACTTCAAGTCAATGACGCGGTGGCAACGCTTACGTTGAATCGTCCAGACAAGCGCAATGCGATGAGCGATGACATGCGCACGGAGTTTATCGACGCGCTGGAACGTGTTGCAGCCGATAAAAGCATCAGGGCGTTGGTTCTCACCGGAGCCGGAAAGGGCTTCTGTGCAGGTGGAGACATCAGTGGTATGCAGAAGCGAATGAATGCACCGGCTGGCGAAGTTGGGTTCAACGGTTGGCATCGTCAGCAACGTGTGCACCGTACTCAAGCGCTGCTGCACACAATGCCTAAACCTGTGGTTGCCGCTGTCAATGGAGCAGCTTCCGGGCTGGGGGCGGACACTGCGCTGGCCTGCGACTTCATCATCGCCAGCGACTGGGCAAGCTTCACCTGGTCCTATATTCACCGCGGCATCATTCCTGACGGCGGTGGCATGTATTTTCTGCCACGACGCGTAGGTCTTTCAAAGGCCAAGGAACTGATTTTCACTGGGCGTCAGGTCAAAGTGGACGAAGCCCTCGATTTGGGCATCGTCGATCGAAAAGCCAGTGCCGACACCTTGCTGGCTGATGCGCAGGCATGGGCTGCTGAGCTTTCCAAAGCCTCATCGACCGCATTGGCACTGACCAAGACCATCCTCAATCAGAGCTTTGAGTTGTCATCCCACGACGTGTTCGCGCAGGGTAGTCAGGCGCAAGGTATCTGCTACACAAGTAGCGAACACCGCGCCTCGGTAGAAGCCTTTTTAGCTAAAGCTGCAGCGAAGGAGTGATTGTATGAACAGCGCCATTTCAAAGCTGCTTTCTCCACGCAGTGTTGCCGTCATCGGAGCCTCGGCTGACCCGAAGAAAACTACAGGTCGACCAGTCGCATACCTGCAAAAGCATGGGTATTCCGGTCGAATCATGCCCGTGAACCCCAAGGTCGAAGCCATTGGCGATCTTCCGTGTTACCCAGATGTTGCCTCCCTTCCTGAGGTTCCTGATGTTGCAGTGGTGTTGCTGGGCGCTGAGCGAGCGCATCTTACGGTAAAGGAATTGTCGGAGCGCGGCTGTGCTGCTGCCATCGTGTTGGCCAGCGGCTATACCGAAACCGGTGAAGAAGGCGCTCGCCGTCAGCAGCAACTCGTCGAAGCGGCGGGCACGATGCGAATTCTGGGGCCCAATACGATCGGACTGGTCAATCTGACTGACAAGATAGTGCTTTCGCCTTCTGGTGCGTTGGAGATGGACGACTTTAAAGCCGGAGGGATCGGCGTCGTCTCGCAAAGTGGCGGCATCCTTGGGTCACTGCTGTCGCGCGCGTCAGCTCGTGGCATTGGTCTTTCCAAATTGATCTCCACCAGCAACGAAGTTGATCTGGAGCTTGCCGACTTTATTGACCACCTGGCAGATGACCCTGCCACCAAAGTGATTGCGCTATACGTGGAGACGGTGCGCAATCCGTCGAAATTCCGCGCGGCCTGCCTGAAGGCAGCGCATGCGGGCAAGCCAGTCGTGGCCTTCAAGATTGGTCGCTCCGAGGCTGGCGCCCAAGCCGCTGTGTCGCACACAGGAGCGATGGCTGGTGCCGACAGCATGTACGACGCGCTGTTCAAACAGGTCGGTGTGATCCGCGCACAGACTTTCTCGGACTTGCTCGACATCCCCGCCGCACTGACCACCGGCCGCCATCTGCGCGGCAAGCGCGTGGCAATCCTCACCTCCACCGGCGGTGCAGGCACGCTTGTTTCCGATGATTTGGGCGTGGCCGGGTTCGAGACGCCCGCGCCCGACCTTGCCACGGCCGACGCGCTGCGGGCGCTGCAAACCGGCAGCGAGGCAGTGCTGGACCGAAACCCTATAGACGTAACCCTAGCCGGGCTGCGGCCTGACCTTCTGCGCGGGGCCATCAATGCGCTGCTGGCCAGTCCGAACTACGACGCTTTGGTTATCATCGTCGGATCGTCCAGCCTAGCTATGCCTGAGCTACTGGTGGGCGCCATTCAAGAGTGCTTGCCGAACTCTGACAAGCCTGTCTTAGCGTACGTAAGCCCGCACGCGCCCGAGATCGGCGCACTGCTGACACAACGCGGCGTGCCGGCGTTCGCCGCAGCGGAAAGTTGCACTGCGGCTCTGGCTGGTATGTTGCGCGTGGCTAACTTCCAGGCACCAGCTCCGGCCGACGGTTGCGAGGCGGCTAAACCCGTTGCACTCGATACTCTACCGAGTGGATCACTGGACGAGGCCGAGGCCAAACAGCTGTTCACCCGCTTCGGCTTGCCATGCGCGGCCGAGCAAGTGGTCACCACTGCCGAAGAGGCGCAGGCTGCCGCACGCACCTTGGGTGGCCGCGTTGTACTGAAGATCCTGTCCGCTCAGATCACGCACAAAAGTGACGTAGGTGGTGTGGCCGTAGGCCTGTCACCCGAGACCATAGGAACACGCCTGACGCAGATGGCCGCCGAGGTCGAAACCAAGGCTGGTGTGCGACCCCGGCGCTTCCTAGTGCAGAAGATGGTCAGTGGCGGCACTGAGCTGATCCTGGGCATGCACCGCGACGCTCTGGGCACCGCCATTATGTTGGGTATGGGCGGCGTGACGGCAGAGCTGTTCAAGGACACCACGCTGCGCCTGTTGCCGCCAAGCGGCGGCCTTTCGCGCGCCGACGCACTGACTATGGCACAGGACCTCAAGACCTGGCCTCTGCTGGATGGCTTCCGCGGTCGGCCCAAGGCTGACGTAGAAGCGCTGGTCTCGGCCATCGTCGCCTTCTCGCAGATGGCGGCGCAGTTGGGCGACCGCTTGGTCGAGGCCGAAATCAACCCAGTGTTCGTATTGCCGCAGGGACAAGGTGTCTGTGCAGCAGACGGCGTGGTGGTGCTGGCGTGATGGATGCCGCACTTTCGGGCCAGGTAAGCCTGGAGCGCGACGACGACGTCGCCATCATCGGCATCGACAACCCACCCATTAACGCAGGTTCTGCGACTGTCCGTGCCGGACTACTACAGGCCATTGATACAGTGGCACGCGACGACAGCCTGGTGGCCGCCGTACTTATCGGCGTCGGCAGCACTTTCATGGCCGGCTCGGATATCCGCGAGTTTGGCCAACCGCTTGCCGAGCCTCAGTTGCCCAGCGTGATCGCGGCCATCGATACCTGCAGCAAGCCCTTCGTGGCCGCGCTGCACGGCGCGGCGCTCGGCGGTGGCTTCGAGCTGGCTCTGGGTTGCGATGCGCGCATCGCAGCGCCCGACACCGTCGTCGGCCTGCCAGAGGTCACGCTGGGCATCATTCCGGGCGCGGGCGGTACCCAGCGCCTGCCGCGTCTGGTTGGCGTACCCCGCGCCATAAAAATGATCTGCAGCGGCGAGCGGGTTAAGAGCCCTTCCGCCTTGGCAGCCGGCCTTATCGACGCCGAGGCCTCAGGCGAGCTTCGCTCTGAGGCGCTTGCCCTGGCACGAAGCCTGGCAGGGCGTAAGAAGCGCTTGCGCGATCGTTCCGTGCCTCCGGCCGAGCCCAAAGCCGTGGAAGACGCTGCCACAGCCGCACTGAAAGCTGGCAAGTACCGCCCGGCTGTAGTTGCGGCGATCGAAGCCATCAAGGCCTCGGCTGTGCACGACTTCGACACTGCGCTAGCCGACGAACGCGCAGTGTTCCAGCAGTTGCGTAGTTCGCGCGAGGCCTCAGCTCTGCGCTATCAATTCTTCGCCGAGCGTGAGAGTGCCAAACATCCTTCGCTGGCCGGCGTAGCACCGCGTTCAGTGCGGGTCATTGCCGTCATCGGTGCCGGAACCATGGGCTCCGGCATTGCCATAGCGGCACTGGACGCTGGCTACGAAGTGCTGCTGCTGGAGCAGGACGGTGCGGCGCTGGAACGTGGAACAGCCCGCATCCAAGACCACTACGCTAGCCGCGTGCGCGCAGCCAAGATGGCGTCCGATACAGCCCAGGCGCGCCAGGGGCGTCTACGAAGCAGCTTGCGATGGGACGACCTCGCCTCGGCAGACCTTGTGATCGAGGCCGTGTTCGAGGATCTGGACGTCAAGCGGCAGGTGTTCGAGCGCATCGATTCTGTGGCCCGGCGCGGTGCTGTGCTTGCAAGCAACACGTCATACCTGGACCTGGACGTCATCGCTGCAGCCACGTCGCGCCCACAGGACGTGGTTGGTCTGCATTTCTTCAGTCCGGCCAACGTCATGCGGCTCATGGAAGTGGTGCGCGGCCAGGCGTCAGTGCCTGAAGTTCTAGTCACAGGGCTGACTGTGGCAAAGAGGCTCGGCAAGCTGCCGCTGCTGACTGGCAATGCCTTCGGCTTCATCGGCAACCGGCTGTATGCCGCTTACCGGCGCCAGTGCGAGTTCCTAGTCGAGGAGGGCGCTTGGCCTGAGCAGGTGGACGTGGCACTGCAGCGCTTTGGCTTCGCCATGGGCCCATTTGCGGTGGCCGACCTGTCTGGACTGGATATCGCTTGGCGCATGCGCCAGGCCCAGGCAGCAACACGCGATCCGCAAACGCGCTACGTCGACGTAGCCGACCGGTTGTGCGAGGCCGGCCGGCTGGGACGAAAGACTAGCGCTGGTTACTACGCTTATGCAGGGGGTGGTAAGCCGGCGGTGGACCCGGCAGTGCATGCGCTAATCGAGCAGGCACGGGCCGATAAGGGTATTGCACCGCGTGTCATTACTGACGAAGAAATCGTGCGCCGTGCGCTACTGGCCCTCGCCAACGAGGCCGCACTGCTCCTGGCCGAAGGAGTTGCGGTCTATGCCACCGATGTGGACCTAGCTCTGGTCAATGGCTACGGTTTCCCGCGTTGGGAGGGCGGCGTGGTGTTCTGGGCCCGCGAACGCAGCGAAGCCGGACTACGAGAGGATTTTGCTTGGCTGGCCGAGATCAGTGGCCCCGCAAGTAGGGTCGGCGACCCGCGATACCTACTGCTTTGACCAACTAACGCGGGCAGTCCCCGTGCTATTCCCATCAGACTGCCTTAAGGCAGCACAAATCCAGGAGACAACATGTCCTACACCTCTGTTCATACTCCGTCGCGCCGCGCACTGCTGAAGTGTGTACCGGCGGGCCTCGCCTGTGCCGCAGCTCCGGCTTGGGCGCAATCACCTGCCGGCAGCGAACTTCCGGCGTCGGCTCTACCCAGTTACCGCTTCATCGTGGGTTTCGGCGCGGGCGGTGTGCCCGATGCGGCTGCACGCTTGATCGCGGCGACCCTGTCCGAACGCTGGAGGCTACCAGCCATCGTGGAGAACAAGGTAGGCGTGGGCGGAACGCTGGCGGCACGTGCCGTACTGGCCGCGCCGGCCGACGGCAGTACCTTGCTCAGCGTGTCGCCCGCCCATGCGACGGCTCCGGCCGTTTTCCGCAACCCGGGCTACGACACGCTGCGCGATTTCGCCCCGGTCACGCTGATCGGCGAAGGCCCAGCGCTGATCGTGGTGCCCAAGGACCTACCAGCCAGAAACCTGGCAGAGCTTGTGGCGCAGGCCAAGGCGCGTCCTGGTTCGGTCAGCTACTCTTCGGCGGGAGTGGGAAGCAGCTCGCACTTCGCGGCCGCTCTGTTCTGCCAACAGGCGGGCGTCGAGGCCGTGAATATTCCGTACAAGAGCGTCGGCGAGGCGATGACCGAAACCATCGCCGGGCGTGTGCAGTTTCATATCGCGCCCTACGTCTCGGCCGTCGGTATGGTCAAGGACGGGCGGGTACGCGCTCTGGCTGTGACCTCCGCCTCGCGCATCGCCGAGATACCGGACGTGCCCACCACAGCCCAGGCCGGTGTGCCGGGCTACGAATGGAGTTTCTGGTACGGGTTGCTGGCCTCGGCAAAGACGCCCGCGCCGGCACTCGCCCAACTGAACAAGGACATAAACGGCGTCCTGCGCCTGCCGCAGGTGAAGGCACAACTGGCCGACATGGGCGTGAAGGTGGCGGCCGGCACTCCTGCCGACTTTCAAAAACTAATTGAAGCCGAAGTGGCCAAGTACGCGCGCATCGCCAAGGCCGCGAACATCACCGCGCAATGAAAGCAGACCCAATGAGCACGTTCGAACCGGCCGGTGCCCCGGCCATCCACTACACCATCGACGGAACGCGAGGCCCCTGGCTTCTGCTGTCTCACTCCCTCGGCTGCGACGTTTCCATGTGGGATGCTCAGGTTGCGGCACTGGCCGGGCGCTATCGCGTGCTTCGTTACGACACGCGCGGGCACGGACGCAGTGGTGCTGGCCAGGCTCCCTACACGTTGGACCAGTTGGCCGATGACGTCGCACAACTGATGGACCATCTTGGCATCACGGCGGTCACTTGGATCGGCTTCTCCATGGGTGGCATGATTGGCCAGACCTTTGCGATCAAGTACCCGCATCGCGTGCAGGCACTTGTACTTGCTGATACCACCAGTCAGCACGACGCAACACCCCAATCGGTCTGGGACGAACGCATCCGTGTCGCTCGCTCGCATGGAATTGCGCCCCTTGTGGATCCAGCCATCGGGCGCTGGTTCACGGCCGCATTCCGCGAGGCCGAGCCCGCGGCTGTGGCGGACGTGGCGCGCGTCATCGCTTCTACCACCATCGAAGGTTGGACCGGCGCCTGCGCAGCCATCGCCTCTGTGCACACCACGGAAGATCTCTCCCGGATCGACTGCCCGGCGCTTGTGATCGTTGGCGAGCACGACATTGGTACGCCGTTGGCTGCCTCGCTGGAGATGCACCGAAACCTACCTCAATCCACACTAATCGTTATAGCAGACGCTGCACACATGACCTGTATCGAGCAGCCGGAACGCTTCAACCGGTCGCTGCGCATGTTTCTTGACAGCACGGTGGGTGCCACATCCGACGCCACATGAAGGTGAAGGTGCAGAAGCGTCACTCCAATTTCGGCATCGAGTAGATACAGGCATAACTGAGGTCAACACCTGCCGCGAACGTCGTAAAGCAGAGGACGCCTAGCGTACATGTGCACAGACGACAGCACCGTGATCGTCCCTATGGTGCGTGAGCAAGTATGAACAGGCCCATACACCGTGGCGTGCAGCCCCGGAAATACAGGAAACCCTTGAATGAAACGAAACTCCACAAAGACCCTCTCGGCACTGCGTCGTAGGCTGCTACAAGGCACCGCTGCCAACTTGGCGTTGTGCAAGTCGCGCCAGGTGATCAGGGCTCAGTCCATCAAGGCCTTATGACGCACGCGCTCGAACGGCAGCAGGAGCTCCAAATGGTGGACAGCCACGGAGGCCGTGTGGCCTGGCGAATATTTGGCCATGGCCGTCCCTTGGTGCTGCTGCACGGTGGCCATGGAACATGGAGGCACTGGATTCGAAACATCCAGGCTTTAGCCGAGCAGCGTATGGTCTGTGTGCCCGATATGCCAGGTTACGGAGACTCTGACCCGACCGATGAGTCGACGGTGAAGGCTCTGCTGGAACGTCTGGAAAGCTCCCTGGCGATTTTGCTGGGCGCTGGTACGCGCATCGACCTGGGAGGCTTTTCCTTCGGCGGCTTGATGGCAGCGCACCTCGCTGCAAGCAGAGGCAACGTGGACCGACTTGCGCTTCTGGGTGTCGTTGGCCACGGAGGCATTCGTCGTCCTAAGGCCAAGTTGCTGGATTGGCGTGTCCATGCGCAAATGGGTGACACACAGGCCTTGAATCAAGCCATGCGGCACAACCTGCTGGCCCATATGCTGCACGCCGAGGCCAGCGTCGACGAACAGGCCTTGCAAATCCATACCGATGCTTGCCTACGCACACGCTTTCGTAGCAAGCCCATCTCTAGATCCGGTGGCTTGCAGGCTCTGTTGAGCCGCACCGCTCCCAGCCTGCTGCTGGTCTGGGGAGAGCATGACGTGACCGCCGATCCGGTGTCGCTTGCGCCAGCCTTAGCTGCCTGCCACCCACACTGCATCACTGCCACCCTGCCAGACGCAGGCCACTGGGTTCAGTACGAATCCGCTGCAGCCATCGACATGCTACTTAGCAAATGGCTAGCAGCCCCTCACCTCGATTGAAGGAGATCCATCCCATGTACGCCACAGAAGTCTTCGGCCAGTATGCTGAGCAATTCCAAGGCACCCGTTTGCCCGACGAGGTGGTCCACCATGCCAAACGTGCCGTAATCGACTGGTACGCCTCGCTGTTCCCCGGTCTGGCGGCCGCCCCTCTTGCTCAGCTCGAACAGGTTTTGGCCGAGGATCTGGACCATGGACGCGCTCGACTGGGCAATGGCCGCACCGCCACGGCTCGCGCTGCCGCACTGTACAACGGCACAGCAGCCCATGCAGCTGAGGTGGACGACAGCTTCCGCGACGCCATGTACCATCCCGGCGCAGCGACCATCGCCGCGGCCCTGGCGGTCAGCCAGGACGCCGGTGTCAGTGGTCTGGACTTCCTGCGTGCGCTGGTGCTGGGCTACGAGGTCTCAACCCGCATTGGTGTGGTTATGGGGCGTCCGCACTACCGCTTTTGGCACAACACAGGTACGGTTGGCACCTTCGGCGCGGCCGCAGCTTCCGCTGGCGTGTTGGGCTTGCGTGCGCGGCCTTTCGCACATGCCTTGGCCACGGCCGCAACATTCGCGGCGGGACTACAGCAGGCCTTTCGCATGGATTCCATGTCCAAACCGCTGCATGCCGGTCGTGCAGCCGAAGGGGGTCTTTTAGCTGCGCAAATGGCAGCGCGCGGCGTAACGGGTTCGCTGGACGTGCTGGACGGAAAGTCAGGCCTGGGTCAAGCCATGAGCAACGGTCCGGACTGGTCACAGGTCGGCGCCACGCTTGGGAGCGACTTTCACATCACGCGACTGACCTTCAAGAACCATATCGGCTGTGGCCACACTTTCGCTGCCATTGACGGCGCATTGGAGCTACGTGAGAAGCACGGCCTGCATGCAGAGGACATTGCCCACGTTCGTGTGGACACCTACAGGCCTGCACTGGACATAGCCTGTTACGAGAAGCCGGCCAGCGCCAACGAAGCCCGTTTCAGCCTTCGTTACGTCGTCGCTACGGCGCTGACACGTGGGAGCGTACGCTTGGCTGCCTACGAGCCTGCACAACTGGAGGATGCGCGTGTGCGCGAGCTGATGACCCGCATCGAACCGCGCGTGGACCCCGTGATCGACGCTGCGTTCCCAGGCCAGCGGTCGGCGCGCGTTGAGATCACCACGCGTAGCGGTGCTACGCTGGTGCACCTTCAGCCCAATCGTAAGGGCGACCCAGAATTGCCGTTGTCAGATGCAGAACTTACTAGCAAGTTCCTGGAGCTGGCGGAGCCGGTGAAAGGTATTACGGGAGCTAAGAATCTACTTGCTCAATTGTGGGCGCTGGAACGTGCAGACACGCTGTTCGACATCCAACGTGCCAGCTGAGTGGGCAGCCGCTCTGCACCTTCAGGCGTCAGCGATAGGCTGAAACCATTGTCGGGCAGTCGCCAGAGCAGAAGCTCACACAGGCCGCTATGAAGTGGCGATGGTGAATAGGATGCGATGGCGAGGCAATAATTGAACGTCTCAGGGATGGCAGGCTGATGTGTACGCGTGATGTACCCGGGCGTTTCGCGCGCCGGTTCTTGAATGTGCATTCCTTAGCGGGAGGGTAGGGAGCTTTCACTTTTACAGCACTGCTATGCTTTGCCAAGCGTCCCCGCTAAGCACCGGGGTCGAATTCCACCGGTGGGGTACCGTGTCAAACGCTTCTCTAACCTCTACTTCTGCTTGGCTCAGGAATCCGGGGGACTTCAAAGACGTTTCCATCGTCAACTTTCGACATCTTCCTCTACACGTCCCTTTGAGTGGCCGTCTTTCCCTCAAGCTTCTTCACTGTTGCAGGTGCTGAGTCCGCTGACAACAGTACAGCGGTTTGGACCAAAATAGCTTTGGCTTCAGGCTCGCAGCGGCGATAGCTATCGATCAGGTCTCGTTCTTTAGCATCGAGAGCTGGGACCGAGGGAGTGCGATGTCCAGTAAGGACGTAATCCAAATCTATCCCAAGCTGCTGCAACTCAGCCAGATAGGCGGCATCTGGCAATCGCTCTCCAGACTCGTAATTGCGCTGGGAGCGTGCCGAAACGCCGCAGCGCTCTGCCAAAGCTTGCTGGCTCAAGCCCAGCTGTTCCCTGACTTCTTTAAGCCGAGTTGCAATATTAGGCACAAATGTTCCTAATTTGTATTGCGATGCGGAGCGTTTGTGCCGCATAATTCATTTCAACATCCTCAATGCAACTGGCATCTGCGCCAACCAAGTGAAGATGCCTGCGGGGTGAACTCCACAACATGGCGGTGAAGCTAAGGGAAGGCGAAGTTGCCTTTAAAACCCATGTGACTCTGTACCAACTGGCCATTGCTTACTTGGGCTATTCGCAATGTAACTGACTTGAAGGCTAACCAAGCATCTACATGGATACGCATGGTTATTTCCAGTGAATAGTTTGGCTGTTTGTTGGTCTGAGCTACTCCTAGTTGCACTGCCATCTGACGCTTTACTTTACGCAACACCTGCAACTGCAAGCCCTGCACTGAATGCTGAGTTCTTGCTGCATGTGCAGACCTGCACTAGCTAAGAGCAGAGCACGATGCCGATCTTTTTCCAACGGCGCAGTTAGCCTGGCACGGCTTGTACTTGCTCAACTTTTTGCATTCAAGCGAGTTGAAGAACACTGCAAAGGGGGCGGTTATGAGGTTTGTTTTGGCCGATAAGAACTTGCTAATTGGCGGGCGTTGCTACGAGGGGTTCCCTCTGCTCATCAACGATGACGGAGGTGACATACAGCCTGCACAAACATGGCTGTGGGAATTGCTCGGCACAGCAGGGCGTATTTCAAGCAAAAGGTCCTGGGAAAACTATGGCAGGGGTATCTATGACTTTTTCGCGTTTGCCTTGGCCAACGGCTATGACTGGAAGGCCTCTTCCGAGCCTGGTCTGCCGAGTGCTATTGTGGCTTGGCGCGACTGGTCGCGGGGCACTTTGAGGCTCGAAAGCAGCACCATCAATCATCGTTTGCGAGTCGTGGTGCGTTTCTATGAGTGGGCTCTCAAGAAGAAGCTTATTGAGCAACTTCCCTTCGATTTCGTCACCGTCAAGACTCATCGGCAGCCTGGCTTCCTCGAACATGTCAATGCCACTGGCAATCTGATGGAAAGCCCACAGGTCCTGTTGCAGGAGAAGCAGCAGATCATCCGCTTTCTTACCAAGGAACAAATCGTTGTTTGCCACGAAGCTCTGAGCAATGTCACACATCGTTTGATGTTCGAGCTCATGGTTCGTACGGGTCTTCGGCAGATCGAGTGCCGTACCTTTCCTGATGCCGCTGGCTACGTGTTTGATCCTTCACGACGCAAAGATCTCTCACCCGGGGAGAAGATTCGTCTGTCCTTGGAGCCGAAAGACATGGAGATCAAGAACAGCAAGCCGCGGACCATTGACATGCCGTATGACCTGATGGAGAAACTCTGGGCGTACTCGGTGCGGCGTAGGCAGGGCCGTGCCAGTGCCAATCGCAAGGGTGAAGAGCACTCACCTTTGTTCCTCACTGAGGCTGGCGTACCGTACCCGAAAGATGCTATCACCGCCATCATGCGTGCCTTGGCCAAGCGGGTCGAATTTCCCGTTACCGCCCACATGCTTCGTCATACCTACGCCACCTATTTGCTGTGGAGTCTGCGTAAGAGCAAAACGTTCGAGGGCGAGCCGCTACTGTACGTCCGTGATCGCCTGGGGCACAGGGATGTCTCCACCACCATGATTTACCTGCCCCTCATCAACTTGCTAGAAGGACAGTTGGTATCGGCTCACGAGGATGAGATTGACAAGTTGTTCATGCCTACAGGGGAGGCAACAGTATGAAAGTCAAGAAGACCTTCGGTGCACCGGCGCCTATCAAGGTTGTCATTGCCGCACCGGCGTCCGGCGATACCGCCACTCTGGTCATCACGCTCCCGGACAACCCCTCAAATTACCGAACCCTCAACCTCATTCCCTGGCTCGGCCGAGGCATTGATGCGTGGGTGTGGGCCTGTGCCAATCAGTTGCGTACTTTTTTGGCAAGCGAGTCGGTTACGCCCTACACCCTAGCTGGCTACTGGCGCTCGGGCATGAGGTATTTTTTCGAATTCTTGGTGACGACGGGCACAGGAGTCGAGCCGCAGAACCTTAGGCCTGCGGACATTCGCCATTACATCGACTGGCTCAAGGACCGGGTCCCTGCTTATAACACCCAGAAATCCCTCTATGGCCGTGCAAAATCCGTCCTAACGGCTCTGGTCCGATGCGGGATCGTGCCGGACCATGAAGGCCTTTTTCCAGCCAATCCTTTCCCCCGCAGCAACAGCCGGATGAAAGGTGCAACGCCGCTATCGCCGACCGAGCGTCAGCGCCTGGCGCAGGCTCTGCGCGATGACATCGTGGCTATCCACAATGAACAGTTCAAGGGGACTGGTCGCGATGTGATGGTGGTCTATCTGCTGGCGGTGGCTATTCGCACGGGAGCAAATCCTACGCCGCTGCTGGAGGCCGCGCGCGACTGCCTGCGCCCGCACCCTTTCATGCCCAACATGATGCTATTGGAGCTTTTCAAGCGGCGCGGCAACGCCACTAAACTAGTGAGTCTCCGTTACTCCCGTGTGCATGAAGGTTCGCAATCGATTCCCATGGATGGCGTAGCTTTGATGCGTAAGGCCCTGCAGTTGTCAGAATCGCTGCTTGGCGAAGCGAGGCCAGATTGTCGGGGGCGAGTGTGGCTATATCGGGCTAGGAGAAATTTTGGTAGCGCTGGCGCGGTCATGATGTTGACCCACACTGGTTTGGGGGCAAGCATCGCCAATCTGATTGAGCGACACGACCTGCGCAATGACGATGGGGATCGGTTGGTGCTGAACCTCTCGCGCCTGCGCAAGACCCTGGAACACCGCCTCTGGTCGCTATCGGGCGGGGATCTGATTGCAACGGCCGCCCTGATGGGGCATACCCCCAAGGTGGCCGACACCCACTACCTTACTTGCACCCGGCAGATGCGGGAGAACGCGACCTTTGTCGGCGAGGCATTACCGGATATCTATCGTTCCGGTGAACTCGTAGCAAAAGTCGTCCCTATCTTGCCAAGCAAGTCGCCCACGGGGCGCTGCAAGGACCCTTACTACGGCGATAAGGCCCCCAAGAACGGGGCTCCATGTGACGACTTCTTTGCTTGCTTCACGTGCACCAGTTATGCCATCGTTGGTTCTCCGGAGGACCTACATCGTCTCTTCAGCTTCTACTGGTTTCTTGAACGAGAGATGAGCAACACCCGTTCTAATGAGTGGCGTGAGGAGTTTCGCAACACCATGAGGCTGATCGACCGCTTCACAGCGGACAGGTTTGGTGCCGGTTTGCTGACCAGCGCAAAAGAGCGCGCCCGTATGGAGCCGCTAAAGTTCTGGGCGGCCTACACTTTGAGCAGCCCGTGGGGTGTCCATGGCTAAGACCAAGATCGCTCAAACGCAGTTAGCTGAACCGGTGAAGACTGCAGGCACAGGACAGGAGAGGGTCGCAAGAACGCGTTTGAGCAAAGCCTACGAGTTACTGGCCGACCAGCCAGCGAGTCTGGCGGGGCTCTCGGTGAAAGAGCGTAGCAATGTGGTAGTGAGCGCCGTGCTGGACGAAGCTGGCAACACCGTGGTGATTTCCCGTGTAGGGGATCCGGTGTGGGAAATGTGGCCGTACTTCAGCACTCCTAACACCCCGAATTCTATGAAGCGCCTGGGCTGGTCGGCCATTCCCGAGGCCTACCGCGAGGTTTGCCAGAATGTGCTGTATCACTACTGGAAAGTGGGGCGACCAGGAATGGGGCAGCCGGCGGGGTCGATGCTCCTTAAAACTCTGCTAAATTTAGGAGTTTTCTGCCGTTTTGTTGCTTCGCTCGGGTTGGAGTCGCTCGCCGATGTGCAACCTCTGCACATTGCGAACTTCGTTCATAGGCAGAAGAGTGCAGGGCTGGTAGCCAGCACAATGGTAAAGCAATTCGCTGCGCTTGAGTTGCTCTACCACTTTCGCGATCAGCACAAGGCAGCCTTGCGGGTGCATCCTTGGCCGGAATCGAGTGCAGCGGTGGTGGCGGGGCACGCTGGGCAAAATGGCATGGATGCTGGTCAAGTCTGTTTGACGCCGCTGATCCCGGTTGAGGTGGCGCAGCGTTTATTCCTTTACGCCGAGGACATCCTGGCTTGTGCAGAAAAACAGCTTGACGAGCGTGATAGTGAACAGCGTTCCGCGTTCAGCGGACCTGGTCGTACGGTGATACGGGATGCCTGCTTTTACTTGCTCGGCGTGCTTACTGGCATGCGATCCTCAGAACTATCAAGCATTGAAGTCAGCGCAGGGCGTACCGAAGTCAAGAATGGCTTTGTCTTCCACTGGATCACCGCTGTCGAGTACAAAACTAAGAAGGGGCGCGTGGAGTACCTGATGCCTGCGATGGGTCACAGCATCCTGCGCATTCTGGAGCGCTGGTCAGAGCCTTACCGCGAGCGGTTGACTAAGCAGATTTCAATTATGGAGCGAAAGTCGCAGCCGCTCACGCCAAAGCAATTGCAATGGCTGATCACAGCTAGAAGCAATGTCAAGCGGCTCTTTCTGGGAAATGCAAAGGGTGGCCTTGTACCTGTGTCTTCTGTCGGCTGGAGGGGGATTTTGGCCAGTTTTTCACGTGCCGCAGGCGTTGACTGGAAGCTCGCGCCCCACCAGATGAGGCGCCTCTACGCATATACCTTCGTACGCCACCGCCTGGGAGACATGCTGTTCCTCAAAGAGCAGTTCAAACATTCCGGCATCAATATGACGCAACTCTATGGCTCAAACCCATTGCAGGACGTTGCACTTTACGACGACATCCTCAGCGAGTTGGTGGCTTATAAGGCCGGCGTGGTAGCGCAGTGGTTGGAAAAAGATGAGCCACTGGCTGGAGGTGCTGCTCCCAGGCTTATGGAAATGCGGGCCCATGACTTTGACAACCGAAAGGAGCTCCTCATTGAAACGTCGCGGCGTGTGAATATGCGCTCCACAGGGCATTCGTGGTGCCTAGCACAGGACGACGGTTGTGGTGGCTCAGGGATCTATGCCAAAGGAACCTGCGGCGATTGCCGTAACGGCGTGATCGATCGTAGGTTCATCCCAATCTGGCAGGAGGCCTATCGCCACCAGAAGGAGTTGCGCATGGATGCCCAGGAACTGGGGCCTGGGGCGGTGATGCGGGTAGAGAGGGATCTGAAACAGGCGGCAAAAATCCTCAAAGACTTGGGAGTTGAGGTAGACGCAGAGGAAGGCGATGGCCAAATCTCTCCCCGCTAGGTTGAAAGTTGCTGGCATTGCCAACGATGCGCCCAGGAAACGGGATCGCGAGCGTACGCTACGAGAACTGAGTCTGGCTCTGGTTCGCGTGCAACAGAGCGGCAAGAAGGTCACCCTCAAGGCAGTGGCGGATGAAGCGAAAGTGTCCCCGCCGCTGATTCACAATCGCTACCCCGACTTCGCCGAGCAGGTTCGGGCTGTCATGGGCAAGGCCGTGCGACGGCAGCGCGACGAGATGGCAGATCTCCTGATCAAGGAGAGGGAGAAAAACCGCAAGCTGCGGGAGTTGGTGAGCAGTCAGTTGGTGGAGATCATCAGGCTGGCATCAGTGAATGAAGCCCTACGCATAGAGCAGTCTCTAGAGAAGGCTATCGGCGAAGGAAAGATCGTCAGAGGGACGTTTAAAAAACAAGACTGATCTCTGAAGGATAAAAATTATTTACTCATAAAAATTTATTATTTTTCAAGTACTTAAATGACTAGTAAATTTACAGGGAATCTTAACTGATGAGCATCTGGTCCATCGACGCACAGACCGTCACCCACAGCATTCAGCTCGCTGTTGCGCCGGTTTTTTTTCTGACTGCCGTGGCCGGCATGATTGGCTCCGTAGCGGGGCGGCTGGCCCGCATCATTGACCGCGCCCGCAAGCTGGAGGAAAGCCTGCGCACCCTGGACGATCACGATCTGATCGCCCGCCATCTCAAGGAACTGCATTTTCTGCGCGAGCGCGGGCGACTGGCCAACGTCTCCATCGCGCTGCTGACGCTGTGCGGCATGTGCATAGGGCTGACCATTGTGCTGCTGTTCGTGGGCCAGGCCTACGGCGTCAGCGGCCACGGCTATGCCGTTTTCAGCTTTCTGCTGGGGGTGCTGGCCTTTGTGCTGGCGCTGTGCTGCTTCCTCTGGGAGACCATCATGGCGACACGCATTCTGGACTTTCATATGCTCACCCAGGCCAGGGCGGCCGTGCGCCATGTGGAGTCCGAGCATCGCCCCTGATTGCGCTGCGAGACATGTTCTTCCTGCCTCTGATCCTGGTGCCCATCGTCTTTCTGATGGCACTTGCTCGCCTCTATCAGATTCCCGTGCAACTGCGTTCGGGCCGGTTGCTGCTGGTCGAGCGCGGCAGACTGCTCTTGCTTCTGGCCACCTTGCTGGCCTATGCCGGCCTGCTGGCAGGTAGCGGGGCATTGCTTGCGGTCTTGGTGTATGCAAGCTTTTTCGCGGCCGACCGATGGTCGGCCTATCTGAATCTGGTGCCTTATCTGGCGCTTTATCCCTTTCTGTACCTGGCGGCTGCCTGGGTGTTCTATTACGGCCTGAAAAAGTCTTCAGCAGACTGAGCTAGTCCTGCATGGGCTCCAGCCAGGCAGCTGCGGCATGGATGATGCAGTCGGTCAGTCGCTGCAGGCTGGCCTGGGCATTGCGGGTGTGGGCCCAGTACATGGGGATGTGGAGATCTCTGCCCGGAAGCAGTTCCGTCAAATCGCCACTGGCCAGCTGCGGGGTGATCAGCTGTGCCGGGTGCATGCCCCAGCCCATGCCCAGCTCCACGGCACGGGTGTAGCCCTGGTTGGAGGGCAGAAAGTGACGCGCATTGTTGCGCCGTCCGTCCAGCCCCAGGCCGTGCAGCCATTGGTCCTGCAGGCTGTCCTTGCGGCCGTAGTACATCATTGGCGCCTTGGCCAGCATCTGGGCCAGCTCCCGATCCGACTCGGCCTGGGCCAGGTGGCGCTGCACAAACTCCGGGCTGGCCACGGCGATGTAGCGCATGCGGCCCAGGGGCCAGGTGTTGCAGCCAGCAATCGCAGAGCCCGTGGCCGTGACGGCGGCCATGACTTCGCCTTCCTTGATGCGTTTGGCGGTGTGGTCCTGGTCGTCAATGCTGATGTCTAGCAGCTCGTTGCCATCCTGCGTGAAGGCCGCCATGGCATCCATGAACCAGGTCGACAGGGAGTCGGCATTGACCGCCAGCTTCAGCGTGGGCAGGGCGGTCTGTCCTTCGGGGACCAGCTCGGGGTTCTTGCGGCGCAAATCGTTTTCCAGCAGCGCCACCTGCTCCACATGCAGGCACAGGCGTCGGCCGGCCTCCGTGCCGGTGCAAGGCGTGCCGCGCAGCACCAGCACCTGTCCCACGCGTTCCTCGAGCAGCTTGATGCGCTGGGAGATGGCGGAGGGGGTTACATGCAGCTTGCGCGCCGCACGCTCGAAGCTTCCCTCGCGCAATACGGCGGCAAGCGCTTCCAGTCCCGCGTAGTCCAACATTAGAAATTCTTCATTGAATTGAGTAAATGTAATTTTACTTAATTGCTTCGCAGAGCAAGAATCCGGGCCGGTTTGGAGGAGTCAGCGGCTCATGGACATGACAACTAATTTTTATTCCGCCTGGATTGCAGGCTTTACGGTGTGCGCTTCGCTCATTGTTTCCATAGGAGCCCAGAACCTGTATGTGCTGCGTCAGGCAGTGCATGGCGAACATGTGAAGGCCTGCGTGGCTCTGTGTGTGCTCAGCGACGGGCTGCTGGTTGCGCTGGGGGTGGCCGGCATGGCGCAGATGCTGGCCAGCTATCCGGCATTGGCTCAGTATCTGACGCTGGGTGGCGCCGCATTCTTGCTGGCCTATGGCCTTTTCGCCTTGCGGCGCATGTGGCTGGCCCCGGATGCCGCCATGGAGGCCGGCGAGCGCAGGGCTGCACCACGCGGAATGATGAGCGTGCTGGCTGCGCTGGCAGCCATCACTTTGCTCAATCCTCATGTGTACCTGGATACGGTCTTGCTGATGGGCTCGATTGGCGCCCAGCAGGAGGGTGCGGGCCGCTGGTCCTACGTGATGGGGGCGGCCTCGGCCAGCTGCCTCTGGTTTGTGCTGCTGGCGATGGCGGGGCGCCGTCTCAAGCACTTGTTTGCCAACCCCGGTGCCTGGCGCGTCATGGACGGCATCACCGGTGTGATGATGCTGTGTCTGGCCTGGTGGGTGGCAAACAGCGCTTTGGGAATGGAGATTTGAGTCTCAAGTTGCGCCAGCGCCATTCATTGCAGGCTCTTTCACACTCCCACATCGGGTTTCAAGCCTCTGCGGCTTGTTCCCACAGACCCACGGCTTCAATGAGGTTCCAGCTATTGCATTCAATGCGGTAGTGGCCTGTGGCTCCGGTCTTCTGGCTCTGGCCCTCGATCACCACAATATGCCTGCCATGGCGCTGGGCCTCGGAGAGCGGGCGGATCTTGTCGTAGTTGTGCCTCTCGGCAATGTCGCCACGAAAGGCAATCGTCACTTGCTCGCGCCGGGGGAAGTAGTCCTTGGCATATTTGTCCAGAGTGCGATCGGCAACCAGCGTGGCCATATCGGGCGAGGTGGCGGAAGAAGCGTTCATCGTGTCTCCTCAAGAGTGGACTCTTGTTTGTGTGCGGAATCTGAGCCGGTTTATGACGTAATTGTTGCATTTTGTTTCCGGTGGCGCCAGTGCCAATCTCCATGGCAGATGGCAGACCTCGTCCTGCATCAACTCCGGCCGGGCGGTCGCACGGCGGAACCGCCTTATGGCGCAGACAGCGGCAGCTGCAGACCTGTCTTGATGCGCTCCAGCGCGATCGAGGTGCTGTAGCGGCGAATGTTCTCGTCCCCTTCGAACAGGCGTTTGCAGATGGCCTGGTAATCATCCATGTCGGTTGCCGTGACGACCAGGATGTAGTCGGTTTCGCCCGTCACATAGAAGCACTGCTGCACAGCCGCTTCGTCGGCGATACGCGCCCTGAAGCCGCGCGACAGATCCGGCCTGTCGTTGACCAGCTGCACGGTGATGACCGCAGTCAGCGTGCGGCCCACCTTGACGGGCTCCAGCACGGCCACATTGGCGGCAATCACCCCGGTTTCCTGCAATCGTTTGATGCGCCGCTGCACGGCTGGGGCCGAGAGGTTGATGTGCTCAGCAATCAGACGCTGCGGCATGAGGTTGTCACGCTGGAGCAGGGCAAGAATCGCGTGGTCAAAGGAGTCCAGGTCGGCAGCAGGCATGGTGTTGGATGGGTTGAGAGCGAAACTTGCAGATTCAGGGCTGAAAACGAGCAAATTTCGCGGGTGACATGCAATATCGTACCCACCTATGTCAAAAAACAGCTGGAATCATTGGTGGCCCGTGTTGGCCGTGTTGGGCTCGGTCACTGCACTCGGGCTGGGGACTTCGCTGGCCAAGCAGCTGTTTCCTTTGATTGGTGCCCAGGGTACATCGGCACTGCGAGTGGGTTTTGCCGCGTTGATTCTGGTGTGCGTCTGGCGGCCCTGGCGCTGGTCGCTCAACCGTCAGCAGGCACTGGCTCTGCTGGTTTTCGGCATGGCACTGGGCGGCATGAATCTGATGTTCTACATGGCGCTGCGCGATATTCCGTTTGGCCTGGCCGTGGCCATCGAGTTTTCAGGACCGCTGGCCGTGGCCATCTACTACTCACGCCGCGCGCTGGACTTTATCTGGCTGGCGCTGGCGGTTGTCGGCCTGGCTTTGATTCTTCCTCTGGGTGGCAGTGCTTCGGGCCTCAACCTGTCCCCGGTGGGTATTGCCTGCGCGCTCGGAGCCGCCGTCTGCTGGGCCTCCTACATCGTTCTGGGGCGCAGGCTGGGCCATATCCCCAGCGGCCAGGCCGTCTCCCTGGGCTTGCTGTGCGCGGCGTTGGTGGTGGTGCCGTTTGGTGTGGCCGAGGCTGGAGTCAAGTTGCTGACGCCGTCGATTTTGCTGTTCGGGCTGATGGTGGCGGCCATCTCCAGTGCTTTGCCTTACTCACTGGAAATGCTGGCTCTGCGCCGTCTGCCGCCTGCGACCTTCGGCATCGCGCTGGCGACCGAGCCGGCCATTGCAGCACTGATGGGCATGCTGCTGCTCAGCGAGAACCTGACGGCCACGCAGTGGACCGCCATTGCCTGCATCATGGCAGCGGCCATGGGCAGTGCCGTGACGCGCCCAGGTACCAAATCGCCTGCGGTGGATGCTTCGGCAGCCACTTCCGGATGAATACCCATGCTATGAAAAGAGATGCTGCTAGCGCTTACTCATCAATGCTTTGCCGAAATATTTCTAGTGAATAACCCTTGGAGTTTGAGCGGCAAGCTCTGTTTTCTGTAGCTGCAATAGTTCGAAACGCTGCTTGTGCAGCGTTTTTTTGTTGCCACCCAGATTGCCCTTAAAGCGATGTTCCGATCAGTTTTTCGAGTCGTCGAAATCTTGAATGATGGCAGATAGATAGGGGGCTTTATTGCTTCCATGAGGACAGACTTCTATGCTCATTTCGAGTCATATTTTTTGACCGATTTTTGCGCTATCCGGTTTGCGGTTTTGGCTGTCGTGGCTACTGCGTATTTGTAGGAATCTCGGTCTATTCAAATTAGGAGCGAGGTGCTACAACGGACGCACACGGTAACGAATGCCTTGCAACTTTGCGGCACTGATTCGAGCCCTGGTGCCGCCACGGGAGGTCATATGGATGTCATCAGCAATTCCGCAGCACGCTACGTTCGCCTGCGTGAAGAAGAAATGTCGCTGGACGAGTACCTTAGCCTTTGCCAGCGTGATCCCATGGCCTACGCCGGAGCCTCACAGCGCATGCTGTCCGTCATCGGTGAACCCGAAATGGTGGATACCCGCAACGATCCCGTGCTGTCGCGTTTGTTTGCCAACAAGGTCATCCGTCGCTATCCCGCATTCTCTGAGTTCTACGGCATGGAAGATGCCATCGAGCAGGTGGTGAGCTTCTTTCGCCATGCGGCCCAGGGCCTGGAGGAACGCAAACAGATTCTCTATCTGCTGGGACCGGTGGGCGGCGGTAAAAGCTCGATTGCAGAGCGTCTCAAATACCTGATGCAAAAGGCACCGTTCTACGCGCTCAAGGGATCGCCTGTGAACGAGTCGCCACTGGGCTTGTTCGACCCCGTGGAAGACGGCCCGGTGCTGGAAGACGAGTTCGGCATTCCACGTCGCAGTCTGCAGCATGTACTCTCGCCCTGGGCCGTGAAGCGGCTGGAGGAGTTCGGCGGAGACATTCGCCAGTTCCGAGTGGTCAAACGCTACCCCAGCATTCTCAAGCAGATAGGCATTGCCAAGACCGAGCCCGGCGATGAGAACAACCAGGATATTTCCAGCCTGGTGGGCAAGGTGGACATCCGCAAGCTGGAAAACTTTTCGCAGGACGACACCGACGCCTACAGCTACTCGGGTGGCCTGTGCCTGGCCAATCAGGGCCTGCTGGAGTTCGTGGAAATGTTCAAGGCGCCGATCAAGGTGCTGCACCCCTTGCTGACGGCCACGCAGGAAGGCAATTACAAGGGCACGGAAGGCTTTGGCGCGATTCCGTTTGACGGCGTGGTGCTGGCACACAGCAATGAAAGCGAATGGAAGGCGTTTCGCAACAACCGAAACAACGAGGCGTTTCTCGATCGTATCTACATTGTCAAGGTGCCTTACTGCCTGCGCGTGAGCGAGGAGGTCCGCATCTACGAGAAGCTGATCCGGGAGTCTTCGCTGGCCAACGCCATCTGCGCGCCTGGCACGCTCAAGATGATGGCGCAGTTCTCCGTGCTCACGCGCCTCAAGGAGCCAGAGAACTCCAGCATCTTCAGCAAGATGCAGGTCTATGACGGCGAAAGTCTCAAGGACACTGATCCGCGCGCCAAGAGCTATCAGGAATACCGTGACTACGCGGGCGTGGACGAGGGCATGGAAGGCATCTCCACCCGCTTTGCCTTCAAGATACTGGCCAAGGTCTTCAATTACGACAGCACCGAAGTGGCGGCCAATCCCGTGCACCTGATGTATGTGCTGGAACGGCAGATCGAGCGCGAGCAATTTCCGGCCGAACTGGAGACCAAGTACATAGGTTTCATCAAGGAATATCTGTCCCAGCGCTATGCCGAGTTCATCGGCAAGGAAATCCAGACTGCCTATCTGGAGAGCTATAGCGAGTACGGTCAGAATATCTTTGACCGCTACGTCACCTACGCCGATTACTGGATTCAGGACAGCGAATACCGCGACACCGATACCGGCGAGGTGTTTGATCGCAATGCGCTCAATGCCGAGCTGGAGAAGGTGGAAAAGCCGGCCGGCATTGCGAACCCCAAGGACTTCCGCAACGAGATCGTCAACTTCGTGCTGCGGGCCAGGGCCAACAACCAGGGCAAGAACCCCAGCTGGACCAGTTACGAGAAGCTGCGCGTGGTGATCGAGAAGAAGATGTTCTCCAACACCGAGGAGTTGTTGCCAGTCATCAGCTTCAACGCCAAGGCCAGTGCCGAAGACGCGCGCAAGCATGAGGACTTCGTCACTCGCATGGAAGCCAAAGGCTATACGCCCAAGCAAGTGCGTCTGCTTTGCGAGTGGTATCTGCGCGTGCGCAAGAGCAGCTGACAGCGGTGTCGGTGGCCCGGCGGCCACCGACAGGACGGTTGAGTTGAGAACAGCCCCTGGAGATGGGAGCACAGATGGCACTGCATATCATCGACCGCAGGCTCGCAGGCAAGAATAAATCAGTGGGTAACCGCGAGCGGTTTGTGCGGCGTTTCAAAGAGCAGATCGCGGAGGCGGTGCGCAAAGCCGTGTCTGCGCGCGACATCCGCCATATCGATCAGGCGGAAAGCATCACCATTCCGAAAAAAGACATTCAGGAGCCGGTCTTCAGGCATGGTCAGGGTGGTATCCGCGATATGGTGCTGCCCGGCAATCGCGAGCATGTGCGCGGTGATCGCATTGCCCGCCCGCCTGGTGGGGGCGGCGGTTCGGGATCGCAGGCCAGCGATAGCGGTGAGGGGCAGGATGACTTCACTTTCACCTTGACCAAGGAAGAGTTCATGGAGCTTTTCTTTGAAGATCTGGCGCTGCCGCGCCTGCTGCGCAACCACATCGGCAATACCTTGCAATACAAGACAAGGCGCGCCGGCTACAGCCATGACGGCACGCCCAGCAATCTGGCGCTGGTGCGCACCATGCGCGGCGCCCTGGGGCGGCGCATTGCGCTGACCAAAGCTCCGCACCGTGAGCTCAAGGTACTGGAAGAACAGCTTGAAGCTCTGCTGGCGCAGGACGACGGCACCAGTGAGTCAGTAGCCGAGTTGCAACGCCGTATCGATACCTTGCGTGAGCGTATCGGCGCAGTGCCTTTTCTGGAACAACTGGATCTGCGCTTTCGCAATCGCAGCAAGGTGCCCGTGCCCAGCAGCCAGGCCGTGATGTTCTGCGTGATGGACGTGTCCGGCTCCATGGATCAGGAGCGAAAGGAGCTGGCCAAGCGCTTTTTCATCCTGCTGTATCTGTTTCTCACAAGGCATTACGACAAGATCGAGATTGTTTTCATCCGCCACCACACCCAGGCTGCAGAAGTCAGCGAAGACGAGTTCTTTCACTCCACGGAAAGCGGCGGCACGGTAGTCAGCAGCGCGCTGGTCCTGCTCGAACAGATCATCAGGGCCCGCTACCCGGTCAACGACTGGAATATCTATGTCGCCCAGGCCAGCGATGGGGACAACTTCAGCGACGACGGCGGCAAATGCCACAGCCTTCTGGCCGAAAGAATATTGCCGCTGGTGCGCTACTACGCTTACCTGCAAGTGGTGCTCGAGGAGCAGAGTCTTTGGGAAGAGTACAGCCGCCTGCTGCCGCTGTTCCCCCATTTCGCCATGCGCAAGGTATCGGCAGCCAACGAGATCTACCCGGTGTTCCGCGATCTCTTCAAGAAGGATGGGGTATCGATATGAACCTCAATCTCTATCCCGTGCTGGATCTCAGCGCCAGCAGAAAGGCCGGAAATTCGCATGCCCAGGGAGAGTCGCGCTTTCGCGATGTGCCGCAGGCGCCTTTGATGGCGTCCCAGCGACCGGCGTCTCCCTTGCCCGACCCCAGCGACTGGACTTTCGAGTTGATTGAACAGTATCACGCGGCGATTGCGGCCACGGCTGAGCGCTACGGTCTGGATACCTATCCGAATCAGCTCGAGATCATCACGGCCGAGCAGATGATGGATGCCTATTCCAGCGTGGGCATGCCGGTCAATTACCGGCACTGGAGCTATGGCAAGGAGTTTCTGGCCACGGAGCGCCGCTACCGACGAGGCCATATGGGACTGGCCTATGAGATCGTCATCAATGCCAACCCTTGCATCAGCTATCTGATGGAGGAGAACAGCACGGCCATGCAGGCCCTGGTGATTGCGCATGCGGCCTATGGGCACAACAGCTTTTTCAAGAACAATTATCTGTTTCGCATGTGGTCCGACGCGGGCAGCATCATCGACTATCTCGTCTATGCGCGCGACTATGTGGCGCAATGCGAGGAACGCTATGGCTTCGACACCGTGGAGCAGTTGCTGGATTCCTGCCATGCGTTGTCGAACTTTGGTGTGGACCGCTATTGCCGTCCCTCGCATAAAAGCCTGTCGCGAGAGCGCGCCGAGAGAGAGGCGCGTGAAGCCTATGTGCAGCAACAGGTCAATGTGCTGTGGCGCACGCTTCCAGCCCGAAGGGACAAGGACAAGGACAGCACGACGCAAGGCAGCGAGCGCTTTCCCAGAGAGCCCGAAGAGAACATCCTCTATTTCATCGAGAAGAACGCTCCCTTGCTCGAACCCTGGCAACGAGAGATCGTGCGCATCGTGCGCAAGATCGCCCAGTATTTCTATCCGCAGCGCCAGACTCAGGTGATGAACGAGGGCTGGGCCACCTTCTGGCATTACACATTGCTCAACACTCTGTATGACGAGGGTTGGCTGACCGACGGCGTGATGCTGGAGTGGCTGTCATCGCATACCAATGTGATCTACCAGCCGCCCGCTGGCCACCGGGCCTTCAGCGGCATCAATCCTTATGCGCTGGGCTTTGCCATGTACCGTGATATTCGGCGGATCTGCGAAAAGCCGACCGAGGAAGATCGCCGCTGGTTTCCCGATATGGCCGGCACGCCCTGGCTGCCGGCGCTGCACCACGCCATGCGCAACTACAAGGACGAGAGCTTTGTCGGCCAGTTTCTGAGCCCGCACCTGATACGCGACATGCGTTTGTTCTCTCTGCACGATGACCCTGACGAACGTGATGTTCTGGTCAGTGCCATCCACGACGAAGATGGCTACCGCACGCTGCGCCAGTTGCTGTCTCAGCAATACGACCTGGGGACGCGCGAACCCAATATTCAGGCCTGGAGCGTGAATCTGCGCGGCGACCGCAGTCTTACTCTGCGGCATACCCAGTACCAGGGCAGGCCACTGGCAGAAGATGCACAGGAGGTGCTCAAGCATGTGGCTCGCCTGTGGGGATTTGGCGTGCATCTGGAAAGCGTCAACGGCGATGGCGAGACACCGGTTTTGCGGCACTCGGTGCCTGCACCCTCGCATTGAGAAATCTCAATTGGAAGTTGCCTGAAGCCCTTGCCTGTAAAGCGCTATAAGCTATCAAACAAAAAGAAAAAGCGCTGCAGAAGCAGCGCTTTTTGCTGGGTCAGGTCGTCAAGTGTGGCCTGCGGCCGGTTCTGTCCGGCCCCGGGGCCACAGCAGGTGCCTGTACCCGTACCCTTCGCAACGCGGCAGTCTCCCCTGTCGAGTAGGGGAGCGCCAACGTTTCTAAGGCCTTTGCGAATCAGAACGCAGGAACCACGGCGCCCTTGTACTTTTCCTGAATAAACTTCTTGGTGTCTGCAGAGTGCAGAGCGCTCATCAGCTTGGCAATGTCGGCGCCGTTGGCGCGATCCTTGCGGGCCACCACGATATTGGTGTAGGGCGAATCGGCACCTTCGATGAACAGCGCATCCTTGGTGGGGTTGAGCTTGGCTTCGATTGCGTAGTTGGTGTTGATCAGGGCCAGGTCGACATCAGCCAGGGCGCGGGGCAGCAAAGGCGCTTCCAGTTCCTTGAACTTCAGCTTCTTGGGGTTCTTGACGACGTCCAGAGCAGTGGGGGTCAGGCTCTTGGGATCCTTGAGCTCGATCAGACCATGCTTGGCCAGCAGAATCAGTGCACGGCCGCCGTTGGAGGGGTCGTTGGGAATGGCCACGGTAGCGCCATTCTTCAGATCCTTGATGTTCTTGATCTTGCTGGAGTAGGCACCGAAGGGCTCCACATGAACCTTGCCGTTGGGTACGGCCACCAGAGAGGTCTTGCGGTCCTTGTTGTAGCTGTCCAGATAGGGCTGGTGCTGGAAGAAGTTGGCATCCAGCTGCTTGTCTTCCACGGCGGCATTGGGCTGCACGTAGTCGCTGAACTCCTTGATTTCCAGATCGATGCCCTGAGCCTTCAGTGCGGGCTTGATGTGATTGAGGATTTCGGCGTGAGGAACGGCCGTGGCGCCCACCTTGAGCACGTCAGCAGCCTGGGCCGACAGCGCCAGAGTGGCAATAGCGATAGCAGAGAGAGCTTTCTTCAACATTGGTTCTGACCTTCTTCAGCAAGTTGCAATAAATTCCGGGCCCCATCTGGACCGCAGCGAACTAAGGTGCATAGTCTAGTGCCGTGTACCGACGTCTGCAGGACATTTTTCTTATTTGGTTATAAGAGCGTCGTTTTTTATACAAAATCTGATTCCGATTGACTGCCATGAATCCCGAAATGCTGGAGCGCCTGGTGCGCGTGCCTATGCCTTATGGCAAGTACAAGGGCCGTTTGATTGCCGATCTGCCCGGCAACTACCTCAACTGGTTTGCCCGCGAGGGCTTTCCCAAAGGCGAGATCGGTCAGTTGCTGGCCTTGATGCAGGAGCTTGACCACAACGGACTCAGCGGTTTGCTGGAGCCCATTCGCAAGGCTGCAGGGCTGCCGCCAAGAGCACAGGAATAGGCAAGAGAGGGCTGGCTGCGGTCGGCCAGATGAATATGCGGCAGGCGGGCCTGCAAAAGCCCTGGCAGTTTGCCTTTGGCCGGAAGCAGGTGGCTGGTCCTTGGGCTTGGCCGACTGCGGCCAGGCCGCGAGTCTCCAAAATACCCTGCTTTGGTCCTGAAGGCGTTGTCGATCCTAGGCTCTGGACATATGCAGATACAGCTGGTCGCAGGGGGCGGCCTCAAGCCTCGGAGTCCTGCGAGAGGTCCGAATGCTGAACAATGCGTCCCTTGCCTGCATGTTTGGCCGAGTACATGGCCTCGTCCGCACTCTGCATCAGGTTGGCCGAGGAACTACCTGCGGTGCTGATGGAGATACCTATGCTGCTGCCGACTTGCACCATCGCTCCACCATTCAGTGCAATGGGCTGGCGCACGGCTTCCATGCAGCGCTTCATGACAGACATGGCCTCACCGGGAGTGTGCAAGCCCGATAGCAGCACCACGAACTCATCGCCGCCCAGACGGGCAACGCAGTCGCCGGCACGGGCCTGGGCCGTCAGTCGGGCAGCTACCACACGTAAAACCTCATCGCCTGCGTCGTGACCCTGGGTATCGTTGACCTGTTTGAAACCATCCAGGTCCATGAAGCACACGGCAAGCATCTGGCCGTCTGCCAGCTCCTGGTTCAGCGTTTCCTCAAGTGCTCGGCGGTTCGCCAGACCCGTCAGAGCGTCGTGGTTGGCAAGGTGATTGGCGGCTTGTTCGCCTCGTTTGAGGGCGTCGATGTCTACCAGAATCCACAGCGACTCTTCGGCATTCAGCAGTGTGCCGGATGCATCCACCCACAAAAGCTTGCCCTCGGCATTCTGCACCTGGAACTGAGCGTGAAATTTGCCCCGAGCCAGCAAAGAACCATAGGCTTTTTCACCGATACGCCTGTAGGAGGCTTCGTCCGGGTAAAGCATGCGCGTGGATGCGCCCTGCAGTGCAGCTGCTGGCTGCTTGAGCAGACGGCGCATGGCGGGGTTGGTCCAGACGATCTTGCGCTCGCGCAGGCGAGCCATGCCGATCAGGTCGTTGTTGATGACCAGCTCCTGCTCTTTGCGGATGCGGCGTTCACGCTGCTGCAGCCGGTACAGGGCTACCGAACCCAAAGCAATCAGGGCAATGCACAAGCCGGCGAGACCCCATGCACGCCAGGCGGAGGCGCGCCACATGGCCATATAGGCTTCCGTACCCAGCCCGGTAAACACCGTCAAAGGATATCCGGGCAGCCGATGGTAGGCCGTGATGCGCTCCACGCCATCGATCAGGGTCGGTGTGATGTACCAGCCTTCCTCGCTGTTGCGGCTGATGGCCTGGTGATATTCGGACGAGACAGCGGCCTTGCCGATACCTGCGTCGGCATCCTGGCTTGCAGCCGGATAGCGCGCTACCAGCAGTGCCTGATCGGTGCGCAATGCCATGGCGCTGCTGGCGCCGAACGACTGGCGCTGGAATAGCTGGTGAAAATGTTCGGCCGCGACAATGGCATAGACGATGCCCTGGAACTGGCCGCCCTCGGCCTGAAGACGCCTTGCCAGCACGATAGACCATTTTCCGAAGGAGTGGCTGATCAGAGGCTCGGACACCACCATTCGGTCCGTTTCTCGGGCTTGAGCGAAATAGGCGCGTTCCGCCACTGAAAACGGCACATCAATTTCGCTGGGAGTGATGAGTACCTCGCCAGCACTGTCTGTAATGCGCAGGGCGGTGACAAAAGGAATCAGGGCACGTTGTTCCTGAAGCATTTCGTACAAGGCAAAGTTGGCAGCGGAAAGTCCGTCAAGGCTGCGCGCTCGGTAACGACTGGCGATCGATGACAGAGCGTTGTCCACCAGTCGCACCTCTGCAGCCAGCTCCAAGCTCAGGCTGCGCGCTTGGTGCCTGGTGACGGCTACTCCCAGGTCCATGTCCGCGCGGTAATTGGCATGCACGCCAAGCCACGTGGCAAAGCACAGCAAGGCCGCTACCAGCAGGTTGCCGAGCACGATGCGATGCAAAAGCTTGTGAGAGCGAAAGCTTGTCATCTTGATTCTTGAGGTCCTTGAATACCAACCTGGGTCGGAAACGGCTCGGTTCCGGACATTTGCATCAACCACCTGCCGAGTAAAGCATCGCAGAGCTCAACAGCGCAATAGTCTTGCAATCATCCAACAGGTGTCGGGAGGTGGCTGCGAGCATTTGCCCGAGAGGGGCGCCGCCTGCGCGAATGGCCAGAAGTGGAGTTCCAGACGCCGATGTATTCCTGGTGCGTGATTGTGCAGGGCCGATCCCTTTCTGAAGCGCGGCGCGATAACTTGGCTTGCTGGGGTGTGATAACTGCACTGATTCAGCGTTTCAACTGAAGCAAACGAATTTCAAACATAGGAGCGGCCAGCAAGCTTGTCCCTTAAGCTATCTCTCCAGCTTCACGCCACAGACGCTCTATTCGTGACCCCAGGATTCCCATCAGACTGCTATCGAATGGCCAACTTGAGCCGAGAGAAAAGCTGGCTGCTTGAAGCTGGTTCTGAATATTTCCGAGAGGAATGGTTATTTCTTCTTGCAGGTGCTGGTGACGAGTCTTGAGATCCTTCTTGCCTTCAAAATGAAATGAGTACCTTGACCAGGTGTGCTCCTTTTCTAGGGCCAGGATCTCTTCTACGACCAAATGAAGAGGTGCATGAACAGTGCCTAGCTGTAGCGCTCTAGACATTTCAACCAGGTCTTCAAGCAGCTCGCGAAGGTCATGCGATCTCTCCGAGTGTCTGATGTGGTCTTCAGTTGGAAATACGGAAGACGTCGGGTGACCTAGCTATCTTTTGATAGCTCTGAACCTCAATACCAAGCTGCAATGGAGCCTTAATCATCAGTTCCGCAGCATGGCGCTGAAGGAAAAAGATCGGTATTCCATGATGATTCAATCGGTTGTCACTCTGAGCAGCCCTCAAAAGAGTATTGGCTGCAAGCAGGTAGGACTGAGCATAGTCCGGGCTGCGAAAGCCTCCAATCCGTGCAATAACAGCAGCCTGGTCACTCTTTGCTTGCTCAGGTGATTTACCCCAGGTCAGGACACCAGCAGGTTCATCTGGGCCAGGAAGATAGATCGCCTCAGGAAATTGCGCCATGGGTACTCCTTAGAACAAGCCCGCAGGCTCTACCTCTCTGTTTTAACTATAGATGACCAGGTCGCCCGTCTTTTTATAGGGTCAGCGTCCACTCCTGAGCTTGAAGGCTGTTCTTGCCATTGAGCTGGCTGTCTAACACCACCCGCAATGACGTGAAGGGGCCGCCGTTGGCCGCTTCATCGGCTGCACTGTAGAGCTGGCTGGTGCCGGTGATGCTGGACCACATCAAGGCTCGTGGCCCGCAGAACCTCGACCAGCTGCGCCCGGTGACGGGCGAACTGATTCGTCTGCACCAGGAGCTGACCGAGTTCAAGAAGGACACGCTGGGCGAAGTAGCCGACCTGGTCAAGATCGCAGGCGAGCGCTATGACGTGACTCTGGGCGGCAAGAAGGGCAATGTGTCCATCAGCAGCTATGACGGAAAGCACAAGGTGCAGCGCTCGGTCGCAGAGCCGGCAATCTCCTGCGTTCCATATGCGCGGCACATTTTGAGCGCAAAAGCCTGGGTGAAATGATTGCATTGAGAATGATTCCTATTTATAGAGCTATGATCCAGCTCTATGGATATGACAGCCTCCTTCACCCGCGCGCTGCTCTCGGGCTTCGAGCGGGCCTATGCGGACCTGTTGCGTGCCGCCACGCGAAGCACGGGCTGCCGCGAGGAGGCCGGCGATGCCGTGCACGACGCCTGGCTGAGGCTGGCCGAGCATGCGCAGGCTGCTCAGGCTGAACGGGCCGGGCCTGCCGACAGCAGCGGCGCTGCCCCGGGGCCGCGCGATGCGACCGCCTATCTGGCCGTCATGGCGCAGAACATGGCCCTGGATGCGCACCGCCGCCGCCAGCGCCATGGGCGCTACCTGGACGCCGAGGCCGTGCGCGAGCAAATGGCTCCCAGCCATGCGCCCGACGTGGCCGAGTCCGTCATGTACCGTCAGGCGCTGTCGGCGCTGGAAGCCGCACTGGCCGCACTGCCCGAGCGCAGCCGCAAGGCCTTTGTGGCTCACCGCGTGCATGGCGTGCGCCAGGCAGAGATCGCGGCGCGCCTGGGCGTGTCGCTGAACACGGTGGAGCGTGACCTGATCCAGGCGAATGCCTGCATCGAGGATGCGCTGCATCGTTGGCGCGGTAGCAGCCCGGCCGACGCGCAGCGTGCGGGCCATGGGGGGCGGCGCCGCAGCCTGGGCGCCTTGCTGGGACTGGCGGGTGTGGGGCTGGGCGGCGCTGCCGCCTGGCAGCGGTGGCTGCTGTACCACCAGACCCATGTGCAGTGGCAGGCCAGCTGGAGCAGCGCACGCGGCCAGCAGGTGCGCCATGGCCTGCCCGACGGCTCGAGCCTGCTGCTGGATGCGGCCAGCAGTGCCCGGGTGCAGTATTTCTCGGCGCGGCGCGTGGTCACGCTCGCCCAGGGGGCGGCCTTCTTCGAGGTGGCCCGCGACGAGCAGAGGCCTTTCATGGTCGAGGCCGCCGGCGTGCGGGTGACCGTGCTGGGCACGCGCTTTGGCGTGGACATCGAGGAGGGCGGCCAGAGCGGACAGCGGGTTTCCGTGCAGGTGGCTTCCGGCCGGGTGCAGGTGCAGACGCTTGGCGCGGATGCCCGGTCCTGGCAGACGCATGAGCTGGGCGCGGGCCAGGGGCTGCGCCTGGAGAGAGGCGCAGCGGTGCGCACGCAGGCTGCATCCGGGGATGCGGCGGCCTGGCGCCATGGTGAGCTGGTGTTTGCCGACACCACGTTGGGCGAGGCGCTGCAGCGGCTGGGGCGCTATGCGCCTTTTGAGCTGCAGGCTACCCCCGAGGCCGCGCGCCTTCCTTTGAGCGGGCGCGTGCGCATCGCCCAGGCCCATGCATGGGTCAGGGCCTTGCCGCGGGCCTTGCCGGTACAGGTGCGCCAGCAGCCCGGCGGCGGCCTGCTGCTGGCACTGGCTCCGTGAGCGGCTCCGCAACTGGTGCGGTGAGCGGGCCAGGTTTTTTTCAGGGTGTTTGCCGTGCCATACGTCAAGACAGTGATCTCCGGGTATTGACCTCATCACTGATTCAAGGACGATTTGCATGCATCCGCTTCTCCCCCATTTCCGTCTCCATCCATTGGCCCGCGCCGCCATCTGCCTGGGTCTGGCCATGCCGCTGCAGGCCGCCTGGGCCCAGGCGCCAGCGCAGGCCGTGCCTTTTGACATCGCGGCCCAGCCGCTGGGCGGTGCGCTGCACGAGCTGGCGCGCCAGGCCGGCCTGCAGCTGGCTCTCGATCTGGCGCTGGTGCAGGGCCGGCTGGCGCCCGCAGTACAAGGCCACCGCGATGTGAGCGCGGCACTGGAGTCGCTGCTGCGCGGCAGCGGCCTGCAAGGGCATGTGGAGCAGGGCATGCTCACCGTACAGCTCGTGCCAGCGGCAACGGGCACGGAGCCGTCCACGCTGGCCGAGGTGAAGGTGGTGGCCAACCAGCTTGGCGAGATCACAGAAGGCTCGGGTCTGTACACGCCGGGGGCCATTGCCACAGCCACGCGGCTGGTGCTGACGCCGCGGGAGACGCCGCAGTCGGTGAGCGTGGTCACGCGCCAGAAGATGGACGACTTCCAGCTCAACTCCATTGACGAGGTGATGGAGCACACGCCCGGGGTGAGCGTGGTCACCTACGACAGCGAGCGCACGGTCTATTACGCGCGCGGTTTTGCCATCAACAATTTCCAGTACGACGGCATTCCCATGCTGCGCGACTCGGGCTATTCGGCGGGCAACACGCTCAGCGACACCTCCATCTACGACCGCGTCGAGGTGCTCAAGGGCGCCACCGGCCTGCTCACGGGCAGTGGCGACCCGGGCGCCACCATCAATCTGGTGCGCAAGAAGCCCACGCGCGAGTTCCAGGGTCATGCGACGCTGGGCGCGGGAAGCTGGGGCAGCTACCGAGGAGAGCTGGACCTGAGCGGCGCGCTCAACGAGGCGGGCAACGTGCGCGGCCGGGTCATGGCGGCGCGCCAGGGCCGGCACACGCAGCTGGACCATTACAGCCGCGATGCCTCGGTGTTCTACGGCATCCTAGAAGCCGACCTGGGGCCGCGCACGCTGCTGACCCTGGGCGCGGACTTCCAGGACAACAAGCCCAGGGGCTCGACCTGGGGCGGCATACCGCTGCTCAATGCCAACGGGGACTTCAACGACATGCCGCGCTCGTTCAACAACGGTGCGCGCTGGAGCCGCTGGGAGCAGTACACCCGTACCGCCTTCGCCACGCTGGAGCACAGTTTCGACAGCGGCTGGGTGGCCAAGCTGCAGCTGAACCGGCAGATCAACGGCTATGACGCCAACCTGGGCTCGGCGGCTGCGGGCTTTCCCAATCCCGCCGACGGCTCGGGCGTCAGCATGTGGGCGGGGCAGTACATAGGCCGCACCACCAGCAATGCGGCCGATTTCTATGTCAGCGGCCCGTTCCGGCTGGGCGGGCGCGAGCATGAACTGGTGCTGGGCGGCAGCCTGACCAACCGGCACTGGAAGAACCGCGGCTGGTGGGATACCGGAAGCTACGACAAGACGGTGGACAACTACTACCTCTGGAGAGGTGATGTGGCCGCTCCGGCCTGGGGAGCGATGCCGGATTTCACCAACGACGAGACCACGCGTGAGCGCGGCCTGTATGCGACTGCACGCTGGAATCTGCGCGACGATCTGAAGCTGATCACCGGCGGGCGCTGGTCCAATTACACCAACCGCGCCGAGCAGATGAGGGAGTCGGGCGTGTTCGTGCCCTATGTGGGGGCCGTGTACGACTTCGACGACACCTATTCGGCCTATGCCAGCTATTCGGGCATCTTCAAGCCTCAGTCCGCCCAGGACGAACAGGGGCACACGCTGGCACCGCTGCAGGGCAAGAACTACGAGCTGGGCGTCAAGGCCGCCTTCCTGGACGGCAAGCTCAATGCCTCGGCCGCGGTGTTCCAGCTGGAGCAGGACAACTACGCCCTGGAAACCGGCGGCGTGACCCCCACGGGCGCCACGGCCTACCGTGCGGCTCAGGGCGTGAAGACGCGCGGCTACGAGTTCGAGGTCTCGGGCCAGCTCACCCCGGCCTGGCAGCTGCAGGCGGGCTTTTCGCACGGTGTGGCGCGACAGCAGAGCGAACGCGTGTCCACGCTCACGCCAGTCAACCAGTTCAGCTTCTACAGCAGCTACCGGCTGGGCGGCAGCCTCAGCGGCCTGACCTTGGGCGGCGGCGCGCGCTGGCAGGACAAGACCTGGGGCGACATCTCCACGCCCGCCGGCGGCACCGCCACACATACCGTCAAGGGCTACTGGATCGTGGATGCCATGGCTCGCTACGAGTTCAGCAAGCAGCTGTCGGCGTCGCTGTCCGTCAAGAACCTACTGGACAAGCGCTACTACACCATCTTCAACTGGTACAACACCTACACATGGGGGGCTCCGCGCAGCGTCAGCGTGAGCATGACCTACAAGTTCTGAGCCTTGGGACTGGCCGCTCCGGCGCATGGCGCCGGGCACCTGCTGCATCGCGGGGTGACCCTTTTGGGCTTTTCGTTTGTCATACAGGAAGAGAGGGCGCATGCGCCCGCTCCATCCCAGGAAAACCCGATAGCTACCCAGGTCACCATCCCGATCCTCCTTTCATGATTCCATCCAACGCCGCCCCTGCGGGCGCTTACCTTCTTTCACGGCTGCAGGCGGCCGTTGCCGGCGGCTATCTGCTGGCTAGCGCCCTGGCCGTATTTCTTGCCACAGTCTTGCCTGCATCGCGTGCCGAGGCGGTACTGGCCGGCATGCAGTGGAGTTTTGCGCTGCATGTGCTGGCCGTGATCTGGGCGTTTTCGCCGGTGTCGCACGGCCGGGTGTGGCTGGGCCTGCTGCTGCTGGCTGCATTCTTGCTGCGGCGGCTCTGGCTTGGGTCTGGCGCGTGTGACAAGGATCTGGCGGCGCATCATCGCCAGGAGCCGAGCGGATGACGCTTGATGCGAGCATGTCCTTCGGTGTCTTGCCGAGCTTCGCGTAATCGGCAGGCGCCGTGTGCCAGCCTCATGGGTCCACAGGCCTGGGCATGCCCAGCTGCCTTGTATGGTCTGCCTTGCAGACCTTGTCTGTTGCCAGGAATGCACCGTAGCTGGCAGCTTACGGTGGCTGGAAACACCCGGAGGCACGCAAAAAGGGATGAAAAAAGGGATGAAAAAAGGGATGCAGAGCGCATCCCTTTTCGAATGAGGCCGGTAGGTCTGAATTCCTGGCCGGCCTGTATTGAAGCCCGGTTGCGGGCTGATGATTATTTGGCGGCCGCGCGTGCGGCTTCCGCCTTGGCCTTGGCTTCGTCCAGCTTCTTTTGCAGAGCGGCGGCTTCCGCTTCAGCCTTCTTGGCCTCTTCTTCCTTGGCCTTCTTGGCTTCGGCTTCCTTGTCGCCGCCACCCATGGCGCCGGCAATGGCATTGCCAGCCATGGTGCCGGCCACGGCGCCAACGGCAGCACCTGCCATGGTGCCCATCATGCCGGAGCCACGAGCGGCAGGAGCCGCTGCTGCTGCGGGAGCAGCAGCAGGAGCTGCCGCAGCGGCGGGGGCTGCGGGTGTGGCAGGTGCAGCAGCCTTGGGTGCGGCGGCGGCAGGAGCTACGGGTGCGGGCTGAGCGGGCGCCTTGCTGCCAATGCTGGCAGGGCGAACGGACTTGCTGCTGCCCATGCGCTTGGCCTGAGCCAGGGAAGGCACGGTCAGCGATGCGATGGCGATGGCAATCACGGAGGCAGCAGCACGGTACGAAGTCTTCACGAATTGGTTTCCAGTCATGGTTGTCATAGATGGCCGCCTGCTTTTCAAGGGTGCAGACAACCAGCGAGCCTTGCGACGCTTGTCGCATCAGGTTTGCTTGCTATGGTATTTAAAGTCAATGGTTGGATTTTCAAGGTTCTGAACTGAAACTGTCCGTAAAAGGACAGGGCTCAGACCCTGACGGCCGGATGTTGTGTGATGTATGAGGCCGCACGCTATTGTAGGAACACTCTGCATGCGCAAAAGTTCCAGCAGTCTTCAATGCAGGGAAATAGTCATGAAGTGCCCCGCAGCGCCTGAAACGTGAGCGGGGCGAGCTATCGAGCCAGAGGAAGATTGGTTTAGCGCTTCTGGTGCAACTGCACCCAGTCGAGAAAGCGTGTCATGTACTTGACGAGGAAGTCATGGCTGACCTGGCCGATCTTGCCGTCGGCGTCGAGCAGCGTGTCGGACCAGCGCACAAAGCCCTCGGGCTGGGGCAGGGTGGGCATGTCCAGCGACACCAGCACATTGCGCAGGTGCTGCTGGGCCATGGCCGTGGCGGCCGCGCCGGGCGAACTGCCTATCACGGCGGCCGGCAGCCCAGCCCAGACGGACTGGCCATAGGGACGGCTCAGGCCGTCGAGCACGTTCTTGAGCGATGCGGGTATGGAGCGGTTGTATTCGGGCGTCACGAACAGAACGCCGTTGCAGCCGCGAATCAGGGGTTTGAGGTCGTCGAAGGGCTTGAAATCAGGGGTGTTGTCGAAGTCGCGGTTGTAGAGCGGCAGGCGGCTGATATCGATGAATTCGAAATCGGCCTTGCCCTGCATGAGTGCGGCCAGGCCCTGGCCGAGCTGGCGGTTGATGGACTGCTTGCTGAGGCTGCCCACGATGACGGCGATTCTGAGTTGGCTCATGCTCTGACCTTTCGACCGGGTTGGGGAAGATGCATGGCACTGTAGCAAAGCTGCCGAGGATTGCCGCGCCGCAGCGGGCGCAAAAAAGCCGCGGTCCCCGGGAGCAGGGACCGCGGCTTGGTGCTGGGCTGGTCTGTTTCAGCCTATCGGAGCACTTCCAGCAGGCGATCCAGGCCGCCCTCGTTGATGGCGACCTTGGCCTCGTTGCGCACGCGTGGCTTGGCGTGGAAGGCCACGGACAGGCCGGCCGCCTGCATCATGGGAATGTCGTTGCTGCCATCGCCCACGGCAATGCATTGGCTGGCATCGATACCGATCAGCGAGGCCACTTCCAGCAAGGTGCGGCGCTTTTCCGCGCCGTCGCAGATATCGCCCCAGGCCTGCTCGACCAGACCGCCGGTCAGTGCACCGTCCTTGATCTCCAGCACATTGGCGCGCACAAAGTCGATATCCAGCAGGCCGCGCACATGCTCGGCAAAGTAGGTAAAGCCGCCGGAGACCAGCAGCACCTTCAGGCCGGCGGCCTTGGCGGCCCTGACCAGCGTCTCGGCACCCGGCGAGAGTTTCAGGCGTTCGGCCAGAACGCGGGCCATGTCGGCCTCGGTCACTCCGACCAGCTTGCCTACGCGCTGGCGCAGGCTGTCCTTGAAGTCGGTGATTTCGCCGCGCATGGTGGCTTCTGTGATGGCTGCCACTTCGGCCTTCTTGCCCGTGGCGTCGGCGATCTCGTCGATGCACTCGATGGTGATCAGCGTCGAGTCCATATCAAAGGCGATGAGCTTGTAGTCCGCCAGCTTCTGGGGGGCGGTAAAGCCGCGGATCATCAGGCCGGGAGCGAATTCGGTGGCGTCGGTCATTGCGAGTCGTGCGAATGAGGGGTAGCAGAAAGGGGAATGGCAGAGATCGGGTCTGCGCCATTCCTCAAGATGGCCGCCATTATCCGCTGTTGTGGCGGGCTTCGGCTGGCCATTCACCCAGGAGTCTGCCTCCTGGTGCTGCACGAGACGGCATCTACTGCGGCTGAATGCCGGCGGCCTTGACCAGCTCGGCATGCAGCCTGATGTCCTGGGCCACGGTCTGCCTGAGCTGCTCTGGCGTCGATGGCGCGACTTCCATGCCGTTTTCACCCAGCTTGGTCTTGATCTCGCTGTCCAGGGCAACGCGCACGGCGCGGTTGAGCTTGTCGATCACGGGCTGCGGCGTCTTGGCCGGGGCGAACAGGCCGACCCAGGCAGAGAGGTTGAGGTCGGCAAAACCACCTTCCGCCATGGTCGGGGTGTTGGGCAGCATGGCCGCGCGCCTGGGTGCCATCAGCGCCAGGGCATGCAGCTTGCCGGCCTGGATATGGGGCAGGGCTTCGGGCAGCACGGCAAACAGCATGTCCACATTGCCCGCCAGCGTATCGTTGACGGCTGGCGCGCCGCCTTTGTAGGGCACGTGCAGCATCTTGGCCTGGGTGCGCGTCTCGAACATCAGCGCGGCCAGGTGCTGGGGGCTGCCGTCGCCGGATGAGGCAAAGGTCAGTTTGCCTGGTGCGGCCTTGGCTGCCGCCACCACGGCAGCCACACTGGGGAATTTCTGCTTGTCCTTGACCACCAGCACCATGGGCTGGTTCACCAGCTTGCTGATGGGCGCGAAGTCGGTCTCGGGGTCATAGGGCAGGGATTTGAAAATGCTCTTGTTGGTGGTCAGGAATGAGGCCGGCGAGACCATCAGCGTATAGCCGTCCGGAGCGGAGCGTGCCACGGCCGGTGTGCCGATCTGGCCCGAGGCACCGGCGCGGTTGTCCACCACAAAAGGCTGCTTGAGTTCGCTGGCCAGCTTTTGACTCACGACTCGGGCAATCATGTCGGCGCTGCCTCCGGCGGGCAGGGCAACTATGACCTTGACCGCGCGCTCGGGATAGGTGTCCTGTGCCTGCGCCGTGGCGGCAAAGCCTGCCGCCACGGCGCAGGCCAGTGCGGGGCGGGCCATGGCATGAGCGGCATGGCGAATATGGCGTTGAACAATGTTGCGGACGGGTTGGAGCAGCATGCGATCCCTCTCTTTCTCAAGATATGCACCAGCTTGGTGATGGCTGCAGTGCGATAGTCCGATGATGAGCAAGCCCTGTGCCAGTTGCCTTGGCGTTTTGCCGGATGGGAAAGATGCGGTTTGTGCAGTGGCCGGGAAAGTGGCAGAGCTGAAGTGGCAGAGCTGATGCGCCTCGACGGCCTCAGCTTTCAGGGTTGCCAGGCGGCCGCAGATATATGGCATCCGACCAGGTGGCCACCCAGTGCGGGCGAAAGACTACGAACACCGCCGTCAGCATGCCGGTGGTCACGCCATCGGCCCAGGCCATGAGCCAGCGGGCCATGCGCGAGAGGTCTTCGTTGACATTGGGCAGCACATGGCCTGCCCATTGACCGACCAGAGATGCGACAAACAGACACAGAACTGTGCCCAAAAAGCCGCGCAAAAGAATGAATACAAAAATGTTGTGCCAGCACCAGCGGCGCACTGCCACACCCCAGAGCATGGCCAGCGTGGCTGGCACCAGACCTTGCCAGACCACCATGCCAAGGGCTTCTTCCAGTCCCAAGCCAGGAGCCAGTGCAAAAGCTATGGCGCCCACCGAGAGCAGCACGGGTACTGCAAGCGGCCAGCCAATCAAAAGTACGACCAGCGGTGCACCAGACCAGCGCAGCTGCAGCGGCATCTGGTGCAGCGCAGGCAGCGCCCAGACCCAGGGCAGCAGCACCACAATGGCCAGCAGCGGCGTGATCAGAGGCGACAGTATCGGGTCATGCATGCCGCCGGGGCCGGCTCGGCTGCCCAGCATGCGCCAGGGGCGGCAGAGCAGGGCCAGCAACAGGGCCAGCAGGGCAATGGCGGCTTCAAGAAACATGGGGGCTACGCAGATCGGGTTCTGCCGCCATCTTGCACCGTCTGCATCGGTAGGGCCTCAATAGCCCTGCTGGCTTTGTCAGCAGCCCTGTCAGGCATGAACGGCAGTTTCGTTCTTGAGCGGCTGGCCCAGGCTGCGCAGCACATCGCGCACCATCTGCGCACGGTCCTTGGGGTTCTCCAGCTCTTTTTCGATGCGCAGCTTTTCGTTGCCCGCCAGCTTGATGTGCTTGTTCTTCTGGATCAGGTGAATGATGTTCATGGGATCGATCGGCGGCTGGGGCTTGAAGCTGATGTTGATCACGCCAGGAGCGGCATCGACCTTGACCACGCCATAGGGCTGGCTCAGCACGCGAAGGCGGTGCACGTCGATCAGGGTCTGCGCCTGGGGCGGCAGCTTGCCGAAACGATCCACGATCTCCTCAAGCAGGGTATCGATCTGATCAGCCGTCTTGGCCGTGGCCAGCTTCTTGTAGAACGACAGGCGCAGATGCACGTCGCCGCAGTAGTCGTTGGGCAGCAGGGCCGGGGCATGCAGATTGATGTCGGTGGATGCCGATAGCGGCGAGAGCAGATCGGGCTCCTTGCCAGCCTTGAGGCTGCGCACGGCTTCGGACAGCATCTCGTTATAGAGCTGAAAGCCCACTTCCATCATATTGCCGCTCTGGTTTTCGCCCAGCACCTCGCCGGCGCCACGGATTTCCAGGTCATGCATGGCCAGATAGAAGCCCGAGCCCAGCTCCTCCATCTGCTGGATGGCCTCCAGTCGCTGCTGGGCCTGCTTGGTCAGGCCGTCCAGGTCCGGCACCATCAGATAGGCATAGGCCTGATGGTGGCTGCGTCCCACGCGGCCACGCAGTTGGTGCAGCTGGGCCAGACCGAACTTGTCGGCGCGGCTGATGAGAATGGTGTTGGCCGATGGCACGTCGATGCCGGTCTCGATGATGGTCGAGCACAGCAATATGTTGTAGCGCTGGGCCACGAAATCGCGCATCACACGCTCCAGCTCGCGCTCGGGCATCTGGCCGTGGGCCACGGCGATGCGGGCCTCGGGCAGGATTTCCTCCAGCTTTTGCTTGCGGTTCTCTATGGTCTCGACCTCGTTGTGCAGGAAGTAGATCTGTCCGCCCCGCTTGAGCTCGCGCAGCACGGCTTCGCGAATCACGCCCGTGCCCTCGTTGCGCACAAAGGTCTTGATGGCCAGGCGCCGCTGCGGCGCCGTGGCAATCACCGACAGATCGCGCAGCCCTTCCAGCGCCATGCCCATGGTGCGCGGAATCGGGGTGGCCGTCAGTGTCAGCACATCGACCTCGGCACGCATGGCCTTCATGGCCTCCTTGTGGCGCACGCCAAAGCGGTGTTCCTCGTCGATGATGAGCAGGCCCAGGTTCTTGAACTGCGTGGATTCGGACAGCAGCTTGTGCGTGCCGACCACGATATCCACCGTACCGTCCGAGATGCCCTTGATGGCCGCCGTGATCTCCTTGCCCGAGCGGAAGCGCGACACCTCGGCCACCTTGATCGGCCATTTGGAGAAGCGGTCCACCAGAGTCTGGTAATGCTGCTCGGCCAGAAGCGTGGTGGGGGCGAGGAAGGCGACCTGCTTGCCGCCCATGGCCGCCACAAAGGCCGCACGCAGCGCGACCTCGGTCTTGCCGAAGCCCACATCGCCACAGACCAGACGGTCCATGGGCTGGGGGCTGATCATGTCCTGCACCACGGCGTGGATGGCGGCGCGCTGGTCGGCCGTTTCCTCGAAGCCGAAGTCGGCCACAAACTGCTCGTAGTCGGCCGTGGGGAAGCGGAAGGCATGGCCCTGGCGCGCGGCGCGGCGGGCGTAGATATTGAGCAACTCGGCGGCCGAGTCGCGCACCTGCTCGGCGGCCTTGCGCTTGGCTTTTTCCCATTGCGTGCCGCCCAGCTTGTGCAGCGGCGCGTCGTCGGGCGAGACGCCGGTGTAGCGGCTGATCAGGTGCAGCTGGCTGACGGGTACATAGAGCACGGCATCGGCCGCATATTCCAGATGCAGAAACTCCTGCAGTGCTGGCGTGCCGTCAGTGTTCTTCTGGCCCATGTCCATATTGATCAGCCCGCGATAGCGGCCTATGCCGTGGTCGGCATGAACGATGGGGTCGCCCACCTTGAGCTCGGACAGGTCCTTGATCAGGGCCTCCACATCGCTGACCTGCTCCTGGCGGCGGCGACGGCGGCCTGTGGGGCTGCTGGCGAACAGCTCGGTTTCGGTGACGAAGTCCAGGCCTTCCTCGACCCAGGCAAAGCCCGTCATCAGGCTGGAGGTGGCGATGCCGACCTTTTCCGTGGCATCGGCCTGGAACTCGGCCAGCGAATCGAACACGGGCGGGTTGACACCCGAGGCACGGAAAAAGTCGAGCAGGCTCTCGCGCCTGCCATCGGATTCGGCCAGAAGCAAGACCCGGCTTGCGCTGGATGCTATATGTTTTTGCAGCTTGGCCAGCGGGTCATCGGCTCCGCGCAGCACGGAAAGGTCTTCGAGCTTCTGGAAGATGGCGCTGTCGGCCACATCTTCGGTGCCCGGGCGCAAGGCCAGCTGGGCATGCTCCTTGCTGCGGGTATAGAACTGGTCGGCGCTGAGAAACAGCGTCTCGGGCGGCAGCGCCGGGTGGTCGGGGTCGCCCTGCACCAGGCGGTAGCGGTCCTTGGTATCCTGCCAGAAGCGCTGGAAGGCCGGCTCCAGATCCCCATGCAGCACCACGGTGGCCTCATCGCCCAGATAGTCGAAGACCGTGGCCGTCTCGTCAAAGAACAGCGGCAGGTAGTACTCGATGCCGGCCGTGGCAATGCCGGCACCCATGTCTTTGTAGATGCGGCTGCGCGTGGGGTCGCCTTCTAGCAGCTCGCGCCAGCGGCTGCGGAACTTGGCGCGCGCCTCTTCGTCCATAGGGAATTCGCGGCCTGGCAGCAGGCGCACTTCGGGTACGGGGTAGAGGCTGCGTTGCGTGTCGGGGTCGAAGGTGCGGATGGAGTCGATCTCGTCGTCGAACAGATCCACGCGGTAGGGCTGGAGCGAGCCCATGGGGAACAGATCGATCAGGCCGCCGCGCACCGCGTATTCGCCATGGCTGACCACCTGGGACACATGCTGGTAGCCCGCCAGCGTGAGCTGGGCCTTGAGCTTGGCCTCGTCCAGCTTCTGGCCCTGCTTGAATTCAAAGGTATAGCCCGCCAGAAACGAGGGCGGGGCCAGGCGATAGAGGGCCGTGGTGGCGGGCACGATGACCACATCGGCGCCATGCTGCTTGTCGCGCTGGTTGATGCGCCACAGTGTGGCCAGGCGCTCGCTGATCAGATCCTGGTGCGGCGAGAAGCTGTCGTAGGGCAGGGTTTCCCAGTCGGGAAACAATGCACAGCGCAGCTCGGGGGCGAAGAAGGCCATCTCTTCCATGAGACGATGGGCGTCGGCGGCATCGGCCGTGACGATGGCAGTGACCCGGCCGTCTTGCTTTTCGCGCTCGCCTAGCCTGGCCAGCAGCAGCGCGTCGGCGCTGCCAACTGGACGGGGCAGGTGAAAGCGTTTACCGGGGGTGAGCTTAGGCAGTTGCATGGTTTTTCACAGACGAACGCAGGCAGCGGCGCGCAGGCGCGGGCTGGATGCAAAAAAACGGGGACAGATTGAAAGCGGGCGAGTCCGGCCATCAAAGGCAGGGCTCACAGCCCAATCAGCGCGTAGCTGATGGTTGGCGGCGCATTCACTCAAAATGGGGACACCTCAAGGCGATGCAAGCCGAAAGCAGGTCGTCGATGGATCTCACGGGCTTTCGGACGAAACGGTGATTTTAAAATACTGTGCATGACAGATCGGTTTTTCTCGCCTGAGTCCATGACGGACGACAAGGCAAACGCTGCGGCGGCTTCATCGCCTGCATCTGCGCCCCGCTGCTGGGGGCTGATTCCCTGCGCGGGCGTCGGTCTGCGCGCCATTGCCGCAGACTCCCCGGCCCCCGAGCTGCCCAAGCAATATCAGATGGTTGCCGGCCAGCCCATGGTCATGCACACGCTGGACGCCATGTTGGCGGTGCAGCGCATCCACCGTGTGCTGCTGGTGGTCTCTGCTTCCGATGGCTTCTGGCAGGAGCGCGCCACGGACGCCCGGCTCGGCATTGCTGCCTGTGGCGGAGCCACCCGTGCCGAGACCGTGAGCAACGGCCTGCAGGAGTTGCTGCGCATGGGAGCCAGCGCCGAGGACTGGGTGCTGGTGCATGACGCGGCGCGCTGTCTGGTCGCATCGGCGCAGGTCAATGCCTTGATCGATGCCTGCCTGCCCGATGCCGTGGGGGGGCTGCTGGCGCTGAAGCTGCCCGACACCCTCAAGCAGCAGGCCGCAGGCGCGGGTCCGGCGCGTGTGGCGCAGACGGTGGAGCGCAGCGACAAATGGCTGGCTCAGACGCCGCAGATGTTCCGTATCGCAGCCTTGCTGGCTGCGCTGCAGGCGGCGGGCGCTGCCGTGACCGATGAAGCCAGCGCCATGGAACTGGCCGGTCACTCACCGAGACTGGTGCCGGGCGGTGCGCAGAACTTCAAGGTGACCTACCCCGACGACTTTGCGCTGGCCGAGGCGGTGCTGCTGCAGCGCAAGGCGCGTGGCTAGACGGATTCGCCATCGGCAGGGCTTGGCGACGGGCAAGTCCGTGTCCGAGCCGGATTGGCGCAGATGGTATTTAATTTGATAGCTGCTTGCGCTTTATGAGCAAGGGTTTGACAAGGATTTTTATGAATTTTCGTATTGGTGAAGGCTGGGATGTACATGCCCTGGTCCCTGGACGCAAGCTGATTCTCGGCGGTGTCGAAGTGCCTCATAGCCTGGGGCTGCTCGGCCATTCTGATGCCGACGTGCTGCTGCACGCGATCACCGATGCCCTGTTCGGCGCCGCGGCGCTGGGCGATATCGGCCGCCATTTCTCGGACACCGACGCGCAGTTCAAGGGGGCGGACTCCGCCGTGCTGCTGGCCGAAGCTGCCAGGCGCGTGCGCGCCAAGGGCTTCGAGATCGGCAATATCGACAGCACCATCGTGGCCCAGGTGCCCAAGCTGGCACCCCATATCGAGAAGATGCGCGAGCGCATTGCCCAGGTACTGGGGCTGGATGTGGAGCAGGTCAACGTCAAGGCCAAGACGGCCGAGAAGCTGGGGCCTGTGGGTCAGCAGCAGGCCATGGAGGCTCGTGCCGTGGCCTTGCTGGTACGGACAGCCTAGCCTCGTTCGCCGCAATGGCCGCTGCGAAAGCCGGTCAGGAATCGCTGTAGAGGGCTTGCACCTCGGCCCCGGTCAGGGTCGGGGTGTCATTGGCCAGCGCGTAATAGTCGGGCTTTTCGTCGATATAGATCTGCTGCGCCAGTTTCAAGCCCTGGGCGTCCTGAAACAGCCCGGCAGACAGAAAATGCTCGTTGCTTGCCAGCAGGCGGTAGAAGAGGTGGGTGCCGCAGCTGCTGCAAAAAGCCCGCTCCGCCCAGGGCGAGGAGGCATAGCGCGTGACAGGGCCGCTGGTCTGCACCGCCGTGCCGCCATGCAGGGTGAAGGCTGGGCCTTCTCCCCAGCGCCGGCACATGCTGCAGTGGCAGACATGAACTTCTTGGGTGTCGGGCGCGGTGACGAGAACGGCTTTGCACAGGCATCGGGCTTGCATGGTGAGCTCTCCGGCAGATGGTTGAAAGGCGATGCCGATTGTGCAATGAGGTGGGCAGATTCAGTCTTCCACGGTCTCATCGTCTTTCTTGTCGCGCGGCAGGTTGCGCTTGACCTGGGGGCGCTGCAGGCGCTGTTCGGGCGCCGCACCGGCCGTCACACCCATGGCGCGCTGCAACTGCAGATGGGCGACCAGACCGCCTGTCGATGAATTGGACAGGGCAAACATGCCGCCCATGCGCTGCACCGTCTTGTCCACGATGGACAGACCCAGGCCTGCGCCTGCGGCCGCCGTGCGCGCCGTGTCGCCGCGGAAGAAGGGCTGGGTCAGATTGGCCAGTTGCTCGGCCGGAACGCCCTTGCCATGGTCGCGGATGCGGATGACCACCCATTTTTCGCTTTCCTTGGCAACCACATCCACCTCGGTGGTGTCGGTCGATGGGGTCTTGCCATAGCGGCGTGCATTCTCGAAGAGGTTGGAGATGACGCGCGCCAGCTCCACCTCATCGGCCATGACGTAGAGGTCTTCGGGCACGTTCATGGTGATCTGCAGCTCACGGTGGTCCTGCACGGCATAGACGCAGGAGGCAACCACGGCGTGCAGATCCACGGGGCTGAGCATGACGCGATGATCGGGGCGGGCGTAATCCAGGAATTTGTCGATGGTGGCATCCAGTTGAACGATGTCGGCCACCATATGCTCGCGCGCCACATCGTCATAGACGCTCATCTCGGTTTCCAGACGCAGCCGCGCCAGCGGCGTGCGCAGGTCGTGGGAGATGCCGGCCAGCATCACGGCACGGTCCTGCTCCAGCTTGGCCAGCTTCTGCGCCATGCGGTTGAAGCCGATATTGACTTCGCGGATTTCGCTGGTCACGGCTTCCTCGTCGAGCTGGCTGGCGTCGAAGTCGCCCTCCCGCACGCGGTTGGCTGCATAGGACAGTTGTTTGAGTGGCCGGTTGATCAGGCGGGCGATGGCAGCCGCGCCGATGAGCGAGAGCAGGGCGGCCGTGATCAGCCAGATCAGCCAGGTCTGGCCGCTGGCGGGAGTGAAGCGCGACTGGTCCATCAGCATCCAGTTGCGGTCGCCGTTGATGGTGAAGCCAACCCACAGGCCGGGCTCTCCGTTGACGCTGCGCGCCACCACGGTGCCGTAGCCCAGGCGGGTGGTCAGCTCCTCGGTCAGCTTCTGGCCAAGGGCGTTTTGCTCCAGCAGTTCGAAGGAGTCGCCGGGCTCGCGGGGCAGAATGCGCACGCCTTCCTGGTCGGCCATGGTCTTGATCAGGGAGACGCGGTTGATCGCGTCCGAATGCTCGAGGGCAGCGCGGCTCAGATTGACCAAAGAGGCCACTTGCTTGGCCGTCTGCAGCGTGCGCGGCTCGAAATCCAGTGCCCGCAATGTCTGCAGCCAGGCCAGAATGCTGCCCACCAGCAGCAGGGCCAGCAGGCAGAAAGTACGCCAGAACAGATTCAGCCCCACAGGGGAGCGAGCTGTGCTGCGCCGCTCGTACTCCAGAGGTACGGGGCTGGTGGCGTCGGGCGGCGGATGGTGAAAAGCGCTCATGAACAGCAATGCGGAAATAACTGGACCCGAGGGTACGCCCAATATGGGCGACGCGGGTTACGGTTTGTCCAAAAAGTGTCTATCTACTGTTGGTTGTTGAAAGAGCTTGACTTATGGGCCCTATGGACCGGTACCCAAGCGCAACAAGCCGCGCAGCGGGCGGCTTGTTGCGATGGAGGCGGGCAGAATCAGTTCATGCCATCGGGTACGAACACATAGCCCACGCCCCAGACGGTCTGGATATAGCGTGGTGCGGCAGCGTCTTCCTCGATCAGCTTGCGCAGGCGGGAAACCTGCACGTCCAGGCTGCGGTCGAACGGCTCGAATTCGCGGCCACGGGCCAGCAGGGCCAGCTTTTCGCGCGACAGAGGCTGGCGCGGGTGGCGCACCAGGGCCTTGAGCATGGCGAATTCGCCGGTGGTGAGTGGCAACTCCTCGCCATTCTTTTGCAGCACGCGAGTGCCCAGGTCGAAGGTGAAGGGGCCAAAGGTCACCACCTCGTTGTCGCCCGAAGGCGCGCCCGGTGCTTCCTGAGGCGGACGGCGGCGCAGCACGGCATGGATGCGGGCCAGCAGCTCGCGGGGGTTGAAGGGCTTGCCCAGATAGTCGTCGGCGCCCACTTCCAGGCCCACGATGCGGTCCACATCCTCGCCCTTGGCGGTCAGCATGATGATGGGAGTGCGGTCGTTGGCGGAGCGCAGGCGGCGGCAAATGGACAGGCCATCCTCGCCGGGCATCATCAGATCCAGCACGATCAGGTCGACAGTCTCGCGCAGCAGGATGCGGTTGAGCGCCTTGCCGTCCTCGGCAATCATGATCTCGAAGCCTTCCTGCGTCAGATAGCGGCGCAGCAGGTCGCGGATGCGTGCATCGTCATCCACCACGAGGATCTTGTCAGTACGGTTGTTCGTCGTTGCCATGATCGTCCTTGTCGATTTATTTGTAACTGGCCCATTGTTATCGCTAGATCAAAAAAATCCAGCGAAACAAGGTCAAGTCTTGCTACTTGTTACGATTGTTGCGTTTATTAATGGAACAATAAATGTTTCATGAGGAACTTTTCAAGAGTATTTTGCACTATTGTTTCAGTGTTTGTTCTGTTGGTGTGTCGAATGTGGAGTATTCGTACATAAAGTCACACTCTGGGCTGACATGCTGCGCTGCAGCGACTTTGCGCAATGGTGAAATGCATGTGTATCTGCATGGCCTGATTTACTTACAAGGGTGAACCGCATGAATCAATTTTCCAAGTCTTCCTCTTCCTCTCGCGCCGCGGCTGCCGCACTTGCGCTGGCTGCGGCCTGCGCTGGCGGCAATGTATGGGCCCAGGGCGCCGCGCGTGACATGCATAGACCTGCCAATGTGGTGCAGCTGTCGGCTCAGGGAACCGTGGAGGTCAAGCAGGACTGGATGACGGCAACCCTGTCGGCCAGCAAGGATGGCCGCGATGCCGCGTCCGTTCAGTCCCAGCTGCAAAAGATCGTGGAGTCCGCCATGACCACGCTGCGTAACGATGCGCAAGGTCGGCAGATGGAATTGAGCACCGGTAATTTCTCCATCTCGCCGCGTTATGGCAACAATGGCAAGATCGAAGGCTGGCAGGGCCAGGCAGAGATCGTGCTGCAGGGGCGCGACTTCGTGCGCATCACTCAGGCAGCGGCCAAGGTGCAGGACATGACGCTGGCCAGCATGAGCTTCGGCCTCTCGCGCGAAGCACGGGAAAAGGTGGAGGGCGAAGCCCAGGCCAAGGCGATCGAGAGCTTCCGCCAGCGTGCTGCGGCCATCTCCAAGAGCTTCGGTTTTGCCGGCTACAGCCTGCGCGAGGTCAATGTGAGCAGCAGCGGCGGTGGCGGGCATCCCATGCCGCGCCCGCGCATGATGAGCATGGCCAAGGCCAGCTATGCCGATGCCGCGCCCGTGCCGGTGGAGGCGGATCGCACCGAGGTGACGGTCAGCGTCGGTGGCTCGATTCAGATGCAGTGATCGGATCCGCGCGGCGTGTATAAAAAAGGAGCAGCTTGCGCTGCTCCTTTTTGATTTTCATCATGATTTGATGCTGAATATATTTTCTGGCAAGCGCTAGATGCTATCTAATTGATAGACGCATGCGCTGGAGCCGAGCGGCTTTTATTGTGCGGCCCAGCCGCCGTCCATATTCCATGCCACGCCGCGCACATTGTTGGCCGCGGCCGAGCAGAAGAAGACAGCCAGCTCGCCTAGCTCTTCGGGCGTGGTGAACTGCATCGAAGGCTCTTTCTCTCCCAGCAGCTGCCTGGTGGCGTCTTCATTGCTGATGCCTTGGGCGGCAGCCTTCGCGTCCACCTGCTTTTGTACCAGCGGCGTGAGCACCCAGCCGGGGCAGATGGCGTTGCAGGTCACGCCGGTGGTGGCGTTTTCCAGCGCCGTTACCTTGGTCAGGCCGACGATGCCGTGCTTGGCGGCGACATAGGCCGATTTTTCGGCCGAGCCGACCAGCCCGTGTACCGAAGCCACATTGATGATGCGGCCCCAGTTGGCCTGCTGCATGGCGGGCAGGGCCAGGCGCGTGGTGTGGAAGGCGCTGCTCAGGTTGATGGCGAGGATGGCATCCCACTTCTCCACGGGGAAGTCCTGCACCTTGGCCACATGCTGAATGCCGGCGTTGTTGACCAGGATGTCGACGCGGCCGAATTCGGCGGCGGCGTATTTCATCATGGCTTCAATGTCGGTGGCCTTGCTCATGTCCGCTCCGTGGTAGCCGACTTCGATACCGGCTGCTTTGCCGGCATCAAGCACCTGGGCGCGTGGTGCTTCGACATCGCCAAAGCCGTTGAGCACGATATTGGCACCCTGGCGTGCCAGAGCGATTGCGATACCTAGGCCGATTCCGCTGGTCGATCCCGTCACGAGAGCGGTTTTGCCTTTCAACATGGACATACAAGGTCTCCGAATGAATTACGATGCGACGACAGCCATTATCGGCCCCGGTCTTGAAAACGCGTTCTCCATGAATCAACCTACGCTGAATTACGTATCGTGTCCCGGAGCCTCTGCAACGGCTCCCACCTGGGCCAGTGCTCAGCGCCGCCAACAGGTCGAGGCTCAGCCCGAGGGAACGCACCGCATGGCGTACTGGGAATGGAACCATACCGGCAATCCAAGACATCCTCATGTCATCGTCTGCGTGCACGGCCTCTCACGCCAGGGGCGAGACTTTGATGTACTGGCCGCCGAGCTCAGCCGCTTTGCCCGCGTGATCTGCCCCGATGTGGTGGGGCGCGGCGAAAGCGACTGGCTGGCCGACCCCATGGGTTATCAGCTGCCGCTGTATGCGGCCGATATGTTGGCGCTGCTGGCCCAGTTGCATGCTCAGGCACCGATTGAAACCCTGGACTGGGTCGGTACCAGCATGGGGGGCTTGATCGGGATGGGGGTCGTGGGGCAGCCCGGTCTGCCGCTGCCGGTGCCTGTTCGGCGGCTGGTGCTCAACGACGTAGGGCCGGCGATTGAATGGGAGTCGCTGGAACGAATCGGCTCCTACGTCGGAAAAGGCTTGCAATTTCCCAACTTTGAGAGCGCTGCTGCTGCCATGCGCTTGATTTCCGAGGGATTCGGCCCACATAGCGATGAGCAATGGAGCCGGCTCTCGCAAGCCATGATCAAGCCAGATGCCCAAGGGGGTGTGGTGCTGCATTACGACCCCCGTATTGCAATGCCCATGGCACAGATGACGCGCGAGACTGCTCAGGCCGGTGAGGCCTTGCTCTGGCAGCTTTACGACCAGATCAAGGCACAGGTATTGCTTATCCGAGGGGCCGAGTCCGATCTGCTTTCCAGCCGTACCGCCAAGGCCATGACCGAACGTGGCCCCAGGGCGCATTGCACGGAACTGCAGGGCGTGGGACATGCTCCAACGCTGGTAGTGCCGGGGCAAGTGGCGTTGATACAAAAGTTTTTACAAGGGGATAGGGGTTTGCCTGCGAACATCAGTCTTGCGCAGCAGGCCCAAGAGGAAGCTGCATGAAGACCAGCGATACCGTAACCACAGTTTCTGACTCCGCACCCAAGCTCACGGAGCCGACGCCGCATCTGATTACCGCCACATCCGAGGTTTTGCCCGATCAAGTCAATGCGCTGGTGCGCGCCCGTGCCTTTGCAGAACCTCTGATTGCCGGCGAAGTCATGGAGACCGGTGAAAACACCCTGACCCATGCCGACGCCGTTGCCGCCATCCTCAAGAAAATCGGTGGCTCGGAAACCATGCAGGCGGCCATTTATCTGGTGCATGCCAGCGTGCACCTGAACAAGCCGCAGGAAGTGATTGCCAAGGCGTTTGGAGACAATTTTGCGACCCTGGCGGTCGAAACCATCAAACTCATCCGGGTGCAGCAGCAGGCGCGAGACGCCGAGCTGAGCAGCCAGCATGTCGATGGCGTGGCCACCCAGACCGAGAACGTGCGCAAGATGCTGCTGGGCTTTTCGCGCGATCTGCGCGTGGTGCTGCTGCGCCTGGCGTCGCGCCTGCAGACGCTGCGCTACTACGCGGCTGAGAAGAGTCCGGTTTCACCCAGCATCGCGCGCGAAGCTCTCTATGTCTTTGCGCCGCTGGCCAACCGTCTGGGAATCTGGCAGATCAAATGGGAGCTCGAAGATCTGGCTTTCCGTTTTCTGGAGCCCGATACCTATCGCCAGATCGCGCGTCTGCTCGACGAAAAGCGGGTCGAGCGCGAAGCCTATATGGAGCAGATGCGTGCGCGGCTCGAGGCCGACTTGCGCGCCCACAGCATCAGCGCCTCCGTTCAGGGGCGTCCCAAGCACATATACAGCATCGTCAAGAAGATGCGCGGCAAGTCGCTGAGCTTTGACCAGCTGTTCGATATCCGTGCCATGCGCGTCATCGTGCCTACGGTCAAGGACTGCTATGCAGCCCTGTCCTGGGTGCATGAGCAATTCACACCGCTGGAAAAGGAGTTCGACGACTACATCGCCAAACCCAAGCCCAACGGTTATCAGTCTCTGCACACGGTGGTGCGCGATGAAACCGGCCGCACCATAGAGATCCAGATCCGCACCCAGGCCATGCACGACCATGCCGAGCATGGCGTGGCCGCGCACTGGGCTTACAAGGAAGCCGGCACCAAAGGCTATGCGGGCGTGTCTGCGTCCAGCGAATATGACGCCAAGATCGCCGTGCTGCGCCAGTTGCTGGCCTGGGGCAGCGACCTGACGGGCTCGGCCCAGCGTGGTCTGTTTGAAGATCGCATCTATGTGCTGACTCCCGATGCGGCCGTGATCGAGCTGCCGCAAGGGGCCACGCCGG
>Ga0209370_1000325_pt1 | contig 77944 bp, 69 predicted proteins | sample AgamicAtPrz_FD_187164 | JGI IMG/M metagenome (GOLD analysis project Ga0209370, IMG submission 187164) | Agave microbial communities from Guanajuato, Mexico - At.P.rz (SPAdes) (version 2) | ecosystem: Host-associated > Plants > Phyllosphere > Phylloplane/Leaf | place: Guanajuato, Mexico...
AAATAGGAGTGGTGCCAACCTTTTCTGAACTAGTGCATACCGATTTCAAAGGGGAAATGAATGCGTTATGCTGGCATAGAAATTTGGATGGTGATTTTAAAGAAATTGTAGCCAAGTTGTCTTTAAGAAAATATAACTGAAGTTTCTCCAGAAGATTTAAACGCACTCCAACTCTCAGAAAAGGGAAATATAGCGAGAGAAATAATCTTAAATGATTTGCAATTATTAGCCGATTTTGGAGCTTCGCCTTCGCTAAATTTACTGAAATGTTACGAACGCGATGATGAATTTGATTTCATTTCGACCGATGTGTATTCGTTTCACGTAGACCGTTCACCCATTGCAACCGACACTTTTTTATGCACCTATCACGGAGCGGCAAGCGATATTGTGGCTAATTCGCAAGTAGAACAAAAAATCTTAATTCCAGAAATCAGCGCAAAACTCAAAGAACTGCATGATGGAACAGAAGAGGAGTTTGAAGACTTTTTAAAAGAAAATTACTTTGATTTGCATTATCAGCTGCATGAAAATGCAAAACCTATTAATTTAGGTTTAGGACATCTTTGGCGCTTGGCTGTAGATCATCCAAAGCAAGAAGTACTGCCTTGTGTGCATAGAGCGCCTGTAGAAAATGATGGAGAATATCGACTGTTGCTGATTTGTTAGACAGTTTTAAAGAGAATGCATTTCCAGATACGTCAGTTCAATGTAAATACATGTAAAAATCCTATCAAAACATTCTTAAATGTAATACAAAGAATATTTTTTGTTCTTCTGAAACAAAAAAACTGATTATCAATATATAGTACTTTTATTATTAAGGAAAAAACGGAATTCAGCGCTGATAAAAAAACGTTAAAAGCATTCTTAATTTTAAAGTGGCACAATTCCTGCCTGCAAAAAAATCATTGAATAATCAGAGCGCTTATCGGTGTTCTAAAAAATTAAAATAAATGAAAAGATTTAAATGTATGTATGTTTTTGTGGTAGTGTTATTGTCAACATTTACATATGGTCAGGAAAGTTTAAAAATGTTTGTGAAAGAAAGTAAAGCGCCATGTACGGGTGTTGCCCCTATGGAATGTCTACAGGTAAAGTATGATAATGACAAAGAATGGCAGTTATTTTATGATCATATTGAAGGTTTTAATTTTGAAAAAGGAAATCGATATGAGATTCTGGTAACGAGAACCAAAAGACCAGAACCAATTCCAGCTGATGCTTCCGCGTACCAATATAAACTGAAAAGCATAATTTCTAAAACCCCTGTAAACAAGGAAAAAGGAATTTATGACACCAAAATGATTTTGACTCAGTTAAATGGAAAAAAGGTAAACAGCGGAAAAGCATTTATTACCATTAACGACGAAACAGGTACAATAAGCGGTAAAAACGGATGTAATAATTTCAACGTAAAATACACTAAGCTTTCTTCAAAAAATCAAATCAAGACCAATTCTCCTATGGGAACTTTAATGGCTTGTAATGACGAAAGCATGAAATTGGAAAAAGAATTTAACGCTGCGATAACCAACAAAAAATTCAAAATTGTAAAGAAAAACAATACAGTGTATTTTAAAAACACTAAGAACAAAGTAGTTATGGAATTCTCTATTCCAACTCAAGACCAACTTTGGAGTTTTATTGCCAAAAATAATTGGAAACTAATCGCACTAGAAAATGTTGGACAAGATTATGGAAAAGCATCTATTAAGTTTAATCCATCGGAAAAGAAAGTAAGCGGCAATACAGGTTGTAACAGCTTTGCTGGAACTTACGAAACTAGTGGTGATCATATTACTTTTGATAAAGTAGCCGCTACATTAATGGCATGTATTGGTGAAGAAGGAAATAAAACAGAGCAAAAAATGCTATTTTATTTAAGCAATAAAGACCTGCGTTTTGATGTAGCAGACCAAACGCTTAATTTTTATCTTAACGATAAATTGGTCATGATGTTTGGCATTACAAAATAAATTTAGTTTTAGAAGTCATCTTAAAAGAGATGATAGTTTATATAAAATGATTAGAAGACCAGTGAAGTTGATTCACTGGTTTTTTTATGGATATAATTTATTGTTTTTGTAGTAAATAGATTTGTTTAAAAAATAAGGTTGTTTTTTTATATTCTCATTTTCAAGACCTTAATTATCAAATTTGCATCTATATTGATTCTTGATTTTTTATTTTGAGAAAAAGTGTATTTGGTTGATTTTTAGATTTTTATAATGACAAAATCGTTGTATTGATCTTGATTTTTTGTCCACTTTTACCTTAATTTCTTTTTTAAGTATAGTTTCGTTATGACCTTTTCGTGAGGTACTAACTATTTAATAAACCAAAACTTATGAGAAACAAATTACATTTTATTTTTTTGAGAAGAGTCCAATATTACCATATTATATTATGGTTTTTTTTTCTTCTTTTTGCTTCAGGTTCCTATGCCCAACGAGGTTATTATGATGCACCTTATAAAAGGTACGAAGCAAATTTAGGTCAATTGTCTAATGGTGCTTCAGTTACTGCAAAATCATACAGTCAGGCCGATCTTCAGTCTGAAGCTTCAGATCAGCAGTGTGTGAATATGTCTGCTACAAATGCGACCGTTCAATGGACGCTTAATGAAGCTGCTGATGGATTAGTAATTCGCTATAGTGTTCCTGACGGGCAATCTGGAACTATTGGGGTTTATAATGGCAACACAAAGCTTACAACGCTTACTTTGACTTCAACGTGGTCTTGGGAATATTTGTGGAGCAACGGAAATCCGAACAATAACGGAATTACAAATCAAAACCCAAGAATGCGTTTTGATGAAGTTCGTTATAAACTTCCTGCTAAAATTGCTGTAAACGGAACATTAAAATTGGTGAGAGAATCAGGTAATGTTCATATTGACTTTGCAGAAATGGAACCAGTGCCAACAGCTGTTACAGCTCCTGCAGGTGCCGTAACTTATTCAGGAAACGGAAGTGATCTTCAGACTTTTATTGATGCAAATGGCGGAAAAAAAATATTTGTTCCAGCTGGGGTTTATAATGTTAACCGAGAATTATATTTTGGTTCAGCAAACACTTCGCTAATTGGTGCAGGAATGTGGTACACACAGATTAATTTTACCAACACCAGTAGTTTAAATGGAGGATTACGTGCCAATGCGAGCAACATTTCATTCTCAGATTTATATCTTACAACAAATTCAGCTTCGAGAAGTAATTCTTATAAAGCAATAAACGGAGTTTTTACAAGTGGTTCTATAGTAAAAAATATCTGGGCAGAACATTTTGAATGTGGTGCTTGGATTGCACAATACAATTCTGGTGGGCCGGCAATTGCTGATGGATTTACATTATCGCACTGTCGTTTTAGAAATAATTATGCTGATGGAATCAATCTTTGCAAAGGAACAGCGAATTCAGTTGTAGAACACTGTAATTTTAGAAACAACGGAGACGACGATCAGGCAATTTGGTCTGCTGACGGACTTGAATGTATCAATAATACATTTAGATACAATACTTCAGAAAACTGTTGGCGCGCTTGTGGACTTGCTATTTACGGAGGGAAAAATAACAAAGGCTACAATTTAATCATCAAAGATAATCTGGAAGCAGGAATCAGAGTGAGTAATAATTTTCCGGGAGCACCATTTAACAATGATGGTATGCACGAAATTCATGATATTACCATAACAGCCTGCGGAACTTTTAATGATACCTACAACAATCCGGTGGCGGCAATTGATATTTTTAGTGCAACGAATGCTGGAAGTCAGGTTAAGAATGTTCAGCTTTACAGCATTGATATTATAGATTCAAGAAACGATGCAATTTCTATTAGTAAAAGATCGGGAGATGGTATTTATAATCTTTCTTTTAAAGACATAACCGTTAACGGAACGGGTAAAGAATATCCAAATAACAATGTATTGAACAGAAACTGGGGCAGAGGCTATTTTGTTCTTATTGCAGGTTCTCCAAGCGGAAATGGGACTTATTGCAATATGAATTATTCTAATAGAGGCGGAAATGCCACAACTAATGAAGAAATTAGTGCAATTGGTACATTTTCATGGACGCAGGGCGGAAACTGTTCCACTACAAATGTTCCAGTTTCAGGTGTAACGGTTTCGCCAGGAACAGTAACTCTAGGTGTTGGTGCTACACAGCAATTAACTCCTTCTGTTTCTCCGGCCAATGCCACCAATAAAACAGTAAGTTATAGTTCAAATAATACTGGTGTTGCAACAGTAAGTGGTTCAGGTTTAGTAACTGCAGTTGCTTCGGGATCGGCTACCATTACAGTAACGACTCAGGATGGTAATAAAACCGCGACTTCTGCAATAACAGTAAATTCATCAAATGTGGCCGTAACAAGTGTGAGTTTAAGTCCTTCATCAGCAACATTAGCTGTAGGCGGGACACAGCAGCTAACACCAACAGTTTTGCCTTCAAATGCAACTAATAAGTCGGTTAATTATGCTTCAAACAATACAGCTGTGGCAACGGTTAATTCATCAGGATTAGTCACTGCAGTTTCAGCAGGAACCGCTACAATTACGGTAACAACAGTTGATGGAAATAAAACGAGTACTGCTGCAATTACTGTAAATGCCACAACAGGAAACTATTTTACCATTAAAAACAAATGGACAGGCAATTATTTATATGATGCCGGAAACAATGTAGGATACGGTCCAACAGTGGCAAACAATACTTACAAATGGGAAAAAGTGGCTATTGATGGCACTTACTATATAATTAAAAATGTAGGTACAGGAGATATAATGCATATTGAGAATTTAACTGGTGCAGTACAATGTACAGCAGGTCAGTCCAGCTGGTGGAGCGCGCAATGGTCTTCTGAAAATGTAGACGCAACCTGGGTAAGAATCAAAAATAGATGGCAGACAGGAGCGATGATTCATATTGAAAATCTAAATGGTTCTGCGCAATATCTTGGAGGTCAAAATAATTGGGAAAGTGCACAATGGCAGTTTGAAAACACTTCGACATCGAAAAAAGTGAATACTCCTGAAGTTACAGTTGAGAATTCTGCAGTTAGCATTTATCCAAATCCTTCAGTTAATAATGAATTTAATATTGTTTTGCCAGAACTGGAAGCAGGTGATATAGCAACTGTAACAGTTACTGATAGCAGCGGAAGAAAAGTTTTGGTAAACAAAATCAGTTCATCTTTAAAAATCAGCCATCATTTAGGAGCTGGAATATATATTGTGACAATTAATTCTAATGCTTTTAATGTTTCTAAAAAATTGATTGTTAAATAATAGATTAAAATTTAGAAAATGAAATGCAGACGCATTTATAAATTAAATTTCATCGGAATGAGCTCGATATTGTATCGGGCTCATTTTTTTTAGATTTAGTTTTATTCTTTCGCTAGCGCGAGCGTCTCGCTCATGCACTCCATGCATAAAACCAGATTATACAATATCCCGTTACATCATTTTTCCTTCTTTTGTATATTCTTTTTTAATTCCCTGAAGCAGATGATTTAAGTTGATGCTTTTGTTTTGGTCTTCTAAAGTTCTCAGACAAGCATATTGAATGATGTTGACAATGTTGGCGCCTGTAATGTCGTATTTTTTTGAAAGTTCTTGAAGATTTACGTCTTCGGCAATTTTAATCCCTTTTGGCAGATTATTTTGCCACAGTTTCAAACGTTCGCCATAAGAAGGCACTTCAAACTCAATTATAGATTGAAATCTGCGGGTAAAAGCAGCATCTATATTGGTTTTAAAATTAGAAGCCAAAATCACCAATCCGGGATGATTTTCTATGCGTTGTAATAAATATGAAACTTCCTGATTGGCGTATTTATCATGCGCGTCACGTACATTGGTTCTTTTTCCGAAAACCGCATCGGCTTCGTCAAAAAACAAAATCCAATCTTTATCGGCCGCTTTATCAAAAAGAGAGGAAAGGTTTTTTTCGGTTTCGCCAATGTATTTGGAAATTACCATTGACAAATCAATTCTATAAACATCTCTTTGAGTATATTTTCCTAAAAGTGAAGCCGTAAGGGTTTTTCCCGTTCCGGGCGCGCCGTAAAACATGACTCTAAAGCCGGGCTTTATTTTGGCTTTCATATTCCATTCGTGAAGCAGAATATCGTTGAATTTAAGCCAAGTTTCTATTTCTTTTATCTGATTTAAAGTATTGGAATTCAAAACCAAATCGTCCCAATCTAATTGCGTTTCTATTAATTGGGCAGGGAAAATACTGCTCAGTTGTGGTTTCAGGATTTTTCCGGTTATGAATTTTTCGATGTATTCATCTTCTAAAATTAATAAACCGCTTAGTTTAGGTTCGCCATTCGCGACCGCTTCTATTTTGATAATGCCTTTTTGATACAGAAAAGATTGATTATGCAGGTAATTGTAAAATGAAATTCGGTTTTCGAGATCATTTCCAGCAACTAAAAACTGTGCCGTTTCGCCTGTTGGCAAAATGCCACGATGATTTTTTGTTTTGATTCCGCCAAACTCAGGCAGTTCACCGCCATTTGGCAAATATTCGGCAATAATCGAACTCAGAAAATCGGGTTTCATATGCGGAACCAGAGCTAATCCCAAGATAAGAATGTCAATTTCTGAAAGATTATTTTCGATAATAAATTCGTCAATAAAACCATTCGCCTCAGTTTGGTCTAAAAAAGGTTTTTCCGTTGGATTTTCGACCTGAAAAAGAGTATCAAGCTGAAATACAAATTGGTTTTTGATATAGGTAAATACATTTTCCATTTTCTATACTAATGATTCGATTGAGAAAAAATCAAGCTTAGATTGTTTATAATTTCTGATTTTGTCCATAACAGCGTTTCCGTTATGAGAACCGCCAGAATTAGTATTGCCTTCAATAGTTTCGATGGTGTCGGCATGAACAGCAGTTACAATTCCGGTGTGAATCCAGTCGTTTGGCGTTTTTTGAAGAAGAAAAATATCACCCGGTTTTATAAAAGCGGGATTAGTTCTGGCTGTTTGAAAACGAGTTAAGATTTTTTTCTGAAGACCTGTTGTTCCAACAGTATCGCAGCTATAAGTCAGAGGCATTAACGTCTTAAAATTTTTTCCTTGAATAGAAGCCGCTTGGTCGACAATAGCCTGAACAAATCCCATGCACCAAAACCAGTCCGTTCCTTCATGTCCGTCCATATAGCTTCGAACCCATGGTCCTGTATTGCTTTGGTTGTTTATGACAAGTTCAAAAGGTTGATTTTTAAGATGATTTTTGGCTGTATTGAGAATTAATTCTCTCAGATTACTTCCAGATATTGGACTTTCAAATGCTTTTTTAAGTGGCGATGCCAATTTATCAAACAGGTTTTGATCTACATTTCCGTTTTGAGGCAAACCATTGAATTTTTGATAATTCAATACTGCTTTTTCTGTTGCAGGACCAAAATCGCCATCAATACCTGTTGCCGTTCCCGAACCAGGATGCTGCATAGCAAATAAATTAAGCCAAGACTGAATTTTCTCGACGTCTTTCTTGTTATTATTTGCTCCATTTCTTTGTTGTGTTGCTTTAATAAGCAGCTCTTTTTGGTAGAATGTTTTTTGCATGACTTTATTGTTTTAGATTAAAATGAATATCAATTTTGGTCAGCTTATTTCGATAATAAATTCATCAATAAAACCATTCGAATCAATTTGATTCAAAACAAGTTTTTCTACTTGAAAAAAGTTGTCAAGCTGAAACACTAATTGTTTTTAAGGGAGTTGCATACATTTTTCATTTTATATTGCTTTTATTTATGATCTAGAATTAAGAAATGCTGTAATTCTTGCTTGCAATTGATTATTAGCATCATTTTTTTGCAGATTAAATGCATTATCTACAGCGGACGAAACGGGTGTTGGAGGTTCAGGAGAACCGACAGGGCCTCTGGCAGCTTTATTTTCTTGATTTTCTTGATTGATGGCTAAGTTTGTTCTCTGTTTTGCTTCACTTGCAAAAGCAGAAAGTAAACGCATAACAGCGGAAACCATTTCTGTCCTAGCCATTGAAGGATTTTCTTGATGTGTTCCCAATACTTCTTGAACTATTTCACTTATAGTGTTTTTGAAATCATTGATAGTACTTTGATCTCCAAATTCACCATTTGTTTTTGCATTAGCTGCTCCTTTATAAATCAAAATGGTATGCATATTATTATAATCTGCTCCGCCAGCTGGAACTCCAGCTTGAGAAAGAGCCTCAAAAGCTGTATTTATAAATGCTCTTGGAATGACATGTTCAGATTCTGTAAACCAGACTGGTATACCGCTTCTCCTCATTCTGCTTTGCTGACTCGAATGCATGCCTACACTACCAATTCCTGGTGCGCTGGCTCCTGGTGCGGCAGGATCTCCATGTGCTTTTATTTTTTGAACAATGATTCGTAAATTTCTGTTTGCGGCTTCTCTTTTCGCTGTTGCACTAGTTGCAGCAGCAGTTTCGCTTAAATAAGTCGCATATGCAGTTCTAACTTCAGGGCTTGGATGTTGATCAAGCTGAATTGGATCTGAATGCATAACGAGTTGATCGGTTCCTGGATTGTTTTTGAGTTCGTGACCTTCTGTACCTATATCAAAATCTTCATCTACAGGAACTGGAGGAAATAGAGCTGCTTCTGGTTCGCTTCTTCCCATCACTCTGTCCAACAACGCCATTCCTCTATCTACAGCCTGATTCACTAACCAAGTCAATGCTTCATCAACCATTTGGCGAACAGCGACAAGCATTTCGCCAATTCTTGCTCCAATACCTGTTAAACCGACTTGATTGGCCAAGAAACCTATCACGACTGGCATAGCTTGTCCCATGGTTCTTTCTAGATAATCGGCGGCTGTGGCGACATTGCCTCGAGCTAAGTCGGCTACACCATTGACAAACGAATTGACCACTTCGAGCATTTCGCGTAAGTATTTTATAAAACTTTGAATTGCGTTAAAGAATGCCATAGCACCATTTATCACAGCCATGATTCCGGTTGGGTCTAACATGCTTAAAAGTCTGGCCGTAATTCTATTGACAATACGCTCCATGACAAAGTTTTTCACGGCATCGAGAACGGTATTCCATAAATTACTAAGCTGTTCTTGTATTTTGTCCCAAATAGCTGCCATACCGCGTTCTTGGACATCTTTGATGAATGTCCAGATACCTTCGAGCGTATTAATCATGCTACGAATTCTAGCAACTCTTGCAGGACCAATGCGCGGATGTGCGGCTAGTTTTTCCCAAATTCTTTCCATGGAAATATTCAGCACTTCCATAATCCAGGTAATAACACCACGTAGAGAGAAATCAGTGAGAACTGGAATATTAGCATCTTTTAGTTCGCTCATTAGCCAGCCCGTTACACCATTGATTAGGTGGGTAACAATATTGTCAAAGAATTGTACAAATCCTTGTTTAAGTGCTCGCAGTATATTTTTTAAGAAACCAATTGGGTCTTTTTTAATGTCATCAATAGCTTCTAAAGCTCTTGTAATGATATTTCCGATGAGATCGAATGGGAAATTCATGATTTCGAGAATGGCCATAATAACGATTCTAACAATTTCTGCCACAAAAGCAATTAATCGGCCAATAGGTTCTCCAAATTTCTCGATGATTCTCATGAAGGCATCTATTGGATGAATAAGGTCATCAATAGACATAGAATCCCAAATATCAGTAAAGAGCTGTATGATAGATTGAGGCGTCATGTTGAGCGTCTCTACTGCAGCTTCAATTTCGCCTGCAATTCTGGCTATTGCGCCAGATTCCACCATTTGTGCATATTGTTCTTCTCCGCCATCCATAAGGCTCATAAAACCTCTTATCATATTTGGAACTGTGCGAGGTACGACTTCTTGTGTAAAAGGATCTTTTCCGATAATCACTTTCACAAGCGAATACCCTCTTACGGTAGCGGCCTGAGCAGAAAGCCATCCTAATAGTGACTCCTTAACAAGTTCTAATACTTTTAACGCCACACCTGAAGCAAAATCCCAAACTCTTTGCAGGAAGTCTCCAGCTTGAGTGGCAAGCGCAGAGAGATTATCTGCAATATTGACCAAATTGGATGGCTGAATAGCATCCCAAGCTGAGGTGATAAGTCCGCGAAGTTCGCCAAGTAAGGAGTTGAAAGTTCCAACTTGAGTATCAAGCCAATCGGCAGTTTTTTGCAGCGTGCCTTTTTCGCGCATTTGCTCAAGTTCAGTCTGCTTGTCTATCAGTATTAAGAAATCTTCTAATATTTCTACCGTTGTGGCATTTACAGCCTCATCTCGTAATGGATCGTATTTGATTATTTTTTTAATTAATGACCAAGCTTTGTTTTCTGCCAATAAAGGTTCAGCAACATTAATTAAGGCTTCTTTTATCCAAGTAATTACCTGATCGACTGTAGCGCTTACGAAAGAAGTTATTCTATTAACTACTTCATTGAATTTTTCTGTAACTAAATCAATAATGCCTGTGTAAGGAAATGATAATTCATCCCAAACTTCTTCAACTAAATCAAGAATACTATCAATTGTTAGTCCCAGTTCTCCTAATTTTCCTTCTACCCAGTCAAAAACCTGCTGTAAAATTCCATATTCCTGAAGCTTGTCAAATATGGCAGTTCCAAACGGAATAAGTCCCATTAAGCCTTCAACCAGATTAATTGGAGTTCGTTCTACATCAATTTGACGTAACGGGTCATAACCGATTATAACGGTAAATAAAGTGTAACCTGGAATATGTCTTGCCTCATCTATAATCCAATCAGGAACTAAATCGAGGAATGAACCTTGAATCATTTCTGGAGCAGGGGAGATGGGTTCTGGTTTTTTTCTAATTGCAGCTCCCTGCTGTACGGTATGCGTTAATTCGTGGGCGAGTAAATGCTTGCCTTCTTTTGAATTTGGATTGTATTTTCCTTCGTTAAAATAAATATTGTTTCCCGTAGCAAAAGCCTGAGCGCCTAATTGCTTATTCATTTGAACAGCATTGGAGTCATTATGTATGCGGACATTGCTAAAATCGGCTCCAATGCCAGATTCCATTTCGGTTTTTATTTTTCCGGGTAGAGGAGAGCCTCCGCCTTTACTGCTGTTTAGCTTGGACTCTATATTTGAATTATCGCTTGGATTGGCATCGCCAGCAGCGCTTTTTTGCAGTTGTTTTTCTTCGTCTGAGGTTTGTTTTTCTTCTTCTTTTTTCTGCTGTACATTTTCTTCTTCTCCTTTGTTTTGAATTAAAGGTTTGATTACTGGAGTACTTTTTGAAACTTTTTCAGGTTTTTTGACTTCTTTTTTATTCTGAACCGTTTCTTCTTTTTTCTGGACTTTATCTTCTTGCTTGCGCTGAATTAATGATTTTGATCCAGAAAAAGCAGGATTAATTTCTCTTTTTTCGGTTATTCTAGAATCAAGTTTATTTTGGATTAAATCGGTTTTGAGTTGTACAACAGGTGTTATGGTTTGAGCTGCGGTTTTTTGTTGCGCTTCTTTATTTTTTTCTTCTTTCTTTTGAACATTACGCGCCAGTTTCTTTTGTACTACCGGCGATGGCGAAAAGAATGAGTCTGCTTTTGGCGTTTGTTTATTGGCCACCACGTGGTCTGCGACTCTATCGGCTTCTACTTCAAATTTATCGTTAGATTTTCCGATATTCAATTTTGCCTGAACACCAAAAAAAGATTCCTTCCCCTTGTCATGATGTGACGAGGAGTGCGGAGAATTTGATTTTGGTATTTGTTTTAATGTTGGCATCTAGTTAGTTACGCTAAAAATTCCTTTTAAATTTGGACTACCTCCAGGATTAATTACTTGAATCTCTACTTTAAAGAAGATACAGTCTTTGGTTTTTACTGCAAATGATTGTGTTTCTGTTCTGCCAACATCATATCTTCTGCTAGTTTTACGTATTGTGCCTCCTTGTATAGCTGTTAATACTATATGATAATGTTTTGCATTATGTGGTTTGGCCCAATTTGCTGTTGAAGTTATTTTAAAATTTCCTTTTGAACAGAAAGTTGTAGATGGCACAGAGGTATCATCGACATTAAAATCCCTAGTTTGCGGTAATTGAGACGCTTCACCACAACAATTATCATCACCTCCTTTTTGTCCTACCAGTTTATTGTCTAAAGCTCCTATAGTTTCCGGTCCGACAATACCGTCAATTTTATTCAAACCATTTTCTTCTTGGAAGCCTATTACTGCATTTCGAGTTTCGCTTCCAAAATCGCCGTCTGCACCAAATTTTGGTAAACTTTGACCTGCTTTCATTAGACCTTGCTGCAATTCTGAAACATATTGCCCTTTTTGACCGGTAGAAATAAGCATCTGATTATCATTAGCTTTTTCCAATGGCGGATTGCCTTTAAACTGTGGGTTTTCTGGTCTTTCTGCGTGTAGATCTTCTGAATGGTTTTCGATAGACGATTTTTGTATTGTCGCTGATTTTTGTTTGGATCCAGTCTGCTGAATCGTATGCGTGAGTTCATGTGCTAGCAGATGTTTACCTTCTTTGGATTCTGGATTGTATTTTCCTTTATTGAAATAAACATCATTGCCATGCGTGAATGCTTGTGCGCCCAATTCTTCGCTCATTTGAACAGCTCTACTGTCGGTGTGGATGTTTACATTACTAAAATCGGCTCCAAAACCCGATTCCATTTCGCGCTTTGTATTTTTGTCCATAGCATTGCCGCGGCCTTTAGAGCTGTTGAGATTACTTTCTACGTTTTCATCAACTGAATTCGATTCATTTCGTTTTGCTTGAACTGTTTTTTCTTCTTTTTTCTGAGCCTTTTTATCTTCGTTCTCACATTCAGCACATTTTTTCTGTACTTTTTTGTCTTCTTCCTTATCCGACTTCTTCTGAACCTTTTTGTCTTCTTCTTTTTCGCCCTTTTTCTGAACTTTTTTATCTTCTTCTTTATCCGATTTCTTTTGGACTTTTTTGTCTTCTTCTTTTTCGCCCTTTTTTTGCACAGGCTGTTCTTGTGCCAAATCCTTTTTTTGAACTGTCGAAATGGTTTCTGCAAGAGGTTTTTGCTGTACAGCTTCTTCGCTTCTGGTTTGCAGTAAACCTCCAGTTTTGCGTTTGTTGACTACTTTATCAGCTACATTGTCGGCTTCTACTTCATATTTGTCTCCTACAGCGCCCGTAGTTAGTTTCTTTTGAACTTTTGGTCCAAAAAAAGTAGAAGGGGAGTGATTGGCTATTTTCTTTTGTTCAAACTCTCTCATGATTATTATTTTATCATTTTGAAATACTAATTTGTTTCTCTAAACAAACTGCAGATTATTCGCGATAACACCTTCTTTCTCTAATGCATTTTTTATTTGCTTATACCAATACGGAAATATTTTAGAGAGTCGAAGTTCAATTTCATCAACAACATATTTGTCATATTTTTTCATTCCAAAAAAATGAGAATACCCAATACTATCGGCATGTTTTCCTTGTTCGGTTATATTGTCACCTTTCAAAAGCATTGTCGGAGTATTGTTTTTATAATTCAACAGCGATGCAAGCGTATATTGTTCGATTAAAATGCAGGTTTCATAACCTTCTTGTTTTAATGAAGTAAAGCCTTCTTGGTTTTCGATATATATTTTCTCCAAGTCGTAATAGCTTTTTATAAATTCGTCACGGAGCTTGAGATCGTTAAAACCAAATATGCCACAGTTATACGAATAGCCCAAATTGGTATGCCAGTAAGGAAGATTTTTAGTGTATTTATTAAAAAACTCTACCTGCTTCTTATAATGGATTTCATAAGTGTCTTCTTTGCGTTCTACTATAACATCATCAAAACTAAAATCTATCTTTTTCTTAATAAAGATGTCGGTGTCTATGTGAATAAATGGTTTTGTTTGAAGTTCCATAGCATTGATTTTCGATTTCATCCAAAGTTCAATTCTATTGTCGTTTTGCATTTTTGTAACAGCACAAGGAAGCATATACAGGAATTTATAGCCTATTTCATCTACGTAAAGCTCAATTTCATCATACCACAAATGGCTATATAATACACTTAGAGCGGTCATGTAGATCGTTTCCTTTAATTTGTCTCCCATATTCCATCTGTTGTTTGTTATAGGAAGTACATCAAGGCTGTAAATCATCTTGTGTTGTTGTTTCATACCATTTTATTTTAAGCTATGCCTTCTTTCTCCAAAGCATTTTTTACTTCTTTGTACCAATACGGAAACAGTTTAGAAAGTCTATTTTCTATTTCCTGAACAATGTCAATTCTGTATTTTTTTTGGCCTGCAATGTGCGTGTAACCAATTCTATCTGCCAGCTGGCTGTTTTCGAACAGGTTTTTTTTCCACAGCAATAAGGTTGGCTTAATATTTTTATGATGTAATAATGCGGCCAGATTATACTGCTCCAAAACAATGCAAGGTTCTATTCTTGTTATGCCTGGATTATTGTTTTTTATAAAAATTTCTTCTAAAGCATAATAGGCTTTTAAAAACTGATCCCGAAGTTCTAAGTCTCTAAAACCTAATACGCCACAATTGAAAGCATATCCTAAATCGGGTTTCCAATAATCTAGATCCTGAGTATATTTATTAAAAAAATCCAAGCGATATTGATACATGCCGTACAGTTCGTAATCATTTTGTTCAACAATTACTTTATCAAAAACAAAATTTATTTTTTTCTTTATAAAGGCATCATTATCAAGGTGAATAAAAGGTTTAGTTTGTTTTTCCATAACATCAATCTTCGATTTCATCCAAATGACAGCGTCTTTATTGCTGCTAATTTTAGTCACTCTGCAAGGAAGCATATACAGAAACTTATAAGCCGTTTCATCAGCATAAAGTTCGATATCCTTGTACCATAAGTGGCTGTATAGTATGCTTAGAGCAGTAGAATAAATAGTTTCTTTAAATTTATTGCCTTCATTCCATCTATTGTTGCTGATAGGAAATGCATCTAAGCTGTAAATTATTCTAGGCTCTTCCTTCATAAAATATTTTTTTTAATGGTATGAATTAAGTTTTTCTCTTCCAGAAAAGTTACATTATTGTACAAAGAAGCTTTGCGGCTGTGTTTGTACAATCGTCTCCATTGATAATCGACACCTTTAACTGCTGAAGTGTTGAGATGTATCTCAGTATTATGATTTTTTTTGCTTTCTTCAAATGAGGTATGCCAGACCATTTTGCCCAACAAAGGTGATTGTATATAAGTTGAATTTGAAAAATCCCTTTGAAAGCTGTCTATATTAATTGAATTTTCTCCAACTCTGAAAATATGCACCAACGCTTCGCCATTTTTTGTTTTATAATATTTTGAGAGGTATCTTTTTGTCTCCAATTTGTTCATCATGGGCTGTAAATCCAGTTCGTTTTCAAAAATCAGATCGATATCATTAATGGTAATGTCATAATATTCGCGAAGATTGAGATAGTCTGCAACACCTCCACAAAAGACTACTTTAGACAGGTTTACATTATTGAATAAAAACTCTAAAGCCGTTTGCTGAAGGCCGCGAATATTTTTTTTGTCGTATTCTAAAAAAGAGGTGTTATCAATATTCATATTTTTCATATTTACCAGTTCACATATATGATTCGTTTTTTCCAAGCTAATTTGATGATGCTCAAATTCCAGTTTAATTTGTCTAATAAAATATCTTGTGTTTTTCGTTCCATGGTGATTACAGGACTTTCGTCACCATTAATGTCTAATTTCCCCGAGCGTTGCAAGAATTCGTTTTGAAGCAATTCTGCTGATGATTTTTTCATAATATCCCAATTGCTTAATACCGCTTGCAGCATTGTGAAGGATTCTTTCTTCATTTCTTCTGAGAGTGTAATGTTTCTTTCAATAGGTTCAGCTATCGGAATATTGCATAAAAACTTTTCGAAGACCATAGCATTTTCATAATCCTGTTCTTTTCCCGTGGCTACATAATGCAAGAGATGTGTGGCAACTTCAGGATCATTTATAGTATTGTCTTTATTGAGCAGTTTGCAATTTTCAAAAAGAGATTTTAAAAAGGGATGAATCAATACCAAACCTGCATTATCAACATAGGATTCGCTAATGATGTCATTCTCATCAAATCGGTTTTCGTTTTTGACTTTTTCTTTTTCAAAAACAGCATCCTTTTTATCAATTGTTTTTTCGTGATCGCTAAGAGTTTCTTCTTTTGATTTGTTTGATACGTTTTCGATATTTTTATTGTCATTGCTAATAGCCGCATCTTTGCTTTTAAACAAAATAGAACTCTGGTCTTGCGCTAGATTTTCGTTATTTTCCTGTATTCTTTCTGATTCTATTTTTGTATCGATTTCTGATTCTGTGAGATTTTCTGTTTTTTTTGCATTTTCTATTTCTGTCTCACTTTCAATTTTTACCTCATTTAATGTTTCTGATGTATTTTTTGTTTCTGTCTCAGTTTGTGTCGTCACTTGATTGTTTGAGATAGTATTTAGCTCTGTTTCTTTTAAAATAACTTGCTCTAATTTTTTTTCGATAATTGAAACAATTTTATCAAGATGAGCCAATAATACCAGTTCATTTTGGTTTTCTATCTTATTTTCAATTTCTTTTATAAAAAGATCTTTGTGTTCTATAAAGATGTTTTTTTTATGAAATTCAAATACGCTTAAAATTAATTGGGAAAGCTTTTCTCTTATAATTGCTTTACTTGTACCACTTGTTTCCAAAAGACTCAAAAGAACTATTTCCCAAGCCAAAAACCTTTGATTTGGAATCAATTGATTTTTAGCGATACTGGTTTCAATGTATTTTTTTATTGTTTCAATATTGATTATTTTGGTACTGCTGTCTTTGCTATCTTTTTTGAGTAATATTCCTTTTTTAATAATGTTTACAATTTGGACATCACTAAATTGTTTGATAAATCGTGTTCTCACAATTGGCTTTTGAATGCAATTGTTCCATTTAAAAGAAAAGCTCTCATCATTTAAGATTTCATCAAATGTGGTGTCGTTTACTACTTTGAAATGATGATTTGTAGTTGTCCACCAAGCATTTGTGCCAGTCTCAAGAAAATGAAAGAAGCTTTCTATTTCCTTTTCTTGCAGTTTGATGAGTTTATAGCCTTCAATGTTTTTATCTTCTTTTTCAAAAACTTCTTTGATTTGATTTGTAATTTTTTTTAGGATTTGCTCTTTGAAATTTTCGAAATCTAAATTTTGATTTATAGCAATATCAAGGTTGAGCTTGTCTAATTGTATGCTGTGTGAAGGATTTTTTGAATCTACTTCGTTAAAATAATTTTCTAAAAGCGTGAATACTTCTTTTTGCAAAAACGCATCAATATTGTCCTTGAGATAATATCCTTTCTCTTTAGAATTGGTATTTATCTCAAGGAAAACTTTATTGATGATATGTTTATCTAAGTTTTGCATTGGCTGTAAGGGCTTCTATTTGTATGTTTAAAGAAGATATGATAAAATCGATTTTTGGAAATACCTTCAGCATGCTAGTCAAAAACGCTTTCAATGTTCCTTCTTTATCGCTATTGAATTTGATTTCGATAAAACTTGTAAATAAATTATTGAAAAGTAATTCTACTGGAATAATCTGTTTTTCTGATGCTTTAAGCGTTTCTGGATCTTGGCATCTCAAAATCGTATAAAATAATGATGTGTTAAGCGATATAAGCGTTTGTACCGCAGCAATCAGTTCTGGATTTTGTAGTTTGATGGCAGTGCTAACAACTGTGGATATTAAATTGAAATTTTCTTGTGTAAATAATTCAGATAAAGTATCATTTAATTTACCGCTAATGTAGCTCTCAAGATTTTTTTGAACTTCGGCCAATCTGTTTTCCGTTTCAGAAATTAAGCGATTGGTTTCTCTATTGAATTTATTTACAACAGCAATTTCTCTTAGATTGGAGATCGTTCCAATGGAGTTATTTATAAATAAACCTGCATTATCAAGACATGTATTCTCTTCAACGGTTTTTCTAATCTCTATTGATCTTGGACCATCGGTTACCGAACCACATTTACCCTCAGCAATTAATGAAACAGAGATTGAAGATTCATTATACATCGAAGTTTGTCGCGTTATCGGATCTTTTTTATCTGTTACAATTACTTCCTTGTCAATGTGCCAAGTATAGGCCGCAGCATTTTGAGAATTGTTGTTTAGGGTTAGAATTGCTGTCGTGGCATCTACATTGTAACTAAAACTAGCAATAGGCAGATCTAAAAGTGTAATAGTAAGATTGGATGGTTTGTCGTCTATAAAAATGGTTACAGTTTGGACATCTTTAGATACTTCACCTGGAACAAACATATATTTTTCTCCGAATGTAACTTGAACTCCTTCTCCTAAAATTTGTGCTCCTTTTACATTAGGTTCTAGAGTAAGTTCCACAGGTTTATCGTTTCGGCAAAAAGATATTTTGTTAAGTAATTTACCATCGACCAGTACTTTTGGATCTGAAATTTCAAATGTCACTGGATGTGTTACTTTAAAATCACAATTGCCATTGTCTGCGTAAAGTGTAACATCAAATGTGAATTTCTTTTGTGATTCGCTATTATACTTGTAGATATGTGTTATTTCGGTTTTATCATCTGTAACCCAATCGGTTTTGTCTCCAAAATCCCAAGTAAACTTATTTCCTTCAATATTTTCTCCAGTTATGGTAAAAATGATTTCCGTTTCGTCAGCTCCTGGAGATTTTGAAGGAACAGCTGTAAAATCGAATTTCGGTTTTTCGAAAATGGTTATTTTACAATCCGTATCAAAATTGTTGACTGTAAAGGTTATCGGCTGGCCAATTAAATCTTTACTAACTAAATTTGGATCAAAAACAAGTGCGCCATATTCGTTTACGGCTATTCCTCCATTTTGGTCAGGTCTAACATTGGCTTTTACAAAACCTCCCGACGGAGATACTTTAAAAGGCAGAGGAGGTGTTTTGCTGTCAAAACAAATTTTATCTACAGGCAAACTAAGGCCTATGTTGTTTTCGTCGCAACATAAATAAGGCAACGAAAAATCGGCAACAATTGGATTTAAAATAGGGGTGCCTTCTGTAAATTTTTCAAAATCTCCAGTTAAAGATGGTTTTCGGGTGTTATAATAATAGTAATACGGTACTTTTTCTTCCAAATAGATCATTATGAATGTTCCTCCTGGAATTACACCTGCTTTATGCTCGTAGCCATGATTTTTGTTAAGGTAATACTCGGTGAATTTTTGGATTGTTTTATCCAATTCATTAGCATTTACCGCCAGAATCATTATATTGAATCCAAGACCATTATCCAGCCTAATTTGCTGGATTACTTTTAGTGCTTCTTTGTAATTGCGTCCTTGATGGCCTTCAATTCTATAAAAATCACTATCAAGATGTATTTCAAGCGGTTTTTTAGTATTCAGTAAGTCATCGTGATAACTAACATTGTTTTTTTGCAATCCTAAAATGGTTTTGTCAAAATCCCAAGCCTTAATAAGCGATTCGTTTACATCATTGTAAAAAGGAATGGCTTTTTTGCCCAGTTTGCCCAATTGCAGTGAAGGCGTGATTTTTATAAAATCATAGGCTGTATTGTAATTTTCTAATAATTCTGCACTTCTTAGAATAAGACTGTACATTCTTTGTCTGGCTGTATCTTCGCCATAGCATATTTTCAGTTCATCTCCTGTTATGTCTTTTTCTTCAGAATCAGTATCATCTGCAAGGCAATCATTGCAAGGAGTAAGGCTTTCTCCTGTAAGTAAAGGCGATTTGTAGAAGGCATGACGAAATTCAAAGCAAGGTTCTGATTTGAATAGTTCACCCAGCATTAAGTGTTTCGGAAAAGCATTAATATCAGGATAACAGTAACTATCCTCTAAATTGAGTAAAAGCGCTCTAGTTTCGTTGTAAGTATCCACAAGATCGTTAAGCAGACCATATCGATATTGAAAATCTGAAGGAAGTATGGGATCTCCATCAAAATTAAATAGTTCGGTTATTTTTTTTTGAATAACATCTAAAACTATCGGCATGTTTAGGCCTGTCAGAAGCTTATTGTAGCCATCCTGCAAATTCTTAACTACATTATTTTTGAAAATACCTTTTGTAAAAGTTTGTTTTAATGCTTCAAGGTGAACAAAATCTTCTTTTTTTAATACAATTCTGTTCGATTTTAGATCTGGTAATGTATGGTATAAATTGCCATAATTGATTTTGCCAATCATGCTGTCATAATTCATTATTTTTGCGGCAACGTCTTTGCTGACAATTAAAACTTTATAATTCCCGACAATTTCCAATCCCTGATTATCGCATGAAAGGCTTACGCAAAGGTCAGATTCTTTTTCATAAGACTCTAGGTACAAAAGAATAACAGCATCTTTAAGCTCAAAACTTGTATTTGCTTTAAATTGTGCTAAAGCAAAATTTGGATCCTTTTCTTTTTTTTGCTGTTCTTCTGTCAAGAGTTCAAAAAGAGGCAATTGCTGATTTGCTCCACCGTAGAAAAAAGGTTTGTATGCCGCTTTTGTATTATCATAAACTTTGCAATGTATATAGGTTTTAGAGTCAAAATCGATTTTTTTGTTTCCCAAGACATCTGCCTGATATAACTTAAAAAGATCACCATCTGTAGTTATGCCAGTTCCTTGTGTTATTGAAATCGTTTTTTGCGTCTCATTATAAGCAGGATAAAGTCCGCAAACTATACCAACGCCACTCAGGTAAATGCGGGATAGGCGATCCTGATCGTCAAAAAAGTCGACAACCTCATTAAGGTTTCCTTCTGTAAGTACCTGATTCTTTGTGAATCGTCGGTATTGTGTTGTTATTGTTGAAAGTTTAGCTGACATTGGAATAGTTTTTTATAGTGATCCTAAATTCGTTTTTCCTAGTATAATTTTATCTGACAATCTTTCGTTTTCATCACTGCAGTCAAATAGTCGTCCTGTTGGGTAAACATTGTCTAAACTGGTTAATGATTTAATAAAACTGATTAATTGCGGTTCTGGCTGCTCTTGATTCAAATCGGTTTTGGCAATCAAGTAGTCTTTGTATGTTTTTTCAAATTGAACGAGCTGATTTTCTGCGGGGTCTTTCACATCTTTTTCCCTATAGCCAATCCAGCATATTTTTGCCAGAACGTGAGCTGGCAGCTCTTCTTTGATTATTTTTTCTATATAATTTCTAAAATCGGTATTGGCAAATCGTAATGTATATCCTGGCAGCACTACGCTCACACGGTAGGAGTAAGGGTCTATCGGTTCGCAATCGCCGCACTCTTCGGCGCAGATTGGCATGAAAGTATCTGGATTTACTGTTGTTTGATGTACATCTGGGCGGAGCATCATGTGTTCAACCAAAAACATTCCTTCCTCAGTAAAATCTTCTTTCATGAATTGAATTAAATCCAGAATCGATTTTTCTAAATCAGGAAGATTAGTATAATATTCAAATCTGCGGGCAATAATGCGGTTCGGGTTTTTCTTGTCTTTGATGGCTGGATTTATAATGTCGTACGAATATTTCCCAGCGTCTGATTTCTGAATTAAGATATTGTCGATAATGGATAAATCTTTTACAGTGCCATTTTTAAAGGCTTCTTTTATTTTATATTCCCGAGTCTGAATAATCTGCAATACAGCAAAATAAAGCTCTTTATTTGCAGCAGAAGTATCAAAGTATTCTGCCGTTGAAGAAAGCACAATCTCATTATTTGTGTCCACAATACGCCATCTATATACCGATTGATTGTCTGAATCAATAAAATTGTACATATGGACAAACGAATTTGAAAGGTTTCTGCGACTGTAATCTTTAATGCCAATAAGTCTCGAAATCCTTTTTTCTGCTCCCGAAACATTATTCGTATTCCATAAATTAGCAATAGGCTGTTTGTAATAATCAAAAGCATTGCCTCGGTCTTTGCTTACAACTTTATAATCTTTCAAAAAGTTTTCTTTGTCACGCAATACCACTTGGTCTGTAGTATTGCCATAAATAGTTTTATTGACAAAAACGTATTCTGAAAAATTTTCGGCAAAACGAGACAAAAGATGATCCAAAATTTTATTTCTTCTTTCGATGTTATTGTCCTGTTGGTCAAAAAGCAGTTCTGTAATGCTGTCATCAGTGTAATTATGATATCCATCAACAATGTCATTCGCGCCTTCAATGTCTTTAACGACTTGAGTAAAAAGAGTTCGGGTCAAATTTCCGCTTACCGAAAGCAATTCGCTTACCTGACCTAACTGTTTAAAATAACTCCCTAATATCTGATCAAAAAATAAAAGATATCCTTTTAATTGTTTTGCTTTAGCTTTACGTTCAACAGACGCTCGAGTTGGAAGACCTACTTCGCCAATTCCATAAGTTTCAGGAAAATCATTTTGTATAGTGGTATAAAAATCGGTGTTGAGGTATTCGCCATTTGGTATTTCTAATTCTTTATTCTGGCTGGCGTTGGTTGTAGCTTTGTCTTTTTCGGCTTTTATGGCATCTAAATAAATTTTTACTTGTGCCTGATTGATATTCAGAGGCAATAATCCTTTGTTGTAATTGAAAACACTTTTGGTACAAATAACTGGTTTTTGATAAGGCGCAAGGCAGATAAGCCATTTGTTTTCTAAATCATCACCACCACAGTTTCCCAAAGAAATATCTTTAATTAAGATTACATCTGGCACCGACATGATGATTCTCATGATATCTGAAAGACGCACTTCGTTTCTCAAATCGGCTTTAAGCAATTCTTTGGTATCAATGAAACCATTCTCTAAAGATGGACCATCAAAAATTTCCAAAGTCGAATATCCTTTGTCAATCATTTGTTTTAACGAATAAAAATTGACCGTTGTCGATAAGTAACTTTCTAGAGCATCAATTACATTGGCATGAACCAATTCTTCGTCGGCTTCAGTATTTACTTCAATATCAGCACATATTTTTATAGGATAATCGACTACTTTTTTGATATCGACAAGATCTTCGCAAAGGTTTCTGTTGGCATGATACTGCTTTCTTATTTTTTCTTTAACGATCTCTATTTCTGATGGTTTTGAACTTTCGAAATCTACATACAAATCATACAAACCATTTAGTTCGAAAGACTTTCTTAAGTTCGGAGTTGCTACAAGATTATTATAATCGTTAACATCATAAGAAAGCTGATTTTTTTTGCAGTCCACATAAACCGTTTTCTCATGTTTGGCGAGCCAGCAATTTCTAACCCCATCTATGTCTATAAATAGTTTTCGGTAATCATTTTGGGTAACAGGGCTGGAAGACAATACTTCTGAAGCTTTAAAAAACTGCTTTGGAATGTCTTTATTGATGTCATCAGATGCTAATATATTTTCTATAGGAAGATTGAGTCTCATGCCCAGATCTGAAACGGCATAGCAAAGCATCTCGAGCATTGTAATACCTGGATCATGCTCGTTAAAATCAGTCCAGAATTTGCTGCCAAAAGACTCAATATATTCGATTCCTTTTTTTCTTAGATAAAAGAAATCCAAATCGTCTTCTGATGCTGATTTTTTAGGAATGGTGATATGTGGGTTTAGTAGCGACATTTTTCAGGTTCTTCGTGGGTTGTTGGTTTACAGGTTATGATGTTGGTGCTGATAATGTGGTTTTTAACAGAGACTAAAATATTCTTAGGGCTTGATGGTGATAATGTGGTTTGAAAGTCTAAAAGATGAATATTGTCTTTATTGTTTTCTGTGTCTTCTAATGGTTTAGGATGTTCCTTATCTGTTTTCTTATCGATATAGATTGCCATTTCCAGAGTAGATAAAAAATCTACATAGTATAGGTTTTCGATATATTCGATAACAATACTTCGTTGCAGTTCAACTCCAAATATGATTTGTTTTGAGGTATCAAAGGCCCAAGGCGATAAAAATTTGATAAGATCTTCATTAAGCTGTTTTTTATAAAAATTCTCATCGAATTCGGGATAAAACTTTACATCCAGTTTGATTATAACTTTTTCATAATCAGGATTAATGACTTTAGCAGATACTAACATGGAATTTTTAGAATTGATAAAACTTTCAATGCTGTTTAATGTGGCTGTGCTAACTCTTGGCTCATAAATATCGAATACATTTTTGTCTACGATATCTGGAATTACGACTAGCGTTACTTTTCCTGGAGATAAAAATGAGGTTTCTGTACCCGAAATAAAAGTATGGTTTAGGCATTTTACTCTAAACACGCTTGGAAATTCCTGTAAAATAAGATGCTCATAATCCCAAAGCGTTATAGCTCTGTTTTTGTGGCGCAAGCGTTCGCTCACACGCAGATAATAGGAGGGATCTGATTCTAATGGCTTTCCATCAAACGAATTAAATGGCTGTTCTATGCTTTTAATCTGCGGAACTCGTGTAATTACTTTAGATATTGTTTTGGCAGGTAATGTGCTCTCTAAATGTGCTAAATTATTGTTGTAATCAAAAAATTGAGCGGTAACAACTTGAGTTTTCACATCGATAACTTTGCAAACAGCATCATAATCTTTGTGCATTTTGGCTTTTATCCAAATGGTATTGGCTGGAAACAATGTATTGTCATTGGATGCCTGTTTTGGAATGCCAAATTTTACGATTCCTGATTTTAAGAAGTTATCTATCCCATTTGCTAAAATATCCTTGTCAAGATTTTTCCAGTAATTATCGCACAATATGTACCATTCTACTTTTTGTTTTCCTGTAAAGGTGGGTACGCCGGTATTTTCGCTCCCTTCCAATATTTGAAATAATAGTGAAATCTGTTGTGATATTTCGGCATCTTGAAGACCGATGTAAAATTCGCCTCCATTGCAATAATCAGGAACCAGACAATTGGTAATTGGTTCAACTTCTAAAATTTCTTTATTGATGGCTTGCTGTTTCAAATAAGAATGTTCTTCACGCTGTCCAAAAGGAGCTTCATGAAACAGTTTTATTCGGTTGGATTCGTAGGCAGAAATACCAAAATCAATAGTTTCCTCTGCAGAATAATTCAAACTTATGCTTTCTACAACAGGTGTGTAAGGCTCATTTGGAATTGGCGTTGATGGATCTGTCGCCACATTCATTATCGCCAAAGTATATATTTTTGGAAATAATGAATGTAAAAATGACTGATTTAGGGTCAATCGAATGGGACCGCTTTTGCCAAGTTCATAATCTCCTTTTACGTGGATATTTGATTCGAATACGTTACCTTCATCAGCATCAAATAAATTGACTGTTTTATTTTGTTCGTGCCAAACTTCTTTGTTTAAAACGGATAATGTTGCTTTAAAATAATCCTTTGTTACAATTGGATTGTCTGGATTTATTTCAAGTGAATGGTTAGCTTCTGAAACGGCCTCTATTTCTGAATTGTTTTTTTTGGCAATTCCATCTTCAGGTTGATTGACGTTCATTTTCGCCTCAATATTATCTTTGATAAAAATGGCGTCAATAAAAATCTTTTTGCTTATTTTTTCTATAAAACTACTTTTGTAAGCGGCATAATGAGTTTCAAATGATAATGGAGTATTTTTCCATTTTATGTTAATATCTGCGTCTGTCCATTTTTTAGAAAAAATCTCAGGATAGTTGATTATAAATGAGCTATTTTTTTCGGGTTGAGTTGTAAAAGGGAAAAAAGGTTTCGCGGCATTAAGAAGACCAGTGTCGCTTTCTAATACTAAAGATTTTACATCCTTAACCTCAACTTTTACTTTAATACTATTTATAGGTTTTGTAACTAGGCTTCTAAAAAGAGTATGACCTTTTGGATCTTGTGTACTAATTAAAAATCGAATCACAGGTAATTCTGTTGAGAAAAATTCTCCTAAAATTGTCTGATCGTAGTTTACAATTGCCGGATTATCTTTTGATATTTGAAAAACCAGTTTTAACTGATTGCCGCTAATGCTTGAAGATCTATTTTCAGCTTTAAAAGGAAGACTGTCGCTCAATTTAAAATTTCCAACCCATCCTTTTTTTCCGCTATATAAAATACTAATATTAGCTAAAAGATCATCTACGTTAAATGGATTGTGAAAAGTTAAAACATCATCAAAAGTGATTGTAATATCAATATTTCTGTCACCTTCTTTAAGATTAAATAGTTCCGAAGCTATTGCAAAACCTAATTTGGCATCGTCTAGCTCTGTATATTTTTCTTCATTGGAAGTATATCCAAATGGAAACCAGTAAGGAGAATCTTCTTTTAAAGGTTCGCCCTTTCCGTCTAGAGAATTGGCAATTTCGCTCTGTTTTATTTCGCCTCGATCAACGTCATTATATACACTTTTTAAATATGCTATATTGGCTTTGTTGGCAATAAATTCTTCTGTGGTTTTGTATATTAATTTTTTGCCATCGGGATCTTTTCCTGCGTCAAGTTCTGTGTTTATAGCAATTTTTTCTTCAGCGACTTTTTTTGCCAGTTCAAAAATGATATTGACTTTATCTGCTTTTGCAGGCAGTTTTTCAATTTGAAGTATGTCTTTATAGAAAAAATCTAAATGCTTTTTGGTAATGAGATTAAGTTTGTTTTGAGATAATTCCAATAATTTCAAGAAGCACACAAACAAAGTAAGGTGAGGAGTAAGGTCTTGATTGATGTTAGTGGCGGATAATGTCTTGGTGATGTTTTCTTTTAATAACGCATATTCTTTCTCTGTTCTTTTTGGAATGCCATCTGGAAGATTATCTTTTGAAAAGCCGAAATAGGTAAAAAACTCCTGCCAATTGCCTTCTGGAGTTTTATCATTATTTGTGTCAAAAAAGTTGACTTCTTTGGCAAAATTATAAGCAAATAACAGCCAGTCTTCAATAGTAAAATCATGAAGTTTTAGGTTGCTAGGCTCTAGAGCGTCACTAAAACGTTCTTCCTGGTTCACTCCATTTCTTTTAAAAATAACATTGTCTATTTGGCTGCCGTTGGTGCTCATTGCTTATAAACTTTTAAACATTAGTGCCTTCTTCTTTGTAAAAAGGATAAACAAGATTGCTTCTTGAGTTTGTACTTCTTATTTTGTAATCAATTATGACTAATAATTCTCCTTCTAAATCATCACTTTGCGTGATATCGATTTTTTCAACATCAATTCGCGGTTCGTAATATAAAATCGCTGTTTTTATAAGTTCTGAAACATAAGTTTTGAGTGTCCTGTCTAATGTTTCAAAAAGCAGTTCATCCATGTTACAACCATATCTGGGAAGCATAATGCGCTCGCCGATTTTGGTAGAAAGCAATATTTCCAGACTGCTTTTGATGTCTGCCTCGTCAGATGTCATTACGACTGCTTTATTGTTCTTTTTGAACTCTGGCGGAAAACTCCATCCAGTTCCTAAAAAAGCTTCTTTATTTTCCATAATCAGCCTATTAAAACAGTTGGACATCCCAATACAATTGTTCCGCCATGCGCAGTTGAATCTCCCATTCTTGCGGCTGGTTTTCCTCCAATCAGCACTGTGCTTGAACCAGCTATAATACTGTCTGGTGGTCCTGTGCAAACAATCATATCTCCTAAACAAGCTGCAGGTTGACCGCCTATTAATACTGTAGGCGAACCTGGTGGCAATATTGGTCCTCCGACATGAGGCACAGTTCCCGTTACCATTGGGCAAACATGCATGTCGTTAATTCTTGCGGCTGGTGCTCCCATAACTACTTATTTTTTATAGTTAACCTTTAGTTTAAGTTTTGGATAATAGAGTTCAGATAATGAATTAGTTAATCTGGACAATGCTTCCTTTTACAATCGCTACCGCAGCCGATGACATTTCTGCTCCAGCATTTCCTTCGGCTTTAAATTGGGCAGTTGCTTTTAAGTTTACATTGGTGCCTTCAATTTTTACATCGCCTGTCGCTTTTATTGAAATATCGCCGGCGCTTTCCATTTTTATTCCTGCGCTGTCAATTGTAATCACGTTTGAATTTTCGTCTTCAACAACTATAGAGCCTTTGTCTTCGTCCAGCGTTATTTTTTTGCCTGCAGGAGTTTCAATAGCTATCGATTTTTTCTCATCGTCAAAGAGCACTTTCATTTCACTTCTGGTAAAAATCCCTTTTTGATGGTTATCGTCAGATGCTTTTAGCGGAGCAGGTTTTGCACTGCTGTGAAGCATACCTAAAACAATAGCGTCATTCGGGTCTTCATTGATAAAACCAATAATTACTTCGTCTTCAATTTCTGGCCTAAAAAATGTGCCTCTGTTGTCTCCTGCGTCTAAAGCTGCGACTCTGCACCAAATTCCCTGTTCTTCGTTATTGATGATTGGGATTTTGACCAGAATTCTATCTTCTCCATCCGGATCGTCTTGAAGCTGGGTTACAATACCAATATGAAGTCCTTTTATGGACGGAATTATTCCTGAAGCCGAGGGCGTATTGACATCATACGTTTCAGAAAACCATTCAGGATTTAGTCCAAACTGCACATTTACAGTCCAGTTACCATTTGCTATTTCATGGAAAACTCCAGTAACGTACGCTTTGCCATTAAAGCGGTCTCCTACACCTTCAAGCGTGATAATGGTATTGGGTTTTACAGCAGGAATACCTTGAAATTTTACTCTTCCGCGAACTTTTGACAGTTGTTGAAATAATAATTTAGCATCAGCCCAATCTTGCAATTCGGTATCGGTAACATGACCGCCGTGACGCAATTCTAGATTTTCAAGTTTTACGATATCAGATAAATCGGAAGCTGATAAATTTCCGTTTAGGCTTACACTCGGATCTTTAGCTTCAATTTCTAATAATTCCTGATTGGACGCATTCCAGCTGTAAGATGAAACTTTTGCAAACTGATTTCGAGCATCAATCTCAGCATCAAAATCTAGCATTGTGGCACCAAAAGCAACCGTTTCAATTGATTCTGAAGCCAAATCGGGCTTTTTAACTGAGATTTTGCCATTTTCAACAAAACATAATTTTCCATTAGCCTGTGCACGTGAGACAATAAAATCCCAATCGGATGTATTGTATTGCACTAACTCTTTGTGGCTATAATTTGTACTTTCTACATCTTTTTGCAATCCGTAAGTGCCAATAATGTCTTCAAAAGCGTCACTGTCTTTTACATCATAAAAATATTTGCTCTTTCTTCCAATGGTCATTTTTACGGCTTCATCTTTACATTCTACAATCAATAGGGACGAATTGTCTTTTATTTTTATAGAATGTTTTAAAACGATTCCTTTGTAAATAGTTTCTTCGTCGCTGTGATAGCCCGCTTTTATTTCTATCTTTTTACCTGGAATAAGCAAATCTTCATTACTTAATTTAAAATCTCTCGAAGCGGCATCTCCATCGGTCAAAATAATCTGCGCCATAGGTATTCTGTTTACCTCATTATGAACTACAATGCTCATTACTTGGTAAACGCCAGACAGCTCAGTTCCTTCAATGAGCAATTTGTGTGTTACTAAATCGGCACTTTTACTGGTTTGTATGACGTCACTATTGTTCATCTATTGTTGTTTTTGCAGTGGAGGGAAAAATATTTTTTGACCAATTTTTAATTTTCTGAAATTGATGAGCTTGTTTGCTCTTGCTACTTCGAGATAATATTTTGAATCGCCGTAGATTTTAAAAGACATTAACGGAAGCGTATCTCCCGCCTTTACAGTTCTAGTGTGTGTTAAATCAGGAGATTGATTGTTTTGCTGTTTGGCTCTTAACTCATCTTCAACAACTCCTTTGAATTTTCCTTTTGCAATAGCTCTGATCGGTGTTCCGTCAGGTCTGAAAAGTTTATATTCAATGGTCATTTCGGTAAGAGAACCTTTGAAAAGCAGGCTTCCCCAAGCAATTTTTAAATAATTTGGCTTATGTTCTGTACCATTATATTCTAAAATTACTTTTCTAAAATGCTCAATGTCTTCAATAACACCGTTTTCAGTACTTTCTTTGCCGGCAATAACACCAGTTCGGTCAAAAACAAAATCCAATTCTAATTCCTCTGGAGCGATTGCCGTAAATCTTGGTGCGGGACTGCTTGTTCCAGCAGCTTGAGTTGTATCTTGTTCTATTTTGTAATGAAAAGTATATTTCTCAGGATTCATCAAAGTAACGAACTCTTCAATATCCGAAATGGGACTGTTGAATTGTGGATCGCTATAGGCAATAATCTTCAGTTTTTTTAATTCACCAGTTGTCATATTAGCGTTCTTTTTTTCGTTCGATAATCTTCATTACTTGCTCGACACATTCAGCTACATTATCTTTTTCTGCAGAAGAAGAAGAAGAAGAAGAAGATGGCGAAGCTGGTTTTGCACCTGAACTTGGACTTTCGTTCACATTTATTTTAATGTGAAGCTCTTTGATTTCAATTGGCATGGCTACATTATTTTTTGTGAAGGGTGAAATGATTATAAGCAAGCTCAAAGCTTTCAACAACAATTTTACTTTCTAAAGCACTGAAATCTTCAACAGCCCATTTTACCGGATAAGCATGTACCACTTTCCAATGCATTAACGGTTCGTGATCTTGATTCAAGAGTTTTACCGTTAAATCAACAGGCTTAAATTCGAAGTTTTCAATTGCTTTTCTGCACCATTCAATTACATCAGAATCAATAAGAATTCCCCTTTTTAAAACTAAATTGGGATATTTGGTTTTTACAGGAAGCTTGTGTTTGAATCTGTTTTCTCCACCCTCAACAAATTCTTCTGTTTCAAGATCTACGGAAAGTCCTGATACTGACTGAAATTGATGGTCTTTTTCTTTTGTGCCTAGTTGGTCAAATTCAACCAGAAAATGAAAGCCTACGGGTGGATAATAATTAGCCATGATTAGTCATTTTGAATAGATAAACCTTCGTGAACCAATTCAATAGATTCGATGGCTACTTCGTTTCCATCAGCTTTTAAATCAGTTGACTGCACTTTTGTTGGCCATGCATTTTTTACTTTCCAAGTAATCACTGGTTCGTGCTCTTCGTTAAGTAATTTGATGGTAATATCTCTTCTTTCGATGGTGTTTAGTTTTACTGTATTCCACCAAGCGTAGTATTCATTGTCGCTTTTGAAAGTGCCTCTTTTCATCGTAATGTTAGAGAACTTTTGCATGCCAGGCATCTTGATTTTACTGTACTCTGGACTAGCGCCCTGACGGTACTCAATAACTTCAGTTTCTACATCTAATCCGGAAACTTCTGTAAAGCCTATTTTTGTTCCACCCCAGTCAACTGAGAAATGAAACTTTGATAACGGATAACTCATGATTTATATTTTTTAATGATGTTTTAATTAAGATTCCTGCATTTTGTGAGAGAAACGAAGAATGATAAACTCAGCCGGACGAACTACTGCCATACCGATTTCGATAATCATTTTACCGTCTAAAATATCCATAGCAGACATGGTTTGTCCCAGACCGATTCTTACGTAAAATGCTTGTTCTGGTTTTGCTCCAGCCAAAGCTCCAGCTCTCCATTGAAGAATTAAGAAATTCTCAATCATAGCTCTTACTCTTATCCAAGTATTGGCATCGTTAGGTTCAAAAACAAACTGTTCGGTTGCCTTTTTAATTGATTCCTCAGCCATGTTGAAGAAGCGGCGAACAGGTACATAACGCCATTCACTATCGTTACCGGCTAAGGTTCTTGACCCCCAAACCAAGGTTCCCTTACCGGTAAATGTTCTGATAGCGTTTATAGATTTACCTGCGACAGTATCAACATTTAAGTTGTCCTGAATGGTATTTGTTATTTTAACTGTTGGTTTTATGACATAATTCAAGCTTACATTTGCAGGAGCTTTCCAAACACCTCTGTCTCTGTCAACTCTTGCATAAACCCCAGCAATAGCAGAGCTTGGAGGAAGAGTTATTGGCAGGTTGTAAATTTCAGTAAGAATTTTGTTGTAAGTTGCATTGTCGATGCTTTCTAAAGTGCTTAATTTTCTTCCGTTTAAAGCCCCATTGTTTACATCTTTTCCGCTCACAGATTTAATAGCATTTAAAAGTGCAAGAAGGTCAGCTTTTATATTGGAAAAATTATTTGTAGATACTGTAATTGCAGTTTGACTATTTAAAGGAGCATACTCTACAAGTTTTTTTAATTCTTTATCAAAACTTACAGTGTCAGTCGATACAATTTTAAGCAATTTAGCAGTTGCGTTCTCGTCCTGTATTTTTTTCTTTAATGTTTTTAAATTTTTATATACAGAGTCAATTTTATTTGCAGCGGTAAAATTTGAGTTAAAAGTAGTCAAAGCACTTGTGATGTTATTTGCAATAACCATATCCTCGTCAGATATTGTGCTGATTGCAGCACTTGCTTCGTCGTTTAATGAATTTCTCAAAAGGGATAGACTTTCTAAAGAAGTAAGCAGAATATTCAGTTTTTCCAAGAATGCTGTTTTTTTAGCAGGATTGCTGACAAAAGTCCCGCCTAAATCAAAACCAGTTGCATCATTGCTGTACATCTGTAAAAACAAATCGCTTATTTGTCCAGAAATATCTCCAGGAGTAGTCGTAACATCAACTAATTTAGCTACAGTTGCATCAATTCCCAGTGTTGGACTTTCGATAGCTACTAGACTTTCAGCAATTTTATCATATGCTTTTGCCGTGTAGGAGTAATGTTTTAATATAATTTTACTGCTGTCAAAGGCGTAGTCCAAAATAGTTTCTAAGTGCGGATAATACGCAGCTCCATACTTAATAGTGTCTTTTTCAGCACTAATTTCGCCTCTCAAAGCATCTATATTTGGATCTGTCGGGCTTGATTCATCATAACCTAAAGTGTCAATTAAAGTAAATCGGTCTTGAAGATTCTGACACTGCATTAATGCGCTATTGTACAATCCATAGAAATCAGTTGGAGTTATTGCATCCACTCTTGTAGCATCGGGAAATAGAATTAGTGTTGGTTCGTCTACCTTTTCCAATTCAGCCAATCCGTCGGTCAATTTAGAGCTGTTAGTGATTGTTGTGACTGGAATGTCTTCTTCATCTAAATCATTTCCATAACGCCCAACTGAAATAATGTAGCAAGGACCACCGCCATTTGCAAAGAACAGCTGCAATGAATAATACATCAAAAAAGGCTGTTTTGCAGTTGGCTGATCTACAACAATAGATCTCGTGTCTCCATTTTCCGTTGAAACGTCATTAATGGTAACGCTAATTGTTGTCTCTGGTTTTGCAAAACCAAAAAAACGCTCATATTCTAAAAGAGAAGTTATTCTTGTTGGTTTCAGTTTCAAATCTCCATTAATCTTGTTCGTGGCTTTTTCAGTATAGCCAATGAAACATGGAATCGCAGTCTCTACCTGGGCAACAGAAGGGGGAAACTTTACGATTTCCTCAACATATACTCCAGGCGTTTTGTAAGTTGTTGCCATAATTGATTTGTTTTTTAATTATTAAATAAATATTTCCGAATAGTAATCACTATCGATTTTTGTTATTGATTTTACAGATGGATTTGGATATTGACTTTCTGCCGGTTGTGAAGGCGTAAAATCTGTAAGCGGATCAATTTCTACAAAACCAGATCGCGTTAGCGGTTTTGCGGTATTGGTTTTAATTACAGTTTTTGCTTTACGGTCGATGTATCTCCAAATTGTTTTTCTATTGTCAAAATGAATTTTAAAGTTTGGGCTTAACATTTTATCCGAATTGTCTATAATATCTTCCGAGCTGTTGTCACCTTTAGCGGTTAGCGAAATAACTCCAAAAACATTTTGCTGTTCTGACGACTGTAGTGTTGAAAGTAAGTCGGCAGTAGTTTTTTCAGATACTAGATAGGCATTTGAAATCAGTTTGTTGTCACTTATTTTTGGAAGATACTTAAACGAAACGGGTTCAGTCAATGGCTTTACATTACTGAAAAGATATGCTCGAGTAAGAGCAAAATCAAGATTAGTATAATTTTCAAATTGATAATCATTAATATTAATTAAAAACTTTAAATTCAAATCGGCAGGGACTTTAATAAATGGGACCGATTCATCTTTCACTTTCACATATACTCCGAAACCTGTTTTGGTTTTTTTAAATACCATTTTGTAGTTTTTAAGTACAATATTGGTTTCTAAAGTTGGCGTTACTGTTATAAATGCATCGGCACTAAATTGCTGCAGCATTTTCTCTTTTTTATCATCTGTCATGATTGCAAAAGTCTCTTCTCCATTATTCAAAAAATAATTATGAAGAAGCGTCACTTGAAACAGTAAACCATATGTAGAAGAATAACTCATGACTGTTCTTTCTTTTTAGTTATTCCTGTAAATTCACCAATAAGTTGTCCTTCTGCTTGTGCAATATTGCGTTCGATTTGGATCATGCTGACTTTATATAAAGCCGACGGAAGCTGTTTTCCGCCAAGTGTTCCCCAGATATAATTTAATTCTTCAAAAGTGGGAGTGTAGAGTTCAACCGTAAACCTAAAGTTGTCTACATTACTCATAGCGCTGCTATTTCTATTAAAGATGGTATTGGCTTGAGTAAAAAGCTTTTTCCCTTGAAAAAACTCAATAATTTTTGAAATATCTTTTAGCGAATTGACATATTTATCTCTGTTAGCGCTAAAAAGCAGATACAAGTTTAAGTTGATAACACTATTCTTATATATGGTTTTCGTATTTTCTATACTATGATTTGGGAAGTTTTTTAAAGTAGCTTCTTCATCTAAATTGATTATTGTAAGTGCCACAGCATTTTTTAACGCGTCTGTAATTTCATCATTTTGAGATTCTAAAAAAGCAATATTTTCAGGAACAACAGATTTATCTAACCCAATTTCTTCGAGATAGTTGTTTACTTGTTCTGTAATTATTTGTATTACTTCAAAAATCATCTTTGATAAAAATTATTATAAATACTAAATGAAATTTTATTGGAAGAAATAAGATTTAGGGCTGAGAATGTAATTAGAAAATTAGGCTTCTAACGGTGCTTTTAAGATTGGACTAAATTAGATAAATGGGAAGCTACCATAAAAGGGGAATTTTCCCCTTTTTTATATAGTTAATATACTGTTTTAAATTATTAAGTTTTTGTTTTGATTTTCAAACCTTATTGTGTTAGATACGAACAAAAGCGCTAAAGTTTGTTTTTATGAGATTTTATTGATGGGCTATTTATTTGAAAATGAAAGGTATAACGCTTAGTTTCTCAGAACATTTGTAGCGAAGAAGACTTCTATTGCAACACTATTTCAAAGTTGTGGGAATTTTATAATGATAACCTGAAATTGTGTGAATCTCAATTTTTGAGCTGTTATAATTTAGCTTTCAGAACTTGAGAACAAATCTAGTAGTAGGTGGTTCGCTTTTAAATATAATTTATCAAGTTTAATGAAAGTGCTAATATTTCGAAAAGATGATTGATAACAGATTTTTCTGTTTCGAATGCTTAATTGAAAAAGATAAAATGAAGAAAGATAAAAAATACAAAGTATATAAAAATGCCTCTGCCATTAAATCCAGAAAAAGAAAAGACACCATAATTAATGTAATGGTTTTGTCGATTATTACTTTTATTACCGTGCTGTTGATCTCAGAAATGACCTAGGAGTCTATTTGTAAATTTGGCAGCTCCTTGCTCTTTAGATTTCATTGGATTTCAGATTTCCTTAAAGATATTTAAAGCGGAAGATCTGAGATTACGTTTTATGGACAGTTTCTTGGAATTATGCGGAAAGTCGTGGCTGTACAGATATAGGTTCAAGAACAGTAAAAGCTCCATAACGGAGCTTTTACTTTAATGTGATATGCAGAAAGGCCTATCTGGCACTTAAGTTTAAAGATACAGTGGACATGCCACCAGTTCCGTCGTAGCGTTCAGCCCATATTTCAATGTAATCGTCCTTTTTGAGCTGCATCGTGCCCACAACCGGAAGCGCAAGGATGCCGGCAGTGGATAAGAATCCCGTAGAAGGCCTACCATAGACTTTAGTGTCAGTAAGCACAACGCCGTTTCTGGCTATATAAAGAATAAGGGTAAAATCAGAGCCTGTTCCCTGATAAGATACCGATGCGTTTACCTGAAAATATCTGGTTTTGTTTCCTCTATAGGTGATTCTGTTATTACCATCTTTAGTGAATCGGAACAGATTGTTTGAAGTCGTGGTACCGTTAAGCTTTACCCTGCTGGCCGTGCCTGTTCCAGTAAAAGAAGTTGTGGTTCCGGCTCCAACTGCGGCATCTAGATTAATATCGCCTGTTGCATCGGCATCGCCTTCTCTTGGTATGCCAGGCGCATCAACGGTCCAAGCTGTGCTAAAATTGTAGCCAGGGTAGGTCGACGCGGCGGCATATCGATTAATGTAACCTGAAGAATTTGTTGTAGTGCCAGAGAAGACAGTGCCAAGTAATACTCCTGTTCCTACACTAAGTGTTGCACTGCTCACATCTATGGCTACATCAGCGCCATTCAGGGTGCTGAAACCACTGTTTTTTTGTATCAGTCCAAAAGTGCCCGTGAAGGTTTCGAAAGTTCCATTGTTGCTGGAAGCCCAAGCTTGGTTATTGAGGAGTAGATTGCCGATATTGGAATAAGTAATGCCGTTCGCATTGTTGACAAACTGGATGATATTGCCAAAATAGAGTCCGATACCCGATATGCTACCCACACTAGAACTCATCCCGTCTATAACGACATTCTGAACCAGAAGGGAAGAAGACGTCGCCGCGCCTGGCCCCGTAATAGCAAAGGCAGTGGCACCTCTTAAGGTCAGGTTTCGAATGCTGCCTCCTGTATTGCCTTGAAAGATTACACCGGCATAGGAAAGCACATCTTCGTTGGCATCAAGGCCTGAGACATATGCATTGTTGATGTTAATGGGACGTGTAAGAGAAATGGTTCCGTTGATTTCATATAATGTATTGGTGTTGAGCAAATACGATGATCCGCCTCCTGCAGCAAGCTCGGGCGCAAGATCAGCAGCTGATTTTACCAGCTTGTAATTGGTTCTTTTTAAGGTGCTTTCATTGGCCATTTTAATCCAAGCCGAAGTTGCAGCATTATAGAAATAAAATGCTTTGTCGGTGGTGTCAAACACCAGCAGACTTTCAGCTGGGCTGGCAATAGCAGTACGCTGTGCGGTGCTCATCCTAGGAGCCAGCATTCCTTGAGCTGTGGAGGAGATATCAAGAATGGAGGAAGGATCTGGGGTTATCGTTCCGATTCCTATTTGGGCATTTGCTTCGGTCAGAAGTAGAAAAAGCAGCATTGCTAGGGCTGTTCGGTATAGGGTAGATTTTGTATGCATATCGTTTTATTTTAGTTTTCATTTTTGTTTAGGTAATCGTCTATCCTCATTTATCTCCATCTGTAGAGAGCAGGATTTTTTTGGTGATCTTGCGATTATCATCGGTAAGAAACTCTATTATGTAGACAGCTGCTGGTAGCCCAGAAGGAGTGAAACTGTAGGCGAGTTCGGTTTGTAACTCTTTTGCTTTAAAAACCTTTTCTCCAGCCATATTGTATAGAGACATAGAGCGAATAGTAAGCAGCTGGGGATTAGATGCCTTAATGGCTTTGGATAATCTGTCCTGATAAACTATAAAATGCTCTGAATCTGGGTTTTCTTCCAGACTTAGGTTATGATTATCTTTGAAAGCAATGGAGAAGCGGCTGGTGTGGTTACCGGCAGGGACTTTGATTTCATAGGCAATGTTTCTGATGTCATGGTAGGAGTCATCAGAGCTGTCATAGAGAAAGATCGGTTGTGAGGAATCAAAATGGGCTGTTTCTGTTATGAGAAACTTAAAGGTCGTCTCCTTGGATGCTTTTACGGCTAAAGGAATTTTTTTTGAGGGATCAAAAGCGATTCCTTGTATGAGGTAGGAGGCATTGCCAATTCGGAAATTGACATCTTCAGGCAGATCAGTGGTCATGTTCAACGCGTCAATTCCAGGATCTGGTCCATCTGTGGCCTGAGAAAGAAAGGCCAAGGCAAGTTGTCTGGTAAATTGGCCATTGATTATGCTATTTATTCTCAAATAGGATAGGGGTTCTATCTCCTCGGCCTGCTTTTGCGTTTGTAATTGTGGTGTCTTTTTTTCGAACTGTGAGATTCCAGTACCCTCTCTAAAAAATATGCGATGGACATTTTTAAAGGTTGCCGTGCCATTGGAAGTTCCATTCAGCAAGAATCCCTGACCGATCGGAGAATATCTTCGCTGCAGAATAGTTCCTGTTCCAGATCCTGGGCCAGCGTTTGGGGTGCCATCCTGATTATAGGCGTTAAAGGCCGCTGGCACATAGATTCCTTCAGAATTCACATTCACAGGGGAATAGGAGCCATAGCCCCCACGGTAGGCGCTAAGATAGTGGGAGTTTACGGTTCTATCCTGTTGCCAGAAATAGGCCGTTCCTCCAGTTATGGCAAGGTTATCGGGATCCAAAAGAAAGGCATTCAGATTCAGAGCCGATGGATAGGGGTTTCCGGTGAGTGTGGCGTTGCCCGTTGTTAGAGTAACGCTAATATTGCCGCTATTAGGCTTTCCTCTGAAATCGTAGCGCTGAGCACCTCCAGGGTTGTTAGGTATTCCGATTCCTAAAGGATCTAGAAGATCTGTGCCGGAGGTTCCTTTCATGGTAAAGCCTTCGCCTGGAGCTAAAGAGGTGGCTGCTCCAACTGCGCTCCACTGTGAATAACTGCTGGCATTGGTAAGTTTATAGATCCATGAGGAAGCGATTGCTAGAGGCGATGCAGTGCCGTCATAGCTTCCCTGTGGAAGAATCGCCGCAGAGGTCGAAAGAATCGCCGTTTCAGGACGTGAGAGCATGGTGATGCCAAAACTGGAGTTTCCCGTTGTATTGGAAGGCATTCCGACAGGGGCACACCAGTAGTTGTATTCAAAATTATCTGATGTGCCTTCTTGGTAAACTGAAAGAGAGCCCAGACCAACATTGTTAGAGAGGATGGCTCCTTGAATGAGCTGGGCTTCATTTCTTAAATAGAGATTGGAATTAGCATTGAGCTGAAGATTTTCTTTGACATAAAGCACTTCGTTTTTGGCATAAAGGCTTGCCCCTGTTGCCAAATATAGCTGGGAAAAGCAGCTAGTGTTCACAGCCATCAAAAAAAGAGTAGACAGTTTTTTCATGTGCAGTTTCGGGTTAAGATTTAAATACAAAAAAATAAGTCTCAGTGGGATTTTCGGCGTTTTACGGTAACGATTAGACCCAATATAATGCCCGCCGCCAGCAGCAAAGTGCACTGCCCATCGATAGGCAGATCAGGAGTGTCATCGGGAAGCCCTGGGGGAGGTGGGCCGCCTTGTGCTACAAGGGCAGAAGAATAAAGAATAAATAAATACAGAACGGTGCTTGTTTTTTTTAGGTTCATAAGGGCAATTTAGGGGTTGTATAGTTGTGGAATCGATTAGGGGATGAATGTGTTTTTCATAGTCTTCAGCATCGCGCTACTGGTGAGCACATTCGCATGAACGCCAAATGTTAACAAGCAGCATAAGAGCTTAGTAGGCTGTTTTTTAGACATAGGTAGTTGGATTTATGTAAGGCAAATTTAAATTCACTACACAGTGCTGCTTACATAATTTTTATTCATATTTATATAATTTCCATGTCACTTCAATTCTTTTTAGGAAGCTGCATAGAGAAGTTGCTTTAGAATTTTTTGCGTTTTAAAGTGCATGGTGATCCTGTAAAAATGCATTGTAGATTGTAAAAAAATGATTACGACAATTTTTGCAGTTTTGTCTAGATTGTCAATTCTAAAATCAGAAGTTATGAATAAGCTTGGACCTGTGGTAGTAGTTGATGGGAGCAAAGGAAACTGTGTTTTGTTCCAAAAGATTTTTAAAAAATTGGAGATGAGAAATGTATTGCTCTGTTTTGGATCGTTAAGGGAGGCTGGATATAGACTTTCTGAGGCAGGAACGGATCCCTTTCTACTTTTTGTGAATGTGATGCAGCTTGCCCAGAATAGAAGAATGACGGATTATCTACTGTTTATGGAGCTACGCTGTCCGTGTTTATTTTTTTCCATTTCATCTGCACGCTGTTTTGTGGTAGATGTCTATACAGGGCCTACGCTAACCTATGCGTCCTCACGCTGGAGTGAGGAGAATTTTACGGAAATTATCCATTCAACACTCCAGCATGTGGAAGAGGAGTCTTTCAAGGAGCTGCTGAGAAGAAGAATTGAGGATAAAAACTAAAAAAACGTCTGAGAAGACGTTTTTTAGTTTTAGAAAGTCGAATAGTCGATAATCTTTTGATGAGTGCAATCCTAATTATTTGCTTAGCTCTCTTAATGAAAGGATGTTACTGATTTGTTTTTAATTATTTTCTGGTTCTTCTCCAGTGCTTACCCACCTTAGTGCTTCATGAAAATCATTTTTTTTATAGCCTCTGAATTCTCCTGGAACAAGATAGCTGAAGCCATTGGTAAAAGATATGGCTCTGGAGGAGTCCGTGACGATTGCGGCGCGGTTCCATTTTCCCAGATTTTTAAGACCTAGTAGGGCATCCTGCATCCAAGCGGCGGCTGTAAAGTTTTCGATATCGGTGTCAATTACAAAGAGAAAGTTTATTTCATTGATCCTTTCTGCAAGTTTGGACACTTCAGGAGCTAACACATTTTTGTAATCTTCGGCTGTTACAGTGCCTTTCGCTCTAAAGGCCGCAACATTTTCGGAGGCGTCAATTTTCTCTATCATTTCTTTTTGTTTTACGGTTAAACGCTAAATGTAGCTGGTCGTCCAAAGATATCTTTTCAACGTAAGGTTTTATTTTTATAGAATTGCCATGATGCTCTTTTTGGTATGGATGCTTATTTTATAAGCTTAAGACAGAATTCTGTAAGCGCGGGCTGGCTTTGGGCTTTAGATTTGGAATAGTTTAATTGAAAAATTGCATATTATGAAAACAGCAGATACTGCAAAGACAGGAGCAAAGAAAGCGCCTGCCAAAAAGGCTCCGACAAAACAGGCTCAGAGCAGAGGAAAAGCCGTGCCAGCAAAATCCAATGCGGCTGAAGGGCTTAGAGAATTGTTTGTAGATTCTCTTAAAGACATCTATTGGGCGGAAAAAGCGCTTACTAAAGCGCTTCCAAAAATGGCTAAGAATGCGTCTTCGGAGAATTTGATCACGGCTATAAACGATCACTTGGCTGTAACACAAGAACAAGTGGCGAGGCTTGAGCAGGTTTTTGAAATTTTAGGAGTGAAGGCTTCCGCTAAAAAATGCGAAGCTATGGAAGGGCTCATTAAAGAAGGGGAAAGCATTATGGAGGAAACTGAGCTAGGTCCAGTTCGTGATGCGGGAATCATTGCGGGATCCCAAAAAATTGAGCATTATGAAATTGCTTCTTATGGAACTCTTGCGGCTTTTGCCCTGACTCTAAATGAAGAGGAGGCAGCAAAATTGCTCCAGCAGACTCTTGAAGAGGAAAAACAAGCTGATACCATTCTCACTGAGGCCGCCTACAACACCATTAATTTTGACGCTTCGGAAGAAGAGGAATCGCAAGAGCAATAAGAGCTTTTCGCGCAAAAAAAGACCTGCAGTCTATATATGATTGCAGGTCTTTTTTATTTTATATATTTACCACCTACAACCTTTCTATGGCATCATTGATCAGTTGAGCAGTCTTGTCTACAGCCTGCATCACAATCTGCTCTGGTGTTCCATGAAAGAGCTCGCGGTGGCGTATTTGCTCTGTAGGAGTGATGATATAAAAGAATATGGTGCCAACTGGTTTTTGGCGAGTTTCGCTTCCTCCTGGCGAGCTAAGTCCTGTGATGGCGGCCGTTACCTTTGCATTAAAGAGCTTTGCTGTCTGTTGGGCGAGAAGTTTGGTGACTTCAGCAGATTCTGCGCTATGCTTTTGAATCATCTCGTGAGGCACATGCAAAAGTTGTTCTTTAACAAATGCCTCATAGCATACGATTCCTCCGCGAAGGATAGCTCCGGAATTTTTGGTCATTGAAAACTCAGAGGCAAGACGGCCTGCGGTGACGCTTTCTGCAAAGGAGACATTCCATTTTTTTCTTTTCAGCGCAGCGCTGCATTTCATTACAATTTCTGAAGGCATACTTTTTATTGTTTACAGTTCCTATTGTTCTTTTCTTGGCTCTTTCTTTAGCGCTGAGCCATGCCGTTTAGCAAAGGTTCGGGCTGATAATAGCATTCCAGTATGGAGCGCATTTTAGAAGGGTCGTACACCGCACTGATATACTCGCACCAAGTTTTCTTTGGAACCAGATCCAGCAAAGCTTGGTCTAGTTTAAGGACTTCCCGCGCATGCTCCAAAAGCAGTGCGTCCCACTGTTGATGGTATCGCAGAATATCGTCAGGATAGACCGTCTTACGATCGGTGTTTTCATCAATACAGCTGAAGGGCTCCTCGAGGTTTAAATAGCCATAGTCATCGGTAAGTTCCTCGCCGGGATGGATGTCTCGTATGGCGATTTCAAAGTCATAAGGTGTACTAAAGCAACTCGGATTGAAGCTATGGTTGACAAATTTTCCATGGTCCCAGCAAAGCACTAAATCTCCGTGCCTGTTGGTAAAAGAATATTTGTGCAGATGGCTTCTGATAAACGGGTTTAAGCTGTGGAGTTCGCTTCGTTTAAAGACACAATCCAGATCATCTTGAACCCAAGTGATGGTGCCTTTTGGGATCAGTTTGGTGGCTACAACGCCATATCCTTTCTCAGGGCTTATAAAACGAACTTCGGTATCGGGATGTATCATATCATACTAGTTTTAGTGATTCTCTCTGGTATACTTCTTTTCTTAATCCGCTGCTGGAGAAGCGATGTCTTCTTCTGTTATAAATCAGTTTGATTTTCATTTTCTCACAATAGCTTTTTCCTGTAAAATCTTTCTCGCGGTATTCCTCTCCAATGATTCGAACATCGATTGGGAACGCCTGTAGAATGTCTTCGAGGTCCTGCTCGGTAGTGTAGGGAATGATCTCATCTACAAAGCGGCACGCTTTAAGCTGAATGTAACGCTCTACAACTGACTGTGTTGGTCTATTCTTTTCAGGACGGTCAACTGTTGGATCGGTCTGCAGTCCCACAATGAGGTAGTCGCAGTGCAATTTGGCTTCTTCAAGCATTCTCACGTGTCCAGCATGTAACAGGTCAAAGGCGCTAAAAGTAATGCCTACTATGGGTTTTATGGTTTTCATTTTTTTCAGGTTTTAAATGAGACAATTATTCAAATAATCTGGCTAGGCGCTTCAGTACGTTCTGAGGTTTTTGGAACTTGCTTTGAGCCTGAATAACCGCATTAATATAAGGCTGATGGGCTATGCGATTCTTGTGACGGTCAAGATCCCAAAGACCACACTGGCAGTAGTTTTGTAGATTATCCCAGTCAGGACGGTCGGTGGCGGGGTATAAGCAGATGCCCTGAAGATCCACGCCGTTATCTTGAGCCTTGAGGCATTCAGTGGCAATTTCTTTTATCCACAAGGCTCTTTGCGGTCCGAAATGCCCCGTTTCGGAAATAAAAATAGGCTTGTGGTATCTGTAGTAAGCAGTCTGAAGCAGCTCGCTAAGGGGCGTTCTTTTTTCCTTTGCCTGCTCTTCTGGCCAAGGAAGTGGTTTCCCTTCGGCTTCCCACTGGCAGTCCCAATAGTAGTTAAAGCCAAGAATTTCCAGATAGTCCTCCGAGCCTCCTAGTTCTGGGCACATACGTCCAGCTATGATGTCCATGGCTTGAAACTGGTGTTCGTTGATATCCAGCACATGGTAATGCTCTGGTGTGGGATGGATTCTAACCAAAGGTTCCACCAGAATGACAGTGCAGTTGGGATCGGTACTTTTAAGTTTTTTGATTCCAGCTATAGCCGCCTTGCAGAGATGGTATTTCATGTCCCATCCAGAGTTGGTCGCAAAAGGAACTGTACCTCTCACATCGCCAGAATGCCAAGCCAGAAAGCTAATCTCATTGATAGGCACTACCATCAGGGGCTGGGTGGCATTAGCTCTATAAAACAAGGCAAAGGCCTCGCAGAGCTTTTCAAAACGTCCAGCAAATAGCGGATGGGTAGGGTAAAGCCCGTCAGGATATCCAAAATGGATTAAATCCCAGATCTGTTGAATGCCGTATTTCTCTGCGGCTCTTATGCGAGTCAGCACATTCGAGAAGTCAAAATCTCCAGATGCTTTTTCAACTTCGCTCCAGCAGATGCCCTCGCGTACCGTTCTGATATCTATAGCGTTGAGTGCCCTGTAGTCTTCTTCTGTCCTGATATCGTGTTGGGTCTCCTTCAAAAGGTTGATTCTTTCCCCTCTTCTATTGATGTGGTCAGCGCATTCAAAACCAGCCATAAAAAAAGTATTGAATCTTTCCATTACCCAGCTGTTTTTAAAGTGTTTTTATCTTGCAGATTTTCAAATAGATCCAGCGCGTTTTTAAAGGCTTCATCCATATTGAAGTACTTATAGTTGGCCAATCTTCCCACAAAATGGATATCAGGGAGCTGTTCAGCCAGCGTTTTATAGCTGCTGTAGATTTCCTGGTTTTTGGGATTGGGAACTGGGTAGTAAGGCTCTCCCTCATCGGTAGTGTACTCCTTGACTATAGTGGTCTTTGAGGATTTCTGATTCCCAAAATGTTTGTATTCCACAATGCGGGTATAGCGGGTATCGGTTCCAGGGTAATTTACTACGGAATTTTCCTGAAAATATTCTGCATTAATGGTCTCTTTAGCAAAATAGATCGAACGGTATTCAAGTTTTTCAGTGAGCTGTCCAGTAAATTCAAAGAAGCGGTCAATTGGACCGGTATAAAATAGCTTCTCATAACCACTGTATTCTTTTTTTGTCTCCAGATAGTCAGTATCAAGGAGTATTTCTATATTTGGATGATCCAACATATTCTCAAAAAGTTGCGTGTAGCCTCCTGCAGGAAGCGCTTGGCACTCGTCAGAGAAATAGCGGTCATCAAAATTTGTTCTCACTGGAATGCGCTCCAGTACGGAAGCATCGAGCTCCTCGGGATATTTGTCCCACTGTTTTTTAGTGTAATGCCGAAACATTTTCTCATATAACACAGCGCCAACTCGGTTTAAAACGGCTTCTTTGCCATTGCGCGGACGAGATATTGGTATGCGGTTCTCTTCCAACCAAACTTTCATCTGCTGTTCATCCTCGATGGAAAGCCCAAAAAGTTCGTTGACTGTGGTGATATTCACTGGAATGGGTACAGATTTTCCGTCCACTCTTGCTTTGACCTTATGTTCCCAAGGATACCAGTCGGAGAATTGGTTTACGTAGCGCCATACGGTTTGATCATTGGTGTGGAATAGATGTGCGCCGTACTTGGAGACCAATATTCCGTTTTCATCGGTATAGTCATAACAGTTCCCTGCGATATGGCTTCGCTTTTCAATTACAAGCACTTTTTTGCCAATAGAGGCATAGCGTTCGGCTAGAACTGCACCTGAAATGCCTGCTCCTATAATTAAAATGTCGGTCTGTTTCATCTGGTAAAGGATTTAATGATGGATTTCATTTTTTGAGCCGTGGCATCCCAAGAAGTCCTATCCAGAATTTCCCTATACTGGCACTCCCATTGTGAACCGCTGTTGGGATCGGTGAGTTCTCGGGCAGCTTGTGCAAATTCATCTGCATTTTCTACCAGATGTACGCAGTGGGCATAGTCACGCACAACATCAGTAATCTTTGTGGAGATAATAGGTTTGTTGGCGGCCATGTATTCGAGCGTTTTGGTAGGGCTGATGAATTTTGTAGCGTCATTGAGCGCAAAAGGCATAAGAGCTATGTCAAAAGCTTTTAGATAGCTGGGAAGTTCCTTGTAGCATTTCATTCCCAAATAATGGATATTCGGAGTCTGCGGCAGGTCAGAGTGTTCAATTTTAGCCAGAGGTCCAATCATGACAAAAGATACATCAGGAAGTTTTTTTGCCACTTCATGTAATAATTCTAAATCAATCCTTTCATCGATAACCCCAAAGTAGCCCGCAATTGGCATTGGAATATCGCCGATATCTGATGGAATGGAAATCTCGCCTTTTGCCTCTTCAAAATGACTGCGGTCAACAGAGCTTGGAAAGCAGTGTACATTCCGATGGAACCTTTTTTTGGATTCATAAAGCGATTTGCCTCCTGTGAAGATAATGTCTGCATTGGCCATCAGATATTTTTCTTGATCCATCAACTGCTCATGTGCTCCTTTAAATAGAGATAGTTCATCCATGCAGTCATAGATGATAGTGTCAAATTTGAAAGATTCCAAAATAGGGCAGAATGCAGGTGAATAGAACCAAGCTGATCCTATATTTCGACTGCCGGTATAGGAGGGAAGAATTAAAGCAATATCTTCAATGCGCTCAACATTGGGCTGCAGTACATGGAGATTTTCGCTGATGATGCTCAAGTTTCCCGGTTCTTTATTGTCTGGATTGGGTAGGGGCTCCTCAATAAAAAGCACTTTCATATCTTGTGCCATTCGGCTAATGAGATGTTGAGGTCGTTGGTAGACGAATTTCCACCGAAGGTGGCTCAGCACAATCATATCATAATGTTGCCCTTGCTGAGGTTTTTGCTGGTTTAGTACGCTGGCGCTTCTACTAATTTTCTTTAAGTTGTTTATCATAATAATGGATTTTAATAATTTGCATTAGGGGATTTTTAAGCTCCCAGATCTAATGGTTAGATTGGAAAGAAAAGCAAATGTATAAGAGGCCAATAGCCTATTTTTATAGTTAAAGGCACGGGAATTATATAATTTTCAGTAGCTTGGATCTGAATTTTAGTTGTTTTGCGAAATCTCTATTAGGTAGAAAAAAAGAGCGGAAAGTATTCCGCTCTCTGATAGCCTTGGGACTGCCATTTTACTTTTTTATGGAAGATGCAGGAATAAGAGTGTCTTGCATAAATTTTGCTTTGATAATAGTGCCTTTCTCATCCTCCCATTGAGTGATGATGTTTTCAATGAGATCCGGCTCAAAGCCAATGACTTCCATTACTGGTCCTCCAAATTCCTGTTGCACCAGCTCTCCTTTTTTAAATTTCATTGCTTTGGAGATTTAATTAAACATAAATATGAATTAAGTTAGGAAATGCTACTTGGCCGCCGTTATATCTTTTACGCGTGATTTTACAGTTTTAGGCTTTGGCGAGCATTTAATGAACAATATGAGTTTAGCATTCATCTGAAGATCGAAAACTATTGATTTTCAGTTTGTAAAACTGAATTTGAATTCTGTAAATATGCCTTAGTATGAAGATGTATTTTTCAGGATATTAATTTTAAAAACTGATAGTTATGACATTTGAAAATGAAAACACCGAAGGAACGGCGGCCAAAGCCATAGAAGAACAAACTTCAAAGCTGCCTTCAGATCTGTTTCTCTACGGCTCGCTCGCCGCAATGGGAACTTCACTAGCTTTAAAATGCCTAGGCAAGCGACATGCTGCTCTTTTCGTTGGGCAGTGGGCCTCTCCATTTCTGTTGCTTGGAATCTATAATAAGCTGGTTAAGCAACATGGGCATGATGCACAAGATAAGCCCGAAGGATTTTAAGTTAGATCGAATTGATTTAAATAATAAAGCTGCCCAAAAGGCAGCTTTTTTGTTAGATGATTCTTTCAATTTAGTTTAGAGAATCTGTCTTCGAGGCTGCGTGCTTGTGAGAAACGCGGCACCAATTTCAATAATTCCAAGAGTTAGATGCGGACCGTAAACTGTTTCTGAGAAACCCAAAAGCCAGGGAGAGGCTGCCAGAAATAGCCCAGATAAAAAATCCACTATCAGATGGATGGGCATGGGGATGACTTTTAGAAATCCTAGCTCGTAGTCGGTCATCAGACTATAAATAATCGTCGCTGCGCCAAGCACATAAAAGACACTACTCTCAGGCTTTTCGTGATTCAGATTAAAAAGAGACGGAGAAGCAATGAGAAAGACGCCCATAATGTAATCCATATAGCCGTGGGTTTTAGTGTTTATTGGTTTCATAATTTTAAAGTTTTAATTTATAAAGTAGTAAGGGTAATGGTGTAGTGCGTTTGCCCGATAATTCAGGACCGGCGGTACGATAAGGCTGGAATTAAATAAGCTAATACAATGTTCTATCTTAGTTTGGGCTGCACTGTTCTTCAAAAGAAACGGTCACAGGAAGATAGATGCTGACTGTTGTACCTTGTCCCAGAGAGCTGCTGACCTTTGCCATACCGTGATGATTCAGCGCAATCTGCCGCACCAAAGCAAGACCCAGTCCAGAGCCATAGTTTTTTTCGCTACGATGCAGCTGATAGAAAGGGTTAAAGACTAGAGTTTCATAATTCTGCTCAAAACCTCTTCCATTATCTGTGAACGAAAGTTTGATATATTCGTTTTCTGGATAGGCGCCAGAAATCTCATGAGAAATATCCTTGATGTGATGTAGTGTGATTTTAAGCATAGGAGCAGACGCTTCGTTGGCAAAGCGTAATGTATTGCTGATGAGATGGGCAAAGAGCAGCCTAATCTGGCAAGGAATGACCGGCATCAGCGGCAGCTCTTCGGATTCAATTATAGCACTGGTTTGTCTGATGGGACTCTTTAATTCATTGAGCACCTTTCTTAAAATCTGGTTCAAATCGGTTTTTTTAGGTTTTTTCTGCTCGAAATGGACTCTTAAATAGATAACAAGGTCTTCAATGAGTCTTTCGAGATTGTGAGAGGTGTTTAAAATCCGCTCCAAACTATGTATGCTTCCCTGTGTAAGGGACTTTTCAGTGTCGACTATTTTCTTTGCAAACATGTGGATTTTGCGCACTGGATCCAACAGCTTATCGGTCGCCGATGCGGTGAAGTGCTCCAACTGTGTGCTACGCTCTAGCTGTTGCTGTCTTTGGAATGAGAGCTCTTTTTTAGCCTCTTCAAAATCTGTGATGTCTCTAAAGGTAAGCATTACGCACTGCTGCAGTTCGTTTTCGATTGCCATTGCATTAACCATATATGTGCGTAATGTTGGTCCTGATGCCAAAGGGATTCGGGTGTCCTGCACCATTTCCATGCGGTTGATCCTTTGCAATACTAACTCTTTAAATTCTGGCGAAATCCATTGAGAGTTGGCTCCATCAAAGATAGAGAGCCCTTCGATTATGCCGTCTTGTATTCCAAAGCTGCGGTAAAAGGCTGGATTGGCGCTTTGTACAATAAGGTTCTGGTCCAAAATAATCAGAGGTTCTTTCAGATTTTTGATAATTGAGGCATGCAGCTGCTGTAAGGCAGAAAGTTCGTTACGTCTGTCTTTAAGCTCATCGTTTGTACAAGATAGCTCTTCATTATTGGATCGCAGCTCTTCTGCTGTGGTTTTGAGTTCTTCGTTAAGAAGCTCAAGCTCTTGGGTGCGTTGTAGGAGTTCTTCATTAGTCGTTTGTAATTCTTCGAAATAAAGCTCCTGTTTTCTAGTAAGCTCTTTTGAATTAGTATTATGGGGTGGAATTTCTGCCTTTATGGAGTCTTTCAGCGTTTCGTCACTATTTAGGATTGGCTTGCGACTGAAAACCACCAGTAAGAGCTCGCTGTGCATGGGCAGATATACCACTTCAAAAGAGGCAGTGTAATTGCTATGACCAATAGAAAGAACGGCATTCTGTTGCTGGCTTCTTTTTTCAGATCTGGCAGCTAAGATGGCTTTTTTAAGAATAGGACGCACCTCGTGATGTGCCATATTTAGAATATTAAAGTTTGGTGTTCCTGCAGGTGGCTGCAGAAAAGGGCTTGTGTCTCCATTAAAATGTACGATTTCAAAATGCTCATTGATCAGCACTGCGGCCGGGGCATATTGCTCGGCCAGCAGTTCGGCAGTTATTTTCCTGAAATCTTTTGTGTCCGCATCCACACTCTCATGTTTAATAGATGTAGCGCTCTGTTCTGTTATAGCTACAGCAGAATTTAGTAAATCGCGGGTTTGGATGCGTCCATAGGTGTTTTTTCCTATATAAAGCCCTTTTATTTCTGTGGCTTGAAAGAGCTCTTCGCTCTGTGGAATGGAATCTTCTTCCGCGATAAGCAGAAAGCCTCCTGGATTAAGCGCATAGTGAAACGTAGCGGCAAGCTGTAAGCGGAGTTCTGTGCTAAAAAGAGGCAAGGCATTACGGCATGAAATCAGATCAATTCCTGACAAGGGAAAATCTTTTGTGATATCGTGAACGGCAAACACGCAGCAGTCACGTATGATTCTGCCCACCTGCCATTTGCTGTCTTTTTTTATGAAATATTTCTCCATTCTTACCTGATCGACATATTTGATATCCTGTTGGGAATAAATGCCTGTTCTAGCTTTTTTGATGTTTTTAAGGGAAATGTCGGTTGCGAATATCTTAAAGCTAAGATTATTATGGCCACTACTTTGCAGATATTCATGCAAAACAATGGCAAGAGAATAAACCTCCTCGCCACTTCGGCAGCCCGGAGACCATAATCGGAGTTCTTTCCCGGAGCTATTTTCTAGAAGAGCAGAGAATGCTATATTGCCAAGTACATCAAATGCAGTTGAGTTGAAGAAAAAAGTCGGACTGTTTAGGATTTCATAAAATAGCAAATCCTGTTCAGAGGGACTGTCCTTGAGCATTCTTAGATAGCCCACAAGACTCTTTTGTCTGGCGAGTACCATTCGTTTGGCAATCTTACGCTTTAGAATTTCAGGGTTAAAGCGTTCCAAGGTCGTTCTGCTTTTTATGGCTGCCAGCCTTATGATATCCTCATAAGCTTGCTGCGCTTCAGCACTTTGGTCTTGGACAGCTAGTTTGGCAGCACGAATTGTTGCCAGCAAATCGGCTGTATGAGTGGATCTGATGTAATAGTCAAAGGTGGTGTCTGTCACATCGCTGACGGGAAGAACAGTCAGATCAGCTACAGCAATAGTCGCGCCACCTTTTGCCCTGATTTTTTTAAGCCCCCAAGCTCCTTCTCCTGTGGGATAGTTTAGGAGCAAGCCTATGGCATCGTTGCCAAATTTCTCGGCTAATGCGCCAAAGAATTGGTCTAGGGATTCTGAAGGTTTTTCCTCTCTGGTAAAGCGTTTGAGACTTAAGGTGCCTTGATTCAGAATCAAGAAATTGTTTTCCGGAACTACATAGATATAGCCGGGCTTCATCTCGGCAGTATTGACAATTTCCTGCACGGGAAGTATGGCAGTCTGCTGCAACATTTCTGAAAGGTTTTTTTGCTGCGGTTGCGATAGGTCCTGAAATATGATAAAAGAACCAGTTGTCTCTGTTAATGAACCTACAAAAGTTTTAAGACTTTCTAAGGAGGCCGAACAGCAGGCAATACCGATTATTGGAAATTCATTATTTTGATCTGTTTTTATGTCAAGTTTGTCCATATTGCATTTTTTTAAGCAGTTCAATCCTGCTATTAATACCCAAACCTTCTAGCTGAAGCGCAGAAGGCTCAGCCGCATAAATTTCAAATCATATAAAAATAGTCTGTCATGGCAGAAAAGCTTGCCACACATAAAATGTACAGATCTTGTTTTTAAATTGAAGCTGTGATTAGGGGCTTCTATTATTTAATAATTCATTGCGCCTGAGTGTTTTCAGTTTGATTGGGTGCTTTGAACAGTTTTTGGTATGAGCTAAAGTATCTCTATGTCAATACTGATTCTTATATAATTATTCGAAAATATTTTGTAATTCCCATGTTGCAGATTGTTTTCAAAGTATGATGAATAAAATAGACCTTAGTTGTGCTTTAGATTGTATAATCTTGAGATGTAAAGCTGTAATAATCAGTTTTTTGCGGAAACTAAATTTGAATTATTAAAATTAGTTCACAATGAAAATCAAAAGAAAAAAAAGCAAAACTCATCAAAGTATGCAACAGCTATATGGTGCATTGGCATCTCAGGGGCTTTCAGAGATGAATATGTTAGTGATGGCGATAGCAAATTTAAAGGAAGAAGCTTCCTCTCGCAGCCTTAACTTTCTCCTAGGCAATTTCTCGGGGACCAAGAGGCGTGTCGAATATGTAAAGCAGTCACTACAGTCTTCGGCAGGAAGTTTTCAGAAGGAACATTTTTCTTCGGTCGGTTTCCAAAGAGAGTGGTTTGCTTTATTGGAGCGGACTTCTAAAGGTCCAGTGCGTGATGCCGCAATGATTGCTTGGCTTCAGAAAATACTGCACAGCCATATGGCCAGTTGCCGTATGCTTAGCATATTAGCAAAAGTACTTGAAAAAGCGGAGGAGAAGGAGCTGTTTGAAGGTTTTGTTGCTCAGGCACTAGATGCTGACAGCCAACTCTCTGATGCAGCAGACAATACCATTAACTTTGATGCCGCGTTGGATGAGAATAGAAATCTTGTTCGAGAGCATTATAATCCTAATTTATAAAGGCAGGCTTAGTTAGGCCTGCCTCGATAAGGCTGTTTTTAGGGTCCGGTCAGATGATCTGAAGATGGGGGCGCGCCTGAAGGCTCACAATATCACATCGTTTAGGTTGTGATAGGCAGAATAGAATACTCATCGCGATATCTTCTGCTTCAAGCATTTCCATTTTTTGTATTTTCCCGCGGTGTTCTTCTCTGGTTCCTGGCTGCATATCGCTGCTCACTGCACCCGGTTCAATTAGAGATACCTTGATGCCCAATGGATTTACCTCCTTTCGGAGTGCTGCACTGAAGCCTCTTACAGCTGACTTTGTGGCTACATACACCGTTCCAGTTTCTTCGTGCGTTTCTGCACTCATAGAACCGATATTGACAATATGTCCTCGTTGCTGTATAGTCATTCTTTTTACAGCTTCTTTGGCAAAGGAGATGTATCCAAGTATATTGGTCTCTAGTATATATCTGATATTTTCATATTCTTCCTCAGTAATTCCATCAGCTCCCAGAGCTGCATTATTGATAAGTATATCTACACCGCCCAATCTCTGGTCTATCTCTTTCCAGACCATTTCAATATCTTCTTTCAGGGCGATATCAGCTGTTATGCCATAAACTTTTCCTTCAGCTTGCGCTTGGATTTCTCCCAGTGCCTGATCTAGGTCATCCTTATCCCTTCCGAAGATAAAAACATCTCCACCAAGGGAAGAAAGCAGAAGTGCTGCCGCTTTACCGATACCAGTGCTTCCGCCTGTAATGACAATTTTTCTGCGGTCAATGTTTCGTCCAAAATAATCCGATAGATTCCCCATAGTTTCTTTTTTAGTTTATTAATAGTTTTAGTTTTAGGCAAAAAAGCGCAAATTGCTTTGCCTCATCTGCAATTGTTTTTACATCATTTTCTGTTCGACAAGCTCTTTTAGCTTTAGGGCATTAAATGCTGCGTATCCCTGCTGGTCGTTGTCAAAAAAAATAAATACATCTTTGTTTTTTAGCCATTCTAGGCATTTCTCAGCCCATTGCTCAAGCGTACTCTCGGTATAGTTGCCCTGATATTTTTCGGCAGCTGGCCCATGCAGCCGGACATAAACGAAATCTGCGGTGACCTGCAGTGGCGATTTGTAGCCGGCAAGTTCATATATGCAGAAGCCGGCATTGTATTTTTCCAGAAGCTGATATACTTCAGGTATATCCCATTCTTTATTACGGAACTCAAAGGCATATCGGCTGTGGGCGGGAAGCGCTATGAGAAAATCCTCCAATAGAGTAAGATCGGCTCCAAGGGATGGAGGCAGTTGGAATAGTATAGCGCCCAGTTTTTTTTCTAAAAGCTTTACTTTGTCCATAAAGATAAGAAGGCTCTCTTTGGGGTCATGGAGCTTTTTCATATGTGTAATGTATCGGCTGGCTTTGATGACATACACAAAATCCGCTGGAGCTTGTCTCTCCCAGTTCTCAAAGGTTTCATCGGTGGGCATCCTATAGAATGTATTGTTGATTTCCACTGCCATGAAGTAATTGCGGTAATAGGAAAATTCATCCTTTGCCTTTAGGTTTTCGGGATAGAAAGTACCATGCCAGTGTTTATAGGACCATCCTGAAGTTCCAATATGGATGCTATGCTTTTTCATATGATGCTGCTAAATATTCTGTGTTGCGAACCGCTATTTGACTTGAGTTCATTTTTATTTTAAGGCTTTTGCCAGAGACTCTGCCATAGATTGGGCATCCTTGCTGTAATTTTTAGTATAGTGGGCTAGGAGCTCGGTTTTTGTTTTTTTGGAATCCTTGCTGTGACCTTCCCAGATTACACCCAAAGAAGCGTAGGGAGGAAGGGTAAGACCAGTGCAGGTGAAAAAATTGGCTATATTTCCAGTTATATGCTCCACGCCATCTGAATCCCCAGTTACAATAACGGCTCCCATTTTGCCTTCTAGAGGAGAATTTTCTCCAGAATTGATGATGTCAAATACTTCATCGAGTCGCTCAATGCAACGCTGAAGTTCGGAGGAATGATTGTTCCACCAGATTGGAGTGGCAAAGATCAGAATCTCTGCCTTAAGGATTTTTCCATAAATGGCAGGCCAGTCATCCTCCTGTTCCAAATGGATGTAGGTTCCAGGAAGAATTTTATGGTTCGCAAGTCTAATGATTTCAAATTCGATTTTCTGCTTTGAAAGAAAACCGCAGAAGAATTCCGTAAGCGTTTCTGTATTGGAAAGGCCTTTGTTTTTGAGGGTGGCCAGCAGTATGACAGCTTTCATAAGTATTTAAGATATAGTAGATTACTTTTAGTCTTTATTCTCTTGTAGCAATTGAGATTCCTTGTATTCTATAGCCATGTCCAGCTTTTTGGTGTAATTAAGGATTTCCTTCCCCACCGCTGGATCCGTAGATCTGTCCAGTGGCGTAACTGGCATCTTCAGCAGCCAGTTGCACATAAATGGAAGCCAGCTCTACGGGCTGTCCTGGCCTTCCCATTGGGGTTTGTCCTCCAAAATTTTTAAGCTTCTCCATTGTGGCACCTCCGCTTACTTGCAGTGGCGTCCATACAGGTCCTGGAGCGACGCCATTCACTCGTATTCCTTTTGGAGCAAGCTGTTTGGCCAGCGATTTAATGTAATTGGTGGTTGCCGCTTTGGTTTGTGCGTAATCATAGAGATCCTCGGTGGGAGCATAAGCTTGGACGGAGCTTGTTCCTATTATTGACGAGCCTGGTTTTAAATGAGGAAGTGCCGCTTTTATAATCCAGAAGGGAGCATAGATGTTGGTTTTCATTGTCGCATCAAAATCTTCTGTGGAAATGTCTAAGATGGAGTCATGAGTCTGCTGTCTGGCAGCATTGTTAATAACGATGTCCAATCCTCCAAGTTCTTTAACGGCTTTTTCCACCAACGACTTACAAAAGCTTTCGTCTCTTAAATCCCCAGGAATGGCAATAGCTTTCCTGCCTTCTGCCTTAATGAGCTGGATGACTTCTTTGGCATCCTCCTCTTCTGTTGGATAGTAGTTGATGGCGACATCTGCGCCTTCCCTCGCGTAAGCAATTGCTGCGGCTCTACCCATTCCTGAATCTCCTCCTGTAATGAGCGCTTTACGGCCTTTAAGTCTGCCAGATCCTTTATAGCTTTTCTCACCATGGTTGGGACGGGGATCCATTTTGCTTACAAGTCCTGGCCAAGGTTGCTTTTGTTCTTTGAAAGGCGGACGAGGATATTTTGTCTTAGGGTCTTCTGGAAGGATGTTTGATTTTTCGTCTCCCGTGAAATCTGCACCAAGAACAGGGGTAAAGGCAGTAGTCAGGCAGATAGCACCCATTCCTGTAATAGCTGAGCGTCTAGTTATCGTGTTTTTATTTTCCATTGCTTTGATTTTTAGATTTTTAATAAGCTAAAAGTAGCAAAGCAGGTAATGGCGATTTTACAGGATTATATTTTGGATTTATATAATATGCCCAAAAAAAAATAATATTGAAGTCTTTGTAGAGACTGAAAGATAGGTCATTGCATTAGAGGAAAAGTGTAATTGTAGGCTTATAGGGTACGGGATGTTACAATCTGAAGAATTTGGAGAATAATTGAAGTTTCCTTAGACATAATATTTGGAAATTCGAAGTTTAATAGGTTAAGAACCTCTAATACGCATTTATAAAATATCTTTACGAATATCGAATTGTTTCTGGCTAATTTATATCTGCTTCAATTCTCTTTATCTTTTTTTGAAAATTTGTAGTGAGATTTAGTTTACGTATAATTTAATCGTAATAAAAAATACAGCTATGAAACCTGAGTATTTTACACTAGAATTACAAAATTCAAAATAAAGGATAAAAACAAAACATCTTAACAAAAGCAATAAAAGATCTAATTTTGACACTTTGTTGTTTTGGATGCAGTTTTGAATTCTGATTTTCTTGAATATTTTGATTGATATTGATTCTTATACTTTATAATTTGTTTATGAAAAGACATTTATTTTTACTTGCCATTTTACCATTTATGATTTCCTGCACTAAACCAGAAAAAATAGATTTATTAAAACTAAAATTGGATGAACCTTTAATAAATCTGATAGAATTTAATGATACTTTACTTGTTGGCGTTGAAACGGTTGAGTATCCGTTTTGTTTATTTGCTGAAGTAGAAAAATCTCAAAAATATACTTTTGATGGAATCGATCTGAATGAGCACAAAATTATTTTTCAAATAAACTCAGAAAAACTTAGAACAGATAGCATTTCAAGATTTGGTGGTGCTCACATTGATTTAGAAAGAATTAAAAACGGAAATGAATTAAAGAATGCTTTAAGGAATTTTAAAGCAGAAAGTAATATTTACGGAGTAAGGATAGCGATAGAAAATCCTAATTTGAAATCGGAAATCTTAAAGAAAATAGAGCTGAAATACGGCAAGGGTACAAAAAATCCAAATACAGATAATGGTTTATATTGGAATGTAAAAGAAGAAAACAAATACATTTTTTTCGCGCCAAATTATGACCGGCTTATTATTTTAAACAGCACAAATTTATCCAAAACTTGCTATTGGGACATCTTTAATGGGTTAATCGATTTTGGAGGTTGCGATAACGAAAAATATACCAAAGAATTAATTAAAAATAGTACCAAACCTGAAGATGTTCAAAATAAACCAGTTGTAAAAATCGATAGAAATTGGCATGTAAACACTCTAATCGTTGGAAAATCAACCGAAGAGGATTTTTTGAAATCTCCAATCAGCAAAAATTTTGAGCGGATAGAAGAAATTAATGGTAGTTCTGGTGAAATGAATCAGATTATGTATCAGGATGAATATCATGATTTCTACTTCTATTTTAAAGTCAATCCGAAAGATCTTGAAAATAAAAAAGCAAACAGTATGAAAAGCTATTCGCTAAATGATTTGAAAAAAGTTGAAATATCATTTGAAAATGGTCTAAAAGCAGGAATGAAATTTGAAGATGCATTAAAAATACTGGATAAAAAAACAATTGTAAAAACGATAAAGAATGAAGGTGAATTACGTTTTGCAAATTACATCATAATCAAAAATGCATCATATGAAGTATCGCTAGTTTTTGACGAAAATTTGCTTTTATCAGGAATATTTCTAAAATAGTTATTTAAATCAAATAAAGAATGAATCTAAATCATATACAAATTATAATAACCGCTTTATTTGCGACACTTTTTTTAAGCTGTAATACGAGCAAAATTCCAATTGCAAAAGACAAAATTTCAAATGAGGTCGATATTTATGTTGCTGGATACGAATATAATGACAGCAAGTTTGAAAGTTCTATAGAAGAAATTGCAGATGAAGTGGGCATGAAACACGTTGCGAAATTATGGAAAAATGGAAAAAACATAGACTTAGAAGAGAAAGAACATTATTCCGATGCAAATTCGGTTTTTGTGCATAACGATGATATATATGTTGGAGGTTCTATTATGTCTGGCGAAGAATATGTAGCCACAATTTGGAAAAACGGGAAAATTCAAAAATTAACCGATGGCAAAAAAACGGCTCACATTCAATCGATAATAGTCGAAGATAAGATGATTTACATTTTAGGAGAGCAGTTTGGAGATGCTCATTATATTGTAAAAGTTTGGAAAAATGGCATTTCTTCTAATATTACAGATGGGAAAAATGATACAGATGGCAACTCATTTTATGTTGATAAAGGAAATGTGTACATCTGCGGAAATGAAAATAATGGCAGTAAAAGCGTGGCAAAAGTTTGGAAAAATGGAACACCACAAAGCCTTACAAACGGTCTCAATAATGCATATGCACTTTCTGTATTTGTAGAAAATGGCAACGTGTATGTTGCGGGCTATGAAATTGAAAACGATAAATATATCGCTAAGTTATGGAAAAATGGGAAAGTCCAAAACCTTTCTGACGGCACAAATTATTCTGTTGCCTCTTCTGTATTTGTTCAAAAAGGAAATGTTTATGTGGTAGGAAACGAAAGCATTAACCAAAAAAGTGTACTAAAATTATGGATAAACGGCAAAGCAACAAACATTACAGATGGCACAAATAATGCAGATGCCAATGCGGTTGTGGTACACAATAATAGCATTTATATAGCTGGATATGAAGAAAATGATGTAGATCGATATGTAGCAAAATTGTGGATAAACGGGGTAGCCAAAAATCTCACAGATGGAACAAAAAATGCATACGCAGAGTCAGTTTTTTTGGCAGAAAAGAAAAATAAATGATGTGTTAGAAATTGGCAGCATAGGACGAAGCAAATAAAATATTTTAAGATGGACAAAAGTTATAATGTCGTTTATTACTTTTGTTAGTAGTGGGTAGATGTACTAAAGTGATGGTTAATCTAAAATTTAAAATTGCTTAGTTAATGAGAATAGCTCTGAAAAAGAGTGAGCAGCCAGCAGTTAAATATCAGTCAAAAGGGAAAATCATGATAACCGACTATAAAAAACACGATCTATATGGCAAAACGCTGATTCAGAAAATTGAACTAGCGCCGCCGTTTAAATTTGATTTTCCAGTAACGGAACAGGCTTGTTTTTTATATGTGAAAGCAGGAGAGGTTGATTATCAGATTGATGATGAGCAAATAAAGGTTGCAACCGATTATTCCCTATTGCTGAATTGTATAGATTCAGGGAAGCAGATGCGCAATTCAAATCAAAATGGCAATTGTGAAATTGTAATCCTAACGTTTTATCCCGAGATATTAAAAAAAATATACGAAAGGGAACTTCCGCAGCTGCTTCAAAAACCTAAGAATGCAATATCCAATAAATCAAGTGAAATAATAAACAGTGATTTTTTGATTCAAAAGTATATCGAAGGGTTATTGTTTTATTTTGAAAATCCATCTCTGATTAGCGAGGATATTTTGGTGCTGAAAGTAAAAGAAATTATACTTCTTTTGTCCCAAACACAAAATTCAGAATCAATCCAGCTCATATTATCGCAGCTTTTTTCTCCAGCAGCTTATACTTTCAAGCAAATTATTGAAGCAAACTTATTTTCACAACTCACCATCGAAGAACTAGCGCAGCAAAATAATTTGAGTGTATCATCGTTCAAGCGTGAATTTGCAAAAATATACCACGATACACCAGCCAATTATATTAAAATGAAAAAGCTGGAAAAAGCGGCCGAATTACTTCAGGTTTCTGATCAACGTATCACTGAAATAGCTTTTGACTGTGGATTTAATGACTTGGCGAATTTTACAAAAAGCTTTACCAGCAAATACCATGTCAGTCCAACAAATTATAGGCAGAAACTAAATAATAGTCAGCAATTGTAAAGTATAAGTCTTTTTTAAAATTTTAAGCATCTTAGGATTCATCTAGGATGCTTTTTTTGTGAACCAAATTGCCAAAAAAATGGACTTTTTGGCAAAAACATTTCTCTTGATCTGTCGGAAGTTTGCTGTGTATTTTCAAATAAATTTAAAACATAAAAAATGGGATTGTCAAATTTAGGAATTTTTCACACAATCGTAGGCGTTGCAGCAATAGTCGCGGCAGCTATAGATTTTATCAGATACGGTAAAATCAATTTGAACACATTATCCGGCAAAATATATTTTTACGGAACAATCGTCACCTCATTAACTTCGTTGGGGATCTCCAAACATGGCGGATTTAATCCAGGGCATGTTTTTTCTATTTTTATAATCTTTTTGGTATTGGGAGCCTATTTCCTTAATTCGAAAAGAAAAAACAGCGCCAGAGCCCGTTATTTTGAAAATTTCTGGTTGTCCTTTAGTTTTTTTCTATCTCTGGTTCCAACTGTTAATGAAACTTTTACGAGAATTCCATTAGGGCATCCACTAGCGAAGGATATTAAAGATCCTGTAATCGGCAATACGCTCCTTGTCTTATTGCTGTTCTTTGCTGCCGGTTCAATTTTTCAGTTTAGAAAACAGCAGTTAATTAATAAAATAAAACCTTAAAACAGCAAAATTTTGCGTGAATAACAAAGCGCCGATTTTCTTCTGAAAACCGGCGCTTTGTTATTTAATGATTTTTGCAAATCAATCGCTTCTTAGTTCTTATCCTGTTACTTTTAAAGACTGAATGTATCCATCAGCAATATCAAAATGAAATTGTAATGTAATCGGACTTCCTGGAAACGTACCGGAGCACTCTGCTGATAAGACAATTCCAGTCCCATTTTCAGCGTACTCAAGAGGCTTCATCACTGATTTGTATTTTTGGTTTGATTCTTCAATCCAATCCAAGATCTCAGGTCTTCCGTTATGTGTTTTACCTTCATCAAATACCACCGCATTTTCGGAAAAACAATTGGCATAAGAAACGCTATCAAAGCTGTTCTGTGCATTAACTAAGTCTTCTATTACTTTTGGCAAGTTCATTTCTATTGTTTTTAAGATTATTAAATTGTTGGCACGGTGCCGCCATCGATTACAAATTCTGTTCCTGTCAGATAGCTGGCTCTTGGTGAAACAAGAAAACCGACTAATTCTGCTACTTCTTCTGGCTCTGCGGGTCTGCCGTACGGAATCCCACCTAATGCATTCATGACTCCTTGCTGGGCTTCTTCTACAGTAATATTAGAATTTCTCGCAATTTCACCTAGCCACGCTGTTGATGCTGTTGTATTTATCCATCCTGGCGATACAGCCAGCACGCGAACACCCTTTGGTGTAACTTCATTTGATAAACTCTTGCTGTAATTAATTAATCCTGCTTTTGCGGCAGCATAAGGCAAAGTAGAATCAAAGAGAGGGAGTTTGCCTTGAATAGATGCTATGTGAATGATAACACCGCTTTTTCGCTCTATCATTTGTGGTAAAAATCCTCTGTCCAATCTAACAGGAGCAAGCAGATTAGCCTGCAGAGTTGATTCCCAGTCTTCATCACTTAATGCTGCGAAGCCACCGGCAGGCGTTACAGAAGAGCCGAGGTTGTTCACAAGAATGTCCAGTCTTCCGTAAGTTGACAGTATTTCACTGATTACTTTTTGGGTTCCCTCTGCCTTACTTAAATCCGAAGGAATGAAATGCAGTTTGCTGTTTTCTTTTTCGGGTGTGTTTCTTGCAGTAATAATAACCGTTGCGCCAGCTTGCAAAAGTCTTTCTGCGATTGCTCGTCCAGCTCCTTTAGTGCCTCCTGTGACTAAAGCAATTTTGCCTGATAATTCATTTTGATAATCCATCTTAATTCGATTTAAATTTCTTTTGTACAAATTTCAGAAGTATGTAACTTTCTCACAAGTACGGAATTACGATTCAGATAGGGACAAATTTTTCCCCTATTGCATAAATCGGTACATAGGCTTACTTTTGTTATATGTATGAAAGAAAAATAATCCCGAACCTGAATTGTGGACTTGACCTGATAGGGGAAGTGCTTTATGGCAAATGGAAGATACGTTTGCTTTGGTTTATCAATGAAGGCCATAAAAGGCCAAGTGAATTGCAACGCAAAATACCAGACGCTTCACGCAGGGTTTTAAATATTCAGTTGAAAGAATTAGAGGAGCATGAATTGGTTTCAAAAGTTATTTTCCCTGTTGTGCCTCCTAAAGTTGAATATAGTCTCACTGATTTTGGAAAAACATTAATTCCAGTAATTGCTGCTATCGGAAATTGGGGAGATGAACATGAGGCGCGTTTAAGGGAGCTTATTTTGAAACGTTTAGATTTAAAGCCGTGATATGCAAAGTTTGATTACACGGCAAATATTTTTTAATTAAGCAGAAATATTTTTATAGTGGAATTGCTTGAGAATATTTTTTGGAGTTCTGATAACTTCTTTGCTTATAGGATCAAACCATTTTACTTCTTTTATAACTTCTGCACAACATTCATTCCTTGAGTTAAAAAAGCAACTTTTGAAATTGATATTGTCTTGTATATGGCAATATTTCATTTCAACTAAAAAAGATTGGGTAAACATCAAATCTTTATGGCAGACTAACTCATGATTTCCTTCTTGTAAATCTAAATGCATATAGTTGAGTTTTTCTTTTGAAAATCCGTTATTGAACAAAAAATGATATAACAATCGGAGGGTATATGAAATGTATGCGGTATCTTCCATAACCATATAATCATTTACATCTTCTCCGGTAACAATGTAATTTCTGCAGATCATTTTAATTTAATTTTAAGGTTTAAAAAAAGAGACCGGCGCTATAAGTTCACACCGGCCTACAGAACATTCGTCATGTTTCATTCGAATCTGAATAGAGCTGATTCTTAAAGGAGATTATTTAATCAATAAAAAATTGTAATCAATCTCGATTTTGTCGGCAATTTTCTTTCTTACAAGACTCGGTATTTCAATAGCAAAGTCTTCAGGTTTTACTTCAAATGAGCCAATGGTTTTAACTCCATTTTGAGCTTTGGAGATTTTTACAATCACTGAGACTGGTTTTGTTTTTCCGTGAATTGTAAGATCTCCTTTTACTGTAAAATTTTTAGGAGAAGCTGTAATTTTTGAACTGTCAAAATCTTCTATTTTACCTTTGAAAGTTGCTTTTGGAAATTTTTCAGACTCCATATAATTTTCATTAAAGTGTTCTTCCATCAGCGCTACTTTAAATCGAAAACCTTTTATGAGAACGAGACTGGCAAAATCTCCTGTTGTCTGATCCAAAACAGCTGACACTGATTTGCTTTCGGCAGCAACTTCTTCATAAGATGGCATGGAAGCTTGAAATTTAATATTCCCTGTTTTTGTAATTAGTTTTTGTGCAAATCCACCAGTTTTTGCGGCTATAACGAGCAATAATGCAAAGAAATTTATGAATGATTTTTTCATAACAATCAATTTTCTTTTAAACCATCGGTGTTCCATTTTACTATGATATCAATATTTGCCTGAGACATTCTGCCGCCTTGAGGCATAAGTCCTTGCTGGCCGTTTTGAAGTTGAATTCTGCCTAATAATCCAGCACTTTCCACTGCAGCTTTCACTTGAGCAAAAGTAGTTAGAGGTCTAAAACTAGCTGACCTTCCGCTGGAATGGCAGCTTATGCAATTGGCATCAATAATAGATTTTACATCTTTATTGTACGTAACTGTACCTGTGGGATCCGTTGGGTTCGTTGGAGTTGTTGGTGTTTCGATCTCCTGAGTTGTATCAGAATCACTACAGCTTGCAAATACAGCCATTAAAATTGTAAGTACGATTGTTTTTTTCATGATTTATTGTTTTAATTATTAGAATACTCTGTATAAGTTAAAGCCGAAAAAGAAATCTCCTTTGCCCCAGTCACCAGAGGCATTAGTTAGGTATCCGCTCTCACTCATGGATTGTGAATTGGTAAAAATTAATTGAAATACGTGTCCGCCTGTTTCTATATCAAGACCTACAGACAATGGATTTTTGTAAAAGTCAGGTTTGTCAAAATTGTGCATGTATTCTAAATTGACAGATAATCTTTTCGTGATTTTATAGCGCCCGCCGCCGCCAAAAGAAAACTGATTGTCTCTTTCGATTTCTGGAGTGTACAGGTTTTTGTGTATAAAGGATGGCACTAATTCCAATGAGAATTTTTCGCTGACTTTTCTGGATATTAATAGCTGTTGCACGTACGTCATGCGATGTTTAAATTCTAAGCCTGGATATTGGTCTTTTTCTAAAAAAGTATTAATGTCTGCAACGCTATATCCAACAATATCCAAAGGAAAATTATCATTTTGTCTTGCCATGCGGTACTTCAATCCGATCTCATACATTTTGTTTAAAGTATGTCTCGAAAGGCTGACCGAGAGCCAGTCTGTAACACCATAAATTCCTCCCAGTTTTGTGGTAGCATTATCAAGTCCAAAAAAACTGTCAAAACCATCTTTTACAGACCCAAAACGGTGCGAAACCACAAAATAAAACTCTTTTTTAGCTGGCATTTTTGTGGTCTGTAAGGTTACGAGCTGTAGAGCCTTAAAGGTTGCTGTAGAATAGCTATCTTCTATCTGAGTAGAATCAAGGCTCTTTAGTAAATCATCTTGGGAATAGGCCAATGTTACTAAAAACAGGCAGAACGGAACTAGAATTTTCTTCATAAATTAATTATTATTGAGTTGGTTTATTTAACACTGCATTGGTCTATTTTAACTTCCATAAATAGTTCGTCATAACCAATGCATTTGCCCTTAATCGTTATATTGTTGCGGATAATCTTGTCTTTCAATTTTTCTTTGAAAAGACAGAAAACAGTGTTTTCAAGTACAATTACAGAATCGGTTTCTTTGGTTGCTTTGCCTGTTATCTCTATAGTTTTGTTGAGATACAATGCATCTGCTTTTTTAGGATTTGCATTATAGTCTTCAATAAGTTTCTTGGCCGTTACACTATAATCAGGAGCTTCTGATGCTATATTACGGGCTTCTTTAAAGATGACTCCATAATAAAAGTAAATGCTGGCAGAAATCATTACTAGTAATACGGCGGTTACAATTATTGTTTTTTTTCTTTTCATGTTTTGTTTTGTTTTTGATGCGTAAAAAATCAGTCCGCTTTTTTTTCTATTTGAATGTTTTAAAACTGTCTCAAACCAAATGATGATTCTATAGTGAAACAGCCTTGGTGCAGATTACCCTACCAAAGAATTGTGATTTTTTGAAAAAAAAATAAAAAGAAGGAATAAGAGTTTAAAAACTCTTAAGGGAGGTGATGTTAAAATGAGACTCTAAAGCTCAGATTTGGAGTTCTTTGCAATGAAAAAGTATTGATTTCTTCTACAGAATTGGTTAAAGAATTTATTCTATAATATTCGTTGATTTCATTTTTTCTATTGAGAATATTTAAGATTGAAATTCCTATTTTATATTGAATTCCGCCTGTGGTTTCCCATTTGTAAGTCGAGGAAAGATTAACCTGCCAAAACATGTGCAGATTACTGTTATTGGGTTTGTTATAGACCAATTCTGGATTAGAAAGATCAATTCGGGATAAATCTGGAGATGTTTTGGGTCTTCCAGAAGACCATTTTGTTCCTAAAGCAATCTTGAAATTGTTTTTCTCGTAAATTCCCGCCCAAGATAAAGTATGGGTCAGCTCAAAGTTGTTTGGAAAACGAGGGTACTCATAATTGCGAAAATCATAATTGTTTTCATTGTAGGTGTAGCTTAACCACGTAAGAAAGTGATTTATTTTTTTCTGAATTAGCATTTCTGTTCCCCAGATTTCATAATCGCCGGTAGTTCTCACAAATTCCAGCTGATTCTGAAACCCCTGACTTGAGGTTGTTATTCCTGTCACTTTTTTATAAAAGTTTTCGATGTCCAGAAGCCAATTGTTTTTTTGATAAAACAAGTTTAATGATAACTGTCTGCTTCTTTGGATAGGAATTGTGCTGTTATTAGAGATAATCCATCGCCTTTTTTCAATGCCAAAATAATCTTTCTGCAGATCAATAATCTGCTGGGAGTTTTGGCTTTTTAGTTCGCCAAGCAGTTCTAAAGTTAGACTTTTGTTAATTCCGTACCCCAATTGAATTCTGGGTTCTGCAATATATTTCTTGAATTTTTCAATATAATTAAGGCGCATTCCGCCTTTAAAATATAGACGGGTGATGGTATCGTTATATTTTCCTTCAAAAATTAAAGCATGAGTCCTTAAAACGTCTTTTACTTTACGATAGAAATCAGGATTCGTTACTTGCTCTAAATTGGTTACTCCAATTTCATTAAATTGATAACCGTCGCTGAAAGTAAATTTAGAATTTAAAATATGATTGTTTTCTACATTTACTCCATTGTTGTTTACCGTATTTTCCTGAATTACATTTTGGTTTTCATAAGTTGTCTTTTGATTGGCTAAAAGTTCATACGAAGAATTGTAAACATTAATTTTGCTAGTGTTGAAGTTATTCCAGTTTCTTTTCCATGACAAGTTTGCGCCATAATTCTGCTGACGTAAAGTATTGTTTTGTGATTTATTTATAGTGTATGAAGCGGCGCTTTTAGTGACTTCCAGATTATCTTTTATGGTTATCAAATCAAGTATTATTTGGTCTTTAATTCCTATTTTTTGCGCATATTTTATCGTAGCATCATAAAAACCAAATTTTTTATCGCTTTTATAATTAAGATTTTGGCTTTGCGAAAAATCAGTTATGGTAGTATTCTGAAATACTTTGTTGAAATATTCTTTATAGGTAGGCGTTTCCACAAAATCGGTAATCGATTTACGCGCCGAAATCTCGATATAACTTTTTTTAGAAAGATTATACTTGGCGTAAACATCAGCATTAATCATATTGATTCCGGCACTGAATGAATTTTTTTCTGCTTTTTCCGGGGTAGAAGAAATCGAGACTACACTTGAAACGCTTTCCCCATAAAAGGCAGAACTTCCGTTTTTGTAAATCGAAATTGTATGAGCAAGATTTGGATTGAAAACGGATATTAAACCAAAAAAATGTCCCGTTTGAAACATTCGTATTCCATTCCAAAGAAATAAATTCTGATCGTGTGTACCGCCTCTAACGTTGATGCTGGATACACTCTCATCAAGACTGTTCACTCCCGGAATCTGTTGCATGGTCTGTAGCGCATCTGGTTCAATAAGGCCAGGAAGAATACCGAATTTTTTAGGTTTAATTTCAAAAGATCCATCAGTATTTTTTGAAATGCCCGAAGCCAGAATGGCATTAGTTTTTATTTCATGCAATTCGGTAATTTCAGGCTCTAATAGAATTTTAACGCAATCTTTAGCATCTGTATTTCCTGCCGTAATTCTCTTTGATGCAAAACCGATGTGGCTAATTACAAATGTATTTTTACTTTCGTTATGGCACTCAAAATATCCTTCTGAATCGGTTGTAAAGTGATTTTTGTTATTTAAACTGATGTTAGCATTCTCAATAGGTTTTTTATCAGTTGCAGATAAAACATAACCGCAAATCATTTTTGAAGATACATCTTTTTTATAGATATTGATGAATTTGTTGTCAATATTTTCAAAAGATAAATCGGTTTTTTTTCTCAGATATTCCAGTTTTTGTTCTAACGAAAGTGATTTCTTAGGAGGATTGATTTCGAGACCTTCAATATTATCTTCAGTATAGTTAAAACTTACAGCATGCTGTTCTTCAATAGCAATTATTATTTTTTTGAAAGGCATAGCTTTTCCTTTATCCTGAGCAGAAAGATTCAGGATATGAAAGAAGAGAAAAAACAAAAAATGAAATTGCTTGGGGCGGAACATTTATTTTTCGTCAAAAATTATTTTGTTGTTCGAAACTTTTTTTGCTTCCAAATGATACGTTGTACTGATAATCTGTAAAGCTGTATTTAGATCTTTAGCAGGTAATTTTCCTGTAAAGAGCGAAACAGTGTCTTTGGCGTTTAAGTCAATTTTAATATTATATTGTCTCTCAACTTCATCTAAAAGTGCTCTTATGTTTTCTTTATAAAAACATATCTGGTTATCGATCCACTCTGGCTTTAATGCACTTACTGTCATTTTAATCTCTTTTCCATTTTCAAAACGAACACTTTGTCCGTGAGTCAATAAAATTTCAGCATTGGAATAAGTTACTTTTACACGGCCTTCGTAGCACACAACATCAAACTTGTTTTTTCTGGCTTTAACGTTAAATTGGGTTCCCAGAACGGTTACTTTTCCTAGATTGGTCTGCACTTCAAATTTTCTGCCTTTTGCAACTTTAAAATAGGCTTCTCCTTTTAGTTCCAAATGCCTGTTGTTGTCCCAATTCCATTTTTTATAGTGTATTTCGGAGCCTGAATTTAAAACCACTTCAGAATTGTCGGGTAGTGAAAAAGCAGTCTTTTTTCCAAAATCGGCAGTTTCCGTTTGCGGCATAAAAGCTTTCATCGCAAACGTGATTCCGAGAGCGAGAACAAGTATGGCGGCAGCCTTAAGTATCCATTTTTGATATAGAGGCACTACTTTTGGCGTTGCTTTTTTCTGGCTTAAAATGTTAGATAACATAGTATTTTCATCCAAATCGCCTGCTTCGAGGTGAGCGGTATATTTTTTTATCTTTTGATATTTTTCAAAATCGGGACTTGCCTCAAATGCTGTCAATTCATCTGGAGACAAATCGTCGTTGAGCCATTTTGCTAATAAGCGATCTTTTTTCATTTTATCGTATTATTTTATTAAAACAATTGGAACTAAATTTACCCTACCTTTTACAAATCAATTTCTTTGCGCAAGCTTAACAGAGCCACATGAATGCGTTTTTCAACTGCCTTTACGCTAATGTTTAGCTCCTCGGCAATTTCGCTATATTTTTTTCCGTCAATTCTGTGCATCAAAAAAGCAATGCGCTGTTTTTCGTTTAAATTTTCGATTGCTTTTAAAAGTTTTGTCTGAAATTGTTTTTCTTCGAGAAGATATTCCGGGCTTTCATTTGTCTTGTCCAGACCAGTAAAGTTTTTTTCAAATTTTAAAACCACTTTTTGGTGCGCAATTTGGTTTAGACTGCTGTTATTGGCAATGGTGTATATATAGGATTTGGCTTTTTCTAGAGGGACAGAAGCACAATGTTGCCAAAGCTTAACAAATGCTTCCTGAGTTATATCTTCTGCTTGTGCTGCATTTCCAAATTTGTAAAAAAGAAAATTTCGAAGCGCTTTTGCATGACTTTTGAAGAAAGACGAAAAAATGATTTCATCACATGTATTGGATTGGTTTTGATCTGGCATTTAGAGTTTCAATTTTTCAACGTAAATGTATTTGTTTTTAATTTAAGTAGGGTAAAAGTAAAGAGGATTGTTCTATAGAAGAATAAAATATTATTGGTTTTTGATAATTTATTATAGAAGAAAATTATGAAATGCTTGATGTTAGGTTATTTAAAATAGTTTCTTTTAAAATTTATTTACCTTTGTAAAAACATAAATATGTTACTTTTAAAAAAATATTTATCAATTGCAGTTTTTTTCTTCCTACTGTTTTCCTGTCAAAGTGAAATGGAGGAAGAAAACAATAATTCGCAGGGAACAATTAGTACTGTTTCTCCGCTTACTACTTATCTGCAAAGAGTTGCCATGGTTAAAACCGTACAGGATAATATGATAGATGGATCGAGTTATTGCACCATAAAACTCCCGTATACCATTACAGTAAACAATGAGCAGATTGCGGTTAATACCACAGCCGATTATCAAAAAGTTTTAGATAATATCAACGCCAGCAATTACGATGATGATATTGTAAAAATAGATTTTCCTGTAACGATGGTATATTATAATTACATCGAAAAATTAATTCCAAATCAAGCAGATTTTGACACTTTGATTGATTACTGGAATCTTTATCCAGATCTTCTGTCTAAAATCAACGGACTAAACATTAATTATCCGATAACAATTAATAGCTATAACAGCACTAACCAAACAGCGAGTTCTCAATCTATAGTAAGTGATCAGGCCTTTTTTAATTTCATTAAAAATTTAAATGAAAACCAGTACATTTCTTTAAAATATCCTATTACAATTGTAGATTACAATAATCAGATAAAATCGATTTCAAACAATACGGAGTTCGAAAATGCAATAAAATATGCAATAGATTACTGTCCGGAAAATAATCTTGTGACATTAGATTTTGTTGCAGCTATCACAAAAGGTTCTTGGGAAATACCTTATTTTTATGATGGTGCTGTTAATACTTCAAATTACAGTGGCTATACCTTTATATTTCAAACCGATAAATCTGTAATTGCCAACAAAACAGGGGTTTCAGAAACCGGGCAGTGGGAAAGTTCAATTCAAAACGGTGTGAGAGAAGTAAAAATAAGTTTTAATTCTGGAGTGCTTTCTAAATTAAATTTAAATTGGAAGCTGTTTGAATTTAACAATTCGCAGATACGATTGCGAGATGTAGGTGTAACCACTAATTATCTTTACTTTCAAAAAAAATATTAGTAGTATTTTTAAAATCTTGGCTGTGATTTAAAGAAATTGGCCTTTTTCTTTGAATTTACGCCCGAGCAGGCTTTATGTTTATCAATAAAAAAAAAGACAAAAAGATTATTAGTCAATTTGTCTTAATGTTTTTATTAATTTCTGATTAAGCCAATTCAGAGACCTGAATGTTTGCTATTAGTTTGATATCTTCTCCTAATCCCAAAACACCTGATCTTATAGGGATATTCCATGCTACTCCAAATTGTTTTCGATCAATAATTCCAGTAATTTCAAAACCATGCTTTAATTGACCCTGGGCACTATATTCTGATCCGCCATATTCTACATCTAATTCAACATTTTTAGTGATGCCTTTCATTGTTAAATTTCCGCTCATTTTATAATTCTTTCCACTGACATTTGTAAATGAGGTGGATTCAAAATTTATTTTGGGATACAAGTCAGAAGAGAAAAAATCATCATTTTGTAAGTGCTCATCCCGTTGTGATTGATTAGTATCAATGCTTTTTACATCAATTGAGAAGAATACTTTAGCGTTGTTAAAATCGGATTTCTCAGTAATGATAGTTCCATCAAATTTTCTAAAAGAACCGGTTACAGTTGAAATAGCCAAATGCTTAATTTTGAAAAGCACTTCAGAGTGCAAAGGGTCTATTACCCAAGATTTTGAATTTTCCATTTTTAATTTTATTTATTGCACAAAATTAATTAACCTTGCTATCTAAAATATAGCTGTTACCTATTGGTAAGTAGTTACATAAAGGGAAGTGGTTTGTAAATCAGTTAGATATGAGTCAAAAAGAGCAAGGTTGCCAATTTAAGTTAATGGTTTCGAGGGATGCATTAGAAATTATCCAAGGAAAATGGAGGTTGCCAATTATTATTTCATTGATAAGCGGGAAGAAAAGGTTCGGCGAAATACAGAGAGACATATCCGATATTTCTCCAAAAATGCTATCACAGGAATTAAAAGCTTTAGAAATGAATAAGATTATTAAGCGTACCCTCTATGACAGTATGCCAGTAACGGTTGAATATTCTTTAACTCCATTAGGAATGTCTATGAGAAAAATGTTAGACGAATTGATTAATTGGGGTAGTCATTTTAGAAAAGAAATCATAAGTCAATAGTTAATATTTGCTCACGTATCGAAAACTTGCTTGTTCTAATTGCTGCAGATTTTTAATTTATTTTTAGCGGATGTAAGGGGGGAGTTTGTGGCCAAATGAAAAGTTTTCTTTCAAGTATTGTGAAAATTTAAATCATTACTGAAAAGATTTGAATGGAGGCTTTTTAAGATGATTTTGAAGCTAAAAAGGCTGTCATGCAGACAGCCTTAAAAACTAATTAAAATAAAAAATCGATAAAAATATTTTAAACCCTGAAATTAAAAATGGGCCTAAAATTGATTGTTATTTTATCTGTATACTGTTTGATTTCTTCAAGGCTTTAAACTCTTTTAAATCTTTGCCGTAATGGTGTTTATGTATTTTTAAGTATCTGGCAAAATATTACAATTAATTCGTTTGTTTTAAAATCAATTGCTGTCCAGTCGTAATTAGGCCTGGGACATAAAATGTAATGGTAGCGTTAAAAAACGAATTTGCAGGAATGCTCCAAGTTGCCAGATTCTGAGCTGGTTGTGTTGGAGTAGTGTAAATGTTTTTTAAAGCTCCATTTAAATAAAGAGGTCCGTTGAAGGTAAATGAAGGTGAATTTGTTCCAGATGTAAAGTTGGAAGCAAATGTAAGCGATACATTTTTTGCAGTGCTATTTGGATTATTCAGCTTTAAAGTCAAGGTGTATTTGTGGCCATAATTTCCATACGTATTTTGCGAAGCGCCATTTAATTTATAGGAGTAGGGAGCATTTTGATTTTGGAGATAAACTCCGCCAACCGCAAATTTCGAACTCGTATTTAGACACAATCCCATATATGATGGCCCTGAAGGCAAATCTATATCTGTAGTTCCTGACCAGCCAGATTGCGTGTAGATTCCAGCTTCTCGGCCATAAGCGTTTGTGCCTTCGGTATAAATATCGCCCGCGGCGGCAGTTTGAGTGGCGGTTACAGCATCATTTATATTTCCAGTTGAGGTTACAACAGTATAAACATAAACGCCTTGCGAAGCGGTTATTTCATAAGACCCATCTACCATGTTATTGTTGGATAATGTTGCTCTGTACACTTCATAAACCTTAGAGGGGTTGATAGTGACATTGCTAAAAGTCGTACGCGGGGTATCTTGTAGCCAATCTTTAGAGACAAAATAGCTCTGTCCTGTGGCGCTACCGTTTAAAGGTTTTTCTGCATTTGTGTAAGTAGATCCTTTTCCGCTAATTGTGAGTGCTGTAGTTTGTGGATTCGAAACTAAGACGTGAAGGTATTTTGTAGAACCAGACTGGTTAATGTGAAACAAATAAATTCCAAAAGTTCCAGAAAGTGGGTTTGAAGAACCGCCTCTGTTAGAATCAACTCTTGCATTTTGCATAAGCCATCCATTTCCTCTTATAATTTCAGGATTGTTGCTTTTCCAAATAGGTTTCTCGGATAAATTACCGCTTAAATGTTTTAACTCTTGAGGAGGAACAATAGAAGTGGATAATGTCCCCGAAGTCCAATCAGAAGAAACTAATGAATTTAAAGCTAATTGCGTTTTTGCCGTTTTACTTCCTTCGTTCTCAATAACGAATTTTTCGGTGGTTTTGTCTGTAGAATCCTCATTTGAACAGGCATAAGTAAGAATTGCTGTAATAACTATAAAAAATAGTTTTTTGGTTTTCATGGTTGGTTAATTTTAATAGATTTGACAATCAGTTAGTTGTTGGCTAAAATAATAAAAAATTAATATATTTGCTTTTATTTTTAAAAATTTTTAATAACTGAATATTAATTAAGTTATATTTTTTTTAAATAGCTGACTAAAAATAAAATGTACATATTTTTAAGAGGTTTTTTCTTATGTGGGTACGAAAAGACGCTTTTTTGTGCTTTAGGGACTCGAAATTAAAGAAGTAAGATTGAAAGCCTGCGTTTTGATTTTTACAATAAAAAAAAGAAGCGGTTAAGTTAAAAATGAACTATGTTTGTAGAAGAATTTACCAAAATCGAAGATAAATGAATTTAAAAGATTTACTTGATATTAGTAAAGACAATAGTCTTTCAGGACAAAAGTGGCATATGCTAAGACAGTCAATAGTAAAACGATTGCTTTCTGCGGGAAATGCTACAATCGCAGAAATAAGTTCTGAATTGCAATCCAGCGTTCCTACGGTTACTAAAGCGGTCAATGAGCTTTTGCAGGAAGGAAACGTGGTCGATATGGGAAAAATAACCAATAGTGGCGGTAGAAGACCCTCTTTATATAGTATCAACCCAACTTGCGCTTTTTTCTTAGGAGTGGAAGTTGGAAGAACTCATATGTCTATTGGTTTGCAGAATATAAAAAATGAATTTATAAGTCTTGATCTGCGTGTTCCATTTGCTTTAAAAAATTCTCAGGAGTCTCTCTTAGAATTCTGCTCACTTATAAATAATTATATTGAAGAAAGTTCTGTGGAGAAAAAATTAATTGTTGGGATTTGTATTAACTTTTCTGGGCGTATTAATTCTATGGAAGGCTTTAGTTATAACTATTTCTTTAGTGAAAACAGGCCTCTAACCGAAATCATTTCTGAACAACTTGGGCTTCCTGTACATCTTGAAAATGATACTCGCGCAATGGCTTTCGGTGAATATTGCGAAGGTGTTGTTGATGACGAACAAAATATAATTTTCTTAAATTATAGTTGGGGAGTAGCTATTGGAATAATGACTGATGGAAAGCTTTATTATGGAAAGTCTGGCTATTCTGGCGAATTTGGACACAGTACCATTTTTGAAAATGAAATCATTTGCCAATGTGGGAAACTAGGGTGTCTAGAAACTGAAATTTCAGGCTGGTCTTTGGTAAGGCAATTTAAAGAGGCTCTGAAAGAAGGAAAGCATTCTAAAATTGAATTGAATGAAAATGAAGATTTACAGCATTTAGATATTATTTCTGGAGCAATAAATTTAGAAGACAGTCTTTGTATAGAATTGGTTACTAGACAAAGTGAAAAAATGGGACGTTATTTATCAATTTTACTTAATATATTCAATCCAGATCTGCTTGTTATTGGAGGAGATTTCTCTCAGCTTGGAGATTTTGCGCTTTTGCCAATTCAGTCTGCACTTAAAAAACACTCGCTTGGTTTAGTAAATCGTGACATGAAATTAAAAAAATCAACATTAGGACATCGTGTGGGGGTAATCGGTGCCTGTTGCATTGTAAAAGAAAAGATGCTTTCTCCTTTCTTTAAATAGCTGATCCTTTTGCGAAACTCTTTCAAAACTCTATAAATATTTATAGAGTTTTTTTTATGCTTCTTCTTTAATGTAATTACACAAAATTATTTCTCTGAAGTTTTTAAATTTTTAAAAATCTTTTGTTTATAGTTCACTTTGTAGATAAGGTCAGCTGTATGTAACGATTTCTCATCGATTGATGATAATTACGTGTTTATTTTATTTTAAAATGAATAATGTAATTTATTTGTGCGAATTATTTTCTTTTTGAAAAAATATATCCTTAAATAAATAAAAATAATTCAAATATATTTTTTTGTTCAATGAGCTGTATTTCCTGAGAAATTCAAATATAGTCGAGACTAATTATTAAAATTATTTAATAATTAATTAATAAAAAAATTTAATAACTAAGTTGTGGTTAGTAAAATTTTATATATTTGTCCAAAATAAAACCTAAAACCAATGCAGAATATCTTAAAAATAACCTTATTACCAATTTTATTGTTTTCGCTTTTTTGTTGTGCGAGAACTCCAAATACAAATGCTACTACACCAATTTCTCCAGTTAAAGGAGTGTGGGTAACCAATGTTGCGTCAAAAGCTTTAGATTCTAAAGAAAATATTATTGAGGCGGTAGCGCTTTGTAAAAAATCGGGTATTACAGACATTTATGTGGTGGTTTGGAATAGAGGAACGACTTTGTATCCAAGCAAGATAATGAAGGATTTATTTGGTAAGCCAATTATGGAACGTTTTGGTGATCGAGATCCTTTGCAAGAAATGATTGAAGCCGGACACACTGCAAATATTAAAGTTCACGCATGGTTTGAGTTTGGCTTTGCTTCTTCTTACGGAGAGAATGGAGGTGCTATCGTGAAAAAATTTCCAAATTGGAAAGCAATAGATAATAAAGGAAACCTGGTTACAAAAAATGGTTTTGAATGGATGAATGCCATAGACCCAGAAGTTCAGAATTTTATAAAATCTTTGATTGTCGAAGTTGTTAAAAATTATAATGTTGACGGAATTCAAGGCGATGACCGTTTGCCAGCAATGCCATCGCTTGGCGGTTATGATCCATACACGGTATCTCTATATAAAAAAGAACACAACGGCAATAATCCTCCCCAAGATTATAAAAATGCAGATTGGCTTACTTGGCGCGCTGATAAATTGACCATTTTTCTTGGAGAACTTTATAAGGAATTAAAAACGATCAAACCTAAATTGATCGTAAGTATGGCTCCTAGCATTCACCCTTGGGCAAAAGAAGAATATTTGCAAGATTGGCCAACTTGGCTTGAAAAAGGATATTGTGATTATGTAATTCCGCAGGTTTACAGAAAAACAATTGAGAGTTACACTGCCACTTTAGAGGACCAAATCAAATTCCTTAAAAAAGATCAGAAAGATAAATTCTTTTCTGGGGTTTTGCTTCAGGTCAATGGCGTAAATCCGAAGCCTGATTTTTTAAAGCAAATGATTGATACAAACAGAAAGCTTGGAGTAAAAGGAGAGTCATTCTTTTTTTATGAAGGTCTGAAAGCTTTTCCAGATTATTTTTCTAAAGAATATAGCAAAAAGTAGATATAAAAAATACTAAATGAGAAGATTGTTGTTATAACTACAGGGTAAAATTGTCTCAAAAATAGTTGATTAAAATCGGTATATGAAAACAAGAGCTTTATCTATTGATGCTTTACGAGGCTTTGCTATTATTGCAATGATTCTTTCTGGACAAATGATCCTTACATATTTGCCTGCTTGGATGGCACACGCTCAAGTGCCGCCTAACTCATCATTTAATCCGAATATTTACGGAATTACATGGGTAGATCTTGTTTTTCCTTTCTTTTTATTTTCAATGGGTGCCGCTTTTCCTTTTTCATTAGGAAGCAAATTAGAAAATGGTGTACATAAATGGAACCTTTGTCTAGATTCATTTTATAGAGGAATACAATTAGTCTTTTTTGCTATTTTCTTTATGCACATGAAACCATTTGTTATCAGTAGTCCAGTTGACATTAAAGCCTGTATTATTTCTTTGAGTTCTTTTGCTTTAATGTTTGGAATGTTTGCAACAGATTCTTTTTCGAGATACTTTAAAAAACCGAAAATAAGTTCTTACATAAAATTTGCTGCATTTGCGCTAGGATTTACATTAATGCTTTTAACAAATTATCAGGGAAAAGACAATCATAGTTTTGATATTTATTACAGCGATATTATTCTTGTAGTGCTTGCTAATATGGCTTTTTTGGCGAGCTTGATTTATATTTTTACTTTCAAAAAGCCAATTTACAGATTATTGGTTCTGCCATTTATTATGGCTGTTTTTTTAGCCAGTACAAATGAAGGTTGGGTAAAACAATTATATGATTTTAGTCCATTTGCGTGGGCTTATAAATTTTATTACTTAAAATATTTCTTTATAATAATTCCAGGAACTCTTGCCGGAGAATATATAAAAGAATGGACTGTAGCGCCGCAAAATGAAGTGCGAGAAAATGATAAAAAGGCCATTGTGGCAAGTCTGATTTCTTTAGCAATTATTGTAAGCAACGTTTATTTTTTATTTGTACGTGAACTAGAAATGAATGTTGTCGTTACTTTAGGCTTGTTGGTTTTAATTTATTTTGTTTTAAAACCAAATGCCTCAGAATTTGGTGTTTTTTGGAAAAATCTTTTTTCGGCAGGAGGGTACTGTTTGATGTTAGGGTTATTTCTAGAAGCTTATGAAGGCGGAATACGTAAAGATTCTTCGACCTATAGTTACTATTTTGTAACATCAGGATTGGCTTTTTTTGCAATACTTTTTTTCTCTGTGGTTTGTGATTATTTCAAATGCATAAGGGCTACAAAATTTTTGATTCTAACAGGACAAAATCCTATGATTGCGTACGTTGCCACATCGTTGGTTATAATGCCAATCTTAACTCTATTCACTATTACAGAGTATTTCGATGTATTTAACGAAAATGCCTTTACGGGATTTCTAAGAGGCTTATTACTTACGATGCTTGCCGTTTTGATAACGATTTTTTTCTCCAAAAAGAAATGGTTTTGGAGAACCTGAAAATTCAATCTAGCTATTAAAAATACTACATATTATGAAAATTCAAATAATTGCATTTTTTTTATTTTGTTACGGATATTCGCAGAATATCACCAAAAAGACAGTTGACGTTTTAGTAATTGGAGGCTCTACCAGCGGAACTTCTGCTGGTATTGCATCTTCCAGATTAGGAGCTAATACATTAATTGTTGAAGAATCTCCATGGATAGGAGGTATGTTTACTTTGCAGGGAGTCGGTGCGTGTGATGGCAACCATAATCTAGATTCTGGTATCTGGAATGAATTCAGAGGCGCGTTGAGAGAGTATTACGGCGGAGCTGCAGCTCTTGAAACAGGCTGGGTAAGCAACACACTTTTTGAGCCTTCAGTTGGAAATAAAATTTTCAATCAAATTGCAGCAAAAGAAAAAAATCTTCAA
>Ga0209370_1000328_pt1 | contig 76681 bp, 76 predicted proteins | sample AgamicAtPrz_FD_187164 | JGI IMG/M metagenome (GOLD analysis project Ga0209370, IMG submission 187164) | Agave microbial communities from Guanajuato, Mexico - At.P.rz (SPAdes) (version 2) | ecosystem: Host-associated > Plants > Phyllosphere > Phylloplane/Leaf | place: Guanajuato, Mexico...
GCCAGAACCTGACGACCATTTTTAGTAGCCATACGAGCACGGAAGCCGTGAGAACGGTTGCGCTTCAGTACAGACGGTTGAAAAGTGCGTTTCATGGCGATTTCTACCTAAACTTGAATAAATTCAATGGCTTTTTACGATGACCGAACGAGTAATGCACAACGGACGCCGAAGCCATGGATGATTAAAGAGGCCGGATTGTAATAATTGTACACTCCGGAGTCAATTCTCTTTCCTTAATTCCCGCGTAAATTCACGCGATTTCGCATGCAAAATGAACAGCGTTCAGCGCAGGGAAGCCGAGCGTTACGCAACGGGTGGGGGATTATACGGCCTCACCGATAAAGCGCAAGGATCGTCCAGGATCTTCGTTAGATCATTTAAGCAAAAAATTGTCCTTACTCATTAATTTTTCCAATATGCGGCCTAAATCGTGGGGGCTCACCATCAGGATCGATTACACTTACCCCGTTTCGGATCATCCTGTGGATAAATCGGGAAGAATCTGTGAGAAACAGAAGATCTCTGGCTCAGTTTAGGCTATGATCCGCGGTCCCGATCGCGATCCATGGATCCTGACGGGGTAAAAAAAACCGCAGACAGCGGTACGCACGTCCCCCCCTTTGCGCTGGGCTTTTCGACGTGTGTCTACAATCACGACTATTCAATAGCTTTCTTTTTATTGTTCGAGTGGAGTCCGCCGTGTCACTTTCGCTTTGGCAGCAGTGTCTTGCCCGATTGCAGGATGAGTTACCAGCCACAGAATTCAGTATGTGGATCCGCCCGTTGCAGGCGGAACTGAGCGATAACACGCTGGCTTTGTATGCGCCAAACCGTTTCGTGCTCGATTGGGTAAGGGATAAATACCTCAATAACATCAATGGACTGCTAAACGATTTTTGCGGCGCCGATGCCCCACAGCTGCGTTTTGAAGTGGGCACTAAGCCGGTCACCCAAACCCTTAAAGAGACCGTTAACGTCGCCGTGGCCCCTGCACAAACCGCGCAGGTGCAGACTCGACGCCCCGCGCCTGCGGCGCGTTCAGGCTGGGACAACGTTCCGGCGCCGGTAGAGCCGACCTACCGCTCCAACGTTAACGTCAAACACACCTTTGATAACTTCGTAGAAGGTAAATCGAACCAGCTGGCGCGCGCGGCGGCCCGTCAGGTGGCAGATAACCCGGGCGGCGCTTATAACCCGCTGTTTTTATACGGCGGTACCGGTCTGGGTAAAACTCACCTTCTGCACGCGGTGGGTAACGGCATTGTGGCGCGCAAGCCCAACGCCAAAGTGGTGTATATGCACTCCGAGCGCTTCGTTCAGGACATGGTAAAGGCCCTGCAAAACAACGCGATCGAAGAGTTTAAACGCTACTACCGCTCCGTGGACGCCCTGCTGATCGATGACATTCAGTTCTTTGCTAATAAAGAACGATCTCAGGAGGAGTTTTTCCACACCTTTAACGCCCTGCTGGAAGGTAATCAACAGATCATTCTCACTTCGGATCGTTATCCGAAAGAGATCAACGGCGTCGAGGATCGTCTGAAGTCCCGCTTCGGCTGGGGGCTGACGGTCGCGATCGAACCGCCGGAGCTGGAAACCCGCGTGGCGATCCTGATGAAAAAGGCCGACGAGAACGACATTCGCCTGCCGGGCGAAGTAGCGTTTTTCATCGCCAAGCGCCTGCGCTCCAACGTGCGTGAGCTGGAAGGGGCGCTGAACCGCGTAATTGCCAACGCCAATTTTACCGGCCGGGCTATCACCATCGATTTCGTCCGCGAAGCGCTGCGCGATCTGCTGGCGCTGCAGGAAAAACTGGTCACCATCGACAATATTCAGAAGACGGTGGCGGAGTATTACAAAATTAAAGTGGCGGACTTACTGTCCAAACGCCGTTCCCGCTCGGTGGCAAGACCGCGCCAGATGGCAATGGCGCTGGCCAAAGAGTTAACCAACCACAGCCTGCCGGAAATCGGCGATGCCTTTGGTGGCCGTGACCATACCACCGTGCTGCATGCCTGTCGCAAGATCGAGCAGCTGCGCGAAGAAAGCCACGACATAAAAGAAGACTTCTCCAATTTAATCAGAACATTATCATCGTGATGCTATGAAATTTACCGTTGAACGTGAACATCTGTTAAAACCGCTGCAGCAGGTAAGCGGCCCCTTAGGCGGCCGTCCGACGCTGCCTATCCTTGGTAACCTGCTGCTGCAGGTTGCAGAGGGTACGCTGTCCCTGACCGGCACCGATCTGGAAATGGAAATGGTCGCGCGCGTGGCGCTGTCTCATCCGCACGAAGCGGGAGCCACCACCGTTCCGGCGCGTAAGTTCTTTGATATCTGCCGTGGTCTGCCTGAAGGGGCGGAAATCGCCGTGCAGCTGGAGGGCGACCGTATGCTGGTGCGCTCTGGCCGCAGCCGTTTTTCCCTCTCTACGCTGCCGGCAATCGACTTCCCGAACCTGGATGACTGGCAGAGCGAAGTTGAGTTCACCCTGCCGCAGGCCACGATGAAGCGTCTGATTGAGGCCACCCAGTTCTCGATGGCGCATCAGGATGTTCGCTACTACTTAAACGGCATGCTGTTCGAAACCGAAGGGGAAGAGCTGCGTACCGTGGCCACCGACGGCCACCGCCTGGCGGTCTGCTCTATGCCCGTCGGCGTGAGCCTGCCGAACCATTCGGTGATCGTGCCGCGTAAAGGCGTTATTGAGCTGATGCGTATGCTCGACGGCGGTGAAAACCCGCTGCGCGTGCAGATCGGCAGCAATAACATCCGCGCGCACGTGGGTGATTTTATCTTTACCTCCAAGCTGGTTGATGGCCGTTTCCCGGACTATCGCCGCGTATTGCCGAAGAATCCGGATAAAACCCTGGAAGCGGGCTGCGATATTCTCAAGCAGGCTTTTGCCCGTGCGGCCATTCTCTCCAACGAGAAGTTCCGCGGCGTGCGTCTGTACGTGAGTGAAAACCAGCTGAAAATCACCGCTAACAACCCGGAGCAGGAAGAGGCAGAAGAGATTCTGGACGTCACCTACCCCGGCAGCGAGCTGGAGATCGGCTTTAACGTCAGCTACGTGCTGGATGTGCTGAACGCGCTCAAGTGCGAGAACGTCCGTATTCTGCTGACCGACTCCGTATCAAGCGTACAGATTGAAGATGCGGCGAGCCAAAGTGCGGCCTATGTTGTTATGCCAATGAGACTGTAATGTCGCTCACCCGTCTGTTGATCCGCGACTTTCGCAATATCGAAAGCGCGGATCTCGCTTTATCCCCCGGCTTTAACTTCCTGGTTGGCGCAAACGGCAGCGGCAAAACCAGCGTATTAGAAGCCATCTATACGCTCGGCCACGGCCGGGCGTTTCGCAGCCTGCAAATTGGTCGCGTCATTCGCCATGAGCAGGAGGCTTTTATCCTGCATGGCCGATTACAGGGCGAAGCCCATGAAACGGCCATCGGCCTGACCAAAGACAAGCAGGGCGACAGCAAAGTACGTATCGACGGCACCGACGGCCACAAGGTGGCGGAGCTGGCGCTTCTGATGCCGATGCAGCTTATTACCCCCGAGGGGTTTACTTTACTCAACGGCGGCCCCAAATACAGAAGAGCCTTCCTCGACTGGGGATGCTTTCACAACGAAGCCGGTTTTTTTAACGCCTGGAGTAACCTCAAGCGTCTGCTTAAACAGCGCAACGCCGCACTGCGCCAGGTCACGCGCTACGCCCAGCTGCGCCCGTGGGATAAAGAGCTGATCCCGCTGGCGGAGCAGATCAGCCGCTGGCGTGCTGAATACAGCGAAGGTATCGCCGACGATATGGCCGACACCTGCAAACAGTTCCTGCCGGAGTTCTCCCTCACCTTCTCCTTCCAGCGCGGCTGGGAAAAAGAGACGGATTATGCCGAGGTGCTGGAGAGAAGCTTCGAGCGCGACCGCATGCTGACCTATACCGCGCACGGCCCGCACAAGGCGGATTTCCGCATTCGTGCCGACGGCGCGCCGGTGGAAGATACGCTGTCGCGCGGGCAGCTTAAGCTCCTGATGTGCGCCCTTAGGCTGGCACAGGGGGAGTTTTTAACCCGCGAGAGCGGGCGGCGCTGCCTGTACCTAATTGATGATTTTGCCTCTGAACTTGACGATGCCCGTCGCGGGCTGCTTGCCAGCCGCTTAAAAGCTACGCAATCGCAGGTTTTCGTCAGCGCCATCAGCGCTGAACACGTTATAGACATGTCGGACGAAAATTCGAAGATGTTTAACGTGGAAAAGGGTAAAATAACGGATTAACCCAAGAATAAATGAGCGAGAAACGTTGATGTCGAATTCTTATGACTCCTCCAGTATCAAAGTCCTGAAAGGGCTGGATGCGGTGCGTAAGCGCCCGGGTATGTATATCGGCGACACGGATGACGGCACCGGTCTGCACCACATGGTATTCGAGGTTGTGGATAACGCTATCGACGAAGCGCTCGCGGGTCACTGTAAAGACATCGTGGTGACGATCCACGCCGACAACTCCGTCTCCGTTACCGATGATGGCCGTGGCATCCCAACCGGTATCCACCCGGAAGAGGGCGTCTCCGCGGCGGAAGTTATCATGACCGTTCTGCACGCAGGCGGTAAGTTCGATGACAACTCCTATAAAGTTTCCGGCGGCCTGCACGGCGTAGGCGTTTCCGTAGTTAACGCCCTGTCCCAGAAGCTGGAGCTGGTTATCCAGCGTGAAGGCAAAGTGCATCGCCAGATTTATACTCACGGCGTGCCGCAGGCACCGCTGGCCGTGACCGGCGATACCGATAAAACCGGTACCATGGTGCGCTTCTGGCCAAGCCTCGAGACCTTCACCAACGTTACCGAATTCGAATATGAGATCCTGGCGAAACGCCTGCGCGAGCTGTCGTTCCTGAACTCCGGCGTCTCTATTCGTCTGCGCGACAAACGCGACAACAAAGAAGACCACTTCCACTACGAAGGCGGTATCAAGGCGTTCGTCGAGTATCTGAACAAGAACAAAACCCCGATCCATCCGAATATCTTCTATTTCTCCACTGAAAAAGACGGTATCGGCGTGGAAGTGGCGCTGCAGTGGAACGACGGTTTCCAGGAAAACATCTACTGCTTCACCAACAACATTCCGCAGCGCGACGGCGGTACTCACCTTGCGGGCTTCCGCGCGGCGATGACCCGTACCCTGAATGCCTACATGGACAAAGAAGGCTACAGCAAAAAAGCGAAAGTCAGCGCCACCGGCGACGATGCTCGTGAAGGCCTGATTGCCGTAGTCTCCGTGAAGGTGCCGGATCCGAAGTTCTCCTCTCAGACCAAAGACAAGCTGGTCTCTTCCGAGGTGAAATCGGCGGTTGAACAGCAGATGAACGAACTGCTAAGCGAATACCTGCTGGAAAATCCGTCCGACGCGAAAATCGTGGTCGGCAAAATTATCGACGCTGCGCGTGCCCGTGAAGCGGCGCGTAAAGCCCGTGAAATGACCCGCCGTAAAGGCGCGCTGGACCTGGCCGGCCTGCCGGGCAAGCTGGCAGACTGCCAGGAGCGCGACCCGGCGCTGTCTGAACTCTACCTGGTGGAAGGGGACTCTGCGGGAGGCTCTGCCAAGCAGGGGCGTAACCGTAAGAACCAGGCGATCCTGCCGCTGAAGGGTAAAATCCTCAACGTTGAGAAAGCGCGCTTCGACAAGATGCTCTCTTCTCAGGAAGTGGCGACCCTTATCACCGCGCTGGGCTGCGGCATCGGCCGCGACGAGTACAACCCGGACAAGCTGCGCTATCACAGCATCATCATCATGACCGATGCGGACGTCGACGGCTCGCACATCCGTACCCTGCTGCTGACCTTCTTCTACCGTCAGATGCCGGAAATCGTTGAACGTGGCCACGTCTACATTGCGCAGCCGCCGCTGTACAAAGTGAAGAAAGGCAAGCAGGAACAGTACATCAAAGACGACGAAGCGATGGATCAGTACCAGATTTCGATCGCGCTTGATGGCGCTACCCTGCACGCTAACTCAAGCGCCCCGGCGCTGGCGGGTGAACCGCTGGAGCGTCTGGTGTCCGAGTTTAACGCCACCCAGAAGATGATTGGCCGCATGGAGCGCCGTTATCCGAAAACGCTGCTGAAAGCGCTGGTTTACCAGCCGACCCTCAACGAAGCCGATCTGGATAGCGAACAGGCGGTCACCCGCTGGGTGAACACTCTGGTCAGCGAGCTGAACGAGAACGAACAGCACGGCAGCCAGTGGAAGTTCGACGTTCAGCAGAACGCCGCACAGCAGTACGAGCCGGTGATCCGCGTGCGTACCCACGGTGTGGATACTGACTACCCGCTGGAGCACGAGTTCATTACCGGTCCGGAATATCGCCGCATCTGCACGCTGGGCGAGAAGCTGCGTGGTCTGATCGAAGACGACGCCTTTATCGAACGCGGCGAGCGCCGCCAGCCGGTAGCCAGCTTCGAGCAGGCGCTGGAGTGGCTGGTGAAAGAGTCCCGTCGTGGCCTCTCCATTCAGCGTTATAAAGGTCTGGGCGAGATGAACCCGGAGCAGCTGTGGGAAACCACTATGGATCCGGAAAGCCGCCGCATGCTGCGCGTCACCGTTAAAGACGCCATCGCTGCGGATCAGCTGTTCACCACCCTGATGGGTGATGCCGTTGAACCGCGCCGCGCCTTTATCGAAGAGAATGCGCTGAAAGCGGCGAATATCGATATCTAAGCCGTTATCCCCCTTATCCTCTCCCCACATGGGGAGGGGATAGCCCGGTCCCTCTTTTCTCCCTCACCCCTGTGGGGAGAGGGCCGGGGTGAGGGGAATTCTTGTACGCAAAAGGGGAATCCTCCCTCCAGTCCCATCCCCTTTCTTACCGTGTTTTTTGAGCGGAATCGCGTTAGCATGAGGTCAGACTCATTCCAACCGGGGATCCCATGGCCATTAAACTCATTGCAATCGATATGGACGGCACCCTGCTGCTGCCGGACCACACCATCTCTCCCGCCGTTAAAGACGCCATCGCCGCCGCCCGCGCGAAGGGGGTGAACGTGGTGCTGACCACCGGTCGGCCCTATGCCGGCGTGCACAACTACCTGAAAGAGCTGCACATGAATGAGCCGGGAGATTACTGCATCACCTATAACGGCGCGCTGGTGCAGAAAGCGGCGGACGGCAGCACCGTGGCGCAAACCGCGCTGAGCTATGACGACTACCTGTATCTGGAAAAGCTCTCCCGCGAGGTGGGATCCCACTTCCACGCCCTCGATCGCAATACGCTTTATACCGCCAACCGCGACATCAGCTACTACACCGTGCACGAGTCCTACGTGGCGACCATCCCGCTGGTGTTCTGCGAAGCGGAAAAAATGGACCCGGCCACCCAGTTCCTGAAGGTGATGATGATCGACGAGCCGGCGATCCTCGACCAGGCCATCGCCCGCATCCCGGAAGAGGTGAAAGAGAAGTACACCGTGCTAAAAAGCGCGCCGTACTTCCTCGAAATCCTGGATAAACGCGTCAATAAAGGCACCGGCGTGAAGTCGCTGGCGGATGCGCTGGGCATTAAACCTGAAGAGATCATGACCCTCGGCGATCAGGAAAACGACATTGCAATGATCGAATACGCCGGGCTGGGCGTGGCGATGGAAAACGCCATTCCGTCGGTAAAAGAGGCGGCCGATTTCGTCACCAAATCCAACCTGGAAGATGGCGTCGCTTACGCCATTGAGAAGTTTGTGCTGAATTAATCCCGTTTCTGATTCATCGGCCCCGGTTATCAACCGGGGCTTTTTTTTGCCTTCCGTTTAATGGATTGTTCTTTTTGTGATCTGGATTGTAGTACAACATAAATAGATTGTACTACATTACGACCACGGCAATAACAAACAGCATCACGTTTGTACTGCAAAAGTGAGGCGAAATTCAGCGGTCGCGGTAAAGTAGAGATGGACACACAGAGCACAAGGACTCTCCATGACGCTTAACAAAACCGATCGCATCGTCATCACCCTGGGTACCCAGATCGTGGGCGGTAAGTACGTTCCCGGGGCGCCGCTCCCCGCCGAGGCGGAGCTGTGCGAGGAGTTTGAAACCTCGCGCAACATCATCCGGGAAGTGTTCCGTTCGCTGATGGCGAAACGGCTCATAGAAATGAAGCGCTACCGGGGCGCCTTCGTCGCCCCGCGCAACCAGTGGAACTACCTCGATACCGAGGTGCTGCAGTGGGTGCTGGAAAACGACTACGACCCGCGGCTTATTGGCGCCATGAGCGAGGTACGAAACCTGGTCGAGCCGGCAATCGCCCGCTGGGCGGCGGAACGCGCCACCTCGGGCGACCTGGCGCAGATTGAGGCGGCGCTGAACGACATGATCACCAATAACCAGGATCGGGACGCCTTCAACGAAGCGGATATCCGCTATCACGAAGCGGTATTGCAGTCGGTACACAACCCGGTTTTACAGCAGCTTAGCGTGGCAATCAGCTCGCTACAGCGGGCGGTATTTGAACGTACCTGGATGGGCGATGAGGCCAACATGCCGAAGACGCTCCAGGAACATAAGGCGCTGTTTGATGCGATACGGCATCAGGACGGCGATGCGGCAGAGCAGGCGGCGCTTACCATGATCGCCAGCTCGACACGAAGGCTGAAGGAAATCACATGACATCTCGCTACATCGCAATTGACTGGGGATCGACCAACCTGCGCGCCTGGCTTTACCAGGGCGAGCAGTGCCTGGAGAGCAGGCAATCAGAAGCAGGCGTAACCCGCCTGAACGGTAAATCCCCCGCAGCGGTGTTAGCAGAGGTAACGCAAAACTGGCGCGACGGCGCCACGCCGGTGGTGATGGCGGGAATGGTCGGCAGCAACGTGGGCTGGAAGGTTGCGCCCTATCTGCCGGTTCCCGTCCATTTCGCCGCCATTGGCCAGCAGTTAACGTCCGTTGGCGACAATGTCTGGATTATTCCGGGCCTTAGCGTCTCCCGGGACGACAACCAAAACGTGATGCGCGGCGAAGAGACCCAGCTGCTCGGCGCCCGTACCCTCTCTCCTTCAGCCGTTTACGTGATGCCCGGCACCCACTGCAAATGGGTACAGGCAGATGCCGATCAGATCCACGATTTTCGCACCGTGATGACCGGAGAACTCCACCATTTGTTGCTTAAGCACTCGCTGGTGGGGGCCGGCTTACCAGATCAGGAAAGCTCGCCCGCGGCCTTTGCCGCCGGGCTTGAGCGTGGTCTCGCCTCGCCTGAAGTTCTGCCGAAACTCTTTGAAATTCGCGCCTCCCACGTGCTGGGAAGCCTGCCGCGCGAGCAGGTCAGCGAATTTTTATCTGGCCTGCTGATTGCCGCGGAAGTCGCCAGCATGCGCGACTTCGTCGCCGGCGAGCAGGCCATCACCCTTGTCGCAGGGGCATCGTTAACCGCGCGCTATCAGCAGGCGTTTCGTGCCGCCGGGCGCGAGGTGGCAACGGTGGCCGGCGATACGGCATTTCAGGCTGGTATAAGGAGCATCGCCCATGCAGTGGCAAACTAATCTTCCGCTGATCGCAATCCTGCGCGGCATCACTCCCGACGAGGCGCTGGCCCACGTCGGGGCGGTTATCGACGCCGGTTTTGACGCGGTCGAGATCCCGCTTAACTCGCCGGAGTGGGAAAAAAGTATCCCAGCCGTGGTGGAGGCTTACGGCGACCGGGCGCTGATCGGCGCCGGCACCGTGCTGAAGCCAGAGCAGGTAGACATGCTGGCAGAGATGGGCTGCAGGCTTATCGTTACGCCCAACATCAATCCTGAGGTGATCCGCCGCGCGGTGGGCTACGGCATGACCGTCTGCCCGGGCTGCGCCACGGCAACCGAGGCCTTTACCTCCCTCGATGCGGGCGCCCAGTCGCTCAAAATTTTCCCGTCATCGGCCTTTGGCCCGGACTACATCAAAGCGCTGAAGGCGGTTCTGCCCGCCGGCGTACCGGTCTTTGCCGTTGGCGGCGTAACGCCAGAGAACCTGGCGCAGTGGATGAAAGCAGGCTGCGTGGGCGCCGGGCTGGGCAGCGATCTCTATCGCGCCGGACAGCCGGTAGAGCGCACCGCACGGCAGGCGGCGGCATTTGTGAAAGCGTATCGAGAGGCAGTGAAATGAAAATAACCAAACTCACCACTTACCGTTTACCTCCCCGCTGGATGTTCCTGAAAATCGAAACCGACGAAGGGGTGGTTGGCTGGGGCGAGCCGGTGATTGAAGGGCGGGCGCGTACCGTTGAGGCGGCGGTGCACGAACTGGGGGAATACCTGATTGGCCAGGATCCGGCGCGCATTAACGACCTGTGGCAGGTGATGTACCGCGCGGGCTTCTACCGCGGCGGCCCGATCCTGATGAGCGCCATCGCCGGCATCGACCAGGCGCTGTGGGATATCAAAGGCAAAGTGCTGAACGCCCCGGTCTGGCAGCTGATGGGCGGCCTGGTACGCGACAAAATCAAGGCCTACAGCTGGGTAGGCGGCGACCGTCCGGCAGAGGTGATCGACGGCATTAACAAGCTGCGCGGCATCGGTTTCGACACCTTTAAGCTCAACGGCTGCGAAGAGATGGGCGTTATCGACAACTCCCGCGCGGTGGATCGCGCGGTGAACACCGTCGCGCAAATCCGCGAAGCCTTCGGCAACGAAATTGAGTTTGGTCTGGATTTCCACGGCCGCGTCAGCGCACCGATGGCGAAAGTGCTGATCAAAGAGCTGGAGCCGTATCGTCCGCTGTTTATCGAGGAGCCGGTGCTGGCGGAGCAGGCCGAGTACTATCCGAAGCTGGCCGAGCAGACCCATATCCCCATCGCGGCGGGGGAGCGCATGTTCTCGCGCTTCGAATTCAAACGCGTGCTGGAGGCGGGCGGCGTGGCAATCCTGCAGCCGGACCTCTCCCACGCCGGCGGCATCACTGAGTGCTACAAAATTGCCGGCATGGCCGAAGCCTACGACGTGGCGCTGGCGCCGCACTGCCCGCTGGGCCCGGTTGCGCTGGCGGCCTGCCTGCACGTGGACTTCGTCTCCCGCAACGCCGTGTTCCAGGAGCAGAGCATGGGCATCCACTATAACAAGGGCGCGGAGCTGCTCGACTTTGTGAAAAACAAAGAAGATTTCAGCATGGAAGGCGGATTCTTTAAACCGTTAACGAAGCCGGGCCTTGGCGTGGAAATTGACGAAGCTAAGGTCATTGAGCTGAGTAAAAATGCGCCGGACTGGCGTAATCCGCTGTGGCGGCATGAGGACGGCTCCGTCGCCGAATGGTAAATGCGCGTCATATTTCGCGCTGGTGATGCGTTGGCTGCGCTTTCTTACCCCGGTCACATACTTTTGTATGCTCCCGGGGATGCGAAAGCTTGCCGCCTTCCCCCAGCACGAACTATTTAGCGCATTCCGGTTACGTTTTTAATTAAAAAATAAACAAACACACCCTCTGTAATTTACAGGGCATGGTGAGCGGCTTCGCTATGCCCAAAATCTGGAGACAGATTGCGATGGATATTCCAGTTACTGCTGCAAAAACCGGGCGTCGCCGGTACCTGACGCTGATAATGATCTTTATTACCGTGGTTATCTGCTACGTCGACCGCGCCAACCTGGCGGTGGCGTCGGCCCATATTCAGGAGGAGTTTGGTATTACCAAAGCGGAGATGGGCTACGTCTTCTCGGCGTTTGCCTGGCTCTATACCCTGTGCCAGATCCCGGGCGGCTGGTTCCTTGACCGGGTGGGTTCGCGCCTGACCTATTTCATCGCCATCTTCGGCTGGTCTGTGGCCACGCTGTTCCAGGGCTTTGCCACCGGGCTGATGTCGCTGATTGGCCTGCGCGCTATTACCGGCATTTTCGAGGCTCCGGCGTTCCCGACCAACAACCGCATGGTAACCAGCTGGTTCCCGGAACATGAGCGCGCTTCGGCGGTGGGCTTTTACACCTCCGGGCAGTTTGTTGGCCTGGCGTTCCTGACCCCGCTGCTGATCTGGATCCAGGAGCTGCTGAGCTGGCACTGGGTATTCATCGTCACCGGCGGGATCGGCATCATCTGGTCGCTGATCTGGTTTAAGGTCTACCAGCCGCCGCGCCTGACCAAAAGCATCACCAAAGCCGAGCTGGATTACATCCGTGACGGCGGCGGGCTGGTGGACGGCGATGCGCCGGTGAAAAAAGAGGCGCGCCAGCCGCTCACCAAAGCAGACTGGAAGCTGGTCTTCCACCGCAAGCTGGTGGGCGTTTACCTCGGCCAGTTTGCCGTCACCTCCACGCTGTGGTTCTTCCTCACCTGGTTCCCGAACTACCTGACCCAGGAAAAAGGCATCACCGCGCTGAAGGCGGGCTTTATGACCACGGTGCCGTTCCTGGCCGCCTTCTTTGGTGTGCTGCTTTCGGGCTGGCTGGCGGACAAGCTGGTGAAAAAAGGCTACTCGCTGGGTGTGGCGCGCAAAACGCCGATTATCTGCGGGCTGCTGATCTCCACCTGCATTATGGGCGCCAACTACACCAACGATCCGGTGTGGATTATGACCCTGATGGCGATTGCCTTCTTCGGTAACGGCTTTGCCTCTATTACCTGGTCGCTGGTCTCCTCGCTGGCCCCGATGCGCCTGATTGGCCTGACCGGCGGCGTGTTCAACTTCGTTGGCGGGCTGGGCGGCATCACCGTGCCGCTGGTGATTGGTTACCTGGCGCAGGATTACGGCTTCGGCCCGGCGCTGGTCTATATCTCCGCGGTGGCGCTGATCGGCGCGCTCTCCTACATCCTGCTGGTGGGCGACGTGAAACGAGTAGGCTAATTCCCCTCGATGTTTTACCCTGATGCGATAACCGCGCATCAGGGTCTTTCTATGAAACAAATCACCTTCGCTCCCCGCAACCATCAGCTCACCAATACCAATACCTGGACCCCGGACGGCCGCTGGCTGGCCTTTGACGTTCGCCCGTCCGGCGCGTCGTTCACCGGCGAAACCATCGAGCGGGTGAACGTCGAAACGGGGGAGGTCGAGGTTATTTATCGCGCCACCGAGGGCGCACATGTGGGGGTGGTGACCGTCCATCCTGCGGAAGAGAAATATGTATTCATTCACGGCCCCAAAAATCCGGACGCCGGCTGGCAGTACGATTTCCACCATCGCCAGGGGGTGATTGCCCATCGCGGGGAGGTGAGCAATCTGGATGCAATGGATATCACCGCGCCCTACACGCCGGGGGCGCTGCGCGGCGGCAGCCATGTTCATGTGTATAGCCCGAACGGGCAGTTCGTCAGCTTTACCTATAACGACCACGTGCTGCACGAGCGCAATCCACAGCTCGATTTACGCAACGTCGGGGTCGCTGCCCCCTTCGGCCCCGTTTATCCGCGGGGCGAGCATCCGCGCAGCTATAGCGGCACCTTCTGGAGCGTACTGGTCAGCCGCACCACGCCGGCGCCTGTTCCGGGCAGCGATGAGATCAACCGCGCCTATGAAGAGGGCTGGGTCGGCAACGGCGCGCTGGCCTTTATTGGCGATACCCTCTCGGCGGAGGGTCAAAAAGTGCCGGAGCTGTTTATTGTGAACTTACCGGGTGACGAGCAGGGGTGGAAGCAGGCCGGCGATGCGCCGCTTGAGGGCACGCCGGAGCGCATGCCCGCGCCGCCCGCCGGCGTGCAGCAGCGCCGCCTCACCTTTACGCATCACCACGCCTTTCCGGGGCTGGTGAGCACGCCGCGCCACTGGGTGCGCAGCAACCCGCAGGCCACCCGGATCGCCTTCCTGATGCGCGATGAGCAGGGTATTGTGCAACTGTGGCTGATCGCCCCCGAGGGCGGCGAGCCGCGCCAGCTCACCCATAACGACAGCGATATTCAGTCGGCCTTTAACTGGCATCCGTCGGGTAGGGCGCTGGGATTTGTGCTGGAGAACCGCATTGCCTGCTGTGATGCCGACACCGGCAGGGTGACGTTTTTGACGTCCGATCATGGAATGCCGCCCTCCGGGGACGCGGTGGTCTTTTCGCCGGACGGGCGTTTTATCGCCTGGATGGAGGAGACGGGCGGTTTCCGTCAGATCTGGCTAACGGAAACCGGGCTGTAGTCAGCGGGGAGGCATGGCCGCGGGCGGGATAACGGCGTTGGTCGCCAGCGTCTCCTGCTCGCTTTTCTCAACGCGCGAACGCACCGAGCTGTCGGTGCGGAACAGATCCCAGGGCAGGAGCAGGGTATCGAAAACGGCCGTAAATGGCATATCCAGCGCCACCAGGGATTTGGTGCCCCAGTTGGTGTCATCATCAGAGAGCATATTGGCGCTGGCTCGCGTGCCGGGATATGTTCCTTCCTTGCCGCCGGTGTGAGACATCACGCTCGAACACCCGCAAAGTAAAACTACCGCGCTGAACGTCGTCAGCTTTATCAGAACATTTTTCATCATCAGTGAGTCATCATCAATGGCGCGATACGGCCTGGTCATCCCGGGTTATAGCGGGCCATGTTCAAAATGAATAGTTGAAAAGCGTCGCTCTGTGGCAGCCATCGCAATTTAACCCTTTGTGCTGCAAACCCAGTCTAAGCCAGCCTCACCAAAGTGCAAAAAAATCTCACTACATTGTGCTTGAAATGTCGGTAAACGAACCCATTTTAGGAAGGTATCAATGAACAAACACGCCTGCGGGGTGTTTGCGATACCGCAGCCTGTCCATGGTGGAAGGCTACAATTCTCGCTGAATCCAGGAGTTTTAAACTTATGCGTAATTTCGATCTTTCTCCGCTTTACCGCTCTGCTATCGGTTTCGATCGCCTGTTCAACCACTTAGAAAATAATCAAAGCCAGAGCAACGGCTATCCTCCGTATAACGTTGAGCTGGTGGACGAAAACCACTACCGCATCGCCATTGCCGTCGCCGGTTTCGCCGAAAGCGAACTGGAGATCACCGCCCAGGATAACCTGCTGGTGGTTAAAGGCGCCCATGCGTCCGAGCAGAAAGAGCGCACCTACCTTTATCAGGGCATCGCCGAGCGCAACTTTGAACGCAAGTTCCAGCTGGCTGAAAACATCCAGATTAAAGGCGCCAACCTGGTCAACGGCCTGCTGTTTATCGATCTGGAACGCGTGATCCCGGAAGAGAAAAAACCGCGCCGTATTGAGATCAACTAATTTTTCGGGTCGCCCGCGCGGCCCATCCTGATTGCTTGCCGTAATGGGAGCATATGTGGACCCATAAGGGTTTGCAGGAACAACTGCGCACAAATATGTGCTGAACTCGCTTCTCAGAAGGAGATTTACTATGCGTAACTACGATTTATCCCCCCTGCTGCGTCAGTGGATTGGCTTCGACAAACTGGCTAACGCGCTGCAAAGCGCCACCGAAGGCCAGACCTATCCGCCCTATAACATCGAAAAAAGCGACGATAACCACTATCGCATTAGCCTCGCGGTGGCCGGCTTCCGTCAGGAAGATCTCGATATACAGCTCGAAGGCACTCGCTTAACGGTGAAAGGCAACCCGGAAAAACCCGCCGCCGAAACCAAATGGCTGCACCAGGGGCTGGTCATGCAGCCTTTCAGCCTGAGCTTTACCCTCGCCGAGCATATGGACGTCACCGGGGCCACCTTCAGCAACGGGCTGCTGCATATCGATCTGACCCGCAACGTGCCGGAAGCCATCGCTCCGCAGCGTATCGCCATCAGCGAGCGCCCGGCGCTGAACAGCTAATGCGGGTTTGTGCGGCCTGATGGCCTCACCCCGATCCTCTCCTACAAGGAGAGGGCGCACACGCTAAAAACGGTCACCTCAGGGTGGCCGTTTTGCGTTTATCCCCGGCTTTTTGTGCGCCATCGCCCATACAGGCCGCGCCGCCTCTGCGAAAATCCCTTCTAACTATAGTGTTATTCACAGGGATGCCGTCATGAGTGATATTGCGTTAACGGTCAGTATTCTGGCGCTGGTTGCGGTGGTCGGGTTGTGGATAGGCAATATCAAAATCCGTGGGATCGGCTTTGGCATCGGCGGGGTGCTGTTTGGCGGGATTTTTGTCGGCCATTTTGTCGATCGGTTCGGCCTGGTGCTCAGCGCGGAGATGCTGCACTTTATCCAGGAATTCGGCCTGATCCTCTTCGTCTATACCATCGGGATTCAGGTCGGGCCGGGCTTTTTCGCGTCGCTGCGGGTTTCCGGTTTACGGCTCAATCTCTTCGCCCTTGGCATTGTGGTAATGGGCGGGCTGGTCACCGCCATCCTGCACAAGATTTTCGCTATCCCCCTTCCGGTGGTGCTGGGGATCTTCTCCGGCGCGGTAACCAACACCCCGGCACTGGGGGCCGGGCAGCAAATCCTGCGCGATCTCGGTATTGCGCCGGAGGTGGTCGATCAGATGGGGATGAGCTATGCCATGGCCTATCCCTTCGGCATCTGCGGCATATTGCTCACCATGTGGCTGATGCGGGTGCTGTTTCGCGTTAACGTCGAGCAGGAAGCGCAGCAGCATGAGTCGACCCTCACCAACGGCCATGCGTCCATCACTACCATCAATATTCGCGTTGAAAACCCCAACCTCGACAATATGGCGATTCAGGATGTGCCGATTCTGAACGGCGCGAACGTCGTCTGCTCCCGGCTCAAGCGCGAAGAGATGCTGATGGTGCCCTCGCCGGGCACCATCATCCGCACCGGGGATCTGCTGCACCTGGTAGGCCAGCCGGCGGATCTGCATAACGCCCAACTGGTGATTGGTAAAGAGGTTGAGACCTCGCTCTCCACCCGCGGCACGGATATGCGCGTGGCGCGGGTGGTGGTCACCAATGAGAAGGTATTAGGCAAGAAAATCCGCGATCTGCAGGCTAAAGAGCGCTATGACGTGGTGATCTCGCGCCTTAACCGCGCCGGCGTCGAACTGGTGGCCAGCCCGGCGGCCAGCCTGCAGTTTGGCGATATCCTCAACCTGGTGGGGCGGCCAGCCTCTATCGACGCGGTGGCGAACATGGTGGGCAACGCCCAGCAAAAATTGCAGCAGGTGCAGATGCTGCCGGTTTTTATCGGTATCGGGCTGGGGGTGCTGCTGGGGACCATCCCGCTGTACCTGCCGGGCTTCCCGGTGGCGCTGAAGCTCGGGCTGGCCGGCGGGCCGCTGATTATGGCCCTGATCCTCGGGCGTATTGGCTGCGTGGGTAAGCTCTACTGGTTTATGCCCCCGAGCGCCAACCTCGCCCTGCGCGAGCTGGGCATCGTGCTCTTTCTGGCGGTGGTGGGGCTGAAGTCGGGCGGCGATTTTATCCATACCCTGACCGAGGGCGAAGGGGTGAGCTGGATTGGCTACGGCATGTTAATCACCGCCGTACCGCTGGTGACCATGGGGGTGCTGGCGCGTCTGCTGGTGAAGATGAACTACCTTACCCTGTGCGGGATGCTGGCCGGCTCGATGACCGATCCCCCGGCGCTGGCCTTTGCCAACGGCCTGCACGCCACCAGCGGCGCCGCGGCGCTCTCCTACGCCACGGTCTATCCGCTGGTCATGTTCCTACGCATCATCACCCCGCAATTGCTGGCGGTGCTGTTCTGGGGGATGGGCTAACGCCGTCACCCCGGCATCGACAAAACCGGGGCTTGCCGCTATTTTTTGCAGCAGACAGATACCCACAACGGAGTCGTAATGAAGATCTCTCTTCCCGGAGAAGCGCCGGATTACCGTTTCTCGCTGGCAAACGAACGCACCTTTCTGGCATGGATACGCACCGCGCTCGGTTTTCTGGCGGCGGGAGTCGGTTTAGACCAGCTGGCGCCGGATTTTGCCACCCCGGTAGTGCGGGAACTGCTGGCGTTACTGCTGTGCCTGTTTTCCGGCGGGCTGGCCGTTTACGGCTACCTGCGCTGGCTGCGTAATGAGAAAGCCATGCGCCTGAAAGACGATCTGCCCTACACCCACAGCCTGCTGGCGATTAGCCTGATCCTGATGATTGTCGCGGTAATTGTGATGGGGCTGGTGCTCTATGCCGGATAGCCGCCGGGCGCGGCGCCACGCCGATCCGGGGCTACAGCCGGAGCGAACGTCGCTGGCCTGGCTGCGCACCATGCTGGGGTACGGGGCGCTGATGGCGCTGGCCATCAAACATAACTGGCAGCAGGCCGGGGCGCTGTTCTGGGTTTCGGTGGGCGTGCTGGCGCTGGTGGCGGCCATGCTCTGGCACTACACCCGCAGCCGCATCGTGATGGACGTAACGCGCGGGGATTTTGCCGGCTTCAGGTCGGTTCGCGATAAGCTGTTGATCGCTCTCGCCGTGCTCTCCCTGGCGCTGCTGTTTGCTGCTACTCACATCCAGCAGCTTATGCTTTTTATCGCCGCGCTTTGATGAATCAGCGCCCTTTTGCCAGGTATGCGTCCATCTCTTCTTCCGGCACCATGCCGCCGCCGGTGGCCCACACCAGGTGGGTGATGTTTTCGGTACTCACTACCCGCAGCGGCCCGGCCATTCCGGCCAGCGCCGAGGGCTCAAGGCGGATATTCTCCTCCTCGGCCAGCCAGCCCAGCATGTCGTACATGCTTTGATCGCTTAAGGTATAAAACCCGTCCAGCAGGCGCTCCATCGCGCGGCCAACGAAGCCGGAGGCGCGGCCCACCGCCAGGCCATCCGCGGCCGTCACGTTGTCGATGCCCAGATCCTGTACCGCAATCTCATCGTGCAGGCCGGTGTACACCCCAAGCAGCATGCAGGGGGAGTGGGTAGGTTCGGCAAAGAAGCAGTGAACGTGGTCGCCAAAGGCGAGCTTCAGGCCAAATGCCACCCCGCCGGGGCCGCCGCCCACGCCGCACGGCAGATAGACATACAGCGGATGATCCGCGTCCACCACGCGTCCCTGTTCGGCAAACTGCGCCTTCAGGCGCTGGCCGGCCACCGCGTAGCCCAGGAATAGGGTGCGCGAGTTTTCGTCGTCGATAAAGAAGCAGTTCGGGTCGCTTTTGGCGGCTTTGCGCCCCTGTTCCACCGCCACGCCGTAATCCTGCTCATACTCTACGACGGTCACGCCGTGGCTGCGCAGTTTGGCTTTTTTCCACTCCCGGGCGTCGGCGGACATATGCACCGTGACCTTAAAACCGATCCGGGCGCTCATGATGCCGATGGACATCCCCAGGTTGCCGGTGGAGCCCACCGCAATGCTGTAGCGGCTAAAAAAGTCTTTAAAGCGCGGCTCAAGCAGCATGCGGTAATCATCATCCAGAGAGAGCAGCCCGGCCGCCAGGGCCAGCTTTTCCGCGTGGGTGAGTACCTCATAAATGCCGCCGCGCGCTTTGATGGAGCCGGAGATGGGCAGATGGCTGTCTTTTTTCAGCAGCAGCGTGCCGGGAAGCGCGCTGCCCGACTCCTTCTCCAGCCGTTTTTGCATCGCCGGAATTTCTACCAGCGCCGATTCGATGATGCCGCCGCTGGCCGCCGTTTCCGGGAAGGCCTCTGCCAGATAGGGGGCAAAGCGCTTCAGGCGCGCGTGGGCGTCGTCCACGTCGGCCTGGGTCAGCCCGACGTGGGGCAGCCCTTCAGCCAGGGGGGTGGTGCGTGGGTTAAACCAGGTGGTCTCCTTCAGGGCGATCAGATCCGCGACCAGAGGAAAGCGGGTGATAAGAGCGTTAACGGTGGTGGTATTCATAAAATTTCCCGGGTTTAGTTCACCCAGACTCTACACCAAACCGGGAAAAGCGTGCTAAATACAGCTTATTGCTTCCGCGTTTTCGCAGGGTTAATCGTGTTCAAACCGTTGATTGCCGCCGCCTTATTGATGACCTCAGGCCTGGCCCTGGCCGACGAGCCGCCGCTGACCGCGGCCCGCTATGCGCAGCAGCTGGGCGTCGGTATGGACGTCGACTGGGCGCATACCGAGCGCGGTATCCGCGAGTTCGACCCGCTGGTGGTGCGCGATTTCCGCGCGAAGGGGATAAGCCACGTGCGCATTCGCGTGGCGGGAGCGCCCAGCGAGGCGCGGCTCATCCATCTGCGTAAGCTGGTCGAGGCGTGCGGGCAGTACGGCATCATCCCGATCATCACTTACCAGGCCGACGCTTTTAAAAGCGATCCCAGCGCCGTGAATGAGAGAGAGGTGGTCAACTGGTGGATTGCCGTAGCGAATTACTTCGGCCAGCGCGCCCCCCTGCTGGGCTTTGACCTGATCTACGAGCCCGCCGATAAGCTCAACCACAGCCCCGCCGCGTTAAACCGCGTCTACGAAAAAGCCATCAAAGCCATCCACGGCATCGACCCGCAGCGGATGATTTTTATCGCTCCGCGCCTGCGCGCCGCGCCGGAGGATCTTACCGGCCTGAAGCTGCCGGCCCATAGCCAGAATTACGTGCTGGCGGAGTGGCACATCTTCCCCTGGGGCCCGCTTAAGGCCAACGGCAAATACCCCTGGACCTCCGGCACCGCGGCGGAAAAAGCCGCCATCCGCGCCCGAATAAATGCCGCGCTGCGCTGGCAGCAAAAAAACGGCCACAGCAGCTGGGTCGGGGGCTGGACGGTGGGAGAGACGTTTAAATCCGCGCCGACGGCGTCGCAGCTGGCGTTTGCCAGTTTTATGGCCTGCGAGCTGCAAAAGGCGAAAATCCCCTATGCCATCAACGCGGATTATCAGTTTTACGATGGGGAAGAGGGGGCATGGCGCCCGGCGCCGGAGCCGCTGCTGGAGAGGATGATTGCCCCCCAATGCGACAAGCCCGGCGAGAAGCCGGGCCATCACGGGGTTAAACCGGCTGCTCGTGATGCGACACGCGCGACGCCAGCGGCAGCCAGCACAGCAAAATCAGCAGCCCCATCAGGGTCATCAGTAACCCCAGGCTAGACTGGCCGGTCTGCGGCATCATAGCGGAGAACCACGCCAGCGCGCCGGAGCCGATATTTTGCAGGCCGCCCACCAGCGCCCCCGCCGTACCCGCGAGGAACGGGAAGGGCTCCATGGCACCGCTGGTGGCCAGCGGAAAGAGCATCCCGGCGCCGAAGAAGAACAGCGCCGCCGGGATCAGCAGCGTCCAGACGTTCATCACGCCGAACAGCCCCGGGATCCACATCATCACCCCCGCCAGCAGGCAGCTCATCACCGACTGCCACATCAGGGTGGAAAAACGCTTACCGGGTCGCCCGGCAAACCACGCGCCGAAGAACGCCGCCGGGATCGGCAGAATAAACAGAATACTCACCACCATGCTGCTGAGGCCAAGCCCGGCCCCCAGCAGCACGCCGGAGCAGGCTTCGAACACCGCGATACCCGCCAGGCCGCCGATCAGCATCAGCAGGTAACAGGTAAAGGCGCCGTTGCCAAACAGCGTCTTATAGCTGGTAAGCAGCCGGGTGCGGGGCGCCTCCGTCGGGCGGGTTTCCGGCATCCAGCGCGCCATGCTGAAGGTCACGATCGCGCACAGCACCAGCAAAAAGGCGTAGCAGGCGCGCCAGGACCAGAAGGTGTTCAGCAGGCCGCCGATCAGCGGCGCCAGCAGCGGGCTGACCAGGATCCCCATATTGAGCAGGCTGTTGGCATGGCGTAGCTGGGTGCCCTGATACATATCCCGCGGCAGGGTGCGGGCCATCACGCCGCCTACCCCGGTGCCCATCCCCTGCAGGGCGCTGGCGGCAATCAGGAGCGTCAGGCTGTGGGTGGTGATGGCGACAAGGGTAGCGACCATAAATATCGCCATGCCCACCAGGATCACCGGGCGGCGGCCGACGCGGTCCGAGAGCGGGCCATAGAACAGCTGCGATACCCCGTAGGTCAGCAGGTAGGCGGCCATCACGCTCTGGACGGCCCCTTCCCGCACGTGCAGCGCCTGCGCCATATCCGCAATCGCCGGAATGTAGATGGTTTGCGCCATCTGGCCGACGGCCACCAGTAATACCAGCATCAACAATAAGTTAACGTTCCTTTGCCTTTTCATGTCGCTGAATACTTTTGCCTGAAGAGAAAATTAAAGAATAAGTGACTGCGCATTCGTTAAATGCGCGAGGAATCTACCACAGTAAGACGACAAGTTAAGCATCACCTGCGCGAATGGTAAAAGGCGAAAAGGCAGGATTAGTAAACGAGTATCGGCAACTAAAGTTGCCAGGATTTCAGGCCAGACGTAACAGTATCGCTCCGGCGGCAATACCCACAGCCGCCGCAATGCGCAGCGCGGCAACCCGCTCTTTTAACAGCAGAAATGCGATAAGCGCCCCGAAGAGGATCGAGGTTTCACGCAGCGCCGCCACCACCGCCAGCGGCGCCTGGGTCATCGCCCACAGCGCCAGCCCGTAGGAGCCCATGGTGGCAACGCCGCCCAGCAGCCCCTTCTTCCAGTGCAGGCGCAGGTAGCCGGACGCCTCCCGGCGGCGGGCCACCATCGCCCAGCCAAGCAGGCAGAAGCCGTTCATAAAAAAAGTCCACAGCGTATAGCCCAGCGCGCTGCCCGACAGCCGCACGCCGGTACCGTCAACCAGGGTATAGCCCGCGATAAAACAGGCATTTAACAGCGCCAGCCAGATCCCCTTCCGCGACCGGTTGCGGCCGTTTGTCGCCATCACCAGAATCGACAGGCAGATAACGGCGATGCCGGCCCAGGCGAGCCCGGAGAGCCTATCCCCCAGCGCCAGAACGCTAATCAGCGCCACCAGCAGCGGGGCGGTACCGCGCATCAGCGGGTAGGTCTGGCTCATGTCCGAGACCTGGTAGGTCTTTGCCACCAGCACCGTATAGACCACCTGCAATGCGCAGGAGACGAGCAAAAACGGCCAGCTTGCGGCGGCGGGCTGCGGTGAGAAGGGAAGTAAAATCAGGGCGATAAGCGTGGCGAAGCCGCTCACGCTGATGGCGGAGTAGAGCTTGTCCGTTCCGGCTTTAACGATAGCGTTCCAGCTGGCATGCAGCAGGGCGGCGAACAGCAGGATAGAAAATACGGTCAGGGTCATGGCGCGTCTGGCGGTGTGTTGTCACATAACCTTAACATTCACCGCCGGCCACCGCCAGCGGGTTACACCGCGCAGAACAGGCGGTGCGTGACGCGCGGTTCGTCCTCCACCGGGCTAAACCCCGAGCGCTGATAAAACGGCCAGGCGGCCCGGGGCGCGTGTGTATTGAGAAAATCAAACCAGATGCTGGCATCGGCCATCACCACGGCAAGCAGCTGCCTGCCAATACCCAGCCCGCGGCACTTTTCGCTGATATAGAGATGGCGGATACGCCCGGCGCGCGGCTGCAGGCTGAAGGGATCGCGGTTCAGCCCGCAGATGCCCACCAGCCTGCCGTCCAGAAATGCGCCCAGCAGCTTTTCACCTGGGGCGTTAAAGCGGTTTTCACCCCGCTGCCAGTTCTCTTCGAGCCGGCGCAGCATATTGAAATTGAGCGCGATGCTCTCGGCTTTCAGCGCGATATAGCCCGGCTCTTCCGGGGTGACAGGTTCAATTAATAAACGCGACATAGCATTCCCTCGTTATTAAAGAGGGGCGGTTGCCCGCCCCTCTCAGGTGCGACTTGAACCTGAATTACCGAACGTATTTCAGGACAGCATCAAGCAGTTGCAGAACTGCAACAATGAGTTTGAGGACAAGTACAACCATATCCACTACGCTCATACGCGTCTCCTCTGGTTCAGGAGCACGATGCTGGCGTACCTTTCCGCCGCCTGTGACCAGCACCTTTGTTGACGTAACACAGTGTGCTCAGTTGGGGAGTGGAGGCGCTGACGGCACCACCCGTTTCAGCCAGGACTTCGTTGCGCCGGTGTACTACGAGCGGCTCCCCTCGCACCCTGTGAACACAACCATTATAGATAACTACTGTATATATGAACAGTAATTTATGGACAAAACGTGAAGCGGGAACCATACTCAACGGCATCAAAATTCGTGCCGAAATTGCGCGCGCCTGCGTCATCGCTTATACTTCCTGCGTTGATGTAACACAGTGTGCTCTGCGGTCACCAGCCGTATAACGCTGAAAAAAACCTCGCTCCGGCGGGGTTTTTTGTTTTTCACGCCCGTAACCGAAACGTGATCCGCCACCCAAAACGGCGTGGATGAAAAAAATTCTGTTGTCACCCCTACTGCACCTGTGCTTGTATAAATCCACTCAATGATTCAGAAACAGGTTCCTAATGAACGCTTCCCTGCTGACCGCGACCCTACTAAAAACTGCGCAACCTGCCGCAGTGGTCGTCGTACGTGTGGTGGTGGTCGTCGGCAGCGCGCCGTAGGGACTGGATCAACACGCGAATCCAAAACCCCGCCGGCGCAAACCGGCGGGGTTTTTCGTTAAAGGCCCCCCGGAGACCGGCTCAGAGCACAATAAGAGGACTGGAGCATGGCAATTTCGGGCACAACATCCAACAAGACGCGTTTTACCGGCGCGCAGCTGATCGTTCACTTACTGGAGCGCCAGGGTATCACCACGGTGGCGGGGATCCCCGGCGGTACCGTGCTGCCGCTGTACGATGCCTTAAGCCAGAGCAGCAAAATCCGCCACGTGCTGGCGCGCCACGAGCAGGGGGCCGGCTTTATCGCCCAGGGCATGGCGCGCACCCAGGGTAAACCGGCGGTCTGTATGGCCTGTAGCGGGCCGGGCGCCACCAACCTGGTAACCGCCATCGCCGACGCGCGCCTCGACTCCATCCCCCTGATCTGCATTACCGGCCAGGTGCCCTCCTCGATGATTGGCACCGACGCATTCCAGGAAGTGGACACCTACGGCATCTCTATCCCCATCACCAAGCATAACTATTTAGTGCGCGACATCGCCGAGCTGCCGCAGGTCTTCAGCGATGCGTTTCGTATTGCGCAGTCCGGCCGCCCTGGCCCGGTGTGGATAGACATTCCTAAGGACGTGCAGACCGCTGAAATCGAGATCGACGTGCTGCCGGAGCCGGGCGGCGTTGCGGCAGCCCCGGCCTTTAGCGCCGAGAGCGTGCGTGACGCGGCGGCGATGATCAACGCGGCTAAACGCCCGGTGCTCTACCTGGGCGGCGGCGCGATCAACGCCTCTGACACGGTGCGCGCGCTGGCGGAAAAAGCACGGCTCCCCACCACCATGACCCTGATGGCGCTGGGCATGCTGCCCAAAGCGCACCCCCTGTCGCTGGGCATGCTGGGGATGCACGGCGCCCGCAGCACCAATTTCATTTTGCAGGAGGCGGATCTGCTGATCGTGCTCGGGGCGCGTTTTGATGACCGGGCGATTGGCAAAACCGAACAGTTCTGCCCGAACGCCAAAATTATCCATGTGGATATCGACCGCGCCGAGCTGGGTAAAATCAAGCAGCCGCACGTGGCGATTCAGGGCGATGTGGGCGAGGTGCTGGCTCAGCTGATGCCGCAGATCGACGCCGCGCCGCGTGAGGCCTGGCACCAGCTGGTGGCCGACTTAAAGCAGGAGTTCCCGGGAGCCATTCCCGCAGAGGGCGATCCGCTCAGCCACTATGGTCTGATCAACGCCGTGGCCGCCTGCGTCGACGACGGCGCTATTATCACCACCGACGTGGGCCAGCATCAGATGTGGACCGCCCAGGCCTATCCCCTGAACCGTCCGCGCCAGTGGCTCACCTCCGGCGGCCTCGGCACCATGGGCTTTGGCCTGCCGGCGGCCATAGGCGCGGCGCTGGCCAATCCCGATCGCAAGGTAATCTGCTTCTCCGGCGACGGCAGCCTGATGATGAATATCCAGGAGATGGCCACCGCGGCGGAAAACCAGCTGGATGTGAAAATTATCCTGATGAACAACGAAGCGCTGGGGCTGGTGCATCAGCAGCAGAGCCTGTTCTACCAGCAGGGGGTATTTGCCGCCACCTATCCCGGCACCATCAACTTTATGCAGATTGCCGCCGGGTTTGGCCTCTATACCTGCGATCTGAATGCCGAACAGGACGCGCAGGCCGCCCTGCAGGAGGCGATTTCGCGCCCCGGCCCGGCGCTGATCCACGTGCGCATCGACGCGCAGCAAAAAGTCTATCCAATGGTTCCGCCAGGGGCGGCCAATACAGAAATGGTGGGGGAATAAGCCATGCAAAAACAACACGATAACGTCATCCTGGAACTCACCGTCCGCAACCACCCTGGCGTCATGACCCACGTCTGCGGGCTCTTTGCCCGCCGGGCCTTTAACGTGGAGGGGATCCTCTGCTTGCCGATTCAGGGCAGCGAGCACAGCCGCATCTGGCTGCTGGTGAATGACGACCAGCGTCTGGAGCAGATGATGGCGCAGATCGACAAGCTGGAAGATGTCACCAAAGTAGTGCGTAACCAGTCCGATCCCACCATGTTTAACAAAATTGCGGTATTTTTCGAATAGGTTACTTCCGGACGTCACCGGGCATAATGGGAAATGCCCGGCTAGCTCTGCCGCTGGCTGGTCTTCAGCAGCAGCTCACGCAGCCATGCCTGCGCCGGGTCGCGATGCGTTCTCCCGTGCCAGGCCATGCTTTTGGTAAAACCGGGTACCGCTAAAGGGGGCTCACAGACATACATCCCCGCCCGGTTTTCCGCCATCCGCTCCGGCACTACGGCGATCATGTCGCTTATCGCCAGCACCTCAGGCAGCACTAAAAAACTGCTCACCGACAGCCCCACGCGCCTGCTGCGGCCAATCTTTGCCAGCGCGTCGTCGGTGACGCCGTGAAAGCTCTCCCCCTCATAAGAGACCAGCACCTGCTCCAGGGCGCAAAAGCGCGCAAGCGAGAGCGGCGCGCCCGCGTCCGGGTGATCGGCGCGCATCATGCAGACATAGCGCTCGTCAAAGAGCGCCCGGCCGTGGAGTTCGCCGGGCGTGGTGGACGGGGTCAGCAGGGCGAGATCGATTTTTCCCTGCTCAAGCCTGGCGGTAAGGCGCTGCGGCTCGACGGGTACCACGCGCACGCGGATGCCGGGCGCTGCGGTTTTGAGGACGGCGATAAAGGGCACGATCACCGCGCGCAGGGCGTAATCGGTGGCCGACACGGTGAAGGTCATTTCGGCGCTAAGGGGAGTAAACTCAAGCGGCTGTAGCAGGGCGTCGATATCGGCGAGAACGCGCTTTACCGGCCCGGCCAGCGCCTCGGCGCGCAGGGTGGGCACAATGCCGTGCGGCGCGCGGATAAACAGCGGGTCGTCGAAGTGGGCCCGCAGGCGGTTAAGCATGCCGCTTACCGCGGGCTGGGTCAGCGCCAGGCGCTCTGCCGCGCGGGTGACGCTGCGCTCATCTAGCAGCGCGTCCAGCGTTTTTAACAGATTTAAATCCAGGGTACGCAAATCGTTTTTCATTGCCTCTCTCTATCTTTTTTCAGTGCACTATTATGGCGTTGTCCGCTGTTGACGCCCGGCGTTTCCCGATATCATGAGCGCCATATTTTAAGGAGAACGCATGATCTGGATAATGCTGGCGACCCTCGCAGTCGTGTTTGTTGTAGGATTTCGCATCCTGACCTCGGATTCCCGCCGCGCAATTAAACGCCTGAGCGAACGTTTGGGAATTACGCTGGTGCCGGTAGAGTCGATGATCGATCAATTTGGTAAAACCCCCGGCAACGAGTTCATCCGCTACCTTGAGCGCCCGGACGAAGCCCACCTGCAAAACGCCGCCCAGGTGCTGCTGATCTGGCAGGCGTGCATTGTCGACGGCAGCGAGACCAACCTGCAGACCTGGCACCGCCTGCTGCGTAAAGCCCGTCTTGCCGCCCCGGTCACCGATGCGCAAATCCGCCTCGCCCTCGGCTTTATGCGCGAGATGGACCCGGACCCGCAGGAGCTGAACGCCTTCCAGCTGCGCTACAACCAGCTTTTTGCCCCGGAAGAGGGCGTCTTTTATCTGCACTGATATCACGCCAGCTGATGATAATTATAAAGTATCGTCATTAGATTTATATCACCAGCGGGCGCACCATCACCTCATCAACCCACACGATGAGGTGAACCATGAAACAATCCGCCATTATCTGGCCGAACGACTATCTGCCGGGCACCACCGATAACTTTGCCTCCAACGAAATCATCGTCGCCGGACTGACGGCCAGCGACGTATGGGCGCAGCTCAACGACACCGCGCTGTGGCCGGGCTACTACAGCAACGCGCAGGATATCCGCTTTTACGACGGCAGCGGCCCTTTGCTGCACGCCAACGCCCGCTTTCGCTTTACCACCTTTGGTTTTCCGGTAGAGGCGCAGGTGACGGAATATGTCCCGCCGGCGGAGGGCGAGGCGGCGCGGATTGCCTGGCACGGCTGGGTGGAGGGGGATGAAAATACCCGGCTGGACGTGATTCACGCCTGGCTGTTTGAAGACCTGCCGGGCAACCGCGTGCGTATCCTGACCCAGGAGTCGCAAAAAGGCGTACCGGCGCGGGAGCTGGCCCGCACCGTGCCGAATCCGATGATTAACGGCCATCAGGAGTGGATCGTCGGGCTAGCCGAGGCGGCGCGGAAAGAAAAGTTGTCGAAACGTTAAATTCGTCACATTTTTGATGATAAACTGCGCGGCTTTCCCGCACGTTTACATCAGGTGACGCCATGATAGAACAGATCCACACCACGACTCCACCGCAGGCCAAAGAGGTGACCCGCCCCAACTGGTCGGCGGTATTTTCCGTGGCATTTTGCGTCGCCTGCCTGATTACCGTGGAGTTTCTGCCGGTCAGCCTGCTTACGCCGATGGCGCAGGATCTGGGGATCTCCGAAGGGCTGGCGGGGCAGTCCGTTACCGTTACCGCCTTTGTGGCGATGTTTGCCAGCCTGTTTATTACCCAGGCGATTGGCACCATCGATCGCCGCAGGGTGGTGATCCTCTTTTCTGTCCTGCTGACCCTCTCCTGCCTGCTGGTGTCGTTTGCCGATAACTTTATGTTGCTGCTGCTGGGGCGCGCCTGCCTCGGGCTGGGGCTGGGCGGCTTCTGGGCGATGTCGGCATCGCTCACCATGCGCCTGGTGCCGGCGCGCACGGTGCCGAAAGCGCTGTCGGTCATTTTCGGCGCGGTCTCTATTGCGCTGGTGATCGCCGCGCCGCTGGGCAGCTTCCTCGGCGGGATTATCGGCTGGCGCAACGTCTTTAACGCCGCCGCGGTGATGGGGATAATCTGTATTTTTTGGGTGTGGAAAGCGCTGCCGTCCCTGCCGGGCGAAGCCGCGCACCATAAGCAGAACATGCTTAGCCTGCTGAAGCGCCCCGGCGTGATGGCGGGCATGATCGCCATCTTTATGTCGTTTGCCGGGCAGTTTGCCTTCTTTACCTATATCCGCCCGGTGTTTACCACCATGGCGGGCTTCGACGTGGACGGCCTGACGCTGGTGCTGCTGAGCTTTGGTATCGCCAGCTTTGTCGGCACCTCGCTGTCGGCGCAGTTCCTGAAACGCTCCCTGAAGGTGGCTCTGGCGGGGGCGCCGCTGGTGCTGGCCGCCAGCGCGCTAGCGCTGATCCTCTGGGGCAGCGATAAGTGGGTGGCCTCGGCGATTGCGATTATCTGGGGCTTTGCCTTTGCGCTGGTGCCGGTGGGCTGGTCTACCTGGATCACCCGCTCGCTGGCGGATCAGGCCGAAAAAGCCGGGTCGATTCAGGTGGCGGTGATCCAGCTGGCGAACACCTGCGGCGCGGCGGTGGGCGGCGTGGCGCTGGACCACCTTGGGCTCACCTCCCCGCTGGTGATTTCCGGCACCCTGATGCTGCTGACGGCGCTGCTGGTGGCGGGTAAGGTGAAGGCGAAGTAACGTTACTTTCCCTCTCCCGTGGGAGAGGGTCAGGGTGAGGGCATCCGGCTACGCTGATGCCTTCACTCTTCTTCGCGAATCCAGCGAAATCAGCACTACCGACGACACAATCAACAGCGTGCCCAGCCAGTCCGGCAGGGAAAACGCCACTCCCAGCAATACCACCGACAGCAACGCGCTGCTCAGCGGCTCGGCGCAGCTCAGAATGCTGGCCTTCGGCCCGCCGATCATCTGCGCCCCTTTCAGATAGAGGCTGAACGTCAGCGCCGTGCCTATTACCACCAGATAGAAAAAAGCCAGCAGCAGGCTACCGTCGATGACAAAGGTAGCGCCGCGCCCGGCGTAGAACGGGGTCAGCATCAGGCCCGCCAGCAGCATACTCCAGCCGACGATCGGCAGCGTGCCGTAGCGGGCAATCAGGGTGGAGGGGTAGGTGGTGTAAAACGCCGCCGCAAACGCCGAGGCGATGCCCCATACCAGCGCGGCCGGGGAGATGGAGAGCGAGGTCGGGTCCCCGTGGGTGACCAGCAGGAAGGTGCCGATAAGCGAGGTAAGAATGGCGGCGAAGACAAAGATCCCCGGCCGGGCTTTGCGGGCGATGGCAAACCACGCCACGATAATGGTGGGCGACAGGAATTGCAGCACGGTGGCGGTGGCGGCGTTGGATTTTTCAATCGTCACCAGGAAGGTGAGCTGGACCACCAGGGCGCCAAACAGGGAAAAGATCAGCAGGCTCAGGGCATCTTTGCGATTTTTGATGACCGAGAAAATCTTGTCGCCGTGGACAAACGACAGGGTCAGCAGGATCACGCCGGTAAACAGCAGGCGGATCATGGTCAGATAGGGCGATGAAATCTGACTTTTTTCCATGATGTACTGCGCGCAAACGCCTGAGCTGCCCCATAAAATGGCGGCGATCAGAACGTTGAGCATCCCTCTTTTTGTGGCACCCATTGGCTCCCCTGCGGTTGGTTGGTTGTTATAACGGTCGACAGGATAGCATGGGAGGAGGGTGCCCTGTAGGGTTCCCTCCAGGGTGAAGTGGGAGCAGACCGCACCGTCCGGTTCCCTCTCCCTTCGGGAGAGGGTTAGGGTGAGGGGAATATGCGGCTCCGTTGGCGGTTCCGTTCACCTCACGTTCACTGCTTCTCTGCTACACCCGCACCGGTGAACGTGCCAGGGGGGCTCGCCGCCACCCCCCTGGCGACCCCGGCTCCCGGCAAAGAAAATCGCCGCTTCGCGGTGCCCTCAGCTTATTCCCTCCGGCTTTCGGGTCGGGCGTGATCCTACATCCCTGTAGGTCACGCCCTCTCGGCGCATCCATGCGCCTCGCCCCGGCCTGCGGGAAACGCTTCGGCGATTTTCAGCCGGACTCTGGCGTCGCTGTAAGCTAATTATTGCAAAGGAATAATTTTCGCTGCTTCAGGATTTAGAAAACCAACTCGACCCGCTTAGAACCACGCCTCCCACATCGCCCCGACGTTGAAGTCATCCAGCGTCTCGTCCTGGGTACCGTTCACCCGGACGGTGCGCTCGTTATCCACCTTGCCGCCGGTCACGTAGAAGCGCAGCATTGGGCGGAACTCCGGGCCCATGGCGATGGACATGTTCTGGGACAGCGTCAGCTTCCAGCCTTTGTTATCGCCGCCGTTGTCGTAATCAACATGCTGCCAGCCCGCCTCCAGCCAGGTGGAGTGCACGTCGTTCCACCAGTGCATCGGGCGCACGATGGCGTTGTAGTTCTTGCGGTTGTCGGTGTCGTCGCGGCTGTTGTCGTAGTCGTGGAAGGCGAGGATGTACTCCACCTGCGTGGCCTGGGTAAATTTATACAGCCCCTCAAAGCTGGCGTAGACCGTGGTCAGATCCTCGGTTTTATTGAACACGCTGTTGTCTGAGTTATCAGAATAGCGGGCGATCACCTTGTTCACGCCGCTGTCGTTGGTGTGGCTCAGCACCACGCCGCCCTGCCAGGCGTTCAGACGCTCTTCGCTGTCGATGGCCTTCGAGTCAAAGCCGTAGTTGGCGTACAGCTCCAGATCGACCGGCCCGAGCTTCATGCCGTGAATTTTAGAGGTGGCGGCGTAGTTGCCCTTATCGCCGGTGCCGGAGCCGCCGGTACAGGTGATGCGCGACGGGTTAGCTTCGTCTTCCATCACTTCCGGGCTACAGGACTCCACCGCCGCCACCGCGGCCACGTCAAACTGCACGCCGCCGATATCAAAGTTCTTCACCCCGGCACCCTGGCCGTCGTGGTTCATCCAGAAGTAGTCGTTAATGCCCTGCTGCGGACGCTGGTGGAAGTCGCGCCCGGCCCAGAAGTAGGCGTTGGGGTTCGACTCCATAATATTGGTGACCCCGGCGTAGGCCTTTTTCAGGTTAACTTCGTCGCCCCAGTGGTCGATCATCACGTTGATGTCCCAGATGGCGCCGTTGTCGCCCTTAAAGGCTTTGGAGAGCTGGAACTCGCCGCCGTTGCCTTCGTTACCCAGACGACCAATGGCCGAGGCGCCGTTGTAGGAGCCGTCCACCGCCACGTATTTCTGATCGGCGGCCTGGAAATGGGCCCCGTAGCGGGCATAGCCGGTAAACTTAACGCCGAACGGAATAGCCATATCCGGCGACTGCGCCGCGCTTTGCGGCTCGGTGATCACGTCGGTTTTTTTGGCCACTGCCGCGTCCATCTTCGCCTGGCGTTCTGCCAGGGCTTTATCCACCGCTTTGGCCACAATGGCGTCGATTTGCTCCTGGGTAAACTCCTGTGCCAGGACGGAAATTGGGCAAAGCGCGGCGATAACCGCCATTGTTAATGGAAGTTTTTTAATATTGTTCATTGTCATCTCTATTAATTTAAATTTTATTCAGACAATAACCATCCGGCTCCGACTGGACAGTAAATGTCGCTATCATCAGAGCAAGAGCGCGGAGGTTTATATTTCAGGTGCAGAGGTCGTATTACATATATTTATTTCGCCATATATTATCTCTGATATAAATGAATAATCTCTTCGGATAATTCACGCGCCAGCAACGAGTTCATTAAATGATCCTGGGCGTGCACCATAATTAAGGTCATGGGCTGGCGGGCTTCGCCAGCGTCCTGTTCTATCAGTTTGGTCTGCATATGGTGCGCCTGGCGCGCGTAGCCATCGGCTTCGCGCAGCAGGCTTTTAGCTTCATCAATATCGCCGTTACGCGCGGCCTGCAGCGCTTCAAAGCACAGGCTGCGCGACTGGCCGGCATTGACGATAATTTCCATTACGGCTTCTTCTAATGCGATCATCACTTTTACTCTTTCTCAAAACCGTTATTTCGCGCGGTGGCGGCAAACCACTCTCCGCTTCTCTTGATGGTGCGCCGTTGCGTAGCTAAATCCAGCTGAATAAAGCCGTAGCGGTTTTTATACGCATTGCACCATGACCAGTTATCAATAAATGTCCACATATGGTAGCCAAGGCAGTTGGCACCTTCGCTAATACCTTTATGCAGCCATTTAAGATGCTCAGAAATAAATTCGATGCGGTATTGATCGTTAATTTTCCCGTTTTCGATAAAACGTTGTTCATTCTCTACGCCCATGCCGTTTTCAGATATAAAGCAGCGCGGGTTGTCGTAGTTTTCACGCAAATTAACCAGAATATCGTAAATACCCGGCTCATAGATTTCCCAGCCGCGGTACGGGTTCATCTTGCGGCCCGGCATCTCGTAGTTATCAAAGAACCACTCCGGCATAAACGGCGCCTGCGGGTTCACCGCGCTGTCGCGGCATTTTACCCGCCGCGGCTGATAGTAGTTGATGCCCAGCAGGTCGATGCGCCCGTCGGCAATCAGGGAGCTGTCGTCGGGCTGGCAGGCCGGCAGCTGGTCGTAAGACTTCAGCAGCGCCACCAGGTCCGCCGGATAGCTACCCCGCAGTACCGGATCGAGGAAGCTGCGATTAAACATCAGATCCGCGATATGGGCCGCTTTCAGATCGGCCGGGTTTTGCGAACGGGGATAGGAGGGCGTCAGGTTCAGTATGATGCCAATCTCACCGGCAAAGTTACCCGCGCGGAAGGCGCGCACCGCCCGGGCGTGGGCCAGCACGGTGTGGTAGGCCACGGTCGCCGCCCGGCGGAAATCCACCACGTTGGGATAGTGGAAGTCGTACAGATAGCCGCCCTCGACCGGCACGATCGGCTCGTTGAAGGTAAACCAGTGCAGCACCCGGTCGCCAAACAGCTCAAAACAGGTCTGGGCGTAGCGGCCGTAGGCGGCGACCACGTCGCGGTTTTCCCAGCCGCCAATCTCCTGCATCGCCATCGGCATGTCGAAGTGGAACAGACAGATAAAGGGGGTAATCCCCTGGGCCAGCAGCTCGTCAATCACCTGGTTGTAAAAGGTGACGGCCTGGGGATCCACTTCACCGATACCGTCGGGGATCAGGCGCGCCCAGCTAATGGAGGTGCGAAAGCTGTTGTGGTTCAGCTCTTTCAGCAGCTGAATGTCCGATTTCCAGTTCTGGTAGAAGGTCGAGGTGGTTTGCGGCCCCACGCCGTTGTGAAAACGGTTTGGCTCGCGGGAAAACCAATAATCCCACGTGGTTTCACCCTGTCTTGCCCCTTCGGTCTGCAGCGCGGAGCTTGCGCTGCCCCACCAGAACTTCTCGGGAAATGAATAGTTCATAACGCGTCCTCTTTGACTTTATTAACTTGCAGCCTGTGCGGCGTTGACCGCCGCCTGCGCTTTTTGCTCTTCGGTTTTGATTAAAGAGCGCTCGTAAGCGCGCAGGAAAGGTAAATACATCAGCGCCGACATCGCCATACAGATAAAGCACATCACCACCGGGCTTAAGGCCCAGTTGGCGGCCCAGGAGGCACCGATCGGCGCCGGGGTGGTCCATGGCGTTAACGACACCACCTGCGCCAGCCAGCCCATTTTGGTCGCCGTCCAGGCCAGGCAGGCGTTAATCATCGGCACGAACACGAAGGGGATAAAGAGCAGCGGGTTCATGATGATCGGCGCGCCGAACAGAATAGGTTCGTTGATGTTAAAGAAGCTCGGCACCACGCCCATTTTGCCGATGGTGCGCAGATGGGTAACGCGGCTGCGCAGCAGCAGGAAGGCCAGCGGCAGGGTGGAGCCCACGCCGCCAATCAGCAGGTAGTGATCCCAGAAGCCCTGCAGATAGATGTGCGGCAGGGCGGTGCCCGTGGCCAGCGCCGCCTGGTTGGCAGAGAGGTTAGCCATCCAGAAGGGGTTCATGATGCCGGTGACGATCAGCGCGCCGTGAATACCGGCGAACCAGAAGATCTGACACAGCAGCACCGAGAGCAGAATGGCGGGCAGGGAGTCGGAGGCCGACACCAGCGGCTCCAGCAGGTGCATGATCGCCTGCGGGATAATCATCCCGGTCTGGGCTTCGATAAACAGGTTCAGCGGATGCAGGGTGCCGATCACCACCAGCACCGGGATCAGGATCTCAAAGGAGCGCGCCACGCCGGTGGGCACCTCTTTCGGCAGGCGGATGGTGACGTTGTTCTGCTTCAGCCAGGCATAGACGCGGGTGGCGTAGATAGAGGTGATAAGCGCGGTAAAGATCCCCTGGCCGGAGAGGTACTGGGTGGAGATTTTGCCGTCGGCATAGGGGGCGGCCACCAGCAGGAAGGCCATAAAGGCCAGCAGGCCGGACATCACCGGGTCGAGGTTAAACTGGCGGCCCAGGCTGGCGCCGATACCCACCGAAATAAAGAAGGTCATCACCCCCATGCTGAGGTTAAAGGGCAGCATCAGCTGTTCGCGGTAGGTCTCGGAGAAATCCAGCCAGCCGCGGGCAAAGCCGTTGGTGGTGTCGGCCGAGAACGGCGGGAAGATAAACACCAGCATAAACGAGCCGATGATCATAAACGGCAGCGCGGCGGTAAAGCCGTCGCGAATGGCAATCACATACTTCTGCTGGCCGAGCTTTGCCGCCAGCGGGGTAATAGACTGCTCAATAACGGCAACCATAGACTGATATAACGAACTCATGGGAACACCTTCTTAGTGTGCCGCTTCAATGAGCGACAGAGCGTAATCCAGCACTTTATCGCCACGCTGCATGCCGTAATCCATCATATCGATGGCCTGTACCGGAATGCCCTGCGTCGCAGCCTTGTCTGACAGTGTCTTTAACATATATTTCACCTGCGGTCCGAGAAGCACCACCTGGTATTGCGGAAACTGCACATCAAATTCGGCAACGCCATAGGCATCAATCTTGACCGGCAAACCCCGTTCTTCCGCGGCTTCAACCATTTTCCTCACCAGCAGGCTGGTGGACATCCCGGCAGAGCAGCACAGCATAATCTTGAACATCGACGACCATCCTCTAAATGTAAAAAGTTATTGCGTCGATGATTGGATATCATATGGAAACCGGTTTCCATTCATAAAAGACAGAAGTGTGACACCCATCAAGAAGGCGCATTTATCAGGCTTATTACCAGGATGCAGGTCACGAAATTTGGCGATTTTGAGATCAAAATGAGCGGAAACGGAAAATCGGTTTCCATAGAAAACGGAAACGGATATACTCCTTTTTGGCTAAAATGTGAGCCATGTGGTAATGGATTTTGCGGAGCTTTATTGGCTTTGCCAGGGGAAAAAGATGTCTACAATCAACGATGTATCACGTCTGGCCGGGGTGTCTAAAGCCACGGTATCACGGGTGTTGAGCGGGTCGCGTGGCGTAAAGGAAGCCAGCCGTCAGGCGGTGTTAAAAGCCGTGGATGAGCTGAACTACCGGCCCAACGTTATTGCCCAGTCGCTGCTGAGCCAGTCTACCGGCTGCATCGGCGTGATCTGCGCGCAGGATAATATTAACCAGAGCACCGGTTATCTCTATGCGCTGGAAAAACAGCTCAGCCAGCACCAGAAACACCTGCTGCTGCGTTTCGCCAATACCAAATCAGAGGTGATGAACGCGCTTGATGAGCTCTCCTGCGGGCTGTGCGATGACATCCTGATTATCGGCGCCCGTTTCCCGCTCAATATCGATCGGGAGAACGTCATCCTGGTGGACTGCATGGAGGCGGCGGACAACGTCAACAGCATTCAGTTTGACCACGCCTTCGCCGCGGAAACCGCCGGCAACTTCCTTGCCAGCCAGGGGCGCCGCCAGATTGCGCTTATCTACCCGCACGGCAGCGGCTTCGCCGATCAGGTGCTGCTGGGCTATAAGCACGCGCTGGAGAAAAACTTCCTGCCCTTTAACCGCAGCCTGGTATTTATGGAGGCCACCTCATCGTCCGTGGCCCTGCAGGAGCTGCTGAACAACGCCAGCACGCTGAATTTCAACGCCCTGCTGGTGGCCGACGAGCAGGAGGCGCAGCGCGTTATCCCGCAGCTGCAGGCGTTTAATAAATCGGTACCGGGGGACATCATGGTCTTCAGCCTCGCCGGCTCGCTGCATCTGCCGGGCATTCCGACCATTCCGGCCATCGAGTATTCGATGGATGCGATGGCGGCGCGCATTGTGAGCTGGCTGAATGAAAAAACCCAGATGCTGGACTCCTGGGTTTTGCGGGGTGATTTAATTATTCCGGAGATGCGTAAGCGTTAATCACCAGGCGTGAAGCGGGCTTCACGCCTAGTAATCCTCCATGCAATCCATCTTGCTTACCGCTTCCCAGTAAGCTTCCTGATTATTGCGCTCTACCGCCAGCAGGGCATTGCGCATCAGCAGCCTGTTGGCCTCTGATGACAGGATCATCTTCTGCCACTCCGTCTCGCTCTGCTTGCGCTGCGGGGCGCAGGCTTTCTTCACATCTTTCAAAACCAGCTGCTTTGCCTGCTCACGTTTTGTCGGGTCCTCTTTCTCGCCCGCATGGACGAAGGCCGCAAAAAGCAGACAGACGATCAGGCAAAACAGATGTGCTGACTTCATGGTGACCTCCGGTTAACAGTGGTGCGTTTATGAAATATATCGTTACATTCGCCATTGCAATCCAGGACAAAAGTATGAATTTGCCGGTTCGATTGTTCGGGCCTGTTAAGCGTAGCCGCACTTTTTGCCAAAAGCGCAGCGGGTAACAAAATATTACCGGCGGAGGCCATTAAAGGTGGGTTCGGTTTTCAAAATCAGTCTGTTACAGTGCTATCAGGGCCTTCCGTGCGATACCCTGAAAGTAAACCATACAAGGAAAACAGCATGAAACTGAGCGTTGTCGATACCGTTACTCCCGAGGATCAGGAAGAGTTACTCACCGGCCTGCGTGCTTACAATCAGCAATTTATTGATTTTTCCGGCTGGGGAGATCTGGCGGTGTATGTCCGGAATGAGCAAGGGACAATGCTCGGCGGGCTAATTGGCCGCTGTAAGGGCGAATGGCTGGATATCAGCTATCTCTGGGTGAGCAGCGAGACGCGCGGCGGTGGGGTTGGCAGCCAGATTATGCAGGCCGCCGAAGCGGAAGCGAAGCGCAGAGGGTGCAAACAGGCGCTGGTTGACACCGTTAGCTTCCAGGCGCGCCCCTTCTATGAAAAACAGGGCTACCGGCTCCAGATGTCCCTGCAGGATTACCCTTATCAGGGCATGCAGCGCCACTATCTGACCAAGGCGCTCTAGGCGCCAATCCCGCTGCCGATCACCGCCAGCGCGTGGCGCACCACAGTCTCCGGCGAGAGGGCCAGTAGCCTCTCGTCATTGCGCATGCGCGAAAAGGGAACCAGCACCAGGCTTAACAGGGTAGTGAACAGCAGCTCCGGCGCCAGCCCGCGGTTTAGCTTCCCCTCCCGCTGCCAGCGGGCCACGGTCTCCAGCGTCTCCTGGTACTTTTCACCGCCAAAGCGGGCCTGCAGGTGGGCGCGCAGAACCGGCATCTCGCCAATCACCTCCTGCATCCACAGCGGCGCAAACCACGGGTGCAGCACCGCCAGCTCGGCCAGCTTTTCCACCATCTTTCTCAGGGCGGTAACCGGATCGTCCGGATGGGCGCTAAAAATGGCGCCGATGGCGCTGCGAAGCGGCAGAAAACGCTCCTCGATCATCGCATCCAGCAGCTGCTCGCGAGAGTTAAAGTAGTAATGCAGCATCGCCGGCGTCACCCCCGCGGCTTTGGCGATGGCGTTGAGCGAGGTGCGGGCAATCCCCTGACGGGCAAAGAGATCCAGCGCAATATCCAGCAGCTGCTCGCGGCTGGTGGCGGTGGGGTTGCTCCCGCGCGGGCGTCCGGGACGGCGGGCCTTTGGCGTGGCTTCAGAATTATCTTTATGTGCTGGCATGCGCGGAGGATCCCTTGACCGGATTCATAACTTCATTGAATATTAATTACCTCATTAATTAATTTCAAGCGGTGTTTTATGGCGTCCGATTCAACAACGCAAACGCAAAACGCGCCCTCCATCCGGCTGCTGTTCAGCGCGCTGCTGCTGGTAATGCTGCTCTCGGCCCTCGACCAGACCATCGTCTCCACGGCGCTGCCCACCATCGTGGGGGAGCTGGGCGGGCTGGATAAGCTCTCGTGGGTGGTGACCGCCTATATCCTCAGTTCCACCATCGTGGTGCCGCTGTACGGCAAATTTGGCGACCTTTTTGGTCGCAAAATCGTGCTGCAAATCGCCATTGTCCTGTTTCTGCTCGGCTCTGCCCTGTGCGGGCTGGCGCAGAACATGACCCAGCTGGTGCTGATGCGCGCCCTGCAGGGGCTGGGCGGCGGCGGGCTGATGGTGATCAGCATGGCGGCGGTGGCGGATGTGATCCCGCCCGCGGATCGCGGACGCTATCAGGGGCTGTTTGGCGGGGTCTTTGGCCTGTCGACGGTAATTGGCCCGCTGATCGGCGGCTTTATCGTGCAGCACGCCTCCTGGCGCTGGATTTTTTACATCAACCTGCCGCTGGGGCTGTTTGCCCTGCTGGTAATTGGCGCCGTCTTCCACGGCAGCGCGAAGCGCAACAAGCATGAAATCGACTATCTGGGAGCCATTTACCTCAGCATGGCGCTGCTGTGCATCATTCTGTTTACCAGCGAAGGGGGAACGGTACGGGAGTGGAGCGACCCGCAGCTGTGGTGCATCCTCGCCTTTGGCCTGACCGGCATCGCCGGGTTTATCTACGAGGAGCGGCTGGCGTGGGAGCCGATTATCCCGCTGTCGCTCTTCCGCGATCGCAGCTTCCTGCTGTGCAGCCTGATCGGCTTTATCATCGGGATGTCGCTGTTTGGCTCGGTCACTTTCCTGCCGCTCTATCTGCAGATTGTGAAAGAGGCGACCCCGACCCAGGCCGGCCTGCAGCTGATCCCGCTGATGGGCGGGCTGCTGCTGACCTCCATAATCAGCGGGCGCATTATCAGCCGCACCGGCAAGTACCGCCTGTTCCCGATCCTCGGCACCCTGCTTGGGGTGGTCGGCATGGTGCTGCTCACCCGCATCACCATCGATTCGCCGGTCTGGCAGCTGTACCTCTTTACCGGCGTGCTGGGAGCGGGGCTGGGGCTGGTGATGCAGGTGCTGGTGCTGGCGGTGCAGAACAGCGTCTCCTCCAGCCAGTATGGCGTGGCCACCTCCGGGGTGACCCTGTTCCGTTCCATTGGCGGGGCGATTGGCGTGGCGCTGTTCGGCGCGGTCTTTACCCACAAGCTGCAGTCGGGCCTGATGGCGCGCCTGCCGGAAGGGACCGAGCTGCCCCGCGGGCTGGATCCCAACGCCATTCACCATCTGCCGGATGCGGTGCGGCTGGACTACCTCGACGCCTTTGGCTCCGCCATCCACGCGGTGTTTATGATGGCGGCAGGGATTATGGTGCTGGCCTTCGTGCTGTCGTGGTTGTTACGCGAGGCGCCGCTGCGCAAGGGGCGGGGATGAGCTGGACCTGGCTATTTGTTGCGAGGCGCTTTCCGAAACTGAAATGCAATTGTTGCCCTTATCTTAGCGGTTGATCCATGCTTGGAGCTGGACAATAAATCGCCAGAGGTAGCAATGGAAAGCTCAAAGAGAGAGTGTAAAAAAGGTGAAATACCGGCAGGTATACCGCCTGCCGCGGCAGAAGAGGCGCGCTACAAAGCCCTATTTCTCGATTTGCTGAGGAAGACGCCCGTGCCCGATTCGTTTCTTAGCCCGGAGGAACGCGATCAAGGGATTACGCACAGGGATCCTTTAGCAGGTCTGTAAAAGATGCGGCTTATGCTTGATACAAATACGGTGAGTCATCTTTTACGTCAACACCCACAGGTGTTGCATCGTTTTGCGCTTACTGCACCGGGCAATCTAAGTATTTCATGCATTACAGAAGCGGAGCTGCTTTATGGGGTGGCCAAAAAACAGAGTCATGCTCTGAGGATAATGGTTCTGAGTTTTCTGCAAAGCATTACGGTTTATAGCTGGGACAGCGAAGCGGCTATAGCTTACGGTAAATTGCGCGCCGCGATGGAAAAGCGGGGTAAAAGTATGGGCGATCTCGATCAACTTATCGCGGCACATGCGATTAGTCGGAATGCCAGGATAGTGACCAGTGACCGGGCTTTTACGATGGTGCAGGAGCTGGACGTTGAGGACTGGACGCAAACGTATTAACCAGGGCGAGCGCAATCGTGCTCGCCGCATATTCCATTTTCATCTGATTGATGCCATTTCGTTTTTTAGCCCGCCGCCGCGTTGCCGATATAGTCGATAAAACACTTATCAAAAGGAACTCTCTGGTGAAACGTCGATTAGGTGCACTTCTTCTTGCAAGCCTGCTGCTGGCGGGCTGTGACCAAAGCGGCAGCGATGCTAAACACATTAAGGTCGGCGTGATCAACGGCGCCGAGCAGGACGTGGCGGAAGTGGCGAAAAAGGTGGCGAAAGAGAAGTATGGCCTCGACGTGGAGCTGGTGGGCTTTAGCGGATCGCTGCTGCCAAACGACGCTACCGACCACGGCGAGCTGGATGCCAACGTCTTCCAGCATCGGCCGTTCCTCGCGGAAGATAACAAAGCCCACGGCTACAAGCTGGTGGCGGTGGGCAATACCTTTGTCTTCCCGATGGCGGGCTACTCCCGCAAAATCAAAGCGGTTAACCAGCTGCAGGACGGCGCCACTATTGCCATTCCTAACGATCCCACCAACCTTGGCCGCGCGCTGTTGCTGCTGCAAAAAGAGAAGCTGATTAGCCTGAAGCCGGACGTGGGCCTGCTGCCCACCGCGCTGGATATCACCGCCAACCCGAAAAAGCTGAAGATCATGGAGCTGGAAGGAGCCCAGCTACCCCGCGTGCTGGACGACCCGAAGGTGGACGTCGCCATCATCAGCACCACGTATTTGCAGCAGACCGGGCTCTCGCCGGTGCATGACGGGGTTTTTATCGAAGATAAAAACTCGCCGTACGTGAACATCGTGGTGGCGCGGGAAGACAACAAGGACGCGGAGAAGGTGAAGGAATTTATTCAGGCTTACCAGTCGCCGGAGGTTGCGAAGGCGGCGGAGAAAATCTTTAACGGCGGGGCGGTGCCGGGCTGGTAGACCGCCCCGCACGCCTGGCCCGATCTCATCGCTAAACGCCCTGGGGCCTACAGTCCGGGGCATGCTTTGTGGTTATCCTCTTTACATACCAGACGGAGGATAACCCATGAAAATTACCCAGATTCGCAACGCCACTCAGCTTATTACCTATGCCGGGAAACGCTTCCTGATCGATCCGATGCTCTCCCCGAAGGGCGCCTGGCCCGGCTTCCCCGGGACGGCGCGCGCCGACGTGCGTAACCCGATGGTCGACCTGCCCATTGATATCGATACCCTGCTGGATGTGGACGCGATTATCGTCACCCATACCCATGCCGACCACTGGGATAGCGCAGCCGCAGAGCGTATTCCATCGGATATGGCGATCTATGTGCAGAATGACGGCGACGCTCAGCTGCTGCGCTCGCAGGGGTTTAGCAACCTTAGGGTGCTGTCGGATTCGACCGCCTGCGGCGACGTCCGGCTCAGCAGAACCTACGGCGGCCAGCACGGTACAGACCGGGCGTATGCGGTACCGGAGCTGGCCGAATTGCTTGGCGAGGCGTGCGGCGTGGTGTTTCGCCACCCCGATGAGAAAACCCTGCTGATCGCCGGGGACACCATCTGGCGCGCAGAGGTAGCCGCCGATCTGCAAAAACATCAGCCGGATGTGGTGGTGGTGAATGCGGGCTATGCCCACGTCATCGGCTTTGGTCCGATTATTATGGGCCAGGAAGATGTGCTAAACGTGCATTTCCTGCTGCCGCAGGCGAAGATTGTCGCGACCCATATGGAGGCGATTAACCACTGCCTGCTGACCCGCCGCGCCCTGCGCGAGTATGCTGAGGCCAACGAGATTAGCCATGCGCTCGCCATTCCTGAAGATGGTGAAAGCGTGGAGTTTTAATTTACCCATACAGGAGATATGTGTGACCTTAACCAGGGTAGCTATTGTTGCGGTTGACGGGTTCAGCCCGTTTCACTACTCGGTACCCAGCATCCTGTTTGGCGATACGGTCTCGGGTGAAAAGCGCTTTGATGTGCGTATCTGCGCCGAAAGGCCCGGGATCCTTACCTCCCCCGACGGCTTTGCGCTCAATGCCAGCGACGACTATTCGGCCATTGCAGAGGCGGATATCGTGGTTGTTCCCTACTGGCAGCATGTGCTGGAACGCCCTGCGCAGCCGCTGCTGGATAGCCTGGTCGAGGCCAGAAACAGGGGCGCGCAGATAGTCGGGCTCTGCCTGGGCGCTTTTGTGCTGGCCTATGCCGGTATTCTGGACGGCAGGCGGGCAGCGACGCACTGGGAGTTTGAACGCCAGTTCCAGACGCTGTTCCCGCAGGTTCAGCTGGATATCAACGCGCTCTATGTTGATGACGGCGGCATTATCACCTCGGCAGGTACCGCCGCCGCGCTGGATTGCTGCCTTTATATTATTCGCCAGCGCTTCGGCAGCGTGGTGGCTAACCAGATCGCAAGGCGGATGATCGTCCCGCCGCACCGGGAGGGTGGGCAGGCGCAGTTTATCGAACAGCCGGTGCCGAAAAACACCCGCGATGCGCGGATAAACTGCCTGATCGACTATCTACAGCGCCATATTGAGCAGCCGCACGATCTGGATTCGCTGGCGGCTATCGTCGCCATGAGCCGGCGTTCGCTGACGCGACACTTTGCTAAAGCGACGGGAATGACGGTGGCAGGATGGCTGACGGCGGAGCGTCTGCGGCGCAGCCAGCTCCTGCTTGAAGCGGGGAGCCTTTCTGTCGAAAGGGTGGCCCACCAGGTGGGGTTTGTTTCTGCCGTGACCTATCGCCAGCAGTTTAAGGCGCGTTTTGGCGTCAGTCCGGCGGAGTGGCGTAAAACCTTCAGGCGGGAGAGCGCATAGCGCAGGGCTATACGCTCCTTTGATCACTTACCGATTGTCGGACGATTTACGCGCCCAGGGTGGCGTTATCAATCACAAAGCGGTAGTGCACATCCCCTTTCAGCATGCGCTCGTAGGCCTCGTTGATCTGATCGGCGCGGATCATCTCGATATCCGCCACGATCCCGTGCTTAGCGCAGAAGTCGAGCATCTCCTGGGTTTCCGGAATGCCGCCAATCATCGAGCCGGCAATAGAGCGGCGTTTCATGATCAGGTTGAACACCTCCGGCGAGTCGTGCGGCGTGGCCGGGGCGCCTACCAGCGTCAGGGTGCCGTCGCGCTTCAGCAGGGTGGTGAAGATATCGAGGTTATGCGGCGCCGCCACGGTGTTTAAGATCAGGTCGAAGCTCTTGGCATGGGCCGCCATCTCATCGGCGTTGCGCGATACCACTACCTCATCGGCGCCCAGCGCTTTTGCCGCCTCGCGCTTGGATTCCGAAGTGGTAAAGGCCACCACGTGCGCGCCCATGGCGTGGGCCAGCTTAATACCCATATGGCCCAGGCCGCCGATGCCCACTACGCCCACTTTTTTGCCCGGACCGGCCTGCCAGTGGCGCAGCGGGGAGTAAGTGGTGATGCCCGCGCACAGCAGCGGCGCCACGGCGGCGAGCTGCTCTTCGGGGTGGGTGATGCGCAGCACGTAGCGCTCATGCACCACGATCTGCTGGGAATAGCCGCCGAGGGTGTGGCCCGGCTCGTCTTTGGTCGGGCCGTTATAGGTGCCGACCATGTTATCGCAGTAGTTCTCCAGCCCGTCCTCGCAGTCGTTGCACGCTTTACAGCTGTCCACGATGCAGCCCACGCCCACCAGATCGCCGGGCTGGTACTGCTTCACGTGTTCGCCCGCGGCCACCACGCGGCCAACGATTTCGTGGCCCGGCACGCAGGGGTAGAGGGTACCGGCCCATTCGGCGCGCACCTGGTGGATGTCGGAGTGGCATACGCCGCAGTAGGTAATCTCAATCTGCACGTCGTGCGGGCCCGGTTCGCGACGGGTGATGTCCATCGTTTCCAGCGGCTGGGTGGCGGAAAAGGCGCCAATAGCTTTGATTTTCATACTTAACTCCTGTGGAGGCGTTCGTTGTGTGATGTGGGGAATGCGCGCGTTGCGGCGACAGCCCGCGGCAGCGGGCAGAAGCAGGACATGATGAAAATTCTACACGGCGGGCGTATTCTTACTAGCTAATCAATGCTTACTGGGCTTATAAGTCACGCTTATAAATGAGGGGATAATGAAGCGTAATCTCAACGACCTTTATGCCTTTGTCACCGTGGCGCGTGAAGGCAACTTTACCCGCGCGGCGGCGCGGCTGGGGGTGACGCAGCCGGCCCTGAGCCAGGCTATCACCGGCCTGGAAAACCGGATGCAGATCCGCCTGCTTACGCGTACCACCCGCAGCGTATCGCCCACGGTGGCCGGGGAGCGCCTGTTGCAGGCTATCGGCAACCGCTTCGATGAGATCGAAGCCGAGCTGGATATGCTGACCGAACTGCGCGACAAGCCGGCGGGCACGGTGCGCATCACCTGCGGGCCGCAGATACTGAAGAAAACCATTTTCCCGAAGTTGGCCCCGCTGCTGCGCGATTATCCCGATATTCACGTTGAGTTCGACGCCAATCACGGCTTTCGCGATATCGTGGCCGACCGCTTCGACGCCGGGGTGCGCATGGGGGGCACCATCGACAAAGATATGATCGCCGTACCCATCGGACCGCCGCTGCGGATGGCCGCCGCGGCCTCGCCGGACTATTTTGCCCGCCACGCCGCACCGCAGCACCCGCACGACCTGACCCGGCACAGCTGTATTAATTTGCGGATGGTTAAATCGGGCGGGATCTACGTGTGGGATTTTGACCAGGACGGCGGCGATCTGAACGTGCGGGTCAGCGGCCAGCTGACCTTTAACACCTCTGAACATATCGTTGATGCCGCCCTGGCGGGCTTTGGCATCGCCTTTTTACCGGAGGATGAGTTTGGCGATAGCCTTACCAGCGGGCGGCTGGTGCGGGTGCTGGAGCCCTGGTGCCTGCCGTTCGCCGGGTATCACCTTTACTACCCGAGCCGCAAGCAGCCTTCGCCGGCCTTCTCGCTGGTGGTGGAAGCGCTGCGCTATCGCGCTAGCTGAGCCGCGCCATCCGCGTCTCCCCCTCAGCCATCGACAGCTGATACAGCGAAAACGAGCGCTGTTTTTCAATCAGGTGCGCCAGCTCGGGCGAGTGGCTGGTGAGCCAGATCTGCGAATAGCGGCTGGCCTCGGCGATGAGGGTGGCTAGCGCCGGCAGCATCTGCGGGTGCAGGCTATTCTCCGGCTCGTTGAGGGCGATAAAGGCGGGCGGCCGCGGGCTGAGCAGGGCCACCGCCAGGCACAGAAAGCGCAGGGTGCCGTCGGAAAACTCGGCGGGCTCCAGCGGGCGGCTTAGCCCTTCGCGCTGCATCATCATCCGGAAACGCCCTCCGCTGTTATCGCTGTAAAAAACGCAGCCGGGGAAGGCCCGATCGAGGATGCGCATCAGCAGCTGTTCATCGCCGATCTCGACGATGGTCTGGAAGGCGGCGGCGAGGTTAGCGCCGTCGCTGGCCAGCACCGGCGAGCGGAACCCCACCTGCGGGGCGCGCATCGCCGAGCCGGACGCGACCGAAAACTCGTGGTAAAAGCGCCAGTTGCGCAGGGATTCGCGCATCTGCGACACCTCCGGGTAGAGGTGCGGCTCTCCCAGCTGGCCAAACACCGATTCGTTCTCATACAGCGCGCCGCTGTGGGTCACCTTTTCGTGATGGACGTTATTCAGAAACACGGTCTGGTTTTTGCGCTGCATCAGGCGTGCCGACGGGCGGCGATGCTGATGGCTCAGCCAGAGCGTCTCCTCTTTGATCACCGGATCGAGCTGGAACTGCGAGGGGTAGGGCAGCTTCTCGACAAAGCCGACCTGCAACTCGTACTCGTAGGTTTCTGTCTCTACCGCCAGGTTCATCCGCCGCAGCTGGTCGCTGCGCGTTTTACCGGCCCAGAACACCTTCAGAATACCGCCCTCGTTGGCCAGCGCCTGGGAAAACTGCCCCTGCGCCGCGCTGTGCATCAGGTGGATCGCCTTGTAGATATTCGACTTGCCGGTGCCGTTCGGCCCGAAGACGATATTGAGCTGTTCCAGCTCCAGCGACAGGCGGCGGATGGAGCGGTAGTTTTCGATGTGCAGGGTGGTGATCATTGACGTGCCCGCGGTGACTAAAATACCTGTATATATTGTCAGTATTTAGGCGCGGAATGCAAAAAAAAGACGACAGTGAGGGTGTCGTCTAAGGGGGTACTGTACGGGCCTCTATGGGTCAACGGGGCCTTCGCATCATTAATGTCAGGTAACGGCCAGGCGTAAACAAAGGTTGTTCGGGTACGGGTCGAAATAGTTCTGCGTGGCAAGGTACTGCTGCGGGAACTCCGCCATGTAGTGCTTCAGCAGCGTTAAGGGCGCGAGGATGGGCAGCAGCCCTTCGCGGTAGCTAAGGATCACCTCCCGCAGCTCTTCCCGCTGGCGGGCGTTAAGCTGGTTACGGAAGTAGCCCTGAACGTGCATCAGCACGTTGGTGTGGTTCTTGCGCGACGCGGGCTGTTTGAGGATCGCCATCAGCTTGTCGCGGTACATCTCAAAGAAGGCCTCCAGGTCGTCCCACTCGTACAGCGAGGCGACAAAGGGGCCGATAGCGCGGTAGCCCGCCTGGTGGTGCGCCAGCAGCTGTAACTTATAGCGGCTGTGAAAATCCAGCAGCGCGCGGCGGGTGAGGCCGTTTTTGCGCAGGACGTTCAGCTCATTGAGGGCAAAAACGCGCTCGACGAAGTTCTCGCGCAGCACCGGATCGTGCAGGCGTCCGTCCTCTTCAACCGGCAGCCACGGGTACTGCTTCATCAGCGCGGCGGTGAACAGCCCGACGCCCTCTTTGCGGCCCCGGTTGCCCTTTTCGTCATACAGCCGTACGCGCTCCATGCCGCAGCTTGGGGATTTGGCGCAGACGATAAATCCGGCAAGATCGCCGATTTTAGGCAGATAATCCGCCGCAAAGGCCGCCATTTTGTCGGTGACGTCCTCGGTGGAATCTTTGCTGAAGCGCATGCAGGTATCGCCGCTGCTGGTCTGGATCAGGCGCAGCGCCGGACGCGGCGTCGGCAGGCCGATAGCCATCTCCGGGCAGACGGGCCTGAACGAGACCCACTGGGCCAGCTCGTCCATGATAAAGCCCATGCGCTTGTGTCCGCCGTCAAAGCGAACGGCGGAGCCGGTGAGGCATCCGCTAATACCGAGTACGGGTTTTGTATTCATGGTGTGCTACCTCCAGTGCGATAACTTAAAACTTACACACCATGAATTATTTGTCCAAGTATTGCTGAGATTATTTTTTTAAACTCAGCATATTCAGTCGGTTACAAAAGCAGTTTTTTGTAAAGAATCAGCTGCCTTTGTAGGTGGAGTAGCCGAACTGGCTAAGCAGCAGCGGGATGTGCAGCTTTTCGTTGGTGCGGGTGACGGTGAACAGCACCGGGATCTCCGGGAAGAAGGTATTCGCCTTCTGGCCCTGGAAGTAGTCGCCGGTTTTGAAGGTCACTTTATAGACGCCGGGCTCCATATCTTTATCCTGCGGATAGAGGGACTTGATGCGCCCGTCCTGATCGGTTTTGCCGCTGGCAAGCTGGGTCCAGCCGCTCTGCTGCTGTTTTTCCAGGGTGACGGTCACGTCCGACGAGGGGACACCCGTCTGCTGGTTAAGAATGTGTACGCTGAGCGTGCCGGCAGGGGCGGCGCTGAAGGCGGCAGGTGCAAAGGCCAGAGAAGATAACATCAGCAGGGCGGCGGTCTTTTTCATCATGTTTTCCTGTGTTTTTGATTGGTAACAGGAAAACGTTAGCACCCTGGCGGCAGAAAAAAATTCAACTTTTCGTGATAACTGGCCTCAGAGGGTCACCACTTCCAGGGCTACCGCCTGCTGCCACTGCTCGATCTGTTTTTTGCGCGCGGCGCTGAGCTTGCCGCTGGAGACTAATAACCACTTACGCTCCGGGAAAATTTCCGGGGCCAGCGCGGCGGGCGGCACCGGCAAAATATCGATCCGGTGGCCCTGGCCGGTGCGCTTTAGCGCCTCTAGCCAGATTTCGCAGGGGTCGGTCAGATGCCAGCCGCTGATAAGCAGGTTATCGCCGGGGGCTTTTTTATCGGCCTCCAGGCAAAACGAGGTGTAGGCGATGATGATCCCGTCGAGAATTTCCCGCAGGGTCATCACGGCCGGCACCCTGGCCGAGACCTGGCTGCGCAGCGGGCGCAGCACCTCGGTGACCAGTTCGGGCCGGGGATATTCACGCCCTGAATCGTAAACCAGCTGGCGCAGGGATTCGATTTTGCCCTCTTTCAGGCGGGTGAGCATCGTCTCCTGCAGCGTCTTCCAGTTATTGGTGCGCCGCGCGGTGGGGCGCTCCAGCAGGGGTTTCACCTGGCCGATGGGCACCCCCTTTTTCACCCAGTCGAGGATTTTCAGCGCCTGCTGAACGTCCTCCTCGCTGTAAAGACGATGCCCGCCGTCGGTACGCTGGGGCTTGAGTAACCCATAGCGCCGCTGCCATGCCCGTAGCGTGGTGGCGGTGATGCCGCTGAGTCTGGCGAATTCGCCGATTGAGTAAGCCATGCGCCTGCCCGGTGAGGAAGAATAGTCTCAATATACTACGAATATTTGTTCTCTGAATGAAGCGGTGAACGGCTGCGCTACACTTATCGTCATAGTAACGAAAGGAGTTCACATGAAACTATGGCCCGTTGTGACCGGCGTGGCGATTGCCCTGACGCTGGTTGCCTGTAAATCCCCGACGCCACCCAAGGGCGTGCAGCCCATCAACAACTTCGACGCCAGCCGCTATCTCGGTAAGTGGTATGAAATCGCCCGTCTCGAAAACCGCTTTGAACGCGGGCTGGAGCAGGTGACCGCCACCTACGGCAAGCGCAGCGACGGCGGCATCAGCGTGCTGAACCGCGGCTATGACCCGCGTAAGCAGAAATGGAATGAGAGCGAAGGCAAAGCTTACTTCACCGGCGAGCCGACCACCGCCGCGCTGAAGGTCTCCTTCTTCGGGCCGTTCTACGGCGGCTATAACGTTATCGCCCTGGACGACGAGTACAAATACGCCCTGGTAAGCGGCCCGAACCGCGACTACCTGTGGATCCTGGCGCGTACGCCGACCATTCCGGAGAAGGTGAAGCAGGATTACGTGGGCATCGCCCGCGGGCTGGGCTTCCGGGTGGATCAGCTGGTGTGGGTGAAGCACTAGCGGGCTCATGTTGACCATGGCGTTGCTGTAGTAAACCGCGCGATCGGTTCCCTCTCCCTTGGGGGAGAGGGTTAGGATTAAGGGGAACATGCGGCTCGGTCTGTTCCCTCTCCCTTTGGGAGAGGGCTAGGGTGAGGGGCAACATGCGGCTCGGGCGGTAATTCCGTTCACCTCACGTCCACTGCTTCTCTGTCGCTCCCGCACCGGTGAACGTGCCAGGGTGGCTCAATCGCCACCACCCTGGCTACCCGGGCTACCGGCAAGAAAATCGCCGCTCCGCGGTGCCCTCAGCTTATTCCCTCCGGCTATCGGGTCGGGCGCGATCCTACATCCATGTAGGTCGCGCCCTCTCGGCGCATCCCTGCGCCTCGCCCCGGCCTGCGGTCAACGCTTCGGCGATTTTCAGCCGGACCAGGTGCGGCTTCCGATTCAGTGCATATGCTGGCGGTAGAATGGCTATAAATGTCTCTGTCTGTGAAAAGGCTGAGGTAGAAAAAACAGCAGATAATTTACCAACCATTTACCTTTAAGAATTTATGCTTTTCAGGATCTTAGTTTTCCTGGAGCCATTTCTTTTTTTGTGTTTTATTTGCTGCGCTGTTTCCTGAATCGTTTGTTCAGCCATATTACTAATACGCTTTTGACTATCCGACGTCCGGGAAGCAATAGCTTCATTTAAAGTCCTCAATTTTGTATCTCCATGCTCTTAATTTTTTGATTTATCTGACAACCCTATAATGATCATGATATGAAAATCGAACCCGCACTCCCCTCACAATTCGAACGTCTGGTTGCGATCTGGGAATCCTCCGTTCGCGCCACCCATCACTTCCTGCAGGAAAGCGATATTGCGGCGCTGCGTCCGCTATTGCTCAACGCCTATTTACCCAATCTCAACGTCATTATCGCCCGGGATGAAGCCGGCGTTATTCACGGTTTTTTAGGCGTGGACGCCCACCGCATCGAAATGCTGTTTGTGGACGACGCCAGCCGGGGAAAAGGGGTAGGCAAACTGCTGCTGACGCACGCCATCAACCATTTCGGCGCCAGCGAAGTGGATGTCAATGAACAGAACCCGCAGGGCGTGGCGTTTTACCAGCATATGGGGTTTGTGCAGACGGGGCGATCGGAGCTGGACGGGCAGGGGAATCCGTTTCCGTTGCTGCATATGCGCTTAAACGGCTAACCGCCGCACGCTCTGCCCCCTCTCCCCTGCGAGGAGAGGGTTGGGGTGAGGGGTGCAGGCCGCACCGCTTAGTGCGAACTCGCCAGCGCCCCTTCAATATCCTTCAGCTTCTGCTGCGCCTGCTTTAATTCGGCCAGCAACTTCTGCTCATACGGATTGTGCGCCATCAGCACGATGCAGCCGTCCATGACCTTGACCGTCACTTTATCCCCCGTATCAAACCCCGCCGCACGCAGCCATTTGCCGGACAGGTTAAGGCTCGGCGTGGATTTATCAAAAACGTGCGGACGATATCCCACAATTAAGGTGCGCTCGGTTCCGGTTGCGGCGGCGTCTGGGGTAGAATGCGAGTCAGCCATAATCAACTCCTTGATAGTTGGTGAGGTTAGACGCTCCGGCTGTGTTCCCGCACACCGGAGCGTTGCTAATACAGGAGGTTTAGGTGGCCTCCTATATGGATTCAGATTAAGTGGATAGGTGGCCCCATGTCAATCATAGCGCGCGAAAAAAAACCAAAAGGCGGCGGACAGTCTCCGCAGTTTAAGATGCGTATTGATCCGGCATTGAAGGAACAGTTGGATGCGGTGGCTGCTGAGGAAGGAGTGAGTCTTGCCAGCTGGTTGAAGGAACTGGCGAGAGAAGCTTTGCGGTTAAGGAAAATAGAACCTAAAGGTTAATATTAATAAACCAGGATTAAGCCATGCCAAAAGAAATGGATCGATATGGGGCTGTTAAAGTAATTTCTGGCGAATTTAAAGGACGTATTGGATATTACGAGGATGATGATACAATTTTTCCAGAAGGTTATGAGTATGATGAAGATGATGAGAATGAAATACCGGAAGGCGTATTACAAGTAGCTATTGTTTATTTTGGTTACTTTTCAATAGCTACAGAATATTATGGTATCCCGTATGATGATTTAGAATATGCAACTATGCACGATTTAATGACTCGTAAAAATGAACTTACCGAGCTATGTTCACCATATAATAAAACATCCTATAAAAAATTGTGTAGCTATTTTTCAGAGTTACATTACGTTGAGACTACTCTTTTGGATAAAATCGTGGAGCAGCGTTATATGAGTAAACCAAACGGAGCTAAAGTTTTCATCTCTCATTCTTCATTAGATAAACCTTTTGCAAAAATACTATGTATGGATCTTGAGGCAAATGGATATGTGCCTTGGTTGGATGAGTGGGATATTAAAGTTGGTGAAAGTATTCCAGAGCGGATCTCTAACGGTCTGGAAGAAGCGGATTTTGTAATAGTTATCCTTTCTGAAAATGCTATTTCTTCAAAATGGGTAGAAAGAGAATGGCAAACCAAATATTGGAATGAGATTCAGCATGGTCGTATACATGTGCTTCCTTTACTTTTAAAGGATTGTAAAATTCCTGAATTATTAAAAACCAAAAAATACGCAGATTTTAGAGAAAATTTCAATATTGGATTAAGAGATTTATTAGCGGGACTAGAGTATTTGTCTAATAAAAAATAAATTGGCGGAAGATCACAGGAGTCGAACCTGCCCGGGAACGCTGGCGCCCCCAACTGGATTTGAAGTCCAGCCACCTCACCGGAGATGACGATCTTCCGCGCCTCGATTGCTACATGGAGGCGGGCGCATTATAGCTACTTTCAGTCATTTACCACACACTTCCTTGCATTTATTTTCGGCACTTGAACCTCGTCATTGATCCATTTCAGCTAAATCTTAAGAAATTCCTCAGGTTAGCATTTTGTGCTCAGCACTTTTAAGGCGATCACAAAAAACAAGAATCGTAAGAACGTAACCAGAAAACAGAATACCCGCTTGCTCACCAATGGTTTACAACTCAAAAACCGGTCTCAGCGCCCCCTACAGCGTGAAGGATAAAAAAAGATGAGCGAAGTACTGTCTGTTAAAGAGAAAATTGGTTACGGCATGGGCGATGCCGCCAGCCACATTATTTTTGATAACGTCATGCTGTATATGATGTTTTTCTATACCGATATCTTCGGTATCCCCGCCGGATTTGTTGGCACCATGTTCCTGCTGGCGCGCGCGCTGGATGCGATTTCGGACCCCTGCATGGGGCTAATCGCCGACCGCACCCGCAGCCGCTGGGGCAAGTTCCGCCCGTGGATACTGTTCGGCGCCATTCCGTTCGGCATCGTCTGCGTGCTGGCCTACACCACGCCGGACCTCAGCCACAACGGCAAGCTGATCTACGCCGCCGTCACCTACACCCTGCTGACCCTGCTCTATACCGTGGTCAACATCCCTTACTGCGCCCTGGGCGGGGTGATCACCAACGACCCGACCCAGCGCATCTCCCTGCAATCCTGGCGCTTTGTGCTGGCGACCGCGGGCGGCATGCTCTCCACGGTGCTGATGATGCCGCTGGTTAACCTGATCGGCGGCGACGACAAGGCCTTCGGCTTCCAGGGCGGGATCGCCGTGCTGTCGGTAGTGGCCTTCCTGATGCTGGCGTTCTGCTTCTTCACCACCAAAGAGCGCATCCAGGTACCGCCGAGCACCACCTCCATGCGCGAAGATCTGCGCGACATCTGGCACAACGACCAGTGGCGCATCGTCGGCGTGCTCACCATCCTCAACATCCTCGCCGTCTGCGTGCGCGGCGGCGCCATGATGTACTACTGCACCTGGATCATGGGCTCGCCGGAGGTGTTCGTCGCCTTTCTCACCACCTACTGCGTCGGCAACCTGATTGGCTCGGCGCTGGCCAAGCCGCTCACCGACTGGAAATGCAAGGTCAGCATCTTCTGGTGGACCAACGCCCTGCTGGCGGTGGCGAGCGTGGCGATGTTCTTCGTGCCGATGCAGGCCACCGTCACCATGTTTGTCTTTATCTTCGTCATTGGTGTGCTGCACCAGCTGGTGACGCCGATCCAGTGGGTGATGATGTCCGATACCGTCGACTACGGCGAATGGACCAACGGCAAACGCCTCACCGGCATCAGCTTTGCCGGCACGCTCTTTGTGCTGAAGCTGGGCCTGGCGCTGGGCGGAGCGCTTATCGGCTGGATGCTGGCGGGCGGCGGCTACGACGCGGCGGCCAAAACCCAGAACAGCACCACCATCAGCATCATTATTGGCCTGTTCACCCTCGCGCCGGCGGTCTGCTACCTGCTGAGCGCCATCATCGCCAAACGCTTCTACACCCTGAAAACGCCGTTCCTCACCCGCATCATGGGCGAGCTGGCGCAGGGGGCGCGCCGCAATCAGCAGGAGTTTGAGACCCTGCCGGTCAGAAAAGAATTACGGAACTAAGAGGACGAAAGCATGAAAATCAGTGATGGAAACTGGCTTATTCAACCGGGCCTGAACGTAACCTACCCGGTGCAGGTGTTCGACGTGGAGCGGCAGGGCAACGACCTGGTGGTGTACATGGCGCCGCGCGACGTGCGCGAGCGCACCTGGCAGCTGGATACCTTAATGTTCACGGTGCGCCTGTTCGCCCCGCAGGAGGGGATCGTCGGGGTGCGCCTCGAGCACTTCCAGGGGGCGCTGGATAACGGCCCGCACTACCCGCTGAACGTGCTGAAGGATGTGGACGTCCGCATCGAAAACAACGACCGGTTCGCGGAGCTGCACAGCGGCAGCCTCAGCGTGCGCGTCACCAAAGGCGAGTTCTGGTCGCTGGATTTCTTCCGCGACGGGCAGCGCATCACCGGCAGCCAGCTGAAAAACAACGGCTACGTGCAGGACGGCAATACCGATCGTAACTACATGTTTGAGCGCCTGGATCTGGGCGTAGGCGAAACCGTCTACGGCCTCGGCGAGCGCTTTACCGCCCTGGTGCGCAACGGCCAGACGGTGGAGACCTGGAACCGCGACGGCGGCACCAGCACCGAGCAGTCGTACAAAAATATCCCGTTCTATCTCACCAACCGCGGCTATGGCGTGCTGGTCAACCATCCGGAAAACGTCTCCTTTGAGGTGGGCTCCGAGAAGGTCTCCAAGGTGCAGTTCAGCGTGGAGGGCGAGCATCTCGAGTATTTCGTGATCGACGGCCCGACGCCGAAAGAGGTGCTGAACCGCTATACCCGCTTCACCGGCCGCCCGGCGCTGCCGCCCGCCTGGTCGTTCGGCCTGTGGCTCACCACCTCGTTCACCACCAACTACGACGAAGCGACGGTGAACAGCTTTATCGACGGCATGGCCGAGCGCGACCTGCCGCTGCACGTCTTCCACTTCGACTGCTTCTGGATGAAGGCCTTCCAGTGGTGCGACTTCGAGTGGGATCCGGTCACCTTCCCGGACCCGGAAGGGATGATCCGCCGCCTGAAGGAGAAAGGGCTGAAGGTCTGCGTCTGGATCAACCCCTACATCGGTCAGAAGTCGCCGGTATTCAAAGAGCTCAAAGAGAAGGGCTACCTGCTTAAGCGCCCGGACGGCTCCCTGTGGCAGTGGGACAAATGGCAGCCGGGGCTGGCGATTTACGACTTCACCAATCCGGAGGCCTGCCGCTGGTACGCCGATAAGCTGAAAGGGCTGGTGGATATCGGCGTGGACTGCTTTAAAACCGACTTCGGTGAGCGCATCCCCACCGACGTGCAGTGGTTTGACGGCTCCTGCCCGCAGAAGATGCACAACCACTACGCCTACATCTACAACGAGCTGGTGTGGAACGTCCTGAAAGAGACGGTGGGCGAGGAGGAGGCGGTGCTCTTTGCCCGCTCGGCCTCGGTCGGGGCGCAGCAGTTCCCGGTGCACTGGGGCGGCGACTGCTACGCCAACTACGAGTCGATGGCGGAAAGCCTGCGCGGCGGGCTGTCGATCGGGCTCTCCGGGTTCGGGTTCTGGAGCCACGATATCGGCGGATTTGAAAACACCGCTCCGGCGCACGTCTACAAACGCTGGTGCGCGTTCGGGCTGCTCTCCAGCCACAGCCGCCTGCACGGCAGCAAATCCTACCGGGTGCCGTGGGCGTACGATGATGAGTCCTGCGACGTGGTGCGCCACTTTACGCAGCTGAAGTGCCGGATGATGCCCTACCTGTACCGTCAGGCGGCGCTGGCGCGCGAGCTGGGTACGCCGATGCTGCGGGCGATGATGCTGGAGTTCCCGGACGATCCGGCCTGCGATTATCTCGATCGCCAGTACATGCTGGGGGATGCGGTGCTGGTGGCGCCGGTGTTCAGCGAGGCGGGGGACGTGCAGTTCTACCTGCCGGAGGGCAACTGGACCCACCTGTGGCGCAACGACCAAATCGCCGGCGGCCGCTGGCACAGGCAGCAGCACGATTTTATGAGCCTGCCGGTCTACGTGCGGGATAACACCCTGCTGGCGCTGGGCAACAATAGCCAGAAGCCGGACTACGCCTGGAACGAAGGCACCGCATTCCAGCTCTTTAACCTGCGCGATGGCGCAACGGCGGTAAGCGAAGTGCCCGCGGCGGACGGCTCGGTGGCGTTTACGCTGAAGGCCACGCGTAACGGCGACACCCTGACGGTGAACGGCGAGGGCGACGCCCGCGACTGGACGCTCTGTCTGCGCAACGTGCAGCAGATCGGCGGCGTGAAGGGTGCGTCCCACGCCGGCAGCGAGTGGGGCGTGGTGGTGAAGGCCCAGGGAAGTGAGGTGGTGATTAAGCTGTAGGTTCCGGGGTTTTCCCCTCACCCTGGCCCTCTCCCCGGAGGGGAGAGGGGATGGTTGGTGCGACGTGTGTGTTCTTCACTCTGATTTTTTTGTGGGGGAGAAGAGCTGGCGTGGTGCGGGGTTTGTACCCCTCACCCTAACCCTCTCCCTACAAGGGAGAGGGGATAGTTGGGTGCGAGTTTGTACCCCTCACCCTAACCCTCTCCCTTGTAGGGAGAGGGGAAAGTTGGGTGCGGGTTTGTACCCCTCACCCTAACCCTCACCCTACAGGGGAGAGGGGATAGTTGGGTGCGGGTTTGTACCCCTCACCCTGGCCCTCTCCCTACAGGGGAGAGGGGATAACCCGGAGCGGTTTGTTAGTGCGGCTGGCGGGGTGGGTTTTCTCCCTCTCCCTTCAGGGAGAGGGCTGGGGTGAGGGTGGAACCACCGGCGCCGCCGTCGACACCACCCCGCCGGTCATCGTCTGCTCCACCTGCTGCTTATCCATATTCACCGCGCTCAGCCTGCCGTTCACCGTCGGCTTCAGCGGCGCGTTGCTTTGCACGCTGCCGCTGGCGGTAAGCTGGATATTGCCATCGCCCCCAATCGGCAGCGCGGGCCAGCCCCACTGCTGGAGCACGTTCAGCGGCACGCCGCGGCCGCGCAGGCTTACCGTAGTCTGGCGGGCAGGCAGCTGCGATACCGTCGCGGTCGCTTCCAGAATGCCGCGCTCGGTAAAGGCGCTTAGCTCCGTAATATTCACCGTGGCCGCGTTGGCCGCCAGGGCCAGCGACGGGCGGCGCACGTCCACGCGGTTAAAGGTGGCGGCCGCGCCGTTGAGGGTCGCGTTACCGCCCCATACCCCCCACCGGCGATCTTTTGCCAGCTGCAGATTCGCGCCGTAGCCATCAAGGGCGGTGATCTGCCACGGGAAGGCGGGGTCCACGTCGATTATCAGGTTGCGGCTCAGGCCGAATTTTTTCAGCGTCACGCTGTTCAGCCAGGCGGGCAGCGCCGTCATCCACTGGGTTTTCCAGTTCTCCGGCAGGGTGTACTCCAGCCCGGCGATGGCCATATCGTCCAGCACCAGCGCTTTACCCGCGCGCAGCCAGCTGCCGGAGGTGCGGATCATGCCTCCCTCCCAGCGCGACGAGAACTGGCGTAGCGCCGCGCCCTGCGGAGCGAACTCCGCGTTCAGGATCGGATCGTACAGATGCAGCGAGCCGTAGATAAACTCGCTGGCGTTCATCGACAGGCGCCCCTCCTCGCTCTGCCAGTCGCCGTTGCTTAAGGTCAGGTCGCGCAGGCTCAGGTCGAGGTCGGTGACCGCCCAGTCCGGCCCCTGCAGGCGGGCGTCGGTAATTTCCAGGCGGCCGATCTGCAGCGAGGGCAGGGTGGTGATGGGGGCAAAGAAGTCGGACAGGGTTTTATCGCTTTGCAGACGGATATCGTTCAGGCGCAGGTTCTCCACCACCCAGCCGCCGTCGGCGTTGCGCCGGGCGGTGCCGGTGAGCGAGCCGCGCGCCATGTCCGCGCCTATGGTGCTCAGCACCACCTCTTTACCGTTCAGCTCTCCCTGGATCAGCACGTTGCTGCTCTCCACGCCGTTCAGCGTCAGCGACCCGGCGCTGATTTGAATCTGCGCTTTTTTGCCCAGCACGTTGCCCGCCTCGGGTTGCCACGGGCTGACGCCTCCCGTCACCTTCTGGGCGCTCAGATCCCACTCCATGTTGGGGCTGTTAAAGGCCATATTGTGCAGCAGCAGGCGATCGGCCTGCAGGGGCAGCGGCGCGGTCTGGGGCGACAGGTTCAGGGTGCCGTCTGAGAGGGTGATGGTGTCCATATGCAGCGGATCGGTGATCTGCCGGCTGCTGATCCCAATATCCACGGTTTTGGCCACCAGGGTGGCGGGCTTGCCGTCGCGACCAAAGGTGACGTTTTGCAGCAGGATGTGCGAAGGCGAGGAAAAGCGGTGGTCCATCAGGTCGAAATTGAGTTCGTAATCGGTATTGGCGGTGAGCCAGCCGCTCACCTGCGCCGCGCCCCAGCGGGTCTGGACAAGAAAATAGAGCGCAACAATGGCTATCAGCAGGGCAATCAGAATATAGACGAGCAGCTTTCCGATAAATTTCATGGCCTTCCATCCCGCAAAACGTACGTAGAGGAGTTATGCATCATTTGTGCACAATGCTCAAGGCGGGATTAGTGTAAAACCGTGTCACGGCAGCCCTTGCAGCCGCCGTGACGCGTGGTATCAGGACTTCTCTGGCGGGAAAATCAGGTTCAGCACGATAGCGGTGATCCCACCGGCGGCGATGCCGGAGGAGAGCAGGTTTTTCACCCAGTCCGGGGCAAACTGCAGGATCAGCGGCTGCTGGGAAACCCCCAGGCCTACCGCCAGCGACAGGGCGATAATCATGATCGCGCGGCGGTTCAGCGGCTCGCGGGAAACAATACGCACGCCGGAAGCGGCGATAGTGCCAAACATCACCAGGGTGGCGCCGCCCAGTACCGGTTCCGGAATGTGCTGCACAAAGCCGCTCACCGCCGGGAACAGGCCGAGGGCGATCAGCATCAGCGCCACCACAAAGCCCACGTAGCGGCTGGCCACGCCGGTCAGCTGGATCACGCCGTTGTTCTGGCCGAAGCAGGAGTTCGGGAAGGTGTTAAACACGGCGGAGACAAAGGAGTTCAGGCCGTTGGCCAGCACGCCGCCCTTCAGGCGCTTCATATAGAGCGGGCCGGCGACCGGCTGCTCAGAGACGTCGGAGGTGGCGGTGATATCCCCGATGGTCTCCAGCGAGGTGATCATAAACACCAGCATCAGCGGTAACAGCAGGTTCCAGTCGATGCCCAGACCGTAATAAAGCGGAGTCGGCACCATAATCAGCGGGCCGTCGGCGGGTGCGCTATTCTGCGGCAGCATACCCATTGCCCAGGCGGCCAGATAGCCTGCCGCCATGGCAATCACCAGCGAGGCCACGCGCAGGTAGGGGTTGCGCTGGCGGTTAAGCAGAATAATCAGCGCCAGCACGATGCCCGCCAGCAGCAGGTTTTTCGGCGCGCCGAAGGTGTGGTCGTTCATCGCCGCGTAGCCGCCGCCGATGGAGGTCAGCCCCACCTGGATAAGCGACAGGCCGATAATCATCACCACCACGCCGGAGACCAGCGGGGTGATAATGCGGCGCGCCAGGTGCAGCACCCGGGAGATAACCATCTCGGTGCAGCTCGCCAGCATCAGGGTGCCGAACAGCGCCGCCATCATGGTGGGCACGTCCGCCCCGCCGGTTTTGAGCGCGGTGCCGCCCATAATCAGCGGCGCAACGAAGTTAAAGCTGGTGCCCTGGATCGACAGCAGGCCAGAGCCCACCGGACCCCAGGCTTTAATCTGGATAATGGAGGCCACGCCGGAGGCAAACAGCGACATGCTGATGATGTGCTGGGTATCCTGCGCCGGTAAGCCGAGCGCCTGGCAGATGAGCAGCGCCGGGGTGATCACTGCAACAAACATGGCCAGCAGGTGCTGACAGGCGGCGAACAGGGTTTGCGCCAGCGGGGGGCGATCTTCAAGACGGTAAATCAATTCACTATTATGCTGCGGCTGCGCAATCGGTTGCGCATCTTGCTGTTGTGCGGCGTTAACGGACATCGGCTGCGATCCCTGGGAGGAAAAGCGGGCATTCTAGCCGATGGCCCGCTAAAAGCAAACGATTGCCAGTGAAATTTACGCCGATAGGCATCCTGTTTGTAAGGCTTTTTCTACAACCCGCGGGAAAAGTTCTTTAAACTCAGGCTTCCGGCGCTCAAGAAGAGCGCAAACCGGCGCAGGACAACGCCGTGCACGCATGGAAATACGCCTAAAAGGAGCCTGATATGATTCATCTCGATACGTTGTCGACGCTTGTTGCGGCAACGCTGGTTTTGCTGCTTGGCCGCAGGCTGGTTCACCGCGTTCCCTTCCTCAAAAAGTACACTATTCCTGAACCCGTCGCCGGTGGCCTGCTGGCGGTGCTGGCCCTGCTGGTGCTGAAACAGAGCATGGGCTGGGAAATAGATTTCGATATGTCCCTGAAGGATCCGCTGATGCTGGCCTTTTTTGCCACCATCGGGCTGAACGCCAATCTCGCCAGCCTGCGGGCGGGCGGCAGGGTGCTGGGGGTGTTCCTGATCGTGGTGGTTGGGCTGCTGGTGGCGCAGAATGCAATTGGTATCGGCATGGCCTCCCTGCTGGGGCTGGATCCGCTGATGGGGCTGCTGGCGGGCTCTATCACCCTCTCGGGCGGGCACGGCACCGGGGCGGCGTGGAGCAAGCTCTTTATCGAACGCTATGGTTTCCAGAACGCCACCGAAGTGGCGATGGCCTGCGCCACCTTCGGGCTGGTGCTGGGCGGCCTGATCGGCGGCCCGGTGGCGCGCTATCTGGTAAAACACTCCACCTCGCCGCACGGCAGGCCGGAGGATGAGGCGGTACCCTCCGCCTTTGAAAAGCCCGACGTCGGGCGGATGATTACCTCGCTGGTGTTAATCGAAACCATCGCCATGATCGCCATCTGCCTGACGGTGGGCAAAGCCATTGCGCAACTGCTGGCGGGAACGGCCTTCGAGCTGCCGACCTTTGTCTGCGTGCTTTTTGTCGGGGTGATCCTCAGCAACGGCCTGTCGCTGATGGGCTTTTATCGCGTCTTTGAGCGGGCGGTCTCGGTGCTGGGCAACGTCTGCCTGTCGCTGTTTCTGGCGATGGCGCTGATGGGGCTTAAGCTGTGGGAGCTGGCCTCGCTGGCCCTGCCGATGCTGGCCATTTTAGCGGTACAGACCCTGTTTATGGCGCTGTATGCCGTCTTCGTGACCTGGCGAATGATGGGCAAAAACTACGACGCGGCGGTGCTGGCGGCGGGACACTGCGGCTTTGGCCTGGGGGCAACGCCAACGGCCATCGCCAATATGCAGGCTATCACCGAGCGCTTCGGCCCGTCGCACACCGCCTTTCTGGTGGTGCCGATGGTGGGAGCCTTCTTCCTGGATATCGTCAACGCGCTGGTGATCAAGCTGTACCTGATGCTGCCGATGTTCGGCTGACCTCAGGCGTTGGAGTAACGCTCGGTTTCGGGCATCCAGCGCTCAATCAACGCTGCCGCCTGTTCGGGGTAGCGCTCATGAATATGCCGCGCCAGGCGCTGAACTTCCGGGATCATCGCCTGATCGCGCAGCAAATCTGCCACCTTAAACTCGGCGTTGCCGGTCTGACGGGTGCCCAGCAGCTCGCCGGGGCCGCGGATCTCGAGATCTTTTTGCGCAATCACGAAGCCGTCGTTGCTGTCGCGCAACACCTGCAGGCGCATCTGCGCCGTTTTTGACAGGGGCGCTTTGTAGAGCAGCACGCAGTGGGAGGCCACCGCGCCGCGCCCGACGCGGCCGCGCAGCTGGTGAAGCTGGGCAAGGCCCAGACGCTCCGGGTTTTCGATAATCATCAGGCTGGCGTTGGGGACGTCCACGCCCACCTCGATGACCGTGGTGGCAATCAGCAGATGCAGCTCGCCCTGCTTAAAGGCCTGCATCACCGCCTGCTTCTCCGCAGGCTTCATGCGGCCGTGCACCAGCCCGACGTTCAGCTCCGGCAGGGCCAGCTTAAGCTCTTCCCAGGTGGCTTCGGCGGCCTGGGCTTCCAGCAGGTCGGACTCTTCAATCAGGGTGCAGACCCAGTAGGCCTGACGCCCCTCTTTGCAGGCGTTGCGCACGCGGTCGATGATGTCGCTGCGCCGGGTATCCGGAATAGCCACCGTGGTGACCGGCGTGCGGCCCGGGGGCAGCTCGTCGATGGTGGAGGTGTCCAGATCGGCGTAGGCGGTCATCGCCAGGGTGCGCGGAATGGGGGTGGCGGTCATGATCAGCTGATGCGGGTGGAACCCCTGCTGCAGCCCTTTCTCCCACAGCGCCAGGCGCTGATGCACCCCGAAGCGGTGCTGTTCGTCGATGATCACCAGCGCCAGGCCGTTAAACTGCACCTGTTCCTGGAAAATAGCGTGGGTGCCGACAATCATCTGCACCTGACCGCTGGCAATGGCGTCCTGCTGCGCAATCCGCGCTTTGCCTTTCTGCTTGCCCGCCAGCCAGCCTACCTCAATACCCAGCGGGGCAAACCAGCTGCGGAAGTTATTCGCATGCTGCTCGGCCAGCAGTTCGGTGGGGGCCATCAGCGCCACCTGCTTGCCGTGGGCGATAGCCCGGAGGGCGGCAAGGGCGGCCACCAGGGTTTTACCGGAACCCACATCGCCCTGAACGAGGCGCATCATGGGTACGTCGAGGGCCATGTCGCGCTCCACTTCAGCCACCACCCGGGCCTGGGCTCCGGTCGGCTTAAAGGGCAGCGAGGCCAGCAGCTTATCTTTTAAATCGTCACGCGCCGTCAGGGGCAGGGCATGGAAGCGCTGGGCGCCGGCGCGCAGGGCCAGCATGCTCAGGTTATGCGCCAGTAACTCTTCAAGGATAAGCCGCCGCTGGGCGGGGTGCTGCCCGCTCTCTAAATCGCTCAGCTGTAAGGAGGGCGGCGGGCGGTGCAGGGTGCGCATCGCCTCCGGCAGGCTCATCATGCCCTGCGCCAGCTCGGGCGGCAGCAGTTCGGCAATGGCGCAGGTGTCCAGCAGCTCCAGCGCCTGATCGGTCAGCTTGCGCAGCGTGGCCTGCTTCACCCCTTCGGTGGTGGGGTAGACCGGCGTCAGGGTCTCCTGCAGCTCCGGGGTGCTGAGATCGCCCTGCACGCGGTACTCCGGGTGGATCATCTCCGCGCCGTATTTACCGCGTTTGGCTTCGCCGTAGGCCAGCACCCGGCGTCCGACCGCGAGACTGTTTTTCATCGCCGCGCTGAAGTTGAAAAAGCGCAGGGTGAGCACGCCGGAGCCGTCGCTGATCTGGCAGGTCATCATCCGGCGGCCGCCGAAGGTGACGTTACAGTTCATCACTTCGCCCTCTACCGTGGCGTAAACGCCGGGCAGCAGGTCGTCGATGCGGTAAAGATGGGTGCGATCTTCGTAACGCAGGGGGAAATGGAGCAGCAGATCCTGCACGGTGTGCAGGCCAATCTTCGCCAGTTTGCTGCTTTGCGCCGCCCCTACGCCCGTAAGCGTATTAAGAGGAACGGCATCGAGCAGGCGGCCTTGCATCCGTTACCCCGCGAACTGCATGGTGGACCACCAGTCGGCATCGGCTTCGATTTCGCCCTGCATATTGACGTGGGGGTAGGGTAATTGCTTCTGCTTCGCCACGCGGGCCAGCACCGGATAGCCGCCTTCGAACAGCAGGCGCTGCTGCTCCTCTTCCGGCAGCATGCTGTTACTGCGGCTGTACATGCCGGCGTTCTGCCGCTGGCGCTGCGCTTCGTAGAGGATCAGCGCCGAGGCCACGGAGACGTTCAGCGACTGCACCATGCCGGTCATCGGGATGATAATGTCCCGATCCGCCAGATCCAGCGCTTCCTGGGTGATCCCGGTCTTCTCCTGGCCCATCAGAATGCAGGTCGGGCGGGTGTAGTCGATATCGCGAAAATCTACGGCGTCGTCGGAAAGGTGGGTGGCAAGCACCTGCATGCCGCGCCCCTTCAGGTGCGAGACGGCTTCGCTAATAGTGTTGTGGGATTTAACCTGCACCCAGCTGTTGCTGCCCGCCGCCGCCGAGGCCATAGTGCGCGCCCGGTGGCCCGGCCAGACGGCGTGCACTTCATGCACGCCAACGGCGTCTGCGGTACGCACAATTGCAGCAACGTTATGGGGTTTATGGACCTGCTCCATGCAGACCGTCAGATCGGGCTGACGCCTGGCGAGCATCTCGCATATACGCGCGTAACGCTGTGCATTCATTCGGTTAGTTTCGGTTACGGGTGACTTTAATGACGTCCGGCATGACGCGAATCTTGCGCATAATATTCGCCAGATGCACGCGGTCGCGGGCGGTCAGACGGATAAAGGCGCTGTAAACGCGGCCATCTTTCTCTTCCGTGTTCAGGCTCTGAATATTGGAAGAGGCCGTGTTGATTGCCGCCGTCAGGTTCGCCAGCGCGCCCTGGTGGTTGAACATATCCACCTTGATCTCGGTGATAAATTCCTGCTCGGTCTCTTTATCCCACTCCACCGCCATGAACTTCTCTGGCTCTTTCTGGTAGCCGCGGATGTTACGACAGGATTCGTGGTGGATAACCAGGCCTTTACCGGGGCTGACGTGCGCCAGAATCGGGTCACCGGGGATCGGTCGGCAGCATTTCGCGAAGGTGATCAGCACCCCATCTGCGCCTTTAATCGGCAGATGGGTGTGCCCTGAGGCACCAGGCGCCAGCGGTGTCGCTTCGCCCTGCTGCAGGTTCTTCGCTACCACTACGCTCATGGCGTTGCCGAGGCCGATCTCTGCCAGCAGATCGTCCAGCGTGGCGAGCCTCATGCGCTCGAGTTCATGCTGAATGTTCTCTGGCGGAATTTCTGCCAGCTTGCGGCTGCCGCCCAGCGCATGGTTGAGCAGACGACGCCCGAGGCTGACCGAGTCATCGCGTTTAAGGTTTTTCAGCAGCTGGCGGATCTTGGCGCGGGCTTTAGAGCTGACGACAAAGTTCAGCCATGCCGCGTTCGGACGTGCGCCAGGTGCGGTAATGATTTCGACGGTCTGGCCGCTGGCAAGCGGCTGGGACAGCGGATACGGCTGTCGGTCGACGCGGGCACCCACGCAGGCATGGCCGATATCGGTATGCACCGCATAGGCGAAGTCGACCGGTGTGGCACCGGCGGGCAGTTCGACAATGCGCCCTTCCGGTGTGAAAACGTAAATCTCATCCGGGAAGAGATCGGATTTAACGCTTTCGATAAATTCAAACGAGCTGCCGGCGCTCTGCTGCAGTTCGAGCAGGCTTTGCATCCAGCGCTGGGCGCGGATCTGCGCCGTGGTGCTGGTTTCGCCGTGCTCTTTGTAGGCCCAGTGGGCGGCGACACCCATCTCCGCCATCTGATCCATATCTTCCGTACGAATCTGCACTTCGACCGGCACGCCGTGCGGCCCGATCATCGAGGTGTGCAGCGACTGATAGCCGTTCGCTTTTGGAATGGCGATATAGTCTTTCATGCGGCCCGGACGCGGCTTGTACAGGCTGTGCATCTGGCCGAGTACGCGGTAGCAGGTGTCGGAATCCTGGACGATTACGCGGAAGGCGTAGATATCCATGATCGAGTGAAAACGCTGCTCTTTGAGCACCATTTTGCAGTAGATGGAATACAGATGCTTTTCGCGACCGCTGACGCGGCACGGAATTCCCGCTTCCTGTAAACGCCCTTCGATCTCAGAGAGGATTTTTTGAATCATCTCTTTACGGTTGCCGCGCGCGGCTTTCACCACCTCTTTAATCACCCGGAAGCGGTTCGGGTACAGCGCTTCAAAGCCCAGCTCTTCCAGCTCGGTTTTGATGTGATGAATACCTAAACGATGCGCCAGCGGGCTATAGATTTCGAGGGTTTCACGGGCAATGCGGCGACGTTTATCCGGGCGAAGCGAGCCCAGCGTGCGCATATTGTGGGTACGGTCAGCAAGTTTGATGAGAATGACGCGGATATCCTGCACCATCGCCATAATCATCTTGCGGAAGTTTTCGGCCTGCGCCTCTTTCTTGTCGCGGAAATTAAGTTTGTCGAGCTTAGAGACCCCTTCCACCAGTTCGGCAACGCTTTTGCCAAACAGCTGTTCCATGTCCTGGTAGGTGGCGGGGGTATCTTCGATCACGTCATGCAGTAGCGCGGCCATCAGCGTTTCGTAGTCGAGTTTCATCTCGGCCAGAATACAGGCCACCGCTACCGGGTGCGTGATATAGGGTTCACCGCTTGAACGTGTCTGGCCCTCGTGAGCGTCACGTGCAACGAGATACGCCTGCTGGAGACGCTTAATCTGCTCTTCAGGCAGGTATTGTTGAATCAGCTGATTCAGGCTTTCGAACAGATACAAGGGCGACCTGCAGGTTTAATTAACGACGACCTTCAGCAATGGCGGTGACGGCCTGCAGTTCTGCGGCTTCCTGCTCTTGCTGCTCCTGACGATCACGCACATCGAGGATCTGGTTGTTAATCAGACCTTCTTCGATTTCGCGCAGTGCGATAACGGTGGTTTTATCGTTTTCTTCCGGTACCAGCGGATCTTTACCGCCAACCTGCATCTGACGAGCGCGACGCGCGGCGACCAGTACCAGGTCAAAACGGTTACCAATTTTCTCTACAGCGTCCTGAACAGTTACGCGTGCCATACTTGAAATGCTCCACAGATGAAGAAATGACTGGGCATGATACTGAATGTGGGTTCAGTCTGCCAACAGTTTGGTGATTAATGCGTCATGTCGCTGCTTCTGGCGGCTCATACGCAGACGTTCGGCGCGAAGGATAGTTTTGAGATCGCTTAAGGCGGCATCAAAATCATCGTTCACAATCAGGTAATCATATTCGGCGTAATGGCTCATTTCCGCAACTGCCTGAGCCATACGTTTGGCGATCACCTCTTCGCTATCCTGCCCGCGGCCACGCAGGCGGCGGTCCAGTTCATCTTTCGACGGCGGCAGAATGAAGATGCTGCGCGCTTGCGGCATTTTATTGCGGATTTGCTGCGCGCCCTGCCAGTCGATATCCAGAAACACATTTACGCCGGTTGCCAGCACCTGCTCGATGGTCTCGCGGGAGGTGCCGTAATAGTTACCGAACACTTCAGCGTGCTCGAGGAACGCATCCCGGCCAATCATTGCTCTGAACTCTTCGTGATTAACAAAGAAATAGTGTTCGCCGTGCACCTCACCCGGACGCGGCGCACGCGTGGTGTGGGAAACCGACACCTGGGTGTCGTACAACGGTTGGGTTTTTAACAGCGCCTGAATCAGGCTGGATTTACCCGCGCCACTTGGGGCAGAAACAATATAAAGCGTGCCTTGAGCCATGAGAGTCTTTTGTATGTGTTAACGAAGAAGTGCTACATACGGGCTCATTATACACGTCGCCGCTCCGTGACGTAGCCTTTGTCACACTTTTTCCCGCCACCCGATGAATTTTGCGTACCTGTTTCCGGTTTTATCCGCCGTTTGCTGCAACAAAAACAAAGCGCTGATGCGAACTCGCAAAGGCGTTTCTTACCTGTCGCCCGGGGTAGCCGTTTGGGTTATACCCCTCTCATCACAGGGAGGAGAAACGATGTGGCGATGGATTGGGGCAGTAATGATGTTGTGGACAGGCTGCGGGCAGGCGGTATGCCCGGCCTGGTCGCCCGCTAAAGCCGAACAGGAGATCGCCCGGCTTAGCGAACAGATCGCCCGCTGGGACAAAACCTACTGGCAGCAGGGAAGGAGTGAGGTAAAGGATGAGGTGTACGACCAGCTGAGCGCGCGGCTTAAGCAGTGGCAGCGCTGCTTTGGTCATGAACAGACGGCGGAGGCAATACCCGCAGCAGGCGGTACGGTGCGGCATCCGGTCGGCCATACCGGCGTAACCAAGATTAAAGACCAGGCTGCGCTGCGCCAGTGGATGCGTAACCGCCGGGATCTCTGGGTGCAGCCAAAGGTAGATGGCGTAGCGGTCACCCTGGTTTACCGGCAAGGGCAACTGGTGCAGGCCACGAGCCGGGGCAACGGCCTGCAGGGTGAAGACTGGACGGCAAAGGTAAAAGCGTTGAAACGGGTGCCGGGCCGCGTAACCGGCCTGCTGGCGAACAGCGTGCTGCAGGGCGAGCTGTTTTTGCGCCGGGATAATCATGTGCAGCAGCGGATGGGGGGAATGAACGCCCGGGCGAGGGTGGCCGGGGCGATGATGCGCCACCTTGATAGCGCCCTGTTAAATGATATCGATATTTTTATCTGGGCCTGGCCCGACGGCCCGCCTTCTATGCCTGTGCGGCTGCGGGAGTTAACCCGGGCGGGCTTTGCGTTTACCGAGCCCTGGACGCGCAAAATCAGCCGCGTGGAGGAGGCGGCCGCCCTGCGCCAGCAGTGGCACCGCTCCCCTCTGCCCTTTGTCACCGATGGCATTGTGGTCCGTTCAGCCCAGGAGCCCGCCGGGCAGGAGTGGATGCCCGGCGAGGGGAGCTGGGTGGTGGCGTGGAAATACCTTCCGCCGACGCAGATCGCCGAAGTCAAAGCGATTAATTTTACGGTGGGCCGTACCGGGCGGATCGCGGTCGTCGCGGAGCTGGAACCGGTAAAGCTGGATGATAAACGGGTGCAGCGGGTCAACCTCGGGTCCGTCGGGCGCTGGCAGGCGCTGGATATTGCCCCAGGGGATCATATCCAGATTAGCCTCGCCGGGCAGGGGATTCCGCGTATCGACAGCGTGGTCTGGCGCGGGCTGGAGCGCACAAAACCGGAGCCGCCCGCGCCGGGGTACACCCCGCTTACCTGTTTTTATGCCTCGGCGGAGTGCAGCGCGCAGTTTATTGCCCGGCTGGTGTGGCTGAGTTCCCCGGCGGTGCTCAATATCGACGGGCTGGGGGAAGCAGGCTGGCGGGTTTTGCACCAGACGCACCGTTTTGAGCACCTCTTCTCATGGCTGGCGCTGAGCAAAGAGCAGCTGCAAAACACTCCCGGTTTTTCGGCCGGGCGCGCTTTACAGCTCTGGCACCGTTTTGACATGGCGCGCCGGCAGCCCTTTATCCGCTGGCTGGATGCGCTTGGCGTACCTTTACCGCGCGCGGCGCTTAAATCCCTCAGCGAGCGGCGCTGGCAGGCGGTGCAGGAGCGGAATGTCCAGAGCTGGCAGCAGGTAACAGGCGTCGGCCCCGAAAGGGCGCGCAGGCTGGTTGAGTTTGTTCATCAGCCTGAGGTACAGGCCCTGGTCAGCTGGCTGGGAGCCCAGGGCATCGAGGGTTTTTAGTGGCTGTCGTGGTGGTAATGAAAGACCGGCAGGCCCAGCTTTAAACGCAGCGCCAGCATGCGGGCGGTAAAGCCAAACAGCAGCGTAGAGATGACCACCACATCATGGCTGGAAACATAGTGCTGCAGGGCAATATACAAAACGGCGGAGGCGAAGGAGACCCCGGCATACAGCTCTTTCTGGAATACCAGCGGAATACGTTTGCAGAACATATCCCGCAGTACGCCGCCAAACACGCCGGTGGTAACGGCCGCGATAGTGGCGCTCACCGGACCTTCGCCCATATCCAGCGCAATCTGGGCACCGATAATAGAAAAGACAATCAGGCCGAGGGCATCCAGCACCAGAAACAGGCGGCGCAAATGGGGCATTACCGGCGCGAAGATGGTGGTCAGTACGGCCGCGACGGCAACGATAATCACATATTCCGGATGCTTCACCCAGCCGAGCGGGTAGTGGCCGAGAAGGATATCGCGCACCGAGCCGCCGCCCAGCGCCGTGGCGGTGGCGATAATGATCACCCCGAAGGTATCCATACGGCGACGCCCGGCAGCCAGCGCGCCGGTCATGGCTTCGGCGGTAATACCGATCAGATAAAGGATATGTAACAGCATGTGCCCCCCAGATTTCAGAGCATCAGGGTAGCGTTTTGTGGCGGAGGTCACGATTTATATTTATTTGTGCGAAGGGATTCGCCTTACTTTTTCTAATAGATATAGCTGTGCAGGGAAGGATTTAAAGGCTTGAAAGAGGTTTTTAAGATTAGTTTTATTCATGCATTATGGCCCAGGGCGGGCCATAATGCAGCGAATCGTTATTCGATGTTCTGGATCTGCTCGCGCATTTGCTCGATCAGCACCTTCAGCTCGATGGCGGAGTTGGTTACTTCGGCATTGATAGACTTGGACGCCAGGGTGTTCGACTCGCGGTTGAACTCCTGCATCATAAAGTCCAGACGGCGGCCAACGGCCTCTTTCTTCTTCAGAATGTTGTAGGTCTCTTTAACGTGCGCTTCCAGACGATCCAGCTCTTCCGCCACGTCGACGCGCTGGGCCATCAGCACCAGCTCCTGCTCGAGGCGGGTGTTTTCCAGCTGTACTTCTGCCTCTTCCAGCTTGGCAACCAGGCGTTCGCGCTGCCACTGCAGCACTTCCGGCATGTGGGTGCGCACTTTAGCCACCTCGCCGCTTACTCCTTCCAGGCGCTGTTCAATCATCGTCTTCAGGGCCTGGCCTTCCGTTTCGCGCGCCAGGATAAAATCATCCAGGGTGCCGTCCAGCGCGCCGAGGATTTCCGCTGCGATAGCGTCCAGATCCTGTTCCTGAGCGGCCATCACTCCCGGCCAGCGCAGGATATCAACCGGGTTGATCTCCCCTTCATCGCTCTGCATTTTGACCCAGTTCGCTGCATTAACCAGCTGTTTAGCCAGTTTCTCGTTCAGGATCAGCTCACCCTGGGCGCTGGCATCGGGCTCAAAGCGCAGGCTGCACTCTACTTTACCGCGGGTCAGGCGGGAGCGGATGCGCTCGCGAACGACAGGTTCAAGGCTACGGAACTGCTCCGGCAGACGAAAATACGTTTCCAGATAGCGCTGGTTAACCGAGCGCATTTCCCACGTGGCGCTACCCCATGCACCTTTGATTTCACGGCGGGCGTAGGCGGTCATACTGCGGATCATAGTGGTTCCTGTTTTTAAAGGAGAGATGGGGGGATTATAGCTTTCGGGGACTTCTCAGGATAGGAATAAGCGGTTTTAATCCGTATAATGCGCAGCCACATTCGTTTCAAGCCGGAGATTCCATCATGCGTCCAGCAGGTCGTAGCGCCAATCAGGTGCGCCCCGTCACCCTGACCCGTAATTACACAAAACACGCTGAAGGTTCCGTGCTTGTTGAGTTTGGTGATACCAAAGTGCTGTGCACCGCCTCCATTGAAGAGGGCGTGCCGCGCTTTCTGAAAGGCCAGGGCCAGGGCTGGATCACCGCTGAATACGGCATGTTGCCCCGTGCGACCCATACCCGTAACGCCCGCGAAGCGGCGAAAGGCAAGCAGGGTGGCCGTACCATGGAAATCCAGCGTCTTATCGCCCGCGCGCTGCGCGCCGCCGTTGATCTGAAGGTGCTGGGCGAGTTCACTATTACCCTGGACTGCGACGTTATTCAGGCCGATGGCGGCACCCGTACTGCCTCTATCACCGGCGCCTGCGTGGCGCTGGCCGATGCGCTGAATAAGCTGGTGGCAGCCGGTAAGCTGAAAACCAATCCGCTGAAGGGGATGGTTGCGGCGGTCTCCGTGGGCATCGTGAACGGCGAGGCGCTGTGCGATCTCGAGTATGTCGAAGACTCTGCGGCAGAAACCGATATGAACGTGGTGATGACCGAAGATGGCCGCATTATTGAGGTGCAGGGCACCGCAGAAGGCGAGCCGTTCACCCACGAAGAGCTTCTTACCCTGCTGGCGCTGGCCCGAGGGGGGATTGAATCTATCGTAACGACGCAGAAGGCGGCGTTAGAAAATTGATTTTAAGGGCGACGATGTCGCCCTTTTTTTTGTCTGTAGAAAAGTGAATGAGGAGCAGATCCATGAAAGCATACCAGCGCCAGTTTATTGAATTTGCGCTTAACAAGCAGGTACTGAAGTTTGGCGAGTTTACGCTGAAATCCGGGCGTAAAAGCCCCTATTTCTTCAACGCCGGGCTGTTTAATACCGGGCGCGATCTGGCACTGTTAGGCCGCTTCTATGCCGAAGCGCTGATGGATTCCGGGATTGATTTCGATCTGCTGTTCGGCCCGGCCTATAAGGGCATTCCAATTGCGACCACCACCGCGGTGGCGCTGGCAGAGCATCATGAGCGCGACGTGCCCTACTGCTTTAACCGCAAAGAGGCCAAAACCCACGGCGAAGGCGGCAACCTGGTAGGTAGCGCGCTTGAGGGCCGCATCATGCTGGTGGACGACGTTATCACCGCCGGTACCGCCATTCGTGAATCGATGGAGATTATTCAGGCCAATGGCGCGACGCTTGCCGGCGTGCTGATCTCGCTTGACCGCCAGGAGCGTGGCCGCGGCGAGATCTCGGCGATTCAGGAAGTGGAGCGCGATTATGGCTGCAAGGTTATCTCTATCATCACGCTGAAAGAGCTAATTGCCTATCTGGAGGAGAAGCCGGAGATGGCAGACCATCTGGCGGCGGTGCGCGCATACCGGGAAGCGTACGGAGTATAAATACGTCGGGCCTGCGGTTATGCAGGCCCGTTAAGCAAGCTGTCGTCCGGCAGGTTATTGCAGCTGGGCGGCAACTAACGGCCAGCGGGCCTCGAAATCATCCGTCGGGCGGTATTTAAACTCGCTGCGCACGAAACGGGAGAGCATCCCTTCGCAGAACGCCAGCAGCTGGCTTGCCAGCAGGCTTTCATCAATGCTGTAACCTTCGCCTTCACGCATTTTCTTTTCACGCAGCACCTGACGCAGCTGGGCTTCGATACGCTCAAAAAGCTGGTTAATGCGCCCCTGCAGGCGATCCTGTTCAAACATCAGCGCGTGGCCGGTCAGAATACGGGTTAGCCCTGGATTGCGTTCCCCAAAGCCCAGAATTAGTAAGACAATCAGGCGCAGGCGCGCGGTGGTGTCTTTCTCATCTTTGAGAATCAGGTTGATGCGCGTGATCAGGCTATCTTCGATAAACTCGATCAGGCTGTCGAACATGCGCGTCTTGCTGGGAAAATGACGGTACAGCGCCGCTTCGGAGACGCCCACAGAGGCGGCCAGCTTAGCGGTGGTGATGCGTTGACTGCCATCGCTGGATTCAAGCATCAGAGCCAGAGACTGAAGTATTTCTTCGCGACGATTCCTTTTCGCGGTTTGTTTTTCTGCCATGTTACAAAATACCCCTGAAAATAAGCGCTTGTCAGGCTGGCATCCACACAGCGACCGCAAACGGACGTTTGCGGTTTGTTATTACATTATGGCGCTGTGAAATGCGTAGAGTTCGGGCGTTTATTTACGCCCTGAATGGCCGAAGCCGCCTTCGCCACGGTCGGTGGCATCAAACTCTTCCACCAGGTTAAATTCTGCTTGTACCACCGGGACAAAGACCATCTGCGCGATACGCTCGCCCGGCTCGATGGTAAAGCTGTCCTGACCGCGGTTCCAGACGGAAACCATCAACTGGCCCTGGTAGTCGGAATCAATAAGCCCGACCAGGTTACCCAGCACGACGCCGTGCTTATGCCCAAGGCCAGAGCGCGGCAGAATAACCGCCGCCAGTGACGGATCGGCAATATGAATCGCCAGGCCGGTTGGCAGCAGGGTAGTGGCGCCCGGAGCGAGCTCTACGGCATCGTCAAGACAGGCACGCAGGTCAAGACCGGCAGAGCCGGAGGTGGCGTAAGTCGGCAGCGGGAATTGCTGGCCAACGCGCGGGTCCAGAATCTTAACGTCGATTTTTTTCATCATAACGGGTAACGATCTCGTCCAGTAATTGTTGGCCAAGGAGCGCCTTACGCTCAAGCGGTAAGCGTTTCTCTCCATCCTGCCAGAATAAATGCAGTGCATTGCTGTCGCTGTTAAATCCCTGGGTGGCCAGCGATACGTCATTCGCGCAAATTAAATCGAGGTTTTTGCGGGTACGTTTTTGCCGGGCGTATTCTTCCACATTATTCGTTTCGGCGGCAAACCCAACAACGTAAGGGCGATTAATTTTTAGCGCCCCGACGCCAGCGACGATATCCGGGTTTTTGACCATTTTTAGCGTAATTTCATCGCCTTGCTTTTTAATTTTCTGTTCGCTGACGTCGGCTGCGCGATAGTCGGCCACGGCGGCGCAGCCGATAAAAATATGCTGCTGTTGTACCTGTGCCTGAACGGCCGCCTCCATTTCGAGCGCGGTGGTCACATCAATGCGCTGGACGTGCGGCGGCGTTGGCAGGGAGACTGGCCCGCTGACCAGGGTGACCTTAGCGCCACGCTGCGCGGCGGCGGCGGCGATAGCGAATCCCATCTTGCCCGAGCTTTTATTGGTGATGTAGCGCACCGGATCCATGGGCTCACGCGTCGGGCCCGCGGTAATCATGATGTTGAGATGTTGCAGATCGTTGACAGGCGAAAAATGGTCTGCGGCTAAATCCACAATGGCGAGCGGATCGAGCATGCGGCCAGGGCCGACGTCACCACAGGCCTGGCTACCGCTGTCCGGACCCCAGATCAGCAGGCCGCGTGAGGCCAGGGTGCCGAGATTATGCTGGGTGGCGGCGTTACGATACATCTGCTGATTCATGGCAGGCACCACGGCGACGGGGGCCGGGGTTGCCAGACAAATAGTCGACACCAGGTCGTTAGCCATACCCGCCGCAACGCGGGCGATTAAATCTGCCGTAGCCGGGGCCAGAATCACCAGATCGGCCCATTTTCCCAGCTCGATGTGGCCCATAGCGGCCTCTGCGGCCGGGTCGAGCAGGCTATCGGAGACCGGGAAGCCAGAGACGGCCTGCAGGCTCATCGGCGTAATAAAGGCTTTACCGCCTTCGGTGATCGCCACCCGTACTTCAGCCCCGCGCTCGCGCAAACGGCGCACCAGCTCCGGTGCTTTGTAGGCAGCGATACCGCCGCTGACGCCAAGAACGATTTTTTTACCGGCCAGGCTCTTCATGATTCTTTCCTACCAGGTTCACCACAGAGGCGGAGATTTTATCACAATCCGAAAAGCATCGTGCTGTTGTCCCGGATTCACTTTGCGAGGCGCTACGCAGGACGAGAGATTTCAGGTCGAGAGGGGCGGGGCCTTGTGGCAGCATACCTTCATCATCAAGGAGAAACAGGTATGGAAACATTGCATCCGCAGCTGCCGCGGGAAAAGCTGATGAGTGAAGGGGTTGCCGCATTGACGGATACGGAGCTGCTGGCGCTGTTTTTGCGTACCGGCACCCCGGGTAAAAACGTCTTTACCCTTGCCAGAGAGCTGCTGCAGCATTTTGGCTCGCTGTACAGGCTGTTAAGCGCAGAGCTTGAGGAATTTAAGCAGATCGAGGGTATTGGCATCGCAAAATATACCCAGCTCAAAGGCATTGCCGAGCTGGCCCGGCGCTATTACAGCTCGCGAATTCAGGAGAATAACCCGCTGCTTAGCCCGGATATGACCCGGGCGTTTCTACAAAGCCAACTGGCGGAAGAGGAGCGTGAGATCTTCATGGTGATCTTTCTGGATAATCAGCACCATGTCCTGCAACACAGCCGCATGTTTTCCGGCACCCTGAACCATGTGGAAGTGCATCCCCGGGAAATCGTGCGCGAGGCGATAAAATTGAATGCCGCTGCGGTGATCCTCGCCCATAATCATCCTTCGGGGCGCGCCGAGCCGAGCCTGGCCGACAAAGAGGTGACCCGACGCATCATTAAATGCTGCGAATTCATGGAGATTCGCGTTGTGGATCACCTTATAATAGGCCACGGCGAGTGCGTTTCGTTTGCTGAACACGGCTGGATTTAAGCTATTTTGCGCGATCCACCGGGATCTTTGTCTGTTCGGGACTTGAGCACATCCGCGAGTCAGCGTATACTACGCCACCTTTGAGAATCTCGGGTTTGGCATTTGGGCCTGGCAATCGCGGGTTCGCTTAGAATTGCGATGACCGGGCTGTAAAGCCTGACGAGGCGCCGATACCCCATACGAAGCTCGAGCTAATTTGATTTTTGGAGAATAGACATGTCCCGAGTCTGCCAAGTTACTGGCAAGCGTCCGGTGACCGG
>Ga0209370_1000329_pt1 | contig 76614 bp, 73 predicted proteins | sample AgamicAtPrz_FD_187164 | JGI IMG/M metagenome (GOLD analysis project Ga0209370, IMG submission 187164) | Agave microbial communities from Guanajuato, Mexico - At.P.rz (SPAdes) (version 2) | ecosystem: Host-associated > Plants > Phyllosphere > Phylloplane/Leaf | place: Guanajuato, Mexico...
TCACGACGAGTTCGCGCTGCGCGACCATCCGCTTGATGAAGTCCTGCATGCACGCGATGCGCTGCTCGACCTTCATCGTCGGCCACTCGCCGCGGCCGGCGTCGTACGCGCGCACCGCGGCGTCGAGCGCGGCATCGCTTTCCGTTTCGCCCATCACCGGGTAGCTGCCGATCTCGACCTGCTCGACGCTGCCGTCCGCCTGCCGCGCGCACACGGGCGACAGCACGGTCTTGGTCGCGCCGTCCCACGGTCGCAATGCGCCGTCGACGAGCGACACGCGCTGGTGAATCGGCGAAGCCAGCCGGAATTCGGCGGGGATGTCCTGTAAAGCGGGAAACAGGTGCTGCAGGGAGGCGGAATCGGGCATGACGGTCTCGTTTGACGGGGTGTCCGGGAAGGACGGGCGATGCGAATCCTGAGCGGGATGATCCTCGATCCTGAATCGGCATCATGACGCGCACGCGGCTGCGCGTCACGCGTGAACATGGCCGATTCAACGAATGGAACCAGTTCCATTTAAAAGGAACGCCGCAACGAATGCAATATGGGTCGAATCGTGTCGCAATTACCGTAAGCATTCGGAAAGAATGTTTCCGAATCGCCGGTATAACGGCCTGGGTGCAACCGCAAACGTTTTACTTCTACCGAATTGAGCGGATAATGGCCCGACGCGGTGAGGAAAAAAATGCAGTGAACCTGAGAGCAGACGTAGTGAAGAACAGAAGAAGATCCGCCGCGCCGCCGATGCGAGGTCGGCTGCCCGGAGCGCCGGGTCGGGGTTGCCCGGTCCGGCGCGCACCGGACTGTTGAATCCGTCCCGCCTGCTTTTCCTGATCCTGCGTGATCCTCCCCAGCTTCTTCGTCGCCCTATCCCCAATCCCGCCTTTTACCGATCGTTGCCGCGTGACGCGACCGATTCGACGCTTTCGTTTTCATTACGATTCAAGCCAATCGACGACCTGAAATAGAAAGCAATTCGTCAGGGATCCAGAGCGCAATACGCGTTCACGTTGCGGACAGGCGACATGTTGAAAATTAACTAAAAACACGAATCATTCTCGTTTATTATTTCGCCGCATTACGAGCCGTGACCGGACGTCACGGCTTTTTTCGTGCCGGCTGCGCTGGCGTGCTGCCGTTCGCCGTTTTCTTCACCACCTTCTACGTTCACGATGAAACTCAACACGAGCGCGTGCCATGCGCTTCTGATCGCCACGTCGCTGGCGGGCGCCCGCACTTCGTTTGCGCAGGCGACCGACGCCGCGGCGACCCTGCCCGCGATTTCCGTCAACGCGGCCGCCGAGCATGCGTCGTACGACGGCGGCCATTCGCGCGCGGCGACCAAGACCGACATGTCGCTGATGGACGTGCCGCAGACCGTGAACGTCGTGCCGCACGCGGTGATCGAGGATCAGAACGCGACGTCGCTGCAGGACGCATTGCGCAACGTGCCCGGCGTCGGCTTCTCGGTCGGCGACGGCCAGCGCGACCAGATCACGATCCGCGGCTTCAACAGCATCACGGACCAGTACGTCGACGGCATTCGCGACGACGCGCTGTACTACCGCGACCTGTCGAACGTCGATCGCGTGGAGGTGCTGAAGGGGCCGGCGGCCGTGCTGTACGGGCGCGGCTCGGCGGGCGGCATCGTGAATCGCGTGCTGAAGCGGCCGCAGGCGAACCCGGTGAACGACGTGGGCGTGACGCTCGGCACGCGCGGCGAGCGGCGCGGCGAATTCGACCTCGGCTGGAACGCGAACGACGCGGCGCGCTTTCGCATGACCGGCGCGGCCGAGAATTCGAACAGTTTCCGCGACCAGTTCCAGCTCAACCGGCAGGCGATCGCGCCGTCCGCGCAGTTCAAGCTCGACCGCGACACGGTGCTGAGCGTCGAATTCGACTACCTGCACGATCGCCGCACGTCCGACCAGGGGGTGCCCGCCTATCGCGGCCGGCCGGTCGACGTGCCGATCAACACGTACTACGGTTCGGCCGATGGCGTGAACAGTTCGTACAACGACGTCTCCGCGAAAAGCGCGACGGTGTCGCTCGATCACCGCTTCAACGATTCGCTGTCGTTCCACGGCGCGATCCGCGCGTACGACTTCTCGCTCGAGCGGAAGAACTACGTGAACTACGAGCCGATCAAGACGGCCGCGCACCCGGTCGTCACGCTCGACCAGTCGACGCGCCAGCGCACCGATCACGGCATCGACGGGCTGTTCGAACTCACGCAGAAGACGTCGCTGTTCGGCATGCGCCACGAGCTGCTGTACGGGCTGGAACTGTCGCAGCAGCAGAAGTTCGACACGGTCTACAGCGTGACGAAGGTCGCGACCTACGATCTCTTCAATCCGCAGCCGGTCGTCCTGCCCGGCGTGCCGATCGGCTCGCGTGCGAAGACGAACGCATCGACCGTGGTCGGGCTGGCGGGCGTCTACGCGCAGGACCTGATCTCGCTGACCGAACACTGGAAGGTGCTCGCCGGCTTGCGCTTCGACTACCTGAACCAGATCCGCCACGACTACACGTCGTCGAACGTCAATCTCGACCGCACCGACCATGCGTGGAGCCCGCGCGTCGGCCTGATCTACGAACCGCTCGACTGGCTCACGCTGTACGGGTCGTTTAGCCAGTCGTTCTCGCCGCTGGCCGACACGCTGATCAGTTCCGGCGCGTTCTCGAACGGCGCCGCGCTCGCGCCGCAGAAGACCACCGCGTACGAAGTCGGCTCGCGCTTCGACCTCGGCGGCAAGGCGACGGCCAGCGTCGCGCTGTTCGACATGCGACAGACCAACCAGCAGATCGGCGACCCGGCGAATCCCGGCTATGCGCTGCCGATCGGCACGCAGCACGTGCGCGGGATGGAGCTTGGCTTCACCGGCGAGATCGCGCCGAAGTGGTCGGTGTATGCGGGTTACGCGTACCTGAACGGCACGGTGGACGGTTCCGCGCAATCGACGGCGGCCGGCCTCGCTGTGTCGAGCAACACGCCGGGGCTGATGCCGCGCCACAGCGCGAACCTGTGGCTCAAGCGCGAGCTGCCGTACGGTTTCTATGCGGCGGCCGGCATGCAGTTCCAGTCGGCGCGCTATACGTCGGCGAGCGATCTCGTCACGCTGCCGTCGTTCACGGTGTTCAACCTGGGCGCAGGCTATCGCAGCAAGAAGGTCGACGTGACGCTCACGCTCGACAACCTGTTCAATCGCCGCTACTTCATCGCCGCGCACGGCAACGCGGACCTGTACAACATGCCCGGCGATCCGCGCACGCTGACCGCCACGGTGAAGTGGCACATGTAACGCACGCGGTGCGCGACAATGCGGTCTTCGTCACGATGATTCGCCTGTGAATGCCGATGATCCGCCAATCGCCCGATGTGTCGAACAGGGCCGGCCGCGCCCGTATGCTGTGGGTACTCGCGTGGCTGGCGTGCGCGCCGATCGCCGCGCTCGCGCAGCCGATCCCGGCCGATGCTGAACCCGAATGCCATTCGGTGCACGTTGGCCGCGCGATTACGTTGTCGGGCCGTTACATGCTCGATTACGGCAGCGAATCGAGTGGACAGGACGTGTGGTTCGTCGAGGACGACACATCGGCGCATCGCTTGCCTGACCCTTCGCGGCGTGCCGGTGTGATCCGGTTCATGAACCAGCGCGATGCCCTGCGCTGGCTGCGGTTGCCCGCCGCGCAGCCCGACGGCATGTGCGGGTTCGACGGGCGCGCGACGCTGGTGATTCGCGATCTGGACACGGTGTGCCCGGGGCTGGAGGAGCCCGATCACGCACGACTGGTGAAGGTCGTGAAGGCCAGCGTGCCGGCGCGGCACGCGTGCGACGCGACGACGCGCTGACGCGCGCGACGGCGCCGTTACTCGACGTCCTCGTCGTCTTCCTCATCGGCGTCGTGCGCGTCGCGCTCCGGCGCCGCATACGCGCTCGCCTGTTCGAGCAGCCAGCCGCGGAACGATTCCAGCGGCTTGCTGTGGCTGAACTCGGTCGGATACACGAGGTAGTACGCCGAATCGCCGACGGTTGCCGCATCGCACGGCACGACGAGGCCGAGCTGCTGCAACTGTTCCTCGACGAAGAATTTCGGCACGAGCGCGATGCCGAGCCCGGCCGCGGCCGCGCTGATCAGCATCGTATGCAGCTCGTAGCGCACGCCCTGCATCGTGCGGATGTCCTCGACGCCGTGCGTCTCGAACCACTGCGCCCACGCGCCGGGGCGCGTCGTCGAGTGCAGCAGCGGATACGCGAGCAGATCCTCGACGCGCTCGACCGGCCCGTTCAGCAGCGCGGGCGAGCAGATCGGCACGACTTCCTCGCCGAACAGGTAGTCGGACGACGTGCCGGGCCAGGTCGGCTTGCCGTAGTGGATCGCGGCTTCGAAGTGCGTGTCCTCGAACGAGAACAGGTCGGTGCGGCTGCCCATGTTCACGCGCACGTCCGGCGTGCGGTCGTAGAAGCTCTTGATGCGCGGGATCAGCCAGTGCGACGCGAAGGTCGGCAGCACCGCGAGTTCCAGGTACCCGCCGCCGCTGCCGTGCGCGATGATCGACAGCGTGTCGCGGTCGAGCGCTTCCAGCGCGCGCCGCACCTGCGTGCCGTACAGCTTGCCGGCGCGCGTCAGCACGACGCGCTGCTTCACGCGCGCGAACAGCCGCACGCCGAGGCTCGCCTCCAGCGTCGCGATCTGCCGCGACACCGCGCTTTCGGTCAGGAACAGCTCCTTGGCCGCGTGCGTGAAGCTCTCGTGGCGGGCGGCGGCTTCGAAAGCCACGAGCGCGCCCATGTTGGGGATCTTGAATTTGCGCATGATGCTCGATTTGTCTGACGAACGGACCCGCGCAGCGCCGGGGTGAAGCGCCAGCGAAGAGCGGCTGATAATTCCAAAAACTCATCACATATCAATTTAATCTCGCTTTACGCCCCGCTGCAACCCTTTGAATAATGCTTCCCGTGCAAGGTCAGGCGCCCATGGGGCGGCCGGCCGACGAGTGGCCGGCACGTTTGCCGGCGGGTCCCCCGAGACGAGAATCCTGATGCGCAATCCGAATATCGACAGCCTGCTGACGAAGCTGCTGGGACAGGCGAAGACCGACGCCCTGTTCTCGACCCTGAACATGCCGGCCATCCTCGAAGAATGGGAAGACGGCGTCGTGACGCGCGCGGAAATCGCGCAGGCGATGAACATGGCGCTGTTCGAAGGGCTGCTCGAGCGTTCGGCGAACGGCCGCGCGTACACGGCCGACGCGATCGCAAGCGGCGGCTCGGTCTATTTCGACCACGGCGCGCTGCGCACGGTGCGCTGGCCGCACACGGGCGCGCTGCCGCCGGGCGAGGCCGCGTTCACGCGCATCCTGCGTCCGCTCGGCTTCCGCCTGAACGGCCGTTACCCGCTCGACAAGCTCGGCATGACCGGCCGCGCGTATGCGCATGAAGACGCGCCGGACGAAATCGCACAGTTCTTCGTCAGCGAACTGCACCCGGAGCGCTTCTCGAAGGAATTCCAGCAGGCGGTGACGAACGTCGTCGGCTCGTCGCGCGATCCGCTGTCGCCGGCGGCCGTCGCGCTGCTGTGGGAAGTCGAGCGCGAAGGCTGGCTGTCGCTGGAAGCCGCGCACGCGCTGCTGCCGGAAATCGTCGGCGCGTTCGCGCGCCAGCACGATGTGCCGAACGAACTCGACTACGAGACGCTGCTGATGGAATCGGCTGAAATGGCGTGGATCGCGACCGAGGGCAACGCATTCAATCACGCGACCGACCGCGTCGCCGACGTGTTCAAGCTGTCCGACGACGAGAAGGCGAAGGGCCGGCCGATGAAGCCGGAAGTCGAACGCTCGCGCTCGGGCCGCGTGTTCCAGACGGCCTATCGCGCCGATACCGTCGAGCGCGAGTTTCGCACGCGCGACGGCGGCACGGTGAAGCGCAACGTGCCGGGTTCGTTCTACGAGTTCATCACGCGCAAGCGCACGTTCGACCAGGCGTCGCGTCGCTGGGTGACCGACCTGCGCTTCGACGCGGGCAACGCGCAGGGCATCTTCAAGATGACCGCGAACGCGGCAAAGTAAGCGCGACGCGTCACGCGGCGCGTACGAAAGCAGATGGGCCGGCAGCTGGTTCCAGCCGTCGGCCCATTTTCGTTCGTCGACGAGGGCGTCGCGTGCATCAGAAGAGGTGCGTGACCAGATAAAACAGCACCAGCAGCCCGATCGGTACGCCGAGCAGCCAGGCGATCAGATATTTGCCCATGTCGTTGTCCTTCTCGTGGCCGCGACGCGGCGCGCGTCGCGGCGGGGTGAGACGACTGGCGCGTTACAGCTCGCGGTCGAATTCCTTCAACTGCTTCTCGGCCTCGTCGCGGGCGATCCCGTAACGCTCCTGGATCTTGCCGGCCAGATAATCGCGATTGCCTTCCGCGACCGCGAGATCGTCGTCGGTCAGCTTGCCCCACTTGGCCTTCAGCTTGCCGGTGAGCTGCTTCCACTGGCCCTGGATCTTGTCTTCGTTCATGGTGTGCTCCTTTCGTTAGGGGAGAAAAGTGCGGCCGTCGGCCGCGTGGTAGCTCAGGCCTTCGCCTTCAGGCCGGATGCATCGACGTGCTTCACGCCCTTGACCGCGCGCGTCACGGCGATGGCCTTCTTCACGGCGGTCTTGGTCGGCAGCACGCCCGTGAGCGTGACGAGGCCGTCCACCGTCTTCACGCTGATGTCGGTGCTCTTCACACCCTTGGTGGTCGCGAGTTCGCTCTTCACCTTGGTCGTGATCCACGTGTCGGTGACAGGCTGGTTCGATTCGCTCGCCATGCCGCTGTCGGTCGACGACGCCTGGGCGTATGCGTTCGTGAGCGGGGCGGCGGAAAGCAGGAAGGCCGCGCTGACGGCGAGCAGCGTCGAAAGGTGCGAGGTCTTGTTCATTGATGTTCTCCTTCGATTGGCGGGTTGAATCAATCAGTGGGCGAGCACGGATCGTTCCCGTGCATGCCAATGCAAGCCCGTGTCTCAGCGGGCGATGGGTGTGTCGTAGCCGGGCTCGCGCGGCGGCATGTCCGGGCGCGGCACGTCGGGCGGCAGCGGCACCGGTGGATCGGTGCCGGGCGCCGGCTCGGGCGGATTGTCCGGGGCCGGCTCGGGCCGCGTCGGATCGGGTGTCTGTTGCAATTTCATCCGGTGTCCTCCTCTGCGGTATGAAAGGGCAGCGCATGAGCGCCGATGCAGTACCAGCGTACCGACGCGAACGCGAGCGGACATCGCGCAAATTCACCTGATCGGCTAGTGCGTTTGCACCGGGGGACGGAACGGACGGGCGGGCACGCGACGTGCACCATGACCCAGGTAACGCGGTGTGACGCGCGCGCGGGCCGCAGCGCGTCGTTCGGCGGGGCGCCGCACGAAACGCGGGCGGCGTGCGAATGTACTATTCGAGATAGTGCATCCGCGCCTGTCGCGCCGTTGCGCCGCACGTGATCATCGCCGCACCCGCCGGCCGGCGCGTGCCGCTGCAACGGGCGCTCGGCCGGCGCACTGCTGACCGCTCATGTTGACGACAGGGACAAAGATTCGATGAACGAACCAGTAGACGAACAGGTGCTCAAGTCGCATACCGACCGGCGCCAGCTGCACCAGATCATCGCGGGGCTGACCGAGGGCGTGATCCTGATCGAGCCCGACCAGCGGATCGTCTGGGCGAACGAGGCCGCGCTCGCGATGCACGGCGTGACCGAGCTGAAGGCGCTCGGCGCGAACGTCACCGAATACCGCGAGCGATTCCGGCTGCGCTACCGGAACAACCATCCGGTGCGCGACGGCCACTATCCGATGGATCGCGTGATCGCCGGCGAGGCGTTCAGCGACGTGACGGTCGAAGTCGAATCGGCCGCCGACGAGTCGGTGAGCTGGGTTCACCGCATCCGCAGCCTCGTGCTGACGAACGCGGCCGGCACACCCGACTGCCTCGCGCTCGTCCTGCACGACGCGACCGAATGGGCGAGCGCCGAGGAACGCTTCGAGCGCACTTTCAACGCGAATCCCGCACCGGCCGTAATCTGCCGGCTCGACGACTTGCGCTACGTGAAGGTCAACCAGGGGTTTCTCGACATGACGGGCCATGCGCGCGACGACGTGCTCGGCCGCTCGGTATACGAGATCGACGTGCTCGAACAGGCCGAGCGGCGCGAGCTGGCGATCGAGCGCCTCGGCGAAGGCGCGACGATCCCGCAGATGGAAGCCGTGCTGAAACTCGCCGACGGCGGCACCAAGTCGGTGGTCGTCGCCGGGCAGCCGATCGACATGAACGGCGAGGCGTGCATGCTGTTCACGTTCATGGATCTCGAGCCGCGCAAGCAGGCCGAGCGCGCGCTGATGCAAAGCGAGGAACGTTTCGCGACGGCCTTCCGGATGGCGCCGGTCGCGATGGCGATCGTCACGGCCGACCGTTTCGAGCTGCTCGACGTGAACGACGGGTTTGCCGCGATGACGGGCCACGCGCAGGCCGACCTGCTCGGCAAATCCGCGGACGAGATCGGGCTGTGGGCCGAACGCGGCGCGTGGTCGCGCATCGAAGGCCGGCTCGCGCGCGACGGCCATGTGCGCAACGCGGACGTGCAGATCCGCACGCGCGACGGCGACGTGCGCGATTGCGTCGTGTCGGCCGACCCCGTCGCGATTCACGGGCGCGATTGCCTGCTCATCGCGCTGCTCGACATCAGCGACCGCAAGCGGACCGAGATGGAGCTCGTCTATGCGATCGAAACCGCGATGCAGGATGCGTCGTGGTTCAGCCGCACGCTGATCGAGAAGCTCGCGAACGTGCGGCGCGCGAATGCGCCGGATGCGGGCGCGCAGCTGTCCGATCTGACCGCGCGCGAGCGCGACGTGTTCGACCTGCTGTGCCACGGCCTCGCCGACAAGGAGATCGCCGGCCGCCTCGGGTTGGCGCCGAACACCGTGCGCAATCACGTCGCGACGATCTACGCGAAGCTCGACGTGCACAGCCGCGGCGAGGCGATCGTGTGGGCGCGCGAGCGCGGAATCGTCGGCGCGGCCGAAGCGAACGGCGCGCGGGGTGACAAGGGCGGGGTGAAGGACAAGGACTGACGATGTCGGTACGAATGCACCATGCACATTGGTGCATCCGCATCTGCCGCCCGCGGCGCCCGCTTGCGATCCTGTCCGCTCGGCGGTGCCGCGCAGGCCGCTGCATTGCCGGCTTTCCTCACCATCGCAGGAGACGACCATGGACAGGAATCGCATCGAAGGCAAGCTCAAGCAGGTCAAGGGTTCGCTCAAGGAAGCGCTCGGCAAGGTGACGGGCGACCGCGAGACCGAAGCGGAAGGCGTGGCCGAGCAGCAGGCCGGCAAGCTTCAGGAGAAGGCCGGCGAGGCGGCCGATGCGGTGCGCCACCATACGGGCACCGATCGGCACTGACCGATGACGCGGCGCCGGCTGTCGGCGCCGCGACGGCCGGCCGGACGGCGTCGCGACGATGATGCGTTGCCCGCATGACCGCGGCCGGCCTTTACCCGGCGGCGCGTCCGCCATTCCCCACCCAAGACCCTCCATCCACGGCCCACCGTCGCGCGGGCCGCGGATCGGCCATGACCACGGAACTTGATGACAAATCCTCACAACATAGTTCCGATATTTCGTTTGCTGCACGGGTATTGGCTACCCACAATCCATTCACCTCTTTCGCGATGAAAGGTTCTTCGGAGACGGAACCGCGGTGATCGGCGAGCCGGTCGGGCGCATCGCGCCTCGGCAGCGCAGGAAATCACCGACGCGCAGGAGGTTGCCGACGCGCGCCCATCTCGCGTTGCATCCCGACCCTCACAAGAAGGACTGCCATGACGTTGCGCATTCGTTCGCTTTCCGGCGTCGCACTGACCGCCGCGCTTCTCGCGTTCCAGACGGGCGCGGCCCATGCGCAGGAGACGATCGTCAAGGTCGGCGTGGCCGGCCCGCTGACGGGCGGCGGCGCGGCATACGGCAAGGACATCGAGAACGGCGTGCGCATGGCGGTCGACGAAGCGAATGCCGCGCACACGACCGTCGGCGGCAAGCCCGTGAAATTCGTCATCGCGTCGCAGGACGACCAGAGCGATCCGCGCACCGGCGTGCAGGCCGCGCAGCAGCTCGCCGACGCGCAGGTGGCCGTCGTGATCGGCCACTTCAATTCGGGCACGACGCTGCCCGCGTCGAAAATCTACGCAAAGGCCGGCATCCCGATGATCACGCCGTCGGCGACCAATCCCGACATCACGCGCGCCGGGCTCGATGCCGTGTACCGCGTGATCGCGACCGACACGCAGAACGCCGGCAACGCCGGTGCGTACGCCGCGAGCGTGACGAAGGCGAAGCGCATCGCGATCATCGACGATCGCACCGCGTTCGGCCAGGGCGAGGCCGACGAATTCGCGAAGGCCGTGAAGGCGAACGGTGGCACGATCGTCACGCGCGAATTCACGAACGACAAGGCCGTCGACTTCAGCGCGCAACTCACGAAGATCAAGAGCGTCAACGCCGATCTCGTGTTCTTCGGCGGCCTCGACGCGCAGGCCGCGATGCTCGTGAAGCGCATGCGCCAGCTCGGCATCCGCGCGCAGTTTCTCGCGGGCGGCGGCGTGATGAACGCGAACTTCATCAAGCTTGCCGGCAATGCGGCCGAAGGCGCATCGGTGTGGGAATACGGGCAGCCGCTGTCGCGTCTCGCGAAGGGCAAGCTGTTCGAAACGAAATTCAAGCAGAAGTACGGCGTCGACATGCTCGCGTATGCGCCGTTCGCGTACGACGCGACGTGGATCGCGATCAACGCGATGCAGAAGGCGAGCTCGACGAAGCCCGTCGATTTCAACGGCGCGCTGAAGGGCACGCGCTACGACGGCATCACCGGCACGATCGCGTTCACGAACACGGGCGACCTGAAGAACCCGAGCTCGACGCTGTATGAGGTGAAGAACGCCGCGTGGCAGCCCGTCACGACGAAATCGGCGGACTGAACGCAACATGCGCGCGGACTTTCGCGGCGATGCCGGACGTGCTGAAATAGCCGAAGCGATCGTCGAGGAAGTTTGCCCGCGCGATGCCGCGCGAGTCGCGGCACGCATCACCCACAGGCCCTGAGCCTTTTACGTGCAACCGGAGTCAGTTGTGAGTTCTCAAGTCGTCATCGTCGGCGGTGGTGTGATCGGCAGCTCGATCGCTTATTTCCTGCGCGCCACCGATCCCACGGTCGCCGTGACCGTCATCGAGCGCGACCCCACCTATGCAAGATCGTCGTCGGCGCTGTCGGCCGCGTCGATTCGCCAGCAGTTCTCCACGCCGCTGTCGATCGAGATGTCGCTGTTCGGCATCGACTTCCTGCGCACGATCGGCGAACGGCTCGAAGTGGACGGCAACCGGCCGTCGATCGATCTGCACGAAGGCGGCTATCTGTTCCTCGCGACGCCGGCCGGCGATGCGACGCTGCGCGAGAACCATGCGCTGCAGACGCGCCTCGGCGCCGATATCCGGCTGCTGGACGGTGACGCGCTGCGCGCGAAGTTTCCGTGGCTGAATGTCGACGATCTCGTGTCGGGCGCGTACGGTGCGAGCGGCGAGGGCTGGTTCGACGGCTACGGGCTCGTGCAGGCGCTGCGCAAGAAGGCGCAGGCGCTCGGCGCGCGCTACGTGCCGGCCGACGTGAAGGACGTGGTGCGCGACGGCCGCAGGATCACGCATGTCGTGACGGGCGACGGCGAGCGTTACGCGTGCGACACGCTCGTCAACGCGGCCGGCGCATGGACGCGCACGCTGTCGTCGATGATGGGTATCGACATTCCGGTGTATGCGCGGCGGCGCAGCATCTTCAACGTATCGTCGCCGGCGAAGCTCGCCGATTGCCCGCTGCTGATCGATCCGACCGGCGTGTATTTCCGGCCGGAAGGGCGCACGTATATCTGCGGCACGTCGCCGAGCCCGGATCGCGACCCCGACGATCTGCCGCTCGACGAAGTCGACCACGACCTGTTCGACGACGTGATCTGGCCGACGCTCGCGCACCGCGTGCCGGAATTCGAGGCGCTGCGCGTCGAGAACTGCTGGTCCGGTTACTACGAGTACAACGTGTTCGATCACAACGCGATCATCGGCTACCACCCCGAACTCGACAACGTCGTGTTCGCGAACGGCTACAGCGGCCACGGGCTGCAGCAAGGGCCGGCGACGGGGCGGGGCGTCAGTGAACTCATTCTGGGCGGGCGTTACGACACGCTCGACCTGTCGTCGCTCGGCTGGGCGCGGGTGCTCGAAAACCGGCCGATCGTCGAAAAGAACGTCGTGTAGTGTAGTGCGGCGTAACCGCCCGGTATGGGGTGGGCGGGATTCTCCTTGTGTCTCAAACCCGTTGGCCCGACGTTGTCGGGCCTTTTTTCGATGCGTGCATCAGCCGGCGCCGTAGACGGCATCACGCAGATCGAGCGTGTACTGCCCGTTCATCCCTTCATAGAGCGTGTTCGACAGCGACACGACGGTGAGCCCGCGTGCGCGATCGACGAACCACGAATGACCGTAGACGCCGCCCCAGCGCCAGGTGCCGACGGATTCCGGCGACGCGGCCGCCCGCGGGTCGCGCAACACGGAAAAGCCAATCCCGAAGCCCGCGCCGGGCAGGTCCGGCAATTCGAAATCGCCGGTCTGCACGCGACCCATCTCGTCGACCAGTTCGGCCGGCAGGATCGCACCACCGCCTGCGCGCAGCGTGTCCAGCACCGTCAGCACGTCGCCGGCCGTGCCGACCATTCCGGCGCCGCCCGACGGGAACGCTTGTGCGTTCAGCGCGCGCGACGGCGAGTACGTGACGCCGACGAACCCTTCATCGATGGGCACCGTCTCGTTCTCGGCGAGCCGGTGCGGCTGCGGCGTGTCGTTCACGTACGGCGTGGCGAGCCGGGCGGGATCGCGTGCGACGAAGCCCGTGTCGCGCGCCCCGAGCGGGCGCAGCACGAGCGCATCGATCGCGTCGGCGAGCGGCACGCCGCAGACGGCCTCGATCAGCGCACCGATGACGTCGATCGACAGCGAATAGTTCCAGCTCGTGCCGGGCGCGAACAGCAGCGGCACGCTCGCGATCCGGCGCAGGTTCTCGGCGAGCGTGATCGATGCGCCATCGAGCCCGTCGGAGACGCCCGCACGCGCATAGGGGCCGTTCGCGTCGGTTTCGTTGAAGCGATAGTCGAGGCCGGCGGTATGCACGAGCAACTGGCGCACCGTGATCGTCGGCACGCGGCCGTCGGGCAGCGCCGGACGGAATTCGGGCAGCCAGCGCGTGATGTCTTCGTCGAGCGACAGCTTGCGTTGCGCGACGAGCGCCATCGCGGCCGCCGAGACGATCGGCTTCGTGACCGACGCGAGCCGGAACAGCGTGTCCTCGCGCATCGGCGTACGCGATTCGCGGTCCGCGAACCCGGCCGCGCGACGATAGACGCGTTCGCCGTCGCGGGCGACGAGGACGACCGCGCCGACGAGGCGCTGCGTGTCGAGCTGGCGGGACAGGACCGCGTCGATGCGTTCGGCGAGCGCCGGATCGGTTGACGACTGCAGTGACGATGCGGGAGATGAGGTCATCGTAAATTCCGTCGTGAAGGGTCTGGTCGACATGGTAGGCGGCTGTTGTCGTACGCGTCGTTAACCCTTACACCGAACAGGGCGATGTGCGCGGAGCGGGCTGCGGCGGCGAATACCGAGCCCGACGGCAGACAAAATTGGCGCCAATCGGCCGGCGGCGTTCGCTAGAATCTGCTTTCGTCGAGGAACTGACGCAGTTGCATGGTGCAGAGCAGTATCGAATCGAAGACGCTGCTTGTCCTGATTCCATCGTTCATCTTTCACCGGAGGCGAGCATGCCAGGTTTACTTCCCGATGTTGACCGCGAGGGGCTCCTCGAATATTCGGTGGTGTACACCGATCGCTCGGTCAACCATATGTCGCAGCGCTTTCAGGGCGTCATGCGCGACATTTCCGCCACGCTGAAAAAAGTCTACAACGCGAAGTCGGTCGCGATCGTGCCGGGCAGCGGGACGTTCGGCATGGAAGCCGTGGCGCGACAGTTCGCGACGAACAAGAAGTGCCTCGTGATCCGCAACGGCTGGTTCAGCTTCCGCTGGTCGCAGATTTTCGACATGGGCAGCATTCCGTCGGAAACGACGGTGCTGAAGGCGCGCCCAGTCGAAGCGGGCAGGCAGGCCGCCTATGCGCCGGCGCCGATCGACGAAGTGGTCGCCGCCATCAAGGAAAACAAGCCCGATCTCGTGTTTGCGCCGCACGTCGAAACCGCGTCCGGAATCATGCTGCCCGATGCGTACCTGCGCGCGGTGGCGGATGCCGTGCATGCGGTCGGCGGCATGTTCGTGCTCGATTGCATCGCGTCGGGCACTGTGTGGGTCGACATGCAGGCGAGCGGCGTCGATATCCTGATCAGTGCGCCGCAAAAGGGCTGGAGTGCGTCGCCGTGTTGCGCGATGGTGATGTTCAGCCCGCTCGCGCGCGAGCGCATCGATTCGACCACCAGCACCAGCTTCGCATGCGATCTGCGCAAGTGGCTGCAGATCATGGAAGCGTACGAGGACGGCGGGTTCGCGTATCACGCGACGATGCCCACGGACAGCCTCACGACGCTGCGCGACGTGATGAAGGAAACCGACGCGTACGGTTTCGACAAGGTGAAGGCGGAACAGCTCGAACTCGGCGAGCGCATTCGTGCACTGCTGACGGAGAAGGGGTTCAGGAGCGTGGCCGCGAAGGGGTTCGAGGCGCCGGGTGTCGTGGTCAGTTACACCGACGATGACGCGATTCGCACCGGGAAGAAGTTTGCCGATGTCGGTTTGCAGATCGCGGCAGGCGTGCCGTTGCAATGCGACGAGCCGGAGGATTTCAAGACGTTCCGGCTCGGGTTGTTCGGTCTCGACAAGCTGCATGATGTCGATGGCGCGGTGAAGCGGTTTGCCGATGCGTTGAACCGGATTGTTTGAGGCGGTTGTGTGGGATGGAGTGCTTCGGTGGCCGCCGCTCATTCATTGAGCGGCGGCTCTGAGTCGTTGAAAACGCAACTATTCAGGATCATGACATGGCCGAAAGCGCTCTCACCTTTACCAGTCAAGCCGAATGGGAAAGCTGGTTGGGGCAGAACGGCAGCACGTCGACCGGAGTATGGCTGCGTCTCGCGAAAAAAGGTACTGGGCAGCAAACCGTCACCTACCAAGAGGCGTTGGAGAGTGCCCTTTGTCATGGCTGGATCGATGGTCAAAAGAAGGCCGAGAGCGAGCAATACTGGTTACAACGCTTCACCCCGCGCACCGCGAAAAGCATCTGGTCCAAACTCAACAAGGACAAGGCCGAAGCGCTGATCGCCGCAGGCAGAATGCGCCCAGCCGGCATGGGCGAAATCGAGAAGGCGAGGAAGGACGGCCGCTGGCAGGCGGCTTATGCGTCGGCCAGCAACTCGATCGTGCCGGACGACTTGCAGGCGGCGTTGGATGCCCATCCGAAAGCCGGGAAGTTTTTCGCAACGCTGAACAGCCGTAATCGCTATGCGATCCTGTTTCGGATACAGAATGCCAAGAAGCCGGAAACACGGGCACGGAAAATCGCGGAATTCATCGACATGCTGAAGCGGGGCGAGACTTTTCATCCGTAGAGCGTGGGTTTCCGACGGAGATTTTGTCGAACGCGATCGGCGCGTGAATTGTTCCGATCGCCATATGAATGGGAAAACGGGAATGGGAGCAAGCATGCATATCCGCGCGTCGGCGTTCAGCCTTCGTCGCGCGGCGATGGGCGCCGCCATGGCGCTGACATTGTCGTGGTTCACCGCTGCGCAAGCGCAGAGCTGCGCACCGGATAGCGTAGCTCCCGAGTGCTTGCTGCAGCGTAGTCAAGATGAATTTCAGCAAGCAGACGACGAATTGAACCGCACTTACCAAAAGGTATTGAAGTCGCTGTCTCGGCCACGTGACGAGTACGTCGACTATCCAGCACTCAAGGTGAAATTTGTCGCGGCTCAGCGGCAATGGATCCGTTTTCTCGACGACGAGTGTTCCGCTTGGTATCTGATAAACGAGGCAGGCGCGGATCGTAATCTTGATCTAATGACTTGCGAAATCGACAGAACACGCGATCGTACGCGTCAATTGAACGCGTGGCTCAAGCAAGTGAGCCACGGTTAGCGCAGCGCTAGATAAAGACAGCATGAGTGCCGTGCGCGCGGCTAGCGTCAGGTTGGTTACGTGGTGCGCCGGGATGGTAGCTCGGATATAACGGGGAAACGAACGATGGTGACGAAAAGCGTCCGCAGAGCGACGGCAGACGATGTCCCGGTGCTGACACAGATCCGGAACGATGCACATGCAAAGAAGGTCGCGCATGGCGACCACGTATGGGGCAAGGAAGGCGACGGCTTTTCCGAACGGTGGGTACGAAACCACGTCGCCGAGAAGGCCGTGTACGTCGTCGAACAGGATGGCACGCTGGTCGGAACGTTCTCGCTCGACTTCGACGAGGACAGGCACTGGGGGCCTCAAGCGCCGATTGCGGGCTACGTGCACGGCCTCTGTGTGCGGCAGGGTTTCAACGGGCTCGGGCTCGGCAGCTTCATGCTCGGCTGGTGCGCTCATGAGGTGAGCCGCTTGAACCGGCGTTTGCTTCGACTCGACTGCGGCGCTGAAAACACGAAACTCTGTGCTTACTACGAGTCGCTGGGCTTTGTCCGCGTCGGATTGAAAACGGACGGTATTGTCTGGTCTCTTTACGAAAAGCCTGTCAATTCGACCCACTGATGATTGCGGTGGTCCGGCAGCAAACATCGGCGACGGATTCCACGTCAGCCGGGGTCACACGATCGAACATCATGCGTTCGCGAACGTTCGACATCATCTGAAGCCGCGTGACCGTTACCCTGCTACGCCGGCAAAAGGCCCGCTTTACGATAATTGTCGATCAGCGCGTCATAGAGCGAGAGATCGGCGCGACTCCGCGCGATGAGCTGAGCGCCCGCGATGGCGGCGAAGATTGCCCGCGCCCGCTGTTTGCTCTCCCGAGCGCCGACCACTGCCGCTGCGGACAGAACCTTGCTCAACCACGCCACGTTCACGTCGGCGAAGGCCAGGACTTCTTTCATCACGACTTCCGGCAGATCGTCGGTTTCGGCGGCCATGAAACTGCAAAGACACAGGCGGTTGCCGGTCTCGAGCGCCTTGCGGAAGGTATCCGGATAGCGGCGCAGACAGTCCAGCGGATCGCGCGATCGGGCCAGCATGTCGTCCAGCGCCGCCGCGGAATCCTCCCAGTAACGCCTCGCCACCGCGGCGCCGAGATCGGCCTTGCTTTCGAAGTGGTGGTAGATGCTCGCGGCCTTGATCCCCACCTCGCTGGCGAGATCCCGATAGTTCAACCCGCCGTAGCCGTGCGTCTGCGCGAGCCTCGTGGCGGCTGCCAGAATTCTTTCTCTCGAGTTCGAGCTCGCTTCGTTCGTCACTGCTTCAGTCTCCGCGCACGGGAAATGGGTGTTGACACTCCGGATTCTACCTTATATGGTTAACCTAACAAACGTTAGGTAGATTCGCCGGCGACGTGCTTCCGCGTCGTCCGATCCAGTGCAACCGACTACGGAGCGCCCCTGCAATGACTTCCAGTAACGTCGACTTCGACACAGCCCAACTGCCCATGATGAAGATCCACGATTTCCCGACAGGGCCCTATCCGACACGCGTGCGCATTGCACTGGCCGAAAAGGGGCTGCAATCGCGCGTCCAGTTCGTGATGGTCGATCTTTACAAGGGCGAGCATAAAAAGCCCGAGTTCATTGCCGGCAAGAATTATTCGGGTACGTTGCCGGTGCTTGAACTCGATGATGGAACCTGCATTGCCGAGTGCACGGCCATTACCGAGTACCTCGACACGCTCGATGGCGTACCCACGCTCACCGGCAGCACGTCACGCGAAAAGGGCATCATCCACATGATGAGCAAGCGCGCCGAGTTGGAACTGCTCGACGCGATCAGCGTCTATTTCCATCACGGCACGCCGGGGCTGGGGCCCGACGTGGAGACGTATCAAAATCCGGAGTGGGGATTCCGTCAACGCGACAAGGCGTTGAGGGGCATGCGCTACTTCGATGCCGTTCTGCAACGGCAACCGTATGTTGCGGGCGAGACGTTCTCGATGGCCGACATCACCGTCATCGGTGGTTTGATCTTTGCGATGCTCGTGAAGCTGCCAGTGCCTGAGGAATGCGAAGCGCTTCGAGCCTGGTACGCGAGAATGCTCGAGCGTGAGAGCGTCAGGAACCAGCCGGTGTTTGCGATGCTGGCCTGATCTGCCCCTGCATCGGTCGATAACGGGCGGATGAGGCGAGCGAACGGATGACCGCGCTACCGCGTCAAGCGATACAAAACATCGGGACAACCCTCCTCGTTTCTGCTTCCGTCGCTGTACGCAATGGCAACGAACCCGTGCTGCTCGTAAAACGCAGCAGCATCGTGGTTCATTTGGAACGTATGGAGCTGGAGCGTGCCGTCCGTTTGCGACTTCACCGATTCCAGCAGGGCAGTGCCGATCCCTTGCCGTTTGAATTCAGGGCACACGTACAGTTGCTCGAGCCATGTCACGCCGTCGGTGACGGCGTGTGCGGCCATGCCGATGATGTGGCCATCGTTCACGGCAACGGTAACATTGCCCGACGGAACAAGCATGTTGGCAACCCAATCGCGGACGGCCGCTTCGGCGTGCGCGAGTGGCGCGTAGGATGCCAGCGTGTCGCGCGACCGAAGATAGACGTCGGCCACCGCTGCGGCATCGGCCATCGTCGCGCGACGCAAGATCAGGGGCATGGTTCGGCCACTCCGAAGTCGTCAAGGAATGCTCGACGATAGCAGCATGGCATCGAACTTCCAAGGTCGTGTGGAATGCTGCTGAAGGGGGCGGCTGAAATCGGCAAGTCCGCGCGATATATCGAGTTTGCGGCACGGACGATTGACGCAGCGTCCGGCCAGACGTGGCGGGTGGGTGTTTTTCCGTGGACGACCGCTTCAGGCTGGTTGCAATCGGTCGGGCTGGTACGCCCATTACGCCCATTCGGCCGCTAGAAGGGCGAACAGACGTTGACCGACCGGCCAACGGGGCATTGCATTACTCAGCGCGTTCTTGGCGGTCACACCCAAAATCACGGTGGCGTCACGACACTGAACCTTGCAGATGAAGCCTGCGGTGCCCCATCGGTAGCGCACCGAAGCGTGCATAACATGTGCGCCTTGACGTCGACCGGCGTGCTGTTCATGGCCACGCGGAAGGCTGCACCACAACACCATGCACATGATGCCGTTGGCCATCGACCATGATGGACAATTGTTCACCGGTGCCCGTCACTGTCGTGCAGTCGCGCGCAAGATGCGGGCAACCCATCGCCCGGCGTTTCGCCGCCGAGCGAAGGAACGGTCGAAGGCGCGCGCGCGAGCCCGATAGAGAGCGGGAGGTCGATGGCAGGCAGAATAAACAGACACGATCAGCGCTCGAACATCATTGGGAAGATCTACGAACCACGACAATTTCACTCAGCGCGAGCGTGCTCACGGGCCGGTTCAGCGAAATCGCAGGAGGAGCGACGAAAGGCACGAACAATTCAACGACGTTCAAGTTGCCACATCCTGACGGCGCCGCCGGCGCACGCCCAACAATCCGTCGTTCTTCGCTACCGAATCGTCGGGCGCTGATTGCTCACCGTGGCTGTAACGATCCGGGCTTCAAAGCCCCAATTCGCTCAGTCCCGGATGATCGTCCGGCCGACGGCCCAAGGGCCAGTGATACTTGCGCTCGGATTCCTTGATCGGCATATCGTTGATGCACGCATAGCGGCGTTGCATCAGGCCATCCTCGCCGAACTCCCAGTTCTCGTTGCCATAGGAGCGGAACCAGTTGCCCGAGTCGTCGTGCCATTCATAGGCGTAGCGCACGGCAATGCGATTGCCGCCGAACGCCCACAGTTCCTTGATCAGACGATACTCGTGCTCCTTCTTCCACTTGCGCTCGAGGAACGCCTGCGCTTCCGCTCGATTGTTCGCGAACTCTGCGCGATTGCGCCATTTCGTGTCGAGCGAATAGGCGAGCGCGACCTTGGCGGCGTCACGCGAATTCCAGCCGTCTTCCGCGAGACGGACTTTCTCGATGGCCGTCTCCAGCGTGAACGGCGGAAGCGGCGGGCGAATTGCGGCGGGTGAAGTCATTTCGGATCTCCTTGTGGAGGACAGCGCGTTGTTGGTGCTCGACGTGGAGCGCGGCCCCGTCATCGTGCAGCCCGAGAGGGCAAGGCCGCCCGAAGCGAGCGCGGCACCGGTGCTCAGCAAGAACTTTCGTCTTTGCATCATGGGTTCAGAACGGCTTGGTCGGCAGATACTTGCCGTTGAGCGTGATGACGGCACGCTCGCCACCTTCCGGGTCCGGAACCTTCTGGATATCGAGTTTGAAGTTGATCGCGCTGATGATGCCGTCGCCGAATTTCTCGTGAACCAGCGCCTTCAACGTCGAGCCGTACACCTGCACCATTTCATAGAAGCGGTAGACGGTCGGATCGGTCGGCACGCCACCCGGAATGCTGCCGCGCACGGGAATGGTTTGCAGCAGGCGAACAGCGTCGTCGTCGAGCCCGAGGCGTTCGGCGACGAGCTTCGCCGCATTCTCCGGCAGCGCATGCTGACCGAGCAGCGCGGCTGTCGTGTATGCGAGGCTCAGGCCCGTGCCTTCGTTGATGGCTTCGAACGTGAGGTTCTTGCGCACCTTCGCGTCGACGATCGTTTCCGTCAAAGCTTCGCGTGCGTTCGGTGTGACTTGCGATTGGGTCATGATGCTGCTCCTTGAGTAAATCAACCTGGTGAGATCGGCAGTCGGTGTGACGAGCCGGGAATCAGAGCGCAGCCGCGCACTCGGCGGGCGTCGCGGTGACATCGGGATGCGCGGCGAGCGGCACGAAATGGCGAGTCGCGGCATCGAGCGCGTCGATCGAGCCGGATTCGATGTCGTAGACCCATCCGTGCAAATTGAGGCGGCCTTGCGCGAGTCCCAGTGCAACGGAGGGATGGGTCTTGAGGTTGTCGAGCTGTGCGATGACGTTCTCGCGCACCATCGAATCGACGCGCTCGCGCTCGCTCGCATGTTCACGCGCCTCGTTGACGAGCTTTGCCGAGTCGGCGTAGCGCAGCCAGTTCGCGACGGCGGGCATATGGTCGAGGCACTTGCACGTCGCGACGGCCGTCATCGCGCCGCAGTCCGAGTGGCCGCATATCACCACATCCGTCACGCCGAGCGCGGCCACTGCATATTCGACGGTCGCCGAAACGCCGCCCGGCTCGGGACCGAACGAAGGCACGATGTTGCCGGCATTGCGGATCACGAACAGATCGCCCGGTTCGCGCTGAGTGACCAGTTCGGGAACCATGCGGCTATCGGAACAGGAAATGAACAGGGTGCGCGGCGTCTGGCTGGTGGCCAGCTTGCGGAACAACTCCCTGCGCGCGGGCATGATGTCCCGTTGAAACTTCAGAAAACCGTCGATGATCTCTTGCATGGTCAGCTCCATTCAGTCTGGCGTTCGCCGCCGCGTCGGTCAGTGCGATGCGTTGAACAGAGAATGGACCCGTTCCGTCATAGTGTCCAAGACGGGTTTGTGATGCCAACCATAGGAAAGACCAATTGTTGTCGGGCACGAAGAAATTCGCCGTGCTGCTGCGTGGTATCCGTTACTTCCCGGCCGTCCCGGAACACGGCAATTTCACGTGCGCCGCCGAGGCACTGCACGTTTCGCAGTCCACGCTGTCGCAGCAGATACGTCGACTGGAAGACACCCTGGGCACTCAGCGACTAGATCGTTCAGGGCGGAACGTGCAACTCATGGATGCCGGCGCGGCGGGGATGCGCCACGCGAAATCCGTGCTATGGGATCTGGATGCGGGCGGGCGATACATGACGTCGGCGAACTGAAGGCTCGGCAGACGAGTGATGACGAATCGATGATTTTTCCTGCCGACACCGCGAGTCACTGTCCGGCCGGGCAATGGGTGCCCGCGATGCTGGAAGGCGTATGGAGGCAAGCCACAAGCGCTCACGAACAGTAAGATCCGCTTCGTTTGCGCCGTAGCCGGTGTTGTATACGTTGAGCAAGCATATCGGCAGTCGAGATCTCCTCCTGGTCATTCGGCTGTTGGCCTTCGTGAAGAGCAAGCGCTGCCCCAATACCAACGGGAGACTGCGGCGGCTCAACATCGGAGGACCGGTTCATGGTGAACAAGGGTCATTGGCGCGAACGATGCGAAGCGCCGCTCAGGGTTCTTTGGAGCCGGTAACGGACCACCGCCGCATGTGGCAACATTGCGGCCATCGCTACATCACACCACCGTGCTGACTGATCGATCCATCGGAGGGAACTCATGTTTGACCACGTCAAATTCGGCGTCAGCGACTACGCCGCCAGCAAGGCGTTTTTCCTGAAGGCACTTGAACCGCTGGGCGCTGAAATTGTCGGGGAAGGTGAGCCGTCGTACGGTATCGAGATCGGACTGCCCAGCAAGTCTTCACTGTGTTTGTTCCCGACCGACGAGAAGCCGGCGCCTCTCCACATCGCGTTCGCGGCCGACACGCGGCAGCAAGTCGATGCGTTCCATCGCGCGGCGCTGGAGGCCGGCGGGAAAGACAATGGCGCGCCCGGGCTGCGGCCGCATTATCACGCGAACTACTACGCGGCGTTCGTCATCGGGCCGGATGGACACAATATCGAGGTGGTGTGTCATCGGGCGGAGGGGTGATGCGCTGGATCGGTAAAACGCTCACGGCGATCGCAAGCATGGCGCTCGTCGGCATCGCCTGCGTTCAAGCAGCGCCCCGCGAAACGGCATTCCCGCGCTTCACGCAAACCGAAGGCAAGCTCGATGCCGACGGGCTTCCGCTGTCAGGCGTGAAGCTCTGCGTGCTGCCCGACCGTGCGCCGTGCTTCGAGATGCCGCCGGCGCCGCTTCCCCATTCTTCGAAGGAGTGGTACCAGTTCGGCCTGAATCCGCGGTCCGAGCGGTTACCGATTGCATCGGGCGGCTCGTGGGTATTCTTCTCGGGGATGTTCTCGGGTGGCGGCAGCGGGATGCTGGAGCGTGTGGCCGTGCTGCGTGTCGGCGCGACTGGCAAGATCGAGAACCTGATGCCGATCGTCACCGAAACGGAAATGGCCGACCGCGCGATGTGGAACTTGCCGGAGGTGTCGCCGTATCCGCTGTTCGTCCGAGCCGATTACGTGTGGGGCAAGGACGAGGATCATTTCGGCCGGCACTTCTTCGACGTCGACGCGTGGATGTTCGATCCCGCCGCCAATCAATACGCGAAGCGCTTTTCCTACCGCACGAGCAAGCGCTACGACAGGGGCGAGGGCGCGGACCACGTGCTGAGCGCCGAGCGTCCGGAAATCCTGCGGCGCCTTGCCGCCGGCAAGTAACGCCGCTATCGCTGCACTTCTCCGTACGTCTCCTTGCACACCTCGCGTAGCGCGTCGACGAGCAGATCGCGCGCGGGCGACTGCGAATCGGCGGAGCGCGTGAACAGCGCAATCGGCGGCAGCGTCCACACCAGCGAATAAGGCACGATCGCCACGCCGGCGATCCGCACCAGTTCCTCCGCGATATCGGCCGGCACGATCGACACGGCCTCGTCGCTCGACGCGATCATTTCGCCGATCAGCTTCGACGAGTAACTTTCGACGATCGGCACGGGCGGTGCGATGCCGGCCGACAGGAACAGGTCGGTCACCTGTTCGCGCATCGGCGTATGCGGCGCGCCGAGAATCCAGTCGAGCGCGTGCAGCTTGTGCCAGTCCAGCGGCGTGCGGGCGAGCTTGGCGGCCAGCCGCCGGCTCGCGATCATGCGCGGCTGCTGCTGGTACAGCACTTCAAACGAGACCTGCCCGAGATCGATCGCCGACGACGCGCGCCCGATCACGATGTCGACACTGTGATCCCGAAGCTGCAGCAGCAGCTGGTCGCTGGTGCCTTCGTGAATCGTCACGGTCAGGCGCCGCTCCATGCGCGCTTGCAGCCGCTTCAGCGCGGCCGACAGCATCTGGCCGGAGATGAACGGAATCACGCCGATGTGCAGATGGGCCGCATGCCCGGCGGCGACGGCTTCCATCTCGCGGGCGAGGTGGTCGAGATCCTTGATCATCGCCTTCGCCCGTTCGAGCACGACCGCGCCGAGCGCGGTGGGCCGCATGCCGCGCGACGAGCGCTCGAATAGCGGCGTGCCGAACATGCTCTCCAGTTCGGACAGCGCGTTCGTCACGGCCGGCTGGCTGCTCGCCATGTGCTCGGCGACGCGCGTCAGCGATCCGTGCTGCTGGATCTGCAGCAACAGCACCAGATGCCGAATCTTCAGACGAGCGCCGAGCCGCCTGACCACGTCGTTTGCATCGAAATTCATTGACTAGTCATGCATTCATCAGGAAAAAGTGATGGGCCGATATTAAAACAGAATCATCACGTTATGGCGGATCCCTAGAATCACCTTCATGGATCGCGCCGGGACTGGCCTGGCGCCCACGCCGGGACGAAAACATGAAACAGACAGAGACACAGCAGCAGGCCGCCTTCGACTATCACGAGTTTCCGACCCCCGGGAAAATCTCGGTCGTCGCGAGCAAGCCGCTGGTGACCCAGCGCGATCTGGCGCTGGCCTATACGCCCGGCGTGGCGAGCGTGTGCGAGTCGATCGCCGCCGATCCGCTGCAGGCCCACCGCTTCACGAGCCGCGGCAACCTGGTGGGCGTGATCACGAACGGCACCGCCGTGCTCGGCCTCGGCAACATCGGCCCGCTCGCGTCGAAGCCGGTGATGGAGGGCAAGGCCGTCCTGTTCAAGAAGTTCGCCGGGATCGACGTGTTCGACATCGAGATCAACGAGACCGACCCGGACAAGCTGATCGACATCATCGCGGGCCTCGAACCGACGTTCGGCGGCATCAACCTCGAAGACATCAAGGCGCCGGAATGTTTCACCGTCGAGCAGAAGCTGCGCGAACGCATGAAGATTCCCGTCTTCCACGACGATCAGCACGGCACGGCCATTACCGTGTCCGCCGCGTTCATCAACGGGCTGAAGGTCGTCGGGAAATCCATCAAGGAAGTGAAGGTCGTGACGTCGGGCGCCGGTGCGGCCGCGCTGGCGTGTCTGGACCTGCTGGTCGACCTCGGGCTGCCGGTGGAAAACGTGTGGGTGACCGACATCGAAGGCGTCGTCTATCGCGGCCGTACCACGCTGATGGACCCGGCCAAGTCGCGCTTCGCGCAGGAAACCGATGCGCGCAAGCTCGCCGACGTGATCGGTGGCGCGGATGTGTTCCTGGGGCTGTCGGTCGGCGGCATCCTCACCGCGGAGATGCTCAAGCAGATGGCGGCGCGCCCGCTGATTCTCGCGCTGGCCAACCCGACGCCGGAGATTTTCCCGGAACTGGCGCATGAGACGCGCGACGATGTCGTGATCGCGACGGGCCGCTCGGACTACCCGAACCAGGTCAACAACGTGCTGTGCTTCCCGTACATTTTCCGGGGCGCGCTGGACGTGGGCGCGACGACGATCACGCGCGAGATGGAAATCGCCGCGGTGCACGCGATCGCGGGGCTGGCCGAGGAAGAGCAGAACGAAGTCGTCGCGGCGGCCTATGGCGCGTACGACGTGTCGTTCGGCGCGCAATACCTGATTCCGAAGCCGTTCGACCCGCGCCTGATCGTGCGGATCGCGCCGGCCGTGGCGAAGGCGGCGATGGAAGGCGGCGTGGCGACGCGTCCGCTCGCGAATCTCGATGCGTACGTCGAGCAGTTGCAGCAATTCGTCTATCACTCGGGCGCGTTCATGAAACCGTTGTTCGCGACCGCGCGTCAGCTCGTGCGTGACGGCGGCAAGGCGCGGATCGTGTTCACCGAAGGCGAGGACGAGCGTGTGCTGCGTGCGGTGCAGGTGATCGTCGACGAGAAGCTTGCGCGGCCGATTCTGGTCGGGCGTCCGGAGGTGCTGCTCGCGCGCATCGAGCGGTTCGGGCTGCGCTTGCGACTCGGTCAGGACGTCGAAGTGACCAACCCGGAATATGACGAGCGCTTCCCGCAGTACTGGACGAAGTATTGGGAACTGCGGTGCCGCGACGGTATTTCGAAGGAAATGGCGCGCGTGGAAATGCGCCGCCGCCTGACGCTGATCGGCGCGATGATGGTGCAGCTCGGCGACGCGGACGGGATGATTTGCGGCACGGTGGGCGAGTATCACAATCACCTGCGGTTCGTGGACGAAGTGATCGGCAAGAAGCCGGGTGCGTCGACCTACGCGGCGATGAACATCCTGTTGCTCGATCAGCGGACGGTCGCGCTCGTGGATACGCACGTGAACGACAACCCCGATGCGGAGCAGATCGCTGAATTCACGATCGCGGCGGCGCGGCAGATGGAATGGCTCAATTTGACGCCGAAGGTTGCGCTGCTGTCGCGGTCGAATTTCGGGTCGGGGAGTGCGGCTTCGGGCGTGAAGATGCGCCGGGCGCTGGAGATCGTGCGCGAGCAGGCGCCGGATATCGAGGCCGATGGCGAGATGCATGGCGACTGCGCGCTCGATGAAGGGCTGCGGGCGAAGCTGCTGCCGATGTCGCCGTTGAAGGGGGCGGCGAATTTGCTGGTTTGTCCGAATGTGGATGCCGGTAACATCGCGTACAACCTGCTCAAGACCGAGGCGGGGAGCAATGTGGCGGTGGGGCCTTTCCTGTTGGGCGTTAATGCTCCCGTGAATATCCTTACTTCCAGCGCCACGGTGCGGCGGATCGTGAATATGGCCGCTTTGACCGTGATCGAGGCGAATCGGGGTGTGGCGGGCTGATTGACTGGCTTCGTGGGGCGGCCGAGGCCGCCCCTGGTTTGTCGGCATTCGGTCATTTTGAAACGCTCGACGCCGCGGATGGAACTGTCGACAATCATCTTTCCCAGACACGCATCGATCAATCAGCATGAGCGCGATCAAACTGTTGCGGCCTACGACAGCTTTGCTGCCCAGCTACGTGTCAGCGCTTGAGGCCGGATGGTCACCCGACAATGTCCGTAAGGAAATCGCTGCGCGCGAACAATTGGATGCCATTGACGGAGATGCCGAGCGATTCGTGGACGGACTGGACGACCCAACTGCATCGGGCGGTCCGATTCCTTTACCCGATGGCTCGACTGTCCCGCGGCTCCCGAGCATTGTCCGCTGGATATGGGACGATGATTTCAGCGGCGCAATCGGATTTCGTTGGCAGGTCGGAACCGCCGAATTGCCATCATACGTACCCGGACATATCGGCTTCTCGGTTGTGCCGTGGAAGAGGGGCAACGGCTACGCCACGCAGGCCCTCAAATTGATGCTGGGCGAAGCAAAGGGACAAGGTCTGCCCTATGTCGAACTGACCGTCGATCCGGAGAATATCGCCTCGCAGAGGGTAATCGCTGCGTGCGATGGTGCATTGATCGAGCGCTTCAGAAAACCGGCAGCCTACGGATTCGCCGAGACGCTTCGCTATCGCATTCAATTGAACGACTGAGGAAGCCGTCGGACCCTGTTCGGCCAGTTTGAGACATTCGCCCGGACCACGTGAATCGCTCGATCTCCGGATGGTCATTGACGGCGACTTCGTGGAGCGGCAATATCGTTCGCATGAACTTCAACGCGCTCAAATCCATGATGTGCGCCATGACCGCCTATGGCGAGTCGTGGGAGACGTGACGTTCATACATTGCACACACATTTCCTCTACGGCCCCGCCATCATGACGGGGCCGTGTCTTTTCAGTCGCTCCGGATTGTATTGGTTCAAACAGGAGTGGTTGCATGCATGACAGAACAAGTGTTTCCGTCCCTCGAGCCTTTGCAGGCGTGTCAACTCGATTGCTCGAGCCGAGGAGCGTGACATGCTGACGATACGAAAAGCGGATTGCGATGACGTCGCCGACGCATGGGATATACGTAAAACCTCAGTGCATGCTGCATGCACTGGTTATTATCCGGAGGCCGCTCTTTCGGAATGGGTCGATGGTATGCCCACCGATAAATGGGCGAGCGTTGTCGAACGTGACTTCTACGTTGCCATCGATGAAGGACGGGTTGTCGGCACCGGCATGCTTACCGTCGAGAACGGGCGGGTCGACGCAATCTTCGTCCGTCCGTCCCACATGGGACGTGGCATTGGCCGCAAGATGTTGCGCTTTCTGGAAGCGTTGGCCGCCGAGCATGGCGTGGTCGAAATGCACCTCGATGCAACGCTGAATGCAGCGTCGTTCTATCGCAGTTGTGGTTGGACGGGCGATGCGGTTTCGGTATATCGGACTACGCGTGGATTGGAATTGGCGTGCGTACCGATGAGTAAGTACATCGCGCTCGCGTAGATTACATTCCGTGCCGCTTGCGAGCAGGAGCAGATGATCGCTACTGACCGCGCTCGATGGCCATGGACCTGCCGAACACGAAGCGTTTTCGAGGCCTGATGAGCGCGACATCCGAACATCTGTGTGATGAGCCCGTCGAACGTACGATCTTCGTCGCCGCGCCCATCGAGATCCTGGCGACCAGCCTTGCCGAGCCGTCGCGAATGGCCGAGTGGATGGGCGACGACGCCATGCCGGTGTCTGTCGAGCATGAGGGACGCGCGGGCGGCTTGATCGTCGTACGCGGGCGGCAGCACGTGCCGTTCGAGAATCGTGGCCGCATTGTGCGCTGGGACCCGCCGCGGCGTTTCACCTGGACGCACCTGAGCACACTGTCGAACTTGCCAGACGAGCCAGCCAGCTACACGACGCTGGATTTCGCGCTGGAGCCCGCTTGCGGCGGCACGACGCTCTCGTTCACGATGCACGGCTTCCCGACGCTCGTCATCCGCAAGCATCTGGTGCTCTACTGGGGGGACGCTGGACGTCATCCGGCGCCATGCGGAAGCCTGCGCTTGATCTGACACGAACCCGCGTCATTCAATGCGAAGAAACATACCCGCTTTCTCCGGAAGTACCGACGGCTGGAAGCCATGGCGCTCATAGAACTTCGGCGTCCCGTGATCCGCCATCAGACTGACATAGGCGGTCGGCGGCGCATTCGCGTGAATGTAGTCCATCAGTGCGCGCATGATCAGATCGCCTACGCCCTTCTTCTGGTGAGTCGGCAATACGGCGATATCCACCACTTCGAAGAAACAACCACCGTCGCCGATCACCCTGCCGATTCCGACCGGAACGCTACCCCAGTACGCCACGACGCTGAAAAGGCCATTCTTCAACCCGATCGTTGCAGCTTGCTCGGACTTTCGGCTCAAGCCCGCAGCGAGGCGAATCTCGATATATGTCGATACCGCGGGTACTTCGTGGCGGATGATGTATTCCATGTGAACCCTTCAAGGTCAGACCGACTTAGTTGACGAATGGCAGCCGCTCGGCGCCGCGCCAGATTTGGCTGTCGATGATTTCGTCGACCATCCCGAGAACCATCCGCTTGCCTTCAAGCACCGCTTGCGAATGCGAGCGTGCCGCATTTTCACAGAGCGCCCAGGTGATGTAGGCGCCCCGGATCGGACTCCACGAGATCGAATCTTCCCAGAACGCGTTGCCGCTGACCGCGCAACATGGCGTCACGGTGTCCGCGATTCCCCGCCGAGCGAGATCCATCGACAGATGCATTGCATCGAGTTCGAACAGGATGTCGAGTTCGAAATCGCGACGGACCATCGCGTGCTCGATGGTCGAGCGGATCACATTCTGTTTTCCCGCCAGCGCGAGTTTGCGATCCCTGAGACGCGACAGCGGCACCGCTTTGTCGGGCCTCAAGCCGGCATCCTTGGCGCTCACGAGAATGAGCGGCTCGCGAACGAGTGGGGTATGGACATAGCCCTGCGGCGGCGACGCTTCGAACGGGACGATGGCGAGGTCCAGCATGCCGGCGTGCATGACGTCACGAAGCTCGTGGCTCACGCCCTCGTGAACACGAAGCCTCACGCGGGGATAGTCGGCGACCAAGCGCGCCACGAAATTCGATGTGAACAGATTGCGCCAGGAAGGCGCAATGCCTATCGCCAACTGGCCCGCCGCGCGGTCGCCAATCTGCTCGACCAACGAAGTCAACTGACGAAGAATGGGCCGCGCGCGCTCCACCAGCAGCGTGCCGGCCTCGGTCAGCTGAACGCCGCCCTGCGTTCGCGTAAAAAGCCTCGCGCGAAGTTGATGCTCGAGCAGCGCGATGTGGCGCGACAGCGCCGGCTGGGAGAGCCGCAAGTCGGTGGCGGCCTTGTTGATACTGCCGAGTTCGGCAACGCGCAAGAAGTACTCGATAAGGCGGGAGTCCACTGGCGCCTCCGTGCGTTCCAGTTGGGGCTATTGCAAAAGCAGCGCAAGCATTACGCCGTTATTCAGTATAGGGATAACAGCCATAAAACGTCCGCATTATCGGTATAACGATGCACTCGATAACATTGAAGTCATCGCGTACGAGGTCGTCGACCGCAACGGTCCCAGGGCAGCCCCGTATAGGGAGCATTTCATGAGCCTGTGCCCCGGCGGCAAGGAGGCCACGATCGCCGGATTCGTCAGGCAGGAGGGCGGAAAGTGACTGCGAATACCACGGCCCATACCCGCTGGAGCGCGCATCGCGGGTGGGTCGCACTCGCCGTCGGCTACCAATGGTTCTACAACGGCGCTAATTTTCTGGCTTTCAAGGTGGCCGGGAACGCGTTGCATCCGCTGATGGTGGCGACATTGCGCTTCTCGCTCGCGGCGCTGGTCGTTCTGCCTTTCGCGCTGGCTCGCTGGCGCCGGTCGCCTGCGTCGGTCCGCGAGTCGGGTGGGGCGGCGTTGATTGGCGTCACCCTGCTGGTGGCCAGTCAGGCACTCGCGATCTGGGGGACGCATTTTCTGCCGGCAGGGGTGGCCGCGGTATTCGGTTCGTCTTCGCCGCTCTTCCTGGCGTTGTTCGCATGGGCCGTGTTTCATCGGCCGCTGCCCGGCCGTCAGATCGCCGGAGTCGCCATCGGCTTTGCCGGTCTCGCGCTGATGGGCTGGACGTCTGCTACCGGCGGCGACTTCCGGCCGATGGGCGCGGTGCTTGCGCTTACCGCGACTGCAGCCTGGGCAATCGGATCGTTGCTTGCGCCGCGACTGGCGTTGCCTCGCGATCCCGCGATCAGCCTCGCGATACAACTGATATCAGCCGGCGCGCTGCTCGGCGCGATCGTCGCCGTGTCGGGAATCGCTGCCACGACGCACCTTGCGCGCGTACCGCCGGCGGCATGGGCCGCGCTCGCGTTTCTCGTCGTGGCGAGCACGCTGATCGGTTACGCCGTGTTCCTGACGCTCAACGCTCAGGTCTCGACGACGCTCGCCAACACCTTCAACTATGCCGCGCCGGTGATCGCGTTGTGTCTCTCCGCACTGGTGCTGCACGAGCCGTTGACGCTCGTGAAGCTGATTTCCGGCGGCGTCGCGTTGGTAGGTGTGGCGCTGATGATCGATCGCAAGTAGCGCGGCGAACGGCGGGATTTTCACCTTCAGCAACCCTCTGAAATCGACTGGAGCCTTGAATCATGACGGAAACATCTCGACACCCGCTGGTATCACGGACGTTCAACATGACTGGCCAGTCGACGCACTATCTCGAGAGCGGGCCGGCCGAGGGACCGTTGATGTTCTTTCTGCACGGCTGGCCGAGCATGAGTTTGATGTGGCGCGCCCAGATGGATGCTTTCGCCGCCGACGGCTGGCGCTGCGTCGCGCCGGACCTGCGCGGCTACGGCGGCTCTTTTGCGCCTGAAGCCAACGACGCCTACACCATCGAGGCCGTCGTGACCGACATGACCGAACTTCACGACCACCTCGGCGGCGCGCCTGCGATCTGGGTCGGGCACGACTGGGGGAGCGTGGTGGTCGCCGAGTTGTCCGCGCATGAGCCGGGGCGCAGCCGTGGTGTGGTGCTGACCTCGCTGGCCTATCAACCCGACGGGCATGCACTGAGCACGATCGTTCCACTGGTCGACCGGGCGATTTATCCTGCCGACGAGTATCCCGACGGTCAGTGGGATTACTACCGCTATTACATGACGCACTTCGAAGCGGCGGTCGCAGACCTGGATGCGGACCCCGCGGCATCGCTGGCGTCGATTTTTCGATCGGGGAACCCTGATGGTATCGGCAAGGTGTCGCCGAATGCCGCCGTCACCCGCAATGGAGGGCGTTTCGGTGCCGCGCATCGGGCGCCGCCGATTCGCCCTGATCCGGCCTTGTGGCCGCCGTCGGACTTTGAAGCGCTGGTAGCGTCGTTCAATACGCGTGGCTTCCGTCCCGCCTGCGCGTGGTATCTGAACGACGAGGCCAACATCGCTTACGCGCGCAACGCGCCGGATGGCGGCCGTCTCTCGCAGCCGGTGCTGTTCGTCAACGGCGAATTCGATCAGATTTGCAGCATCACCGGAAATCGCCAGGGCGATCCCATGCGTGCGGCATGCGCAGACCTGACCGTGACAACGATGCCGGCCGGACACTGGTTGCCGCTGGAATGCAAGGCGCAGCACATTGAAGCTATCCGAGCGTGGCTTTCAAGCAAGCATCTTTGATGCAGCGAGACATCGCGCGGACTGTTTGTGTTGATTCATGCCCCTCACTGACGGCAATTGGCCTACGCGATTTAATGACCAAACCGCAAGACCTAGTGCATAGATATCGTTTGCCGAGCCCTTAATGACTGTCGACAATCGTGGCTCGAATTCACCGCCGCGGCGCCAGAAGCGCCTTGGCGGCCGGCACTCGACGGCTATCCCGGCCGTCCGCGCCCACCCGCTCCCGACGACATGTACGCGTTCACGCCCTCATTCCAAAACCCTGCCGGCTCGCCGATCCGCGAGTTGTTCAAGTACCTGTCCGAACCGGGCATGATTTCCTTCGCGGGCGGTTATCCGGCCAGCGACCTGTTCGACGTCGACGGCCTGAATGCGGCCGCCGAACGCGCGTACGCGCAGCCCGTGCGCTGTCTGCAATACGGCCCGACCGACGGCCTCGCCGAACTGAAGCAGCAACTGATCGCGCTGATGGCGCGTCGCGGCGTCGCGTGCACGCCGGCCGAACTGCTGGTCACGACCGGCTCGCAGCAAGGTCTCGACCTGCTGCTGCGTGTGATGGTGTCGCCCGGCGACGTCGTGCTGACCGAACAACCGGCGTACCCGGCCACGCTTCAAGCCATGCGTTTGCAACAGGCGCGCATCGTGACGATTCCCGTCGACGGCGAAGGCCTCGACGTCGATCGTCTCGGCGAACAACTCGCGTCCGGCGCGATCGCGCAGCCGAAGCTGCTCTACACGGTCCCGACTTTCGCGAACCCGACGGGCGCGACGCTTACGCGCGAACGCCGGCTGAAACTGCTGCGTCTCGCGGTGCAATACCGTTTCCTGATCGTCGAGGACGATCCGTACGGCGACCTGCGTTTCGCGGGCGACGCCGTGCCATCGATGCTCGCGCTGGCCGGCGAGGTGGATGGCGCGCGCGACTGGCTTGTGCATTTCGCAAGCCTGTCGAAGATCGTCGCGCCGGGACTGCGCGTGGGCTGGACGATCGCGCCGGCCGAAATCGCGCGGCGCTGCGTGATCGCGAAGCAGACGGTCGACCTGTGCAGCGCGCCGTGGACGCAGGCGACCGCCGCCGAATATCTGGCTGATGGCGCGCTTGAACGTCATCTGCCGCGCATCACGGCCGCGTACCGGCGCAAATGCGACGCGATGTGCGACGCGCTGCGCGACGGTTTCGGCGATGCGATCGAATTCCATCGTCCCGAAGGCGGGATGTTCGTGTGGGCGCGGATCGGCGCGGTGGCGTCGGACGTGCTGCTGCAACAGGCGATCGCCAACAAGATCGTGTTCGTACCCGGCAAGGCGTTCTTCGCGGACAACGTCGACGCAGCGTCGCTGCGCCTGTCGTTCGCCGCGCCGGACGTCGATGCGATCCGGGAAGGCGTCGCGCGCCTCGTGCGCGCGTATGGTGCGGCGCGGGCCGCGTGAGGAGACATCAGCGTGAATATCACCGTCAACGAAACGGCCTCGATCGGCGCAGCGTCGGGCGTAGGCGATAAGCGGCCAGCAAAGCATCGCTCGTCGCAGATCAGCGCCGGGCCGCAGTATGTGGCCGACGTGCTCGGCCGCTTCGGCGCGGAGCCGGCAACCGATGCCGGCGATGCGGCGCCGGTCGTGCTCGGCTACAACTGACCGGCACAACGGCGGCGGCGCATCCGATGCGAGCCGTCGCCGACACAAACGGTTAAGCTTGCGCGATCGAACCACCGACGATCGCCGCCGCCTCATGTCCGACTCGACCTCCGAATCGCTCGAGCAAACGTACGACCGCATCTGGTGCTGCCTCGAATCCGGCGTCAGCGTGCAGCGCTCGCCGTTCACGATGCTGCAGGCGGCCACGCTCGGCCGCGATGGCGCGCCGAAGGTTCGGACGATCGTATTGCGTCAGGTGAATCGCGCCGAGCACGTGCTGTCGTTTCATACCGATGCGCGTTCGGAGAAAGTCGCGGAGTTGCGTCGCGATCCGCGCGTCTCGATCGTCGCGAACGATCTCGACGCGCTCGTGCAGATTCGCGCGGAAGGCGTGGCGTCGATCTGCGACGACGAAGCGCAACGGCGCGCGATCTGGGAGGGGAGCCGCCCGCATACGCTGCTGCTGTATCGCGCGCCGTTGCCGCCCGGCACGCCGGTCGCGTCGCCTGAAGCCGCGCATATCGGCAGCGCCACACCCGCCGGCGACGGCTATGAAAACTTCTGCCTGATCCACATGACGGTCACGCGCATCGACTGGCTCGAACTTGCGCGCGCCGGCCATCGTCGAGCGGTATTCGATCTGAACGAGAGCGGCTACGAAGCCCGCTGGATCGCGCCCTGAAGCGGATCAAGCGCGCTCGAGCCCTTCAAGGCCGCCCGTCCGACGCGGCCTGGATCATCCACTCGCGCATCACCGCGATTGCATCGTCGTCGCGGCGCTCGACCGGATACACGAGATAGAACCCCATCGACAGCGGAAACGCGAAGTCGAACGGCTTGCACAGCCGTCCGGCGGCGATATCGCGCTCGACGAGCGGCTCGGTCGCGAGCGCGATGCCCTGGCCGGCGACGGCCGCATCGATCGCGAGCGACGTCTGGTTGAAGCGCAACCCCTTGTGCGGATCGACGTCGACCGGTTCGGGCATCGCGGCGAGGAACTCGGGCCACAGGTCGTGCGCATCGTGCAGCAGCACCTGCCCGGCGAGCGCGCGCGGCGGAGCCGGCGCGGTCAGCACCGACGGGCTGCACACCGCGCACACGTCGAGCGGGAACAGCGCATGGGTGGCGAGATGCTTGCCGAACGGCGGCTTGCCGTAGCGGATCGCGAGATCGACGCCGTCGTGGCGGAACGTCGCGATCTGCGGATCGGCGATCACGCGGACGTCGTAGTCGGGATGGGCGTCGGTGAACTGCGCGAGCCGCGGGATCAGCCACTTCGACGCGAACGACGGCGTCGTGCTGATCGTCAGCGCGGCGCGCCGTTTCACGAGCTTGTCGGTCGCGTCGCCGATCGCGTGCAGCGCGCGCTGTACGTCAGAGAAATACGCGGCGCCGTCGTGCGTGAGCGCGAGGCCGCGCGGCAGGCGCTGGAACAGCTTCAGGCCGAGCACGTCCTCGAGGTGGCGCACCTGCTGTGCGACGGCGCCCTGCGTGACGCCGATCTCGTCGGCGGCGGCGCGGAAATTGAGGTGCCGCGCGGACACTTCGAACGCGCGAAGCGCGTTCAGCGGCGGCAAGCGGGAAGGGCGTGGCGGCATCGTCAGGCTGTAGAAAAACTATCGGCTGGCGGCAGAAATACTGGTTCGACAGTCGGAATCGATGCGCCTACATTACCACCATGGCGCGCCGAATGGCGGTTGCGCGGCAGCAGAATCGGAACGAGGAGCATATCGTGACTGTAGAAAAAGTGGCGTTGATCACGGCGGCGGGCAAGGGCATGGGCGCGGCGATCGCGCGCGAACTGGCGGCGGCGGGCTACCGCGTCGCGCTGATGTCGCCGTCGGGCAGTGCGGTGGCGCTCGGCGAGGAACTCGGCGGTTTCGGTATCAAGGGCTCGGTGACTGAAGAGGCCGATATCGACCGGCTCGTGCAGGAAACGGTCGCGCGCTACGGCCGGATCGACGCGGTCGTGAACAACACCGGCCATCCGCCGAAGGGCGAGCTGCTGGCGATCACCGACGACAACTGGCACGCGGGGCTCGACCTGATTCTGCTGAACGTCGTGCGCGTGATGCGCCGCGTGACGCCGATTTTCCAGAAGCAGGGCGGCGGCGCGGTGGTGAACATCTCGAGCTTCGCGGCGGATGCGCCCGAGCAGCCGATGCCCGTGTCGTCGGCGCTGCGCGCGGCGTTGAGCGCGTGGACGCGCCTGTACGCGGAACGCTATGCGGCCGAGAACATCCGGATGAATGCGGTGCTGCCGGGCTTCATCGACAGCTGGCCGGAAACGCCGGAGATCGTCGCGCGCATTCCGGCCGGCCGCTTCGGCAAGACCGGCGAGATCGCGAAGACGGTCGCGTTCCTGCTGTCGGACGGCGCGGGCTACATCACGGGGCAGAACATTCGCGTCGACGGCGCGATCGTCAAGGCGCTCTGAATATCACCCCGGCGGGCGGCCGTACGGGCTTGGCCGCTCGCCCTGCAGCCACTACAAACGCGTACAAATCAGACAAATCCGGGATACATCAGACCTTTCAAATGGGCGACGCCGCGTGACGAGGGCGCGCCGGATCGAAAGCCTGGGCGCGATCTCGCGCGCGGCATGTTCACTTTCCACTTCACGAAAGGAGATGCCGAACGATGTCTTCCACACCGTTTTCCCCGATGCGTCGCCACCTGCTGGCCACTTCCGTGGCCGCCGGGGTCTCGGCGATGCTGCCCACCGCGCTGCATGCCGCCACCGGCGCGAGCGGCATACGCCCGTTCACCGCGCACATTCCCGATGAAGCCGTGGCCGACCTGCGCCGTCGCATTGCCGCGACGCGCTGGCCGGGCCGCGAGACCGTCGCCGACGAATCGCAGGGCGTGCGGCTCGCGCGCATGCAGGCGCTGCTGCGCTACTGGGGCACCGACTACGACTGGCGCAAGGGCGAGGCGCGCCTGAACGGTTTCCCGATGTTCATCACGGAAATCGACGGGCTCGACATTCATTTCATCCACGTGCGGTCGCGGCACGAGAACGCGATGCCGATGATCATGACGCACGGCTGGCCCGGTTCGATCTTCGAGCTGCTGAAGGCGATCGGCCCGCTGACCGACCCGACCGCGCATGGCGCGAGCGCGGACGATGCGTTTCACGTCGTCGTGCCGTCGTTGCCGGGTTTCGGTTTCTCGGGCCGGCCGACGAAGACCGGCTGGGGCTCCGATCACATCGCGCGAGCGTGGGGCGAGCTGATGGCGCGGCTCGGCTATACGCGCTTCGTGTCGCAGGGCGGCGACTGCGGTTCGGTGATCTCGCACCGGATGGCGATGCAGCGCGTGCAGGGGCTGGCCGGGATTCACGTGAACATGCCGGCGACGGTGCCGCCGGATATCGCGACGCTGCTCGCGACCGATGCGCCCGCGCCGGCTTCGTTGTCGCCGAAGGAGAAGGCCGCGTACGAGAAGCTCGCGACGTTCTATCGCGACAATTGCGGCTATTCGGCGATGATGGTCACGCGGCCGCAGACGGTCGGGTATGCGCTGGCGGATTCGCCGTCCGGACAGGCCGCGTGGATGTACGACAAGATCTCGCAGTGGACGTATAGCGGCGGCGTGCCCGAACGCTCGATTCCGCGCGACGAGATTCTCGATGACATTTCGTTGTACTGGTTGACGAATACCGCGACGTCGGCCGCGCAGATCTACTGGGAGGATCACTCGAACAATTTCAACGCGGTGGATATCTCGTTGCCGGCCGCGATCACGGTGTTTCCGGGCGAGATCTACCAGGCGCCGCGCAGTTGGGCCGAGCGCAGTTATCACAACCTGATCTACTTCAACGAAGTCGACAAGGGCGGACACTTCGCGGCATGGGAGGAGCCGGAATTGTTCGCGCGTGAAGTGCGTGCCGGGTTCCGGCCGTTGCGGCGCGTGTAAGCGCGGTCGCACGACGAATGCGGGCCGGGCGGTGGCGCGGCCCGTGTTCGTTTTCAGGTAACCGCGTGCAAGGCTTGCACAAACCGCTTGTCCGCCAGATACGCAACGTTGAAGCGGCAATACTTCGACGAACGATCGGCTTGCGGCGAAAACACCGCGCCTGGCGCGAGAATCACGCCACGTTCCAGCATCGCCTGCGCGAGCTGCATCGAATCGGGCCAGCCGGGCAGTGCGGCCCACAGATACAGGTTCTGGTCAGAGGGGCGATAGACCTCCGCGCCGAGACGGCCGAGCGCATCGAGCGCGGTGCCGGTGGCGCGCCGCAGCTTCTCCTGAAGATGATTCGTATGCCTGAGAAAGTGGCCATCGCTGACGATTGCATCGAGCGTACGTTCGCAGTATTCCGAGCTGCTGACATGCGTCAGCATCTTCACGTCGGCGAGATCGCTCGCAAGCGCGGCATTGCAAGCAAGAAACCCGACACGCAACGCCGCCGACACCGATTTCGAAAAACTGCCGATATAGATCGTGCGGCGCAGCTGGTCGAGCGTCGCGATGCGCGTGAGCGTGCGCGGCCGCAGGTCGGCAAGCGCATCGTCCTCGACGATGATCAGGTCGTGCGCGTCGGCGAGCTGCAGGATGCGATGTGCCTTGGCCGCGCTCGTATCGGTCGCGGTCGGGTTGTGGCCGACCGATTGCGTGAAGAACAGCTTCGGTCGGTGCGTGGCGACAAGCTCGGCCAGCTTCGCGACGTCGGGGCCGTCGATCTCGCGCGGCACGCCGACGAGGGTCGCGCCGCTCAGCTTCAGCTTGCCGAACAGCGGGTAGTAGCCGGGATCGTCGACGAGCACGGTGTCGCCGGGGCGCACGAAGTAGCGCAGCACGAGATCCATCGCCTGGTTCGCGCCGTGCGTGAGCACGATCTGCGCGGGCGGCGCCTCGATCTCGTAGCCGGCGAGTTTCTGCTGCAGCGACTGGCGCAGCGGCAGGTAGCCGAAGCGGCTGCCGTAACGGAACAGCGACGCGGCGCTCGTGCGCATGATGCGCTGCTGGTACTGGTTCAGCCGCGTTTCCTCGAGCCACTCGATCGGCGGGAAACCCTCGCCGAGGTTGAGCACGTCGGGCTTCACGTGCAACTGCTCGCGCATCAGCCACACGATGTCCATCGCGCGGTCGAGCGAACTCGGTTCGTCGATCTCGGGCGCGGCCGCCGCACGCCGCGTGACGAAGAAGCCCGAGCCGCGGCGCGGCTCGATCAGGCCGTCGGCCGCGAGCATCTCGAACGCGCTGATCACGGTGTTCTTCGAGCAGCCGGACGCCTCAGCGTATTCCCTGATCGAAGGCAGCTTCGCGCCGGCCGGCAACACGCCTTCCTTGATCTGTCTGGCGAGATTGTCCGCCATCGTGCCAGACAGGCTGGCTTTTGCACGCTGTTTCATCGGAGGGTTCCGGCGGGCCGGCTCACTGTCATGGGTACGGTCGGGCGACTGTCTGCACGTTCTGTACCTTTTCAATGGGTACAGCGTGACTATTATTCGGCTATCCGCTGCCCGCCGCAAGCACCGACGGGCCACACCGCTACCCCGAAACAGCAGACCCACCATGCCCATCGATTCCGCCTTGCCGAACTTCCGCGCGCTCACGCGCGAGCAACGCCTGTCCCACCTGTCCCGCGCCGTCGGGCTCGACGATGCCGAGCACGCGCTGCTCGCGAAACCGGGCGCGCTGCCGCTCGACACTGCGAACGGGATGATCGAGAACGTGATCGGCACGTTCGAGCTGCCGATGGCCGTGGCCGGCTACTTCCGGATCAACGGCAAGGACGTGATCGTGCCGATGGCCGTCGAGGAGCCGTCGATCGTTGCGGCCGCATCGTATATGGCCAAGCTGTCCCGCGCGGCCGGCGGCTTCCGCACGTCGAGCAGCGGCCCGCTGATGCGTGCGCAGGTGCAGGTGATCGGCATCGACGATCCGTACGGCGCGCGGCTCGCGATCCTGCGGCACGCGGCCGAGCTGATCGACCTCGCGAACAGCCGCGACAAGGTGCTCGTCGGCCTCGGCGGCGGCTGCCGCGACATCGAGGTCCATGTGTTCCCCGACACGCCGCGCGGCGCGATGGTCGTCGCGCACCTGATCGTCGATGTGCGCGACGCGATGGGCGCGAACACGGTCAACACGATGGCCGAAACCGTCGCGACGCGCATCGAAGCGATCACCGGGGGCCAGGTACGGTTGCGGATACTGTCCAACCTCGCGGATCTCCGGCTGGCCCGCGCAGAGGTACGGTACTCGGCCGCCACGCTCGCGACCGACGCCTATTCCGGCGAAGACGTGATCGACCGCGTGATCGACGCGTACGTGTTCGCGGCGACCGACCCCTACCGCGCGGCGACACACAACAAGGGCATCATGAACGGCATCGATCCGGTCGTGGTCGCGACCGGCAACGACTGGCGAGCGGTCGAAGCCGGCGCGCATGCGTATGCGAGCCGCAGCGGCCGCTATACATCGCTGACGACGTGGGAGAAGGCCACCAACGGCGACCTCGTCGGCACGATCGAGATGCCGATGCCGGTCGGGCTCGTCGGCGGCGCGACGAAGACGCATCCACTCGCGCGTCTCGCGCTGAAGATCATGAACGTGACGTCCGCTCGGGAACTCGGTGAAATTGCGGTGGCGGTCGGGCTTGCGCAGAATCTCGGTGCGCTGCGCGCGCTCGCGACCGAAGGCATCCAGCGTGGCCACATGGCGCTGCATGCGCGCAACATCGCCGTTGCAGCGGGCGCGACCGGTGCCGACATCGACCGGATCGCGCAGCAGATGGTCGCGGCGAAAGACGTGCGCACCGACTTCGCAGTCGAGTTGCTCGCGGGCCGCAGCGGCGGCTGATGCGCGGACTGCCCGCCGCGTCACGAACGCGGCGGGCAGCGCGCCACGCCGGCCAGGCCGGCGATAGATCAATCCCAGGAGGAGACACATGGAACGGACCGGTTCAAGCGCGGTCGCAACCGCGCCGCATCGCGCACGGTCGTTGGCCGGCGCCGGCGCGTCCGCCACGACGCTCGTCGAGGTGTGGGGCGACACGGTGGCGACGAAACATCTCGCGTGGTCGGTGCTGCTCGGTATCGCGATCAGCCTCGGCGCGTTCGAGATCGGCCGCGTGGTGCTCGCGTCGTTCGTCCACGACGTGGCGATCGCGCGTGCTTACGCGATGCTGATCGGCCTCGGCGGCTGCCTGCTGGCCGGCACGATCTGCGCGATGCTGTTCAAGCCGAAGCGCACGGTGATCGAACATGCGGCGGGCGGCGCCGAGCGCGACGACGCATTGCGGCAGCTCGCCGAAGCATCGGGCGGGCTCGGCGCGACGAGCGACCTGTCGGCCAGCGCACGCGCCGAAATGGAGGAGCTCGGACTGCTCGATCTCTTCGCGTCGTACGACGCATCGTCCGAGCGCACACGCGCGGGAGGCCGCTGATGGACGCGCTGCTGCATGCATTGCCGGCCGCGTTCGCGATGGGGCTGCTCGGCGCGATCGTATTCTCCGGCATCGGGCTGATCTCGGGCACCGACGAAACGACGACGATCGCGCCGCTCACCTTGCTCGTCGCACTGCTCGGCGTGCCGCCGGCCGGCGTGTTCACGTTCTTCCTCGCGGGCGCGGTGGCCAAGCACATCACGCATTCGATCCCGACCGCACTGCTCGGCATTCCCGGCGACACGATGGCCGCGCCGCTGTTGCAGCAGGCGACGCTGTTGCGTGCGCTCGGCGTGCCGCACATCGCGCTGCGCAAGATGATCTCCGGCGCGATCGTCGCCGCGTTCGTCGCGCTGCCGCTCGCGGTGCTGTTCGCGGCGCTGCTCGCGCCGTTCGGTACGGCGATCGCGAAGGCCGCGCCGTGGGTGTTTCTCGCGGCGGCCATCGGCATCGCGTACTTCTCGGCGGGGCGCTGGGCGTCGGTGCTGCTGCTCGTGCCGTTCGTGATGCTGGTGGTCGGGTTGCAGGCGCTGACGGGCCATTACGGCGTGAAGCTGAGCGTCAGCTACTTCCTCGGGATCGCGATCGGGCCGCTGGTGGCCGACCTGTTTTCGATCCTGTCGCCGGCCGAGCGTCGGCGCATGCGCCGCGACGGGCCGTCGACGTTCGTGCTCGCCCCCGACGTGAAAAGCTGGCGCGGCTATTTCCCGAATCCGCTGAAGGTGCTCGACCGCGAGCAGGTCGCGTGGACGGTCGGCACGGCCGCCGTGTCGAGCGCGACGTTCGTGTTCAGCCCGGTCGCGATGACGGTGCTGATGGGCGAGATCGTCGGCGCGCGCGTGCGTCATGCGTACCAGCGCCTGACGACCGTGATCGCCGCGCGCAACGGCGTGACGGAGGCGACCTACATCGCCGAGGCGCTGATTCCGCTGATCGCATTCGGGTTGCCGCTGAGCCCGGTGGCGGCCGGCCCGGCCGCGCCGCTGTTCAATGCGCCGCCGCGCTTCACGGTCGACGCGGCGAGCGGGCAGATCCACAACCTGCATACGTTGATGAGCTGGCCCGAGTTCCTCGGCTACGGGCTGCTGTCGATCCTGCTGGCCGCGCTGATCGCGTATCCGCTCGCGATGCACCACGCGCACCGCGCGGCATCGTTCGTCGCCCGCAAGCTGAGCCACGAAGCGATCATCGCGACCTTCGCGGGGCTGATCGTCGTGATAGGCGTGTGGGAAGGGCAACTGCTGGGGCTCGCCGTGATCGTGACGATCGGCCTGTTCGGCGGGATGTTGTCGCGCCTGTTCGCATTCAACACGGGCGTGCAGTTCATGGGCTACTACGTCGCGGTGCTCAGCGTGCCCGCGATCGCCAAGCTGTTCTGACGTACCGGCGTGCGGGGGCCGCGTGTGCCGCGCGGCCGCCCGAAAGTGGCGTTTCCCGCGCGTTTTTTGAATCGCTGTGTGTCGTGTTCGCACACGGATACGTTGAGATACAAAGCCTCAGGATGGTTCGGATATAAAACCGGTGAAGCGATTCACACGGCGGCGCGGTGCCATGCGCTGCCGCTGCGAACGGCGACAACCGATTGCCCGCACGTGCCGCGGGCCCCTTTCTTAGCGATCGACAATGGAGAACGAGTCATGCCTGATACCGTGAATACCCGCCGCCGCCTGATCCTCGGCACGACGCTGGCGAGCCTGAGCCTGGCCGACCTAGGCTTCAGCGCGCTTGCGCAAGCGCAGTCGGCGCCCGATGCGTCCGCGGCGAAGCGCTCGGCCGGCGTCGCGTCGCTGGGCACGATCCACCAGATCGACGCGGGCGTGCTCAACGTCGGCTATGCGGATCTCGGCCCGAAGAACGGCCCCGTCGTGTTCCTGCTGCACGGCTGGCCGTACGACATCTACAGCTATGCGGAAGTCGCGCCGCTGCTCGTCGCGGCCGGCTATCGCGTGATCGTGCCGTACCTGCGCGGCTACGGCTCGACGACGTTCCGCTCGGCCGACACGGTGCGCAACGGCCAGCAGGCGGTGACGGCCGTCGACATCGTCGCGCTGATGGATGCGTTGAAGATCGACCGCGCGGTATTCGGCGGCTACGACTGGGGCGCGCGCACGGCCGACGTCATCGCGGCGCTGTGGCCGCAGCGCGTGAAGGCGCTGGTATCGGTCAGCGGCTACCTGATCGGCAGCCAGGCGGCGAACGCCAAGCCGCTGCCGCCGCAGGCCGAATTCCAGTGGTGGTATCAGTTCTACTTCACGACCGAGCGCGGCGAACTCGGCTACACGCAGAACCGCGATGCGTTCAACAAGCTGATCTGGCAACTCGCGTCGCCGAAGTGGCAGTTCTCCGACGAGACCTATGCACGCTCGGCCGCGTCGTTCCGGAATCCCGATCACGTGGCCGTCGTGATCCACAACTATCGCTGGCGTCTCGGGCTCGCGAAGGGCGAAGCGCAATACGACGACATCGAGCGACGCCTCGCGGCGGGGCCCGCGATCACGGTGCCGACGATCACGATGGAGGGCGATGCCAACGGCGCGCCGCATCCGGACCCGGCCGCGTACGCGAAGAAGTTCACCGGCAAGTACCAGCACCGGACCATCACCGGCGGCATCGGCCACAACCTGCCGCAGGAAGCGCCGCAGGCATTCGCCGATGCGATCCTGCAAGTGGAGCATCTGTGATGCGGGCCCGCGTGACGGTGGGTCGGCGCGGTGCGCGCCGTGTGCTCGTCGCGGCTGTGCTGCTGGCCGGTGCGTGGTCGGCGAGCGGTCCGGCCGCGTTCGCAGAGCAGCCGAAGCCGGCTGCGGCCGCGTCGCCGATCTACGGCGTGACGATTCCGCCCGGTTACCGGAAGTGGGAAATGGTCGCGCCGGCCGAAGAGGCCGCACCGCTCGACGAGTTGCGCGTGGTGCTCGGCAATCCGGTCGCGATCCGCGCGCTCGAACAGGCGACGCTGCCGTTCCCGGATGGCACGATCCTCGTGAAGCTCGCGTACAAGCGCAAGCAGTCCGACGAGTTCGCGCCCGCGACGGTGCCCGGCCAGGCGACGACCGTGCAGGTGATGGTGAAGGATTCGCGTCGTTACGCATCGACGGGCGGCTGGGGTTTCGGGCGCTTCATCAACGGCGTGCCGGCCGATATCGGCCAGCATCAGACGTGCTTTGCGTGCCATCAGGCGCGGGTGAAGAACCACGATTACGTGTTCACGCGGCTTGCGCCGTGACGCGACGCGTGAGTGTGAAGTGGACGGAAAGGCGTGCCCCGAGAGGCACGCTTTTTTTTGTGGTGCGTCGCGCGGGGCGAAGCGAAACGAGTCGAATCGAATCGGCAAGCGAGTGTGTATCGCACTGTATCTGCGGCCGCGCCTGAAAAACTGGCATGCAGAAAGCCCGATTTCGGAAACATGCCGGATACGTGCGCGGGTTCTACTGTCGACATGCAGCAAACGTTCGGTGTCAGCCGTTCGCACCGGATGCCCAGTGATCGACACCTCAACTTCGTTCAAGGAGAACCTTCATGAAAGCCGCTCGAATCCTCGCCGTTGCCATCCTCGCCATTGCACCCGCGCTGTCGTTCGCCGATACCGGCCACAGCCTCACGCGTGCTGAAGTGCGCGCTGACCTCATCCGTCTCGAGAAGGCCGGCTACAACCCGGCCGGCAGCGAAGCGCACTACCCGGACGACATCGCCGCCGCAGAGAACGCCGTTGCGGCCGCCGAGCAGGTCGCACGTTCCGACCAGAACGGCCCGTCGAAGTCGCAAGGCGACAACGTGGCCGATGCGTCGACGCCGGCCGGCCATCGTGATGGCGCGCAGTCGCGCGCCGCACGCAACGCCGCCGACGACCTGTACGCCCATTCGTGATGCCATGCCGCGCCGCGCCTGCCGTATGCAGGCGCGATCGCTCAGGCAACACTTCACTTCAACGACACGATAAAGAAAGGAGCATGACGATGGCCGGTTTGATGAAACGCGTCCTGGTTTCCGCCGCGGTGATCGGTGGACTGTTCGGTGCGGTCGCGGCGCAGGCCGCGCCGAAGGAAGACCTGAAGGGCACGAACGTCGTGCTGGTGCACGGCGCGTTCGCCGACGGGTCGAGCTGGAACCGCGTGATTCCGCTGCTCGAGGCGCGCGGGTTGCACGTGGTGTCGGTGCAGAATCCGCTGAGCTCGCTCGCCGACGACGCGGCCGCGACGAAGCGCACGATCGACGAACAGACGGGGCCGGTCGTGCTGGTCGGCCATTCGTGGGCGGGCGTCGTGATCAGCGATGCAGGCAACGACGACAAGGTGAAGTCGCTCGTGTACGTCGCGGCGTTCGCGCCCGACAACGGCCAGTCGATCGCCGACGTCACGCAGGGGCTGCCGGCGCCGTCATGGGCCGGTGAGCTGCGCAAGGACGCGGGCGGTTTCGCGCGGCTGTCGGACAAGGCGATCGCGCAGGATTTCGCGCCGGATCTGCCGCCCGCGCAGCAGCGCATCGTTGCCGCGACCCAGGGGCCGTGGTATAGCGGGTGCATCTCGGAGAAGGTGACGCAGGCCGCGTGGCATGCGAAGCCGTCGACGTTCGTCGTCGCGACGCACGATCGGATGATCGATCCGACGCTGCAGGAAGCGATGGCGAAGCGGATCGGTGCGACGGTCGCGCGCGTGAACGCCAGCCACGTCGCGATGCTGAGCCAGCCGAAGGCGGTGGCCGACGCGATCATCGCCGCCGCCGAGCGCGCGAAGCACGATACGCAGTGAGCGAATGCGGCGCCGCGCTTTCGTGGGGAAGCGCGGCGCCGTGAGTGACGGGGATGTCTTTCCACCAGGAGAAGTCATGACGCAACTCTGGCAACTGTCGGCAACCGAACTCGCGAAACGCGTGCGGCAGCGTGAAGTGTCCGCGCGCGAAGTGGCGGAATCCGTGCTCGACCGACTCGACGCCGTGAATCCGGCGATCAACGCGGTAGTCGAACATCGTCCCGACGACGTGCGGCGGCAGGCCGACGAAGTCGATCGCGCCATCGCGCGCGGCGACGATCCGGGGCCGCTCGCCGGCGTACCCGTCACCGTGAAGATCAACGTCGATCAGGCAGGCTTCGCGACGACCAACGGCACGCGCCTGCAGGACAACCTGATCGCGCACGCCGACAGCCCGGTGGTCGCCAATATCCGGAAGGCCGGTGGGGTGCTGCTCGGCCGCACCAATTCACCGACGTTCGCACTGCGCTGGTTCACGTCGAACCTCGTGCATGGCCATACGCGCAACCCGCGCAATGCGTCGCTGACGCCGGGCGGATCGAGCGGCGGCGCGGCGGCGGCCGTGGCCGCCGGGATCGGCCCACTCGCGGTCGGCACCGACATCGGCGGCTCGGTGCGCTACCCGGCCTATGCGTGCGGCGTACACGGGATCCGGCCGTCGCTCGGCCGCGTGCCGGCGTTCAACGCGTCGTCGCCCGAGCGGGCGATCGGCGCGCAACTGATGTCGACGGCCGGGCCGATCGCGCGCACGATCGACGATCTCTCGCTCGCGCTGCGGGCGTTCTCCGCACCGGACCCGCTCGATCCGTGGCATGTCGCGGTGCCGTTCGACGGGCGCGAGGTGCCGAAGCGCGCGGCGCTGTGCGTGCGTCCGCGCGGCCTGGAGGTCGTGCCCGAAGTCGAGGCCGCGTTGCGCGATGCCGCGCGTCGGCTCGTCGATGCCGGCTGGATCGTCGACGAGATCGACGATACGCCGCCGATGCGCGAGGCTGCGCTGCTGCAGGAACAGCTGTGGCTCGGCGACGGGTTCGGCGCGCTGGCGAACGCGGTCGAGCAAGACGGTGATCCGGGCGCGGCCGCGGTGATCGCCGCCGTGCGCGGCAAGGTGCGCGATCTGCCGGCCGACGTGATCAGCCGCGCGCTGGTCCGGCGTACGACGTTGACGCGAGCGTGGCGACTGTTTCTCGATGAATATCCGGTGTTGCTGCTGCCTGTTTCATCGGAACTGCCGTTTCCGGACGATCTCGACCGGCAGGGGCCGGACGGGTTCGAGCGCGTGTGGGAAGCGCAGCTCACGTTGCGCGCGCTGCCTGCGATGGGGCTGCCGGGGCTGGCCGTGACGACGTCGATCGCGAACGGCGTGCCGGTGGGCGTGCAGGTGGTGGCCACGCATCATCGCGAGGATCTGTGTCTGCTCGCCGGGCGCGATATCGAGGCGCGTGGGGTGCCGGTGGCGGTGGTCGATCCGGTGGTGTGACGTACTGAAGAACACATGCATCGGTGAGGCTCGGTGGCGTCGTCGGTGCATGGCGTGATTCGTTCCATTTCGGATTCCATGACGACGCGCCGAATGCCGCGCGATCGTCCTCATCTTCCTTTCAAACCCCTTCGATGCATGACATCGAACGGTCATCGCTTTTCATTTTCAACCCGCCAGCGACCGCGCATCGATAGCGCGCGTCTGCTATTGCATTCCCCGCGGCGCTGATTAGGAAATGAATTTTTATTGGTTCTGCTTCCCCGACCGCGCTCGCATAGTGGCGTTGACGGCTATAGACAGCACGCAAGCTGCAACAGCCGCATTCCCGGTGTCTTTGTTCATACGAATCTGAGAATACAAGGAAGTGTCATGACGGTTGAACTGGAAGAACGAACCGCTGCCCAGCAGGCGCTCGAAGACGCGCGCGCGGCGGCCTTGGCGGCTGGCACGCCTTACGCGGGCGGCGTTGCGCCGGAAGCCGCGTGGGCGCTGTTTTCGGCGGGCGACGCAGTGCTGGTGGACGTGCGCACGGCCGAGGAACGTAAATTCGTCGGTTACGTGCCGGAGTCGCTGCACGTGCCGTGGGCGACCGGCACGAGCCTGACGCGCAACCCGCGCTTCGTGCGCGAACTGGAAGCGAAGACCGGCAAGGACGCGGTCGTGCTGCTGTTGTGCCGCAGCGGCAACCGTTCGGCGCAGGCGGCCGAGGCCGCGGCGAAGGGTGGGTTCAAGCAAGTATTCAACGTGCTCGAAGGCTTCGAGGGCGACCTCGACGAGCGGCAGCATCGCGGTGGCCAAAACGGCTGGCGCTTTCGCGGCCTGCCGTGGGCGCAGGATTGATTCACGGCCGTTACGGGGAGAAAGCAGCATGGCCGCATTTGATATCGACGACATCGTTCAATCGCTGCAGACGGTGCGCCGCGCATGGCGCGAAAAGCAGCGGCGCTCGCTCGAACCGGGCGGGCGCGATTTGCCGGCGCGCGAGGCGCTCGCGCAGATCGTCGGCGCGCTGAAGGGCGTGCTGTTCCCGATGCGGCTCGGGCCGCCCGACCTGCGGCAGGAAAGCGAGAACTTCCACGTGGCGCACGCGCTCGATGCGGCGCTGAATGCGTTGCTCGCACAGGTGACGCTCGAATTGCGCTACGCGGCGCGTCACCGCAATGCCGACGGGCCGGTAGACAATCTCGACGAAGTCGCGTCGAAGGCCGTGCAGGCGTTCGCCGCGCGCTTGCCGGAGATTCGCCGGCTGCTCGACAGCGACGTGCTCGCGGCCTTTCACGGCGATCCGGCGGCCGGCAGCGTCGACGAGGTGCTGCTGTGCTATCCGGGCATCCTCGCGATGATTCACCACCGGCTCGCGCATGAGCTGTACGGGCTTGGCCTGCCGCTGCTCGCGCGGATCATCGCCGAGCAGGCGCATGCGGAAACGGGCATCGACATTCATCCGGGCGCGCGCATCGGCGCGGGCTTCTTCATCGACCACGGCACGGGCGTCGTGATCGGCGAGACGGCGATCATCGGCGAGCGCGTGCGCGTGTACCAGGCCGTCACGCTCGGTGCGAAGCGCTTTCCGCGCGATGCGGCCGGCCACCTGGAGAAAGGGCTCGCGCGCCACCCGATCGTCGAGGACGACGTGGTGATCTATGCGGGCGCAACGATTCTCGGCCGCGTGACGATCGGGCGCGGCGCGGTGATCGGCGGCAACGTGTGGCTCACGCAGGACGTGCCGGCCGGCGAAAACGTCACGCAGGCGGTGCTGCGCAGCGAAGCGAACGCCGCGCTGCGCACGGCGGCGCGCGTCGCCTAGGAGGCGCGATGAGCGACCTCATCCATCACTTCGGCGCCAATGTGCGCAAGCTGCGCGAAGCGCGCACGTGGTCGCAGGAGCAGCTGGCCGAGCACGCCGGGCTGAACCGCTCGTACGTCGGCGAGATCGAGCGCGGCGAGGCGATCGCGTCGATCGTCACGGCCGACAAGATCGCGCGCGCGTTCGACGTGTCGATCTCGACGCTGCTGCCGGGCGCGTACGTCACCTGAGGCCGCCCCAACGTTTTCCCCTTTCGGGTGCACGACCTGACGGCTATAGCATGTTGAGCCGGCAGGGGCGTGCTTCCGATAATCACCCAGCGTCATAAGCAATCCCGTTTTTCATCTTAAGAACCCGGAGCCACACATGTCGACCGTTGCAAGCGGCACGGCCGCGCTGAGCGATCACGCCGCCCGCCAACTAGCGAACGCTACCAAGACCGTCCCGCAGCTTTCCACGATCACGCCGCGCTGGTTGACCCATCTGCTGCAATGGGTGCCGGTCGAGGCCGGCATCTACCGCCTGAACCAGGTGAAGAACCCGGAAGCGGTGCGCGCCGCGTGCACGCAGCTCGAGGACGAAAGCGTGCTGCCGCAGACCTTCGTGCCGTACGAGGAACAGCCGCGCGAATACTTCCTGAACGCGGTCAGCACGGTGCTCGACGTGCACACGCGGATCTCCGATCTTTACAGCAGTCCTCACGACCAGATCAAGGAACAGCTGCGCCTGACGATCGAGACGATCAAGGAGCTGCAGGAAAGCCAGCTGATCAACAACCCCGACTACGGGCTGCTCGCGAACGTGACCGACGAACAGCGGATCTTCCCGCTGACGGGCGCGCCGACGCCGGACGATCTCGACGAGCTGCTGACGAAGGTGTGGAAAGAGCCGGCATTCTTCCTCACGCACCCGCTCGCGATCGCCGCGTTCGGCCGCGAATGCACGCGGCGCGGCGTGCCGCCGCCGACGGTCAGCCTGTTCGGCTCGCAGTTCCTCACGTGGCGCGGCATCCCGCTGATTCCGTCGGACAAGGTACCGGTCGCGGACGGCAAGACCAAGATCCTGCTGCTGCGCGTCGGCGACAAGCGTCAGGGCGTCGTCGGCCTGTATCAGCCGGGCGTCGCGGGCGAGCAGGGGCCGGGCCTGTCGGTGCGCTTCATGGGGATCAACAACCAGGCGATCGCGTCGTACCTGATCTCGCTGTATTGCTCGCTCGCGGTCCATTCGCCGGATGCGCTGGCTGTCCTCGATGACGTCGAAATCGCCAAGTTCCATGACTATCCCGACACCTACCGTTAATCCCGGCCTGGCCGGCGGCGACGCGCACGCGTTACCGCATGCGCCGCTGCCGGCCGGCTTGCCCGACCCGGCGACGCTCGCGCGGCTCGCGTCCGAGTTCTTCGCGACGCCGCCCGGGCAGGCCACCGCGCCCGGGCTGTCCGCGGGCAGCGGCGCGGTCGGCGGCGTGCCGTCGGCATTGCCGGCGGCGGCGCCGATCCTCGCGTCGGTGAGCAACCCGGTGCCGGGCGGTTCGCCGCTCGCGGGCCCGGGCGGCGCGGGCACCGGCGTGCCGGGTCTTGCGTTGCCGCAAGGCAAGGTACCGGGCGCGAACCTCGCGCCGTCCGCGCCGACGCACGTGCTGTCGCTCGGCAACCGCGCGCCCGCGCTCGCGCCGCATGCGGCCGCGCAGAACGGGCTGCCCGACAACGCGGTGTCGATCGCGCCCGCGCTCGAACCGCGGGTCGGCGGCGCGGCGCTCGGCGTACCGCAGGTGAACGCGGCCGCACCGGAAGGCGCGGCGAAGGCGTCGCCGTACTACTTCACCGACGGTTCGCTGCAGGGCTGGCAGGCGACGCCGCAGGACATCGTCGTACCGTCGAACGGCCTCGCGTCGCCGGAAGCGTTCGGGTTGCCGGGCGACGACGCGCTGCGCGCGCTGCTGGCGGTGCACCGCGACGTGCCGGTGTCGCGTGCGTCGGGTGCCGACGTGCCGCGCTACTTCATCGACGAGTCGCACGCGGCCGAGCCGCAAGGCCAGTTGCATCGCGGCGCACACCCGCCGTTCGACGTGAACGCGATCCGCCGCGATTTCCCGATCCTGCAGGAGCGCGTGAACGGCAAGCAGCTCGTCTGGTTCGACAACGCGGCGACGACGCACAAGCCGCAGGCCGTGATCGATCGCCTCGCGTACTTCTACGCACACGAGAACTCGAACATCCACCGCGCCGCGCACGCGCTGGCCGGCCGCGCGACGGATGCGTACGAACATGCACGGGAAACGGTGCAGCGCTTCATCGGCGCATCGTCGCCCGACGAGATCGTGTTCGTGCGCGGCACGACCGAGGCGATCAACCTGATCGCGAAGACGTGGGGCGTGCAAAACGTCGGCGAAGGCGACGAGATCGTCGTGTCGCATCTCGAGCATCACGCGAACATCGTGCCGTGGCAGCAGCTTGCCGCGCTCAAGGGCGCGAAGCTGCGCGTGATTCCGGTCGACGATTCGGGGCAGGTGCTGCTCGACGAATACCGGAAGCTGCTCAACGATCGCACGAAGATCGTGTCCGTCACGCAGGTGTCGAACGCGCTCGGCACGGTCGTGCCGGTGAAGGAGATCGTCGAGCTCGCGCATCGCGCAGGCGCGAAGGCGCTCGTCGACGGCGCGCAGTCGATCTCGCACATGCGTGTGGACGTGCAGGCGCTCGATGCGGATTTCTTCGTGTTCTCCGGACACAAGATCTACGGGCCGACCGGAATCGGCGTCGTGTACGGCAAGCGCGCGATCCTCGACGACATGCCGCCGTGGCAGGGTGGCGGCAACATGATCGCGGACGTGACGTTCGAGCGCACGGTGTTCCAGCCGCCGCCGAACCGCTTCGAAGCCGGCACCGGCAACATCGCGGATGCGGTGGGGCTCGGCGCGGCGCTCGATTACGTGAGCCGGGTCGGCATCGAGAACATCGCGCGCTACGAGCACGATCTGCTTGCGTATGCAACGAGCGTGCTCGCGCCGGTGCCGGGCGTGCGGCTCGTCGGTACCGCGCGCGACAAGGCGAGCGTGCTGTCGTTCGTGCTGAAGGGCTATGAAACCGAGGAAGTCGGGCAGGCGCTGAACGAAGAGGGCATCGCGGTGCGCTCGGGGCATCACTGCGCGCAACCGATCCTGCGGCGTTTCGGGCTCGAGGCCACGGTGCGGCCGTCGCTCGCGTTCTACAACACGTGCGATGAAGTCGATGCGCTCGTGAGTGTCGTCAGGAGACTGGCGGCGCGACGTTGACGTCGTCGTTCTCGTTGCGCTGATGGTGTCCGCTTGCGGCGGCCTTTGCGGGCCGCCGCAAGCGTTTTCATGCTACCCGGTCAGAAGCGCACGACCGGCTTCCGCTCGACGCTGAACCCGTCGCGCAGCACGCACGCGGAATCGGCGAAGTAGCGGCGGGTTTCCGACAGCAGATCGGTGTGGCCGCGCCGGCAGAACACCATGCCCGAACCTTCCTCCGTCAACAGTTCGTCGATCAGCGATTCGGGTTGCCCAATATCGGCGAGATGGACGTTCTGCACGCCGTGCGCGAGCGCATCGAGCGCATCGCGTACACACGGCGTCGCGTCGGCGACCGGATGCTCGGCGAGCCATTGCTCGAGCTCCGTGATGCCGTACGGCCCGGCAAGCGCGTCGAGTTCGCGCAGCAACGCGCGCTCGACCATCATCACCAGCGTGACGGCGCCCGTGCGTTGCGCGAACAGGCTGCCGAGCCGTTCCGGGCGCAGCAGGCGATCGTGGCCCGCGTCGTCCGGTGCAACCGGCATCACGACCGGCACCAGTCCATTGTCGAGAAACGCATTCAACGCGGTGGCGTCGAACCGCGCGACCGCGCTCGTGTTCGCGCCGTCGGGTTCGGCGCTGGCGACCAGCAGGCCGCCGTCGTGACCGTCGACGCCGATCGCCCGGGCGCCGTGGCTGCCGATCAGCCGCACCAGTTCATGATTGACGCCGGCCATGGCGGCGTGTGTCGTGTGGACCGATTGCGTGTCGAAAGCGGCGGGCCCGCTCTGGACGACGATCGGGCGGATGCCGGTGACCGCCAGCAGCGCGACATCCTGCGCGAACGCGGCGCGCGCGTGGACGTCTCCGGCGGCACCGCCGTCGACGATGACGACGGTCTGTCCGTGCAGCGCCTGCATGAACGGCAGCGAGCGGGTCAGGCCGGCCACGCGCCGGGCGGGCGTTTCAGGGTCTGTGAACATGGGGATCCGAAATGATGAAAGGGATATCTGGTGTTGCACGATGTTGGGTCAAACCGTGCATTGCATGAGCCGGTGAATCTCGTCGGGCGTTTGCGCATCGCGCGACGCCTGCCGGATCGCGCGTTCGCTGAACCATCGCGCGGCGTCGGCGAGCAGTTCGAGGTGCGCGCGGTCGTCCGCGAGCGGCAGCACCAGCACGATGAATTCGCGCACGGGCTTGCGGTCCGGCGCGTTGAACGCGAATGGGTAGCGTGTGCGAACGAACAGCGCGACGGCCGGGCCGAACCCGCCGACGCGCGCATGCGGAATGGCGACGCCTTGTCCGAGGCCGGTCGAGCCAAGTTGTTCGCGCCTGATCAGTTCGGCCCGGATCCGTTCCGCGGATACGCCGCTGCCGCGCGCGACGTGGTGCGCGACGAGATCGAACAACTGGATCGTGCTTTCCACCGGCACGTCGAGCAGGATGTTGTCCGGCGGGCAGGCGTCGGCGAGCCGGGTCGCGAACGGCGTGCTGCCGCGTCGGTGAGGGAGGTCGGGTTGGCCGCCGACGGCGGCCTGCTGCGTTTGCATGCGGATCTCTCCGTGTCGGGATGACACGGAAATCCTAGACAAACCCGCGTAAAGACAGTGTCAGATACACGGGGGGCGGGCATTAAAATTTCGTATCGAGCGCCGCAGGGGCCGTGCGATAAGGATGGTCTCACGTGCCCGACACCACGAACGGCAGCGTCGTCAGCAGAAACACCGAAATGCCGACGACCGGCGCGCCGAACGCGATTGCCGCGAACGCCACGGCGGCGTTCGCCAGCACGAGCGTTCTCGACACCCGGCGATGCCGGTCGTGCGCCGTCGTTCGGTCCTCGCGGAGCGCATGGGTCCGCGCGCCGATCACGTGTTTCCAGAACGTCGAGCCAAGCATCATTCCATTGCTCCTGTTTGAACGACGATCGAGACGGGGCGCGCGCTGCTCCGGAAGCGAACATCCCCAGTGAATGAAATCAGTGATCCAAAGTAACTGGATCGGATCGGCGGATCGATGGCGCGTCGTTACACCGCCTATGTCGATGCACGTGCCCGAACGCACGCATTGCGATGCGTGTCGACCGCATCGACATCGTGTTCAAGCGTGCACGGTAGGAACGCTGGCGCGCATCGTCCGCCTGGCGGCAGGACGGTGGCTCGGGAAGGAGACGCAGGCGTCCGGCCTGTCAGGCAGAAAAGCAACTCGGAGGACGAGGACTTCGGATACGCATCGCGCGTGTTCGGTGGTGGATGGCGAACCGATTCTAATGAACGGATGCGCGGGCGCAAGTAAAAAGGTCGTAAAGGCGTGTGAATCGCCGGTTACGTGCACTGCCACAGATGCGTGCTGGTACTGCATGGCAACTGAACGGTGAGGGATCCGAAACAGGACAAGTTCGCAGCGGATCAGCGTCCGGCGAGCATCCGCCCACCCACCCCCATCAGCAACAGACCGGCCGCCGTATCGAGCACGGCCTTGCGCTGGACCAGCAGCCGGCGCACCGACGGATGCGACGCGAGCAGCGCCATCGTGCAATACCACGCGGCCGAGATCGCGATCGACAGAGCGACGACCAATAGGTCGAGCCATGCCGGCACATGGGTCGGCACCATCAGCGCGAAGATACTGCCGTAGAACGCGACGGATTTCGGGTTCGTCATGCTGACGACGTAGCCCTTGCGCACCGCATGCCAGTGGGCCATCGCGGCCGGTGCGGAGGCGGGCAGCGGCTTGCGCGCGGTCACGATCATTTTCAGGCCGAGCCAGATCAGGTAGGCCGCGCCCGCCAGCCGCAGCGCGGTGTGAACCCATGCGACGTGCGTCACGAGCAGGCTCAGCCCGGCGATGGCGATCGCGGCCCAGGTGCCGGACGCGGCGGCGAGGCCGAGCCCCGTCATCACGCCGGCGCGACGCGACACGACGGCAGTCGACGTGACGATCACGAAATTCGGGCCGGGACTGGCGACGCTCAGCAGCAGGACGCCGGCAAGCGGCAGCAGGGTGTTGGCGATGAGCGACATGGCGGGGAAGCGACGGGGCGGAACGGGTCTTCATCTTACCCGAGCACGACAATCGGCCCCGTGGACCACGGCATTCCGTCGCGCGAAAGCAAACAACGCGTGACGACTTCCGTCGCCACGCGTTGTTGCAGGATTCTGCCCCACCGCGCGCACGCCGACAAACCGGCGCGCACGCTGCCGCGTCGTCAGAAATCGAACCCCGGCCCGCCCGCGCCCGGGCCGCCCGGCGCGGCGGCCGGCGCTGCGTCCTTCGGCGCTTCGAACACGGTCGCATCCGTCGTCAGCAGCAGCCCGGCGACCGACGCCGCGTTCTGCAGCGCGGTGCGCGTGACCTTGGTCGGATCGAGCACGCCCGATTCGACGAGGTCGCCGTACTCGCCCGTCTGCGCGTTGTAGCCGAAGTTGCCCGTGCCTTCCGCGACCTTCGCGACGACGACGCTCGCTTCCTCGCCGGCATTCGTGACGATCTGGCGCAGCGGCTCTTCCAGCGCGCGCAGCACAATCTTGATGCCCGCGTCCTGATCGGCGTTCGCGCCCTTCAGTTCGCGGATCGCCTGCCGCACGCGGATCAGCGCGACGCCGCCGCCCGGCACGATACCTTCCTCGACGGCCGCGCGCGTGGCGTGCAGCGCGTCGTCGACGCGATCCTTCTTCTCCTTCACCTCGATTTCGGTCGCGCCGCCAACCTTGATCACCGCCACGCCGCCCGCGAGCTTCGCGACGCGTTCCTGCAGCTTCTCGCGGTCGTAGTCGGACGTTGCCTCTTCGATCTGCACGCGGATCTGCTTCACGCGCGCCTCGATGTTCTTCGCATCGCCCGCGCCGTCGATCACCGTGGTGTTTTCCTTGCCGACCTCGATGCGCTTCGCCTGGCCGAGTTCAGCGAGCGTGGCCTTTTCGAGCGTCAGGCCCGTTTCCTCGGCGATGACCTGGCCGCCGGTGAGGATCGCGATGTCCTCGAGCAGCGCCTTGCGGCGATCGCCGAAGCCCGGCGCCTTGACCGCAACGGTCTTCAGGATGCCGCGAATGTTGTTCACGACGAGCGTCGCGAGCGCTTCGCCTTCGACGTCTTCGGCGATGATCAGCAGCGGCCGGCCCGACTTGGCGACCTGTTCGAGCACCGGCAGCAGGTCGCGGATGTTCGAGATCTTCTTGTCGTGCAGCAGGATGTACGGGCTTTCGATCTCGGCGATCTGCTTGTCCGGATTGTTGATGAAATACGGCGACAGGTAGCCGCGGTCGAACTGCAGCCCTTCGACGACGTCGAGCTCGTCGGCGAGCGACTTGCCGTCCTCGACGGTGATCACGCCTTCCTTGCCGACGCGGTCGATGGCCTCGGCGATGCGCTGGCCGATCGATTCCTCGCCGTTCGCGGAGATCGTCGCGACCTGCGCGATTTCCTTGCTCGTGGTGGTCGGCTTGCTGATCTTCTTCAATTCGTCGACGGCCGACGCGACGGCCTTGTCGATGCCGCGCTTCAGGTCGAGCGGATTGAGCCCGGCCGCCACGTACTTCTGGCCTTCACGGACGATCGCCTGCGCGAGCACGGTGGCCGTCGTCGTGCCGTCGCCGGCTGCGTCGCTGGTGCGCGACGCGACTTCCTTCACGAGCTGCGCGCCGATGTTCTGGAGCTTGTCCGCGAGTTCGATTTCCTTCGCGACCGACACGCCGTCCTTCGTGACGACGGGCGCGCCGAAGCTGCGTTCGAGAACGACGTTGCGGCCCTTCGGCCCGAGCGTGACCTTTACCGCGTTCGCGAGAATGTTCACGCCTTCGGTCAGCTTCGACCGTGCGATGTCGCTGAAAAGAATTTCCTTGGCTGCCATGATTGCGCTCCGTTATTGATTGACGACCGCGACGATGTCTTCTTCGCGCAGCACGAGAAACTCGTTGCCGTCCACCTTGACGGCTTGCCCCGCGTACTTGCCGAACAGCACGCGTTCACCGACCTGCAGGTCGGGCACGATGCGCTGGCCGTCCGTGTCCTTGCGGCCGGGGCCGACGGCGATCACTTCACCCTGGTCGGGTTTTTCGGCGGCGCTGTCGGGGATCACGATGCCCGACGCAGTGGTGGTTTCCTGATCGAGTCGCTTCACGATCACGCGATCGTGCAAGGGGCGTAGGCTCATTTTTTCGTCCTGTACGGGTCTGTCGGAATGGGCTGGCACTCTTTAGCAGAGAGTGCTGACGAGTATAAAAATGCTTGGCGGCGCGATCCAATAACGGATTCGGAAAAGCATTTGCGCGAATGCGCTTTGGACGGGAAGGCAGGGAACGGAGGGGGAGGATGCGGGAGAAGGCGGCGTGTGCCGCCCTCAGGCGTTACGACGCGACGCGAATCACGACCTTGCCGAAGTGCTGCCCCGACTGCAGGTGTGCATACGCTTGCGGCGCTTCGTCGAAGCCGAACACGCGATCGACCACCGGCTTGATCCGTTTCGCGTCGACGAGCCGCACGACGTCGTCGAGCATCGCACGGCTGCCGACCATGAAGCCGTGCAGCCGCCGGAAGCCGCCGATCAGCGACAGCAGATCGAGCGCCGGGCCATCGAAGCTGCTGAGGCCGCCGATGACCGACACGATGCCGCCTGTTTTCGTCGCGGCGAGCGAGCGCGGCAGCGTATCGCGGCCGCCGACTTCGACGACGAGATCCGCGCCCGCACCGCCGGTGAGCCGCAATACTTCATGTTGCCATTCGGGCGTCGTCCGATAGTTGATCGTTGCGTCCGCACCGAGTGCACGGGCGCGTTCGAGCTTCGCGTCGCTCGACGACGTGACGATCGTGCGCAACCCGGCGGCCTGCGCGAGCTGCAGCGCGACGATCGATACGCCGCCGGTGCCGAGCAGCACGACGGTCGCGCCCGGCCCCAGTCCGCCATCGACGAACAGCGCGTTCCACGCGGTGACGCCCGCGCACGACAGCGTCGCCGCTTCGTCGTAGTCGAGATGCGCGGGAATCGCGACCAGCGCGGCTTCGTCGGACACGAAGCGTTCGGCGAGCACGCCGTCGAATTGCGCGCCGGCCGAACCCGACACCTTGTGCGGCGTCGGCGGCCCGTCGATCCAGCGCGGGAAGTAGGTGTTGATCACGCGGTCGCCCGGCTTGAAGCGCGTGACGTCGCGGCCGGTCTCGACCACTTCGCCGGCGCCGTCGGCCACAGGGATCAACGCGTCGGTGCCGATACCGAGATAGTCGCCGCGCGCGAACATCAGGTCGCGATAGTTCAGCGCGGCCGAATGGATCCTGACGACGACGTCGGTCGGCCCGACCGCGCGCGGCGTCGCGTCGATGCGCCGGAGCCCGGCAATGCCGTCGCCCGGTTTGATTTGCCATGCATGCATGTCGACTCCTTTTTCGAGATAGTCGGGACTATCATAGTGTTGCGCGGGTGGACGCATTGGCGAGAATTCGGCCAACGATTGTCGCCGGCACGGACACAACCCTGTCATCGCATCGGAGCGGAGCGGCATGGATGAACGGCTGAGAGGCGTCGCCGAATTTGTCGACGTGGTGGAATCGGGCAGCTTCGCGGCGGCGGCGCTGCGCCTCGGCATGACGCGCTCGGCCGTCGCGAAGATCGTCGCGCGGCTCGAACTCCGTCTCGGCGCGCGGCTGCTGCAGCGCACGACGCGCCAACTCGGCTTGACCGACGAAGGGCTCGTCTATTACGAGCAATGCCGGCGGCTGCTGGCCGACCTCGGCGAGACGGAGGCCGCGCTCGATGCGGGGCGCCGCGAGCCGGCCGGGCGCGTGCGCGTCAGCGTGCCCGTGCTGTTCGGGCGGCAGTGCGTGGCGCCCGTCGTGCGGCGTCTCGTCGAGCGCCATCCGCGGCTCGAAATCGACATGTCGTTCAGCGACCGCGTGGCCGACCTCGTCAACGACGGGTTCGACCTGGCGGTGCGCATCGGCGAGCTGGCCGATACCAACGCGCTGATTGGCCGGAAGCTGGGCGTGCAGCGCATGGGCATTTGCGCATCGCCCGCGTATCTCGCGCGTCACGGCCGGCCGTCGGGGCTCGACGAACTCGCGTCGCACGTCGGCATCGCGTATTCGCGCGGCGGGCAGCCGACGCCATGGCGGGTCATCGGCGCGGACGGCGCGGTGCACGACCATCGCGCGGCCGGCCGGCTGCGGTTAGACGACCTGCAGGCGATCGCCGACGCGGCTGCCGCTGGCGCGGGCCTCGCGTGGCTGCCATGCTGGCTGATGGCGCCGTACGTGCGCGACGGCCGCCTCGCGCTCGTGATGGACAGCAACAGTGTATTGGGCGCCGAGGTGTTCGCGGTGCGGCCGGCGGCGCGTCATGTGCCGTCGAAGGTGCGGGTGGTCGTCGATGCGCTGGTCGACGAGATTCCGCACATGCTGGCGTCGGACGCCGGGTGACCCCCGGCGTGTCGCGCCGTTTCCTCCGGATTCCTCGTCAAGGGCACGCCTATGTCATCTCGTACTTATCTCGTCACCGGCGCGTCGCGCGGCATCGGCCTCGCGATCAGCGCCACGCTCGTCCGGCGCGGCCATCGCGTCGTCGGTCTCGCACGGCATGCGCAGGACATCGACTTTCCCGGCGAATTGCTGGCGTGCGATCTCGCCGATATCGACCAGACCGCCGCGATGCTCGCGCGGATCGGCGAGCGCCACGACGTCGACGGCATCGTCAACAATGCGGGCATCGCGCTGCCGCAACCGCTCGGGAAGATCGATTTCCAGTCGCTGCAAACCGTGTTCGATCTCAACGTGCGGGCCGCGATCCAGGTCACGCAGCACTTTGCCGATGCGATGAAGGCGCGCGGCCACGGACGCATCGTCAACATCTGCAGCCGCGCGATTTTCGGCAGCCTCGACCGCACCGCGTATTCCGCCGCGAAGAGTGCGCTCGTCGGCTGCACGCGTACGTGGGCGCTCGAACTGGCCGAACACGGCGTGACCGTCAACGCGGTGGCGCCCGGCCCGATCGAGACGGAACTGTTCCGCCAGACGCGGCCGGTCGGCAGCGAAGCCGAGCGCAAGGTGCTCGCGACGATTCCCGCGCGCCGGCTCGGCACCGCCGACGACGTCGCGGCCGCGACCGCGTTCTTTCTGTCCGACGAAGCCGGCTTCGTCACCGGGCAGGTGCTGTCGGTGGACGGCGGCGGCAGCCTCGGCGGGCGCGGCTGACGCACGGCGGCGCGGCGCGTGGCGGACGGCGCGCAGCGCATATTCCCCCACCCCGTTAGCATGTGACGAATCCGACTTTGGGCGCTGCGCGCGCGACGCTAAGATCGCCGCTCCCGTAGATCGAGCGTCAACCAGAATGAAAAAGTCCGCGTCGCCGTTGCATGCTTTTCGTTTCCGTGTCGTCTGCGCCGCGATTGCCGGCGCGGTGTCGCTCGCGTCGTGCGGCGGCGTCGACAGCAATCCGCCGCCGCAGGCCAGCGCGACGCCCCCGGCCAAGCACCCGAACATCCTGTACATCATGGCCGACGATCTCGGCTATTCCGACATCCATGCGTTCGGCGGCGAGATCAACACGCCGAATCTCGACGCGCTCGTCGCATCGGGCCGCATCCTGTCGAACCACCACACGGGCACCGTCTGCGCGATCACGCGCGCGATGCTGGTGTCGGGCACCGATCACCATCTCGTCGGCGAAGGCACGATGGGCGTGCCGACCGACGAGCGGCGCGGGCTGCCCGGCTACGAGGGCTATCTGAACGATCGCGCGCTGTCGTTCGCGCAACTGCTGAAGGACGCCGGCTATCACACGTATATCGCGGGCAAGTGGCACATCGGCTCGGGCATCGTCGGCAGTACGACGGGCAGCGGGCAGACGCCCGACCAGTGGGGTTTCGAGCGCAGCTACGTGCTGCTCGGCGGCGCGGCGACGAACCACTTCGCGCACGAGCCGGCCGGCTCGTCGAACTACACGGAAGACGGCCGCTACGTGCAGCCGGGCCAGCCCGGGCAGCCGGGCGGTACGGGCGGCAGCCCGGCCGTGTTCTATTCGACCGATTTCTATACGCAGAAGCTGATCTCGTACATCGATGCGAACAAGCAGGACGGCAAGCCGTTCTTTGCGTACGCGGCCTACACGTCGCCGCATTGGCCGCTGCAGGTGCCCGATCCGTGGCTGCACAAATACGCGGGCGTGTACGACGCCGGCTACGATGCGATCCGCAATGCGCGAATTGCGCGGCAGAAGGCGCTCGGCCTGATTCCCGCCGATTTCAAACCGTTCGACGGCTTGCCCGAGACGACGGCGGCGTCGCCCGCGACCGCGAACAACGGCACGGCCAGCGCGAAGTACATCAACGCGGTGCATTCGGCCGCGGACGGCTACAGCGACTACGGCCCGGGCAAGGTCGACAAGCTGTGGTCGAGCCTGTCGCCGGCCGAGCGCCGTGCGCAGGCGCGCTACATGGAGATCTACGCGGGGATGGTCGAGAACCTCGACTACAACATCGGACGCCTGATCCAGCACCTGAAGGACATCGGCGAATACGACAACACGTTCATCATGTTCCAGTCGGACAACGGCGCGGAAGGCTGGCCGATCGATTCCGGCGCGGACCCGACGGCGACCGACACCGCGAACGGCCAGGAGCCGATCTATTCGACGCTCGGCACCGACAACGGCAAGCAGAATGCGCAGCGCCTGCAGTACGGGCTGCGCTGGGCCGAAGTGAGCGCGGCGCCGTTCCGGCTCACGAAGGGCTATTCGGCCGAAGGCGGCGTGTCGACGCCGACAATCGTGCACCTGCCGGGCCAGTCGCAATCGTTGCCGACGCTGCGCGCGTTCACGCACGTGACCGACAACACGGCGACGTTCCTCGCGGTCGCGGGCGTCACGCCGCCGTCGCAGCCGGCGCCGCCGCTCGTCAACACGCTGACGGGCGTCGACCAGAACAAGGGCAAGGTCATCTACAACAACCGCTACGTGTATCCGGTGACGGGCCAGTCGCTGCTGCCGGTGCTCACCGGTTCGGCCAGCGGCGAAGTGCATACGACGCCGTTTGGCGACGAAGCGTATGGCCGCGCGTATCTGCGCAGCGGCGACGGCCGCTGGAAGGCATTGTGGACCGAGCCGCCGCTCGGCCCGCTCGACGGTCACTGGCAGCTTTACGATCTCGCGGCGGACCGTGGCGAGACGACCGACGTGTCGGCACAGAACCCGTCGGTGGTCAGCACGCTGGTCGACCAATGGAAGACCTACATGAGCAACGTCGGCGGCGTCGAGCCGCTGCGGCCGCGCGGCTACTACTGATTCCGGGAGCGACACGATGCGGCTCCGCTTCTGGACGATCGGCGCGGCGCTGGCCGCCACGCTGTTCGCCGCCGCGTTCGCGGTGGGCTATGCGAATCCGGCGGCGCCGGCCGGCGGCGCGTTCGACGAGCTGAATCGCGGCCGCGCGCTCGCGCCGCTCGGTTCGGCGCGCGAGTGCGAACGCTACGCGGGGCTGCCAGCGAAGTGGCGCGACGATCCGTTGGCGGGAATGGTGCACTTGCGCGGCGGCGCGTTCGTGTTCGGCAGCACGCGCGGCTATGCGGACGAGCGTCCGACCGGTGACGGCAAGACGCGCGTCGGCGGCTTCTGGATCGACCAGACCGACGTGACGATCGCCCAGTTCGCGGCCTTCGTGCAGGCCACCGGTTACGTGACCGAGGCCGAGCAGCAGGGCGGCGCGGCGGTGTTCCATGTGCCGACGCGCGACGAGATGAATGCGCGCGACCTTGCATGGTGGTCGTGGGTGAAGGGCGCGTCGTGGCGGCATCCGCGCGGGCCGGGCAGCGACGTGAAAGGGCTCGGCAACCTGCCCGTCACGCTCGTCACGCAGCGCGATGCGCTCGCGTATGCGCACTGGCTCGGCCGCGACCTGCCGACCGAGGCCGAATGGGAATACGCGGGCAAGGCCGGCCGAGACGACGCATCGCTCGATGCGGCGCCGCGCGACGCGCAGGGCAAGCCGGCCGCGAACTACTGGCAGGGCGCGTTTCCGGTGCTCGACACGGCCGAGGACGGCCATGCGGGACTGGCTCCCGTCGGCTGCTACGCGGCGAATGGCTTTCGCCTCTACGACATGATCGGCAACGCATGGGAATGGACGAAGGACGTCTACACGGGCCCGCACCAGTCGCACACGAATGGCGACACGGCGGCCGTCGCACCGCCGACGCGCCGGCACGATACGCCGATGGTCATCAAGGGCGGCTCGTTCCTGTGCTCGCGCGACTACTGCGTGCGCTATCGCGCGTCGTCGCGCGAACAGCAGGAAGCCGATCTCGGCGCGTCGCATATCGGGTTTCGCACGATCCTGAGGGACGCGTCGTGACGACCGGCATCGGGCGTTTCGTCGCGGCGTGGCTGCTGGCTGCATGCGCGGCGATGCAGCAGGGATCGGCGATCGCTGTGGAAACTACCGCACCCGCCGTGCGCGTCGGCGTCACGCGCGGCGTGCATGCGCAGATCCTCGACGAAGTGAAGCGGGTGGCCGCCGCGCGTGGGCTCGGTGTCGACGTCGTCGAATTCGACGATGCGTCGCGCATCGACACGGCGCTGGCCGACGGGCGAATCGACGCGGCCAGCTTCGAGGATGCGCAACAGCTTGCCGCGACCCGCGCGCGGAAGCGCTACGCGCTGACCGAAGTCGCGCCGACCGTCACGCTGCCGATGGCGTTCTATTCGCGCAAGCTGAAGAACCTGAACGAACTGCAACCCGGCGCGACGGTCGCGCTTCCCGCCGATCCGCGCGGCATGGCGCGCGCGCTCGTGCTGCTGCAGAACGACACGCTGGTGACGCTGCGCGAAAAGGCCGGCCTGCATGCGACGCTGCGCGACGTGACGGGCAACCGGCTCGCGCTGAAATTCGTCGCGCTGCGCCGCGACCGGCTTGTCGCGGCGCTCGACGCGGCCGCGTTCGTCGCGATCGACAGCGACGACGCGTCCCGCGCCGGGCTGCAGCCCGCGCGCGACAGCATCAGCATGGAGGACGCCCGCTCGCCGTATGCGAACGTGCTCACGGTGCGCGACGCCGATCGTGCGAAGCCGTGGGTCGCGCAGCTCGTTGCCGCGTATCACTCGGACGACGTTGCGCGCTTCATCCTCACGCGCTACCAGGATTCGGTGCGGCGGCCGTGGTAGACACCTGGCTGCTCGCGTGCAACGCGTGCGGACGCTGCTGCAACAGCGCGCCGACGCTGTCGTTGCGCGAACTGTTCCGGCATCGGCGCCGCTTCGTCGGCGCGTTGACGATTCGCCGCGTGCCGAAGCGCCGGATCGGCGAACGCTGGCAGGCGGGCGGGCGCGAGCACGCGCTCGACGCGGACGACGTCGCGGCGGCCGATGCGCTGGCGGACCGGCTGTTCCATCGCGGCGGCGGCGTGCAGGGCGGATGGCTCGCGCTGACGCTGCAAGGCTACGACTATCCGTCGCTGGGCCGTTGCGCGGCGCTGGCCGACGACGGTCGCTGCGGCGTGCACGCGAACAAGCCGTCGATCTGCCGTGCGGTGCCGCTCGATCCGATGCTGCCCGACCGGTTGCAGGCCCGCGTGCTCGCGGCACGGCGCGACGATGCGGCGTGGCTGGGCGCGAACTGCATCGTCGAGACGGGGCGCGAGCCGCCTGCGAACGCATCGTCGTTCCCGATTCCGCTGGTGACGGCCGGGCAGGTCGTAGATCGTGCGGCGCTCGACGCGCATCGCGATGCGCTCGTGTTCGAGCGCGCGGTGTGGCGCGACGCCGCGTTCGCGTCGCTGACCGGCGGCGGGCAGGACGTGCCCCCTGCGCTGTCGCGGCTTGCGCCCGGCGGCTACCTGACCGTGTCGATCGTGCCGGTCCTGCTGGCCGTCTCTCGGGTTTCCTCGCATTGCCGCGCGCTGTGCATCGACTTCATCGACGCCCAACTGGCCTTGATCGGCGCGAACATCGAAGCGGCGCTCGTGCGCCGACATGCTGCCGACCGGCCCGCGACGCACGAATTGCGCGGCTTCGCGCAGACGCTGGAACGGGCGCGACAGGCGCTCGCGGCCACGCCGGCATCCGCCGCCGCCACGCGTGACGATGCGGCACGCATCGACGCGTGGCTCGACGACCGCGCCGACGCCGCTTCGCTCGCCGCCTGACGATCGCGGCACGCCGTGCGTGCCGTACACTTGGCGCTCTTTCAATCGTGGCAGAGTGAGCGGGCATGTACGCGTCGACCTTCATCTTTCGTGCCGGGCAGTACGACGACGAATTCCACCGGCTCGACCGGCAGATCGCCGACATGGCGCGTGCGACGCCCGGCTATCTCGGCGAGGAAACGTGGGAGAACGCGGAAGCGGGCTTGATCCAGAACGTCTATTACTGGGAATCCGAGGCGGCGCTGCGGCAGTTGATGCAGCATCCCGCGCATCTCGAGGCCAAGGCGAAGCAGGCGCGCTGGCTGGACGGGTATCGCGTCGTGATTTCGCAGGTGCTTCGCGAGCACGGCGACGGCAAGCTGACGCCGCCGCATGCGGGGCCGTCCGCGTAACGGTTGCCGGTCAGGCGGTCGCGCCGGTTTCTCCCGGTGCGGCCGGCTCGCCCGCCGCACGCTCCCAGATCGGGAACGTCGCATGCTGGATCGACGTCTGCGCGTCGATGACCTTGCGGTGATCGATGCCGGGCAGGTCGAGCAGCCGGTCGACGGCCGCCTTCGCGCCTTGCGCATCCTGCGGGAAGCCGCACGCGAACTGCTTGTTCGTATCGAACAGGACCCACCAGACATCCGACACGAACGGCCCGTGGTCGCTGGTTTCGATCAGGATCGCACCGAGGTCGGACAGCGCGATGCCGCGCGTGGTCCCGGTCTGGTCGGTCGACGTGATGCGCGTATCGGTTGCCGTCACGGTCCAGCCGCTCTGCCGGGCAGGCGGTCGGCTCGATGCTGGCGCGGCATCCGGCCGGGCCGGGCTGCGGGCGCCGGTGCCCGTACCGGTCGGTACGACCCCATCCACAGCGCCGACGGCACGGCTCGGCGTCACGCCATCCCGCCGCTCGCGCCCGTCGATCCACGGTAGCGCGGCGGCGCCCACCATCGCCGCGATCCACAGGTAGTACCCGGCCCCGAACGTGCGGATCGTTTCGTAGTTCGCGTCGGTCGGGATCGTATGCCAGCCGAGCGCAAAGATCACGACCACGGCCAGCAGCGCCGACATCGTACGGCTCGGCTTGAGCAGCGCGACGACGAACAGCGGGTTGCCGAGCCACGCGAATTGCAGGTCGAGGATCGCAAGCCCGCCGAGCGCGAGCACCATGTAGCCGCGCCACCAGCTCACCGCGCCGGCCGCATTCGGCGGTTCGGCCGCGACGGGCAGCAGCAGCGACGCGACGTACAGCGCGACGAGCACGGCGCGCGCGAGGTTCAGGCGGGGCGAAGCGGAGCGAATCTGCATGTTGCCTTCTCGTGGTGCAAGATCATGCAAAGCGACGAATGCCGGACGGCCGGGCCGTCATTCACGATGCGCGGCTGCCATGTGGCGACGCGCCGAACGCGATTGTGGGCGATTTGCGCCGCGATGTCGAACGTGCGCCGTTCGCCGCCGCGAAGTCAAAGCGCTTCGACCAGCAACCGCGTGCTCTTTTCGCAATACTCATGACACGCCGCGCGCGCCGCGATCGACGCGCCGTGCACGAACCGCGGCGCGTCCGCCCGCCGCGACATCGACACGACGATCGACGGCGGCGACGGCTGCAGCGGCAGCTCGACGACTTCGCCGCTTTCGATCAGCGCATCGACGAACAGCACCGGAATCGCGGCGACGCCGAAGCCGTCGCGCACCAGTTGCACGATCACCGAGATCGACGGCGACCCGGTGATCCGCGTCTCCGACAGCGGCACGCCGTGCGCGTGCGCGAGCGTGCGGACGATGTCTTCCAGCGCGCGATGGGGCGCGGTGCCGCGCCCGTAGGTCAGGATCGGCTGGCGCAGCACCTGCCGCGCGAGGCCCGTGCGCGTGTTCGGCAGCAGCCCGGCGCGCGCGATCCAGCGAACCGGGTAGTTCGCGAGCGCGTCGCACACGACCGACGCTTCGTCGCTGCCCTCGACGCGGATGATCAGGTCGAGCTCGCCGGCCATCAGCCGGCGCTGCAGCACGACGCTGACGTCGACGGTCAGGTCGATCTCAAGCTGCGGATAGTCGGCCGCGAGCCGCCGCATATAGTGCGGCAGCCAGCTGTGCACGACCGTCTCGATCACGCCGAGCCGCAGCTTGCCGCGCAGCGCGCGCTCGCCGGACGCGGCGGCCTGTAGTTCCTGCGTCGCCTCGACCACGGCTTTCGCATAGCCGAGCAGGTATTCGCCGTTCGGCGTGAGCCGGAACCCGCGGCTGTCGCGATCGACGAGGACAGTGTGCAGTTCGTCCTCGAGCGCCTTCAGGCGCTGCGAGATCGCGGCCGGCGTCGCATGCAGCGCAGCCGCGGTCGTGCGGAAGTTGCGCAGCTTCGCGAGCATGACGAAGGTTTCGAGAAAACGCGTGTTCATGGCGGTCGGACGAGCGGAGGATGCGCAGCTTGCCGGCGACGAAAAGCGAACGGGAGCGGGGAAAACCCTCGGATCCGTTAAGAAATTCTATACAACGGACGCAAAAAAACTCGTTGGCGACAAAATTTTTTCCTTTCTATTCTTCGCCATATCCGATGACACACCACCGTCATCGCCCCGCCATCCCGATCTGCGACCGACCATCATGATGCCTTCCGAATTCCGCCAGTCCGTGCGCCGCGGCGCGTTCCGCGGCCCGACCGCCGGCCATTGCGGCCCGTTTGCCCAGGCGAACCTGGCGATCCTGCCCGACGCGTACGCGCACGATTTCCTGCGCTTCTGCCAGGCGAACCCGAAGGCCTGCCCGCTACTGGGCGTCGGCGAACCGGGCGCGTTCCGGATCGCCGCGCTCGGCGAGGATCTCGACATCCGCACCGACGTGCCGAGCTACAACGTATATAGGGACGGCCGCCTGACCGAGCGCGTCGAGTCGCTCGACGCGCTGTGGCGCGACGATTTCGTCGTATTTGCGATCGGCTGCTCGTTCTCGTTCGAGGACATGCTCGCCCGCGAAGGGATCGGCCTGCGCCACGTCGAGGAGGGGCGCAACGTGCCGATGTACCGCACGTCGATCGCGAACCGCCGCGCGGGCATCTTCGGCGGCGAGCTGGTCGTGTCGATGCGGCCGCTGCGCGGCGCCGACGCGATCCGCGCGGTGCAGATCACGAGCCGGTTCCCGGGCGTGCACGGCGCGCCGATCCATATCGGCGACCCGCGGGAACTGGGCATCGCGGATCTGAACGCGCCCGAATTCGGCGACGCGGTGACGATCCGCGACGGCGAGCTGCCGGTGTTCTGGGCGTGCGGCGTGACGCCGCAAACCGCGCTGATGGACGCGAAGTTGCCGATCGCGATCGCGCATACGCCCGGCCACATGCTGATGACCGACATCACGAACGCGTCGCTGGCCGTGTTCTGACCCGGCCGCCCCCCCCGCACACGACGCACCTACGACACACCGCACCCCACGCCATTCGATCGGCGCACAACGACAGGAGTACCACCATGGAAAGCAAAACCCTCGCGGCGCCCGCCGCCGAGCCCGCGAGCCGCGAGCGCAGCGGCCTGTTCTCGTGGTACGCGGATGCGCAGCCGCGCGAGCGCCGCGCGTTCTGGAGCTGCAAGGTCGGCTACATGCTCGACGGGATGGACACGCAGATGCTGTCGTTCGTGATCCCGACGCTCGTCGCGACCTGGGGCATCTCGCTCGCCGACGCGGGCTTCATCGGTACGGTCACGCTGCTCGCGTCGGCGCTCGGCGGCTGGATCGCCGGCATCCTGTCCGACCGGATCGGCCGTGTGCGCACGCTGCAGCTCACGGTGCTGTGGTTCGCGGTGTTCACCGCACTGTGCGGGCTCGCGCAGAACTATCACCAGCTGGTCGCGGCGCGCGCGCTGATGGGCTTCGGTTTCGGCGGCGAATGGACGGCCGGCGCGGTGCTGATCGGCGAAGTGATTCGCGCGCGCGATCGCGGCAGGGCGGTCGGCCTCGTGCAGTCGGGCTGGGCGATCGGCTGGGGGCTGTGCGCGCTGCTGTACGCGCTGTTGTTCTCGGTGCTGCCGGCCGAGCAGGCATGGCGTGCGCTGTTCCTCGTCGGGCTCGCGCCCGCGCTGCTGGTCGTCGCGATCCGCCGCTACGTGAAGGAGCCGGACGTCTACGAGAAGGAGAAGGCCGCGCAGGCGAAAGTGGCCGACGCGCCGCGCCTCACCGAGATCTTCGCGCCGAAGCTGATCACGACGACGCTGCGCGCGGCGCTGCTGACGACCGGCGCGCAGGGCGGCTACTACGCGATCACGACGTGGCTGCCGACCTTCCTGAAGACCGAACGGCACCTGACGGTGATGGGCACCGGCGGCTATCTCGCGATGATCATCTTCGGCTCGTGGGTCGGCTACCTGACGAGCGCGTACCTGACCGACCGCCTCGGCCGCAAGCCGAACTTCATCCTGTTCGCGGTCGGCTCGATGGTGATCGCATTCGCGTACACGTCGCTGAACCTGACCAACGCGTCGATGCTGTGGCTCGGCTTCCCGCTCGGCTTCTTCGCATCGGGCATCTTCTCGGGGATGGGCGCGTTCCTCACCGAGCTGTTCCCGACCCGCGTGCGCGGTTCCGGCCAGGGCTTCTGCTACAACGTGGGCCGCGCGATCGGTGCGCTGTTCCCGTTCCTGATCGGCGCGCTGTCCAAGCAGTACGGGCTCGGTACGAGCATCGGCATCTTCGCGGTCGCCGCCTACGGCGTGGTGATCGTCGCCGCGCTGACGCTGCCCGAGACCCGCGGCCGCGAACTCGACGCCGCCTGACCGACGGCAGCGGCGGGGCCGCCGGCCCTGCGTTTTTCTTCCCCTTTCATCGACACCGTGACACGGCGCGCGACGCGCGCCGTGCGGCGGCGCTCGTCCCTCGAATCAACGACGCATCGACCCGACATCATGACCGACCGACACCTTTCTCCCGTTCCCTCCGACGCCGCGCGCTGGCAATTCTGGATCGACCGCGGCGGCACGTTCACCGACATCGTCGCGCGGCGGCCCGACGGCACGCTCGTCACGCACAAGTTGCTGTCGGAGAACCCCGAGCAGTACCGCGACGCGGCCGTGGCCGGCATCCGCCACCTGCTCGGCCTCGCGGCCGGCGAGCCGATCACGCCCGCGCAGGTCGACATGGTGAAGATGGGCACGACGGTCGCGACCAACGCGCTGCTCGAGCGCAAGGGCGAACGCACCGCGCTCGCGACGACGCGCGGCTTTCGTGACGTGCTGCGCATCGCGTACCAGAACCGGCCGCGCCTGTTCGATCTCGACATCGTGCTGCCCGACGCGCTGTACGAGACGGTCGTCGAGATCGACGAGCGCGTCGGCGCGCACGGCGACGTGGTCGTGCCGCTCGACGTTCAGGGCGCCGAAGCGTCGCTGCGCCGCGTGTTCGACTCGGGCGTGCGTGCGCTCGCGATCGTACTGATCCATGGCTATCGCTACACCGCGCACGAACGGATGGTGGCGGAACTCGCGCGCCGCATCGGCTTCACGCAGGTGTCGGTGTCGCACGAGGTGTCGCCGCTGATGAAGATGGTGTCGCGCGGCGATACGACCGTGGTCGACGCATACCTGTCGCCGATCCTGCGCCGCTACGTCGAGCAGGTCGCGCACGAGATGCCGGGCGTGAACCTGCAGTTCATGCAGAGCAGCGGCGGGCTGACGCGCGCCGATGCGTTCCAGGGCAAGGACGCGATCCTGTCGGGCCCGGCCGGCGGCATCGTCGGGATGGTGCGCGCCGCACGCGCGGCCGGCTTCGGCCAGGTGATCGGCTTCGACATGGGCGGCACGTCGACCGACGTATCGCACTACAACGGCGAATTCGAGCGCGTGTTCGAGACGCAGGTGGCCGGCGTGCGGATGCGCGCGCCGATGATGAGTATCCACACGGTCGCGGCCGGCGGCGGCTCGGTGCTCGGCTTCGACGGCGCGCGGCTGCGCGTCGGGCCCGAATCGGCCGGCGCGAACCCGGGGCCGGCCGCGTACCGGCGCGGCGGCCCGCTGACCGTGACCGACTGCAACGTGATGCTCGGCAAGATCCAGCCCGATCATTTCCCGCGCGTGTTCGGCCCGCATGCGGACCAGCCGCTCGACCGCGACGGCGTGGTCGCGGCGTTCGCGGCGCTCGCCGACGAGATCCACGCGGCGACCGGGCGGCGCGAGACGCCCGAGGCGCTTGCCGAAGGGTTCCTGGAGATCGCGATCGGCAGCATGGCGAACGCGATCAAGAAGATCTCGGTGCAGCGCGGCCATGACGTGTCGCGCTACGTGCTGACGACGTTCGGCGGCGCGGGCGGCCAGCACGCGTGCGGCGTGGCCGACGCGCTCGGGATGACGCAGGTGTTCGCGCATCCGCTCGCGGGCGTGCTGTCCGCCTACGGGATGGGCCTCGCCGACCAGACGGCGATGCGCGAGCGTGCCGTCGAGGCCGTGCTGACCGACGCGTCGCTCCCGGCGCTGAACGCGGCGCTCGACCGGCTGGCCGACGAAGCCATCGGCGCGCTGCTCGAACAGGGCGTGCCGCCGGAGCGGATCGCGACCGAACGGCGCGTGCACCTGCGCTACCAGGGCACCGATTCGGCGCTCGACGTACCGGCCGGCAGCGTCGCGGCGATGCAGCAGGCGTTCGAAACCGCGTACCGGCAGCGCTACGCGTTCCTGATGCCCGGCACGCCGCTCGTGGCCGAGCTCGCGTCGGTCGAGGCGATCGGCCGCTCGGACGCGCCGGTCGACATCGCGCCGCTCGCGCCGCGCGAGGCGGGCGCGGCGCCGCAAGCGCACGCGAGCGTGCGCTTTTATTCCGGCGGCCAGTGGCACGACGCGGCGCTGTACGTGCGCGACACGCTCCTCGCCGGCGACACGATCGACGGCCCGGCGATCGTCGCGGAGCAGAACGGCACGACCGTCGTCGAGCCCGGCTGGCGCGCCGGGATGACCGCCCAGGGCAACCTCGTGCTGACGCGCACGACGCCGCTGCCGACGCGCCGCTCGCTCGGCACCGACGCCGATCCGGTGCGGCTCGAGATCTTCAACAACCTGTTCATGTCGATCGCCGAACAGATGGGGCTGCGGCTGCAGAACACCGCGTACTCGGTGAACATCAAGGAGCGGCTCGACTTCTCGTGCGCGATCTTCGACGGCGACGGCAACCTGATCGCGAACGCACCGCACATGCCCGTGCACCTCGGCTCGATGGGCGAGAGCATCCGCACGGTGATCGAGCGCAACCGCGGCCGCATGCGCGACGGCGACGTCTTCATGCTGAACGATCCGTACCACGGCGGCACGCACCTACCGGACGTGACGGTCATCACGCCGGTGTTCGCGGACGGCTCGGACGTGCCGCTGTTCTACGTCGGCTCGCGCGGCCACCATGCGGACATCGGCGGCACGACGCCGGGCTCGATGCCGCCCGATTCGACCCATATCGACGAGGAAGGCGTGCTGATCGACAACTGGCAGCTCGTGTCGGCCGGTGTGCTGCGCGATGCCGACACGCGTGCGCTGCTGGCATCCGGCCGCTATCCGGCGCGCAACGTCGAGCAGAACATGGCCGACCTGCGCGCGCAGGTCGCCGCGAACCAGAAGGGCGTCGACGAGTTGCGCCGGATGGTCGCGCAGTTCGGCCGCGACGTCGTGCTCGCGTTCATGGGGCACGTGCAGGACAACGCGGAAGAAGCGGTGCGGCGCGTGATCGGTGCGCTGCAGGATGGCGCATACCGCTACCCGCTCGACAACGGCGCGCAGATTCGCGTCGCGATCCGCGTGGATCGCGCGGCGCGGTGCGCGGAGATCGATTTCACCGGCACGTCCGCGCAGCTCGACAACAACTTCAACGCGCCGAAGGCCGTCTGCATGGCCGCCGTGCTGTACGTGTTCCGCACGCTGGTCGGCGACGACATCCCGCTGAACGCCGGCTGCCTGAAGCCGCTGACCGTGATCGTGCCGGCCCGCTCGATGCTGAACCCCGAGTATCCGGCGGCCGTCGTGTCGGGCAACGTCGAGACGTCGTCGGCGATCACCAACGCGCTGTACGGCGCGCTCGGCTGCGTCGCATCGAGCCAGGGAACGATGAATAACTTCACATTCGGTAACGATCAATACCAGTACTACGAGACGATCGCGGGCGGCAGCGGCGCGGGCGACGGCTTCGCGGGCGTCGCCGCGGTGCAGACGCACATGACGAACTCGCGGCTCACCGATCCCGAGGTGCTCGAATGGCGCTACCCGGTGCGGCTCGATTCGCACCGGATCCGCGCCGGCTCGGGCGGCGGCGGGCGCTGGCGCGGCGGCGACGGCGCGGTGCGGCGGATCCGCTTCCTCGAGCCGATGACCGCGTCGATCCTGTCGAACAACCGGATCCACGCACCGTTCGGCGCGGCGGGCGGCGAAGCCGGCGCGCTCGGCCGCAACACGATCGAGCGGGCGGACGGCACGGTCGAGGCGCTCGACCACATCGGCCGCGCGCAGATGGCGCCGGGCGACGTGTTCGTCGTCGAAACGCCGGGCGGCGGTGGGTACGGCGCGGGGGGCTGAGCCGCGCACCCGGCGCGGACGCCCCGCGCCGGGTGCGGGTAACGGATATTGCAACGAACTGTGGAATAAAGCCGCGCATTCGCGCACGAACGGAATCAAAAAATAGCGGAAACCCGGATCGCGGCATGCGATTCGACCCTGCCCCCACGATCCTGCGAAACATCTGGCCCCATATCCATGGATCGGCCTCGAACGCCCGCCCGGCGGGGCTCCCGGCCCGGCGCCCCGCCCCCGATGCGCACCGCGTCATCCGCTCATTCGCAACCGGCCAATCATGAAAAATCCGGCTTGCCAATCGAGTCCCGATTCCTTGACACTCTTCTCTAAATGTGAGTGCCAATCTTCATTGTCATTTGATAAGATGGCTCTCATCATTCGTAAGGCAGAACCTGCGCGCATCACGCGCGAACGCCGGTCGCATTCGCTGCAAACAAGTACGGGACGAGGCCGCTGTCACGGCAATCACAGCTGCGTTGCCTGGCACGCGCACTGCGCGTGCCGGGGAGGACGGCCGGCTCACTCGCCTCCGTCTACACTGTGCGTTTTTTTTGGATCGGGGCGTGTCCATGGATGACGAAAACGATAGCGCGGTGCTCGAGGCGCATGTCGGTACGCGCAGCCCCTGCTGGCGTCTCGGCAGCGACAGCAACGCACTCGAACTGGCCGCGGTCCGCGGCCTGACCAACGTCGCGATCGCGCTGACGGTCGAGCAGGCCGCGCGTATCCGCGCGCTGACCGGCGTCACGTCGCACGTCTTGCTCGACATCGTGCTGTTCGGCAACCCGGTCAGCCTCCATCTCGTCGGCAGGAAGGTCAATACGGTCGACTGGGCCGGCACGGCGTCCGCCTATTCCGATACCGAGTCCGTCGCCGGCGACCTGTCGCACGGGCTCGCGTTCGCCGAGCAGGTCGTATCCGAAGTGAATTCGCTCGTCGTGATCCTCGATCGCAACGGGATGGTGCAGCGCTTCAACCGCCTGTGCGAGGAAGTGACGGGCAAGCGCGAGGTCGACGTGATCGGTCGCAGCGCGTTCGAGCTGTTCATGAGCCCTGAGCAGGGCCAGCAGTCGCGCAGCAACATCACGGGCTTCTTCGCGAGCAACCACTCGTTCGCGGTCGAACGCTACATCAACACGGTCAACGGCCCGCGCCTGTTCCAGTTCCGCAACAAGTTCGTGCAGAGCGGCAGCGGCGTCGACGAGCAGTACCTGATCTGCTCGGGCATCGACATCACCGAGGAGCGCCACGCGCAGCAGCGGCTCACCGAGCTCGCGAACACCGACGTGCTCACCGGCTTGCCGAACCGCCACGCGATCAGCGAGCGCATCCGTACGGCGATCGCCGGGGAGAGCGAGCACGCGCACGGCCAGGTCGGCATCCTGTTCCTCGATCTCGACAACTTCAAGCGCGTCAACGATCACTACGGACACATCACCGGCGACCGCCTGTTGCAGGACGTGTCGGCGATCATCAGCGGCTGCCTGCCGTCCGGCGCGACGCTCTCGCGGCTCGGCGGCGACGAATTCCTCGTGCTGTTCGACCACGGCACGCGGCCGTTGCTCGAAGCGACCGCGCAGATCATCCTCGAGCGGCTGCGCACGCCGATCCATCTCGGGCTGATGGAGGTCTACACGAGCTGCTCGATCGGCATCGCGATGTATCCGCAGCACGGCGATTCGCTCGAGACGCTGATCCGCAGCGCCGACACCGCGATGTACGTCGCGAAGGAGGAGGGCAAGCATACGTATCGCGTGTTCTCGCTGGAGATGAACCAGAAGGTCGCGAAGTACATGTGGCTCGACACGAACCTGCGCAAGGGGCTCGAGGAAGAGCAGTTCGTGCTGCACTACCAGCCGGTCGTCGATATCGCGACGGGCGACGTGCATGGCGTCGAGGCGCTGATCCGCTGGCAGTCGCCCGATCGCGGGCTCGTCGCGCCGATCGAGTTCATCCGTTTCGCGGAAGAGTCGGGGCTGATCGCGCCGCTCGGGCGCTGGGTGATGCGCACCGCGG